>Ga0265297_10000712_pt1 | contig 92274 bp, 136 predicted proteins | sample Munlanlwell13791_FD_192502 | JGI IMG/M metagenome (GOLD analysis project Ga0265297, IMG submission 192502) | Leachate microbial communities from a municipal landfill in Southern Ontario, Canada - Leachate well 137-91 | ecosystem: Engineered > Solid waste > Landfill > Unclassified | place... | reverse complement strand
ATCAGTACCGTTATAAACATCAGGAGTATTTTTACCAGAATAGTTTACGCGGTTACGTTCATCATCTGTTATGCAACCGCACAACATTGTTCTATTTCTATATTGCATGGGGAAAACATATGCGTTGTCAATTGTTCTATACCGTGGAACACCAGTAAATCTATCAAGTATAAGATGTAAAAATCTCTGTTGTGCCGCTTCATATGTCCATGTAATTTTATACCTATATCCTCTTATTCCCTTAATTTCTGATTTTACTTCTACCCCCGTATATGCTGTACCATCTGCGTTATATAATGGTATGCCAAAAAACTGGACACCACCACTTTTAAGCATATAATAATTTGAAGTTGGTGTAGTAGCTCCATATGTTTCATCATTTTTAAGTGTATCATGTACATTTTGGGCTTTCACATATTGAGTACCATCCCAAAAATAAACAGTTATGGACTCCACGTCACCACCATGCTCGGTTTTATATAAATCCCATTTAAACGCGCACATGGGTTCTTCAAACATGACTTCAATATAGTCCTGATCGGCTTCATTCAGCCCAGAACCAGAACCGCCTACATCAGCACCTATTGGAACCATCCCGGTTTTTGTTTCTGCCGAAGATGAACTATATACATATTCTCTTGTTGTTAATATTGACTCACTTGCTACTTCAAGTGTAAAATCAAAATCAGAATATTTTGAATCTTCATATCTAAAATAAGTAAATTTAGAACACGTTCTATAAATACCATCCCATATATCAACAATGTTTTGTATGTTTGATTTTAGTGTTATATTCGAAATTGTTACTGCCCCAGTAGACAATTCAAATCGGTAGAAAAACAGATAATACCCATCTATGAACATTGGTTTCGCGGTAGTAGAAGTGTCTGTGAATGTTACGGTATCCACAGACCCACTTGTGGATACAACTAAAGAAGATAATGCAACTAATTTTTCCCCATCAAAATATTTCCCGGACAACGTACCTGTTGCAAAATTACCACTTGTAGTAGTTATTCTCATACCTTGTATTGGTCTCGTGGAGCCTATTAGAAAATATTTATATGCCGAAGCGTTACCTATGGCGACTGTATTACCTGATGTTGTTAGGTTATTATTTACCGCATTGGTGTTATCACTGAACACACTTAAATATGGACTATTAATCCACGGTGCTTGTCCATACATTGTTTTCGCGGCTGTAGTCGCTTCTGTAAATCCCAGTTGAAGTGCGCCATCCCCAGTTCCGGTAAATAATATTGTATGCGCAGATTCTCCCGCATCTATATAAAACTTCCCAAGTCTAAATTCAACTATTGCCGATGGTAGTGCTATTGTTCCATTAGCTCTTATGGCAACTTGTATCGCTGCTGCAAGCGTTATCCCCGTATAAGTAGCTTGTGGTATATCTATGGTAGCTGTACCATGATTGCTTGTAAATTGGATTTCATCATTGGCTGATGCCCCAATAGCCAATGTAGGTTCCGTACCATACAGAAATGCCCCTACCGGTATCTCATCGCCTGCATAAATCAGATTCTCATGACCATCACATATCCCAACATTACCTGCGGGAAGTATCGCGAATCTAGCCAATCCAGCAGCACTTGTATCCTCAGTATAAAGTGGGTTCTCGTAATTAACAGAAGTATCACTAATGATCGTAGCACCTGGACCTGCGTCTGCGGTGAATCCTAAATAACCAGCCATTGTTGCGTCACTCAATAAATAGGTAAACGATACCGATGTACCCGCGTATGCTATAGTATATTTGTTGGCAGAATATGTGACAGTAAACGGGTCGCCTGGTAAACCCTGACATAATACTCCATCTAAATTAAGAACTCTTTGTAATTCAGTTTTGAGAGATGTACCGGTGTATGTACCCTGTTGTATAGATATACTATTACTTTTAGTTACACCAGCACTTACTGTTGTGAAATATAAATTATATGTCACACTTAAAACTATCTGTGTGTATCCATCAAATTCTCCAGTAGCCGGAACCGTTGCTCTATTCTCAATAATTAATCTATTAACACCAGAGGAATCAGATATTTGTGCTAATATATAATCTTTCTCGGTATAGTTTGTACGTAATTGTATACCGCTCTTCATATATTTCCCGGTTCCGTTGGTATTAACTATACTTGTTCCATCAACACCTTCCAACCCATCATCGTGGTATCTAAAGTTTTTAAGAACACTAAAATTATCTCCATCTATAGTAAGTAAATTACTAAATGGTATCCACTTACCCTTGGAAAACACAAACTCTCGACGCTTATATTTATAAGAATCTTCCTGGGAAACTACAATACCTTCTGGGGATGGTAAGATGGAATTCTTGTTGGGGATAAATTCTTTATATGTATCCTGGGAGGTTGCAACTTCTGGGGATATTTGAGGTATTGAGCGAATAGATTCGATATAACTATTCTGAGACTCGGAAATTTCCGCTGGTATAGTTATAGATTTATTTATAAAATCGCGATATGTATCTGGTGAAGATTGTACTTCTTGTGATATATTGTGATTGGTATAAATATTTTCTATATAACTATCTTTAGAAGTCGGAATCTCATTCGGAATATTTGACGGTTGTAGTATAAATTCTTTGTATGTATCGGGAGAATTAGAAATTTCACTAGGTATATTAGAACTATTTAATATAAATTCCCTATATGTATCTTGAGAATTGGAAATTTCATTTGGTATACTAGAAATGTTTGGTACAAACTCATTGGAAATATCCGTTGATGTTGAAACTTCTATATCAATATCTTTCTTATTACTAATGTTTTCCACATAACTATCTTGAGATTTTGGAATCTCACTCGGTATATTCGATACTTTAACTTCTAACTCTTTATATGTATCTGGTGAATCAGCAACCTTTATATCTATAGTTGGAATAACACTATTAACTTCAATAATGGTAGACGGAGAAGTTGCAACATTATTGTCTAATATACTATCTTTACTTATGTTCTCTATATAGTTATCTTGAGAATTTGGAATTGTATCTGGAATCTTAGAAACTTGTGGATTAAATTCTGTATAGGTAGATTCGGACGTAGCAATATCTGTACCAATATTACTGTCTATCTTAATATTTTCTATGTATGTGGATTCGGTTGTACTAATAATTTCAGTATTAATATCATTTTTTTGATCTATATTCTCAACATAACTATTATTTGAAACGGAGATATTATCATTGATAACAGGTTCTATCTCCGTTTCCTCAACAATCTGAATCGGTACTGGTGTGATTTGAGAAGAGGGTGCTAATCCTTCTGGTGTAACAGAATGAGTTTGATAAAATCCACTTTTACCCCCACCTCTTTTAATTTGCGTAGCTCTTCCAGTACCTTTGACCATTTAAATTTCAACCCCCAGAAACAAAAGTTAAAATCATAATAATATAATCAGAAATGCAATCAACTAGTTTTATAATTAACCAGTGGGTGCTGTTCTTGTAACATCTGGAAGTTTAAATTTATCTTTTGAATCAACCTGTTTACGCCAATCGCCAATCTCGCGTCTATAGAAACCGCAATCCCCAAGAAACTTCTTCATATACAAAGCAGATAAGGAATGCTGTCCAGCTTTTGCTGCACAACATGAAAGTGCAAAGTAAATACAGGGATACTGAGTATATGATTGACGAATATCAGTAGAAAAATCACTAAATAACTGGTATCCCATAACGGTTAGTTTGGGTGAAGATGTAGATACGGTAACAGGACATAAATAAATTACGGGTAAATATTCAGTACCACCAGCAGTCCACACCGAATAAAATCTTGGTGCTCCCGTACCAGTTGCAATATTGCCAAGTTGTTCTGCTGATATTCGTTCAAGACCAATCGGGCCTTGAGCATTAGTATCAGCACCAAGTATATCATAGACGACATGTTCAATCTTAAATATCTTAAGAGTACATGTAGTCCAAAATGTATATTGGGCAAGTGTAATAGATTCCGATACTGGATTGCAAAGCGTGAGTACCGAAAATTGACGAGCACCATTCTGCAACCATGTATTAATTTCTGTATCAGAAAAATTCAATGCAACCGGTTCTCGGATAATACGTCTCACCTCAGCCAGCGCATTAGCTTTGGATATTGGGAATGTTACTGCCATTTATTTTCACCTTCCTATTTTACTGTACAACACGAGTATAATCAGGTTGCACCATCATATCCTTAGAATCAATATCTGGATTAGTAATATCATTTCTCATGAACATCGCTATATTATTATAATAACTCATATACTGTTCGGCTTGAGCGAATCTACCTTCACGCTCAAGACATTTGGCATAAGTATACCACATAAGAACATCTTGCGCCCAATCTGGAACAGTATTATCATCCTGTCCAGTATCTAAATAACCCGGAAGATATTCATAATACAATACTCTAAGCAATTGACTGGTTTGGGCGGCTGCCGGTTTAGGCCAAATACCTACAACATCTGCGCTAGATGCACCAACAATAGATGTAGTATAATACCAGTATATGGGAATACCAAGTGTAGATGGTAAATGCGCAACCATCCTGGGGTGTATCTTTGCCAGACCTCGTGCCGTACCAAATCCAACGTCAACACCATCATCGGCAGTAATGGTAGTACCTAAATACATAACACTCGCAATTTTATATCCAGATACGGCTAATGCAGCATCAGCAGAAACAAGATATTCGCTCTGAGAACTTGCATAAGTAGCACTCCCAGCAAGAGTGATAAACGTATCTCTTGTTCTTGCTAGATTTGTTTTAGTAGAAAGGTCTACTACTGCATCATCTAAAAACATTTTAATATCATCATCAGAAATTCCAAGCGCGACTGGTTCATTAAGCAATGCTCGAATATTTGTAACCATTTCGGCTTGTGTAATAACAAGAACATCAGACAATTTTGTTCACCTAACTTTCTAAAATATATTAATTACATAAACTCTATTTTTATACAAATCTCCTATGTTTAACTCTACCCTCAACATCAAACAATTTACTTTCAAAACTTTCTTTTCTACATCTCATTACCGCATCCATATATAAATCATAATGCCTATCTGCCAATGGTATATTTCTATCAGACTGTACCTGTTCATATAGACATCTATATATTGCATAATCAGATAAATTAACCTGATATATTATGGGGATAGATAAAGCGGTTGTCCACGGTGAAACTATTTCTGCTGGTATATAAGAATGTATAAGTTTAAGTTTAGTTGTACCTATAGCCTCAGTATCTAATATTGGGTAAATCCTGAACTTCCCCGCATCCTCATTATCTTGAAGAATATTTTCTACTATTTCACCAGTAGTTGTTCTCCATCCATCCCCATATGTCATGTCCATAGTATGTGTATCTGTCATGGCAACTTTAAGACTATCCCATTCTGCACGATAAATTGTAATAGTATCTGTTGGTAATGTTTGAATTGATGTATCAGCAGTAAGAGTAACACTGGTTTCTTTTCTTAAACATTCCGATCTAACACCAAAATTAACATATCCCTCATTCAGATACTCATATATCGTAGTATCTTCCCAATTAATCTGAGTATACGAATGAAGTATTCTGCGTGTTCGCGTGGCTAATGTTGCCAAAGTGTAACTCATTAATGTCAACTCAATTCACCTTATATATTCTTAGTTTTACCTTTATCTTGTTTAGACTTATCATCTTCAACTAATTTCGCGATAATATCATCCCGTGTTTCTGTAACAGATGTCGGAATGCTTCGAGTCTTAGCCTCATTCATAGCCTGAGAACGTCTCAGATTTGAATAATTTGGAGTTGTGTCAATAAACATATCAACGGAATCAACGGTGAATAGCGGTTCTTCAACCTCCGGTGGTTCTGGAACTTTAACATCCTTGATCTTGGTATCAGGTTTTGTTTCTTCCTTTGCTATTTCCCTAACTGTTTCCCTAACTACTTCTTTGACTTCTTCTTTTTTAATAGTTTTGGTGATGGGATCAAATCCTTCTGGCAATAATTCGCATTCCGCTAAAACATTTGGATTTGGATCATATGGGAATATCATGTTGGTTCCAATTTTTCTCATGTACCGCATATATCTCATCCTTAAGGTAAAGTAGATGGGAGAAAGTGATATATCAATCTCCCATCCAAATTCAATAGTTTATTTAGCACTCAGGAGCATCGGTATCAATACCCCAAATAACAAGATCAAAAGTACCAGTTGCCGCAGCATGGTCAAACCTAAGAACTATATATGGGTCTGTACCGATAACATAAATCTTACCACCAACAACAGAGTTATAGGTGATTGAAGCGGTATCGGCAACGGTAACCAAATCAGTATTACTCTGCCAACCCGCAGCCTGTGTAGCATCTCCAACATCCATAGTGGAAGTAGCTGGAGTACCAGCGGTCTTAACCTCAACCCTAACACCCTCCATATGAAAATGTTCGGGAATTTTCCATATATAGACAGTATCAGTAGCAGTGAATGCCGATATACCAAATGCCGTGCAAAGAGTTGCGGTATTTACGGGGATTCTAAATGCGACACCACGTCCCGAAGTAGTCGCCGCCAAAGCCTGGCCCCCACCGTAAGTAGTAGTTGAATAATCGTATGCAGCCATATTTTTCTCCTAATGAAAAAGTTTAAAATATCAATACCTATTTAATTAATCTTTGTCCGGGGCAGTAGTATCAGTTCCCCAAATAACAACATCGAATATACCATCAGCAGCCGCACCATTGAAAAGAATAATGATGTAACTGGTAGCAGTAGTATAAATATTACCACCAACCGCAGTATTGTAAGTAATTGAACTGGTATCGGATTCAGTTTTTATATCTCTTGCGCTCATCCAATAATCCTCACCAGTACCTATAGCATCTCCAATGTCAATAGTTTGCGCAGCCGTAGTTGTACACGCTGTTTTAACTTCAACACGAACACCCTGCATATGAAAGTCAACAGGAATAAGCCAGATTTTTAGAGTATCAGCAGCGGTAAATGCCGATAGACTCAAATCCGCGCAAACAGTTGCAACATTAATGGGTATCCTAAATGCTTGACACCTACCCATTGTAGTAGCTGCGAATCCCTGTCCACCCCCATGAGCAGTTGTCGAATAATCATAAGCTGCCATTATATAACACCCCTAGGGAAAATATAAGTCATGAATTTATTTGGTAGGATAATAAAGATTTACAATACTATCCTACCATTACCATAAACCAACTTTTTATCCTTAACCCTTATAACCATACAGAATCCCAAGTGCCTCAGTTTTCGTGACACTATATCCATAGACCATAAGTCCACGAACAATTTTCCCGAATGTATCCTGGGAGGTAATTGTTTCGGTTTTATCCAATTGAGATGCGAAAGAGATTGCCATCGGATGTCCGAATGGACAATACCAACAAGTATTGGTATCAGAGACACTCTTTACATGGTTAGATTTATATACTGTCATATTGGCAATAATACCGAGTTTACCATTACGAGCAATAGATTCACCATCACCGCTAAGAGATGCATCTTTAAGATCGGATTTACTAATTAGATTGGTAAACAACGGAGGAAGAACAATCCAGCGTTTGCCGTCATCAGGGCAATTCTGCTCATCAAGGACGGATGCACAGTCAGCAATATAATCAATAATATTGCTCTTAGTGATTGGTAACCCAGAACCAGAATATGCACCAAGATTAAACCCTGCCGAATCCACACCTGCGGTTGTACCCATATTAGATGCATGACCACTGGCGTAAATACCCTGGAGAACAGCAGTATCTATTTGTTCCTGAAGTTGTTTACCAGCAGTCTCGGTCCACGCAGAAAGACGATCCAGATCGGACTGGACTTCATCAACATCTTCAAGCAAAAACGCAAAATATTTTCCACTATCAATACTCAGAGTCTTATTCGCAGCACTAGGAGACTCGACATTTAATTTCTGACCCTTATTGTATGTACTCACTGTAATATCGGGAAGGGTACGGATGTAAACTTTGTCTCCATATTTCTTGATAGTTCCCTCTATATCTGTATTGCATATATCATAAATAACTGAATTAGCATAAAACCTCATCTGAATACGGGGGTCCCAAAGCTGCGGAATATAAGTTCCCGAAAGATCAGCGACTCCACTCGAAACAGGATAAATAGCCATCTAAATTCACACTCCAATTGTATTAATGTTATGTAAGAATCTCGCATTGGAGTGGTAAAAGATTAAAGAAAAATTAAATTTAAAACTAGACAATTTTTGTTATCTCACTTTTAAATTAGAAACTATTTCTTTATATCTCCTATCAAATTCCCCTTGCGAAATTTTACGTTCTTTAACCAAATTCCCCAATTCATTCAAATCATTCATTGAATATTGCCGTTGATGTACAGGTCTATTCACCTCAGCACCACCACCGCGAGTCTTTGATGGTTCTACCATTTCCGATATAGCATCAGATTTAATCTGTGGTTTAGTTGGTTCTGTGGGTATCTGTACTTTCTCTTGCAATAGTTCAGCATATGTAGTAAAAAACTTTGCAGTTTTCTTAACATTAAGTTCCTTCAGTGCCGCATTCAAGAAGTCGCGTCTGGTATATCCACTCAATTCATCATTGGGTTGATCGAGCCAGTCATTGAATCCTTCGTCCTCATTGAGCATATCTACCATAGGAGCTAATATATGGAGATCGGAATAAAATCTTTCCTCATCACTCTTGGCCAATCCACCGCGAAGTGAACCAATCTCATCAGAAAGTTGCTTGATATGTGTAGGAAGTTCATCTGCAATACTCTGTTTGATTTCTCCCTTAACAATCTTGCGAATAAACCTTATCAAAGGTTCACCAAAAGAATCAATATCTTCCTGGGAAACAACAGACGACTGAATGGGTTCCTGCGCAACTTCAACATTTTTCTCTTCAGCTTTAACTTCTTCCTGTTCTTTACCCATCGCGATACGTTCCTCAAGAATCCCAATCATTTTCTCAAGCTGATCGGTTTTGCGTTGCTGATCCGATAACTTACGGGAAAGTTTAGGAACCTCAGCATCATACTTCCCCTTGAGAACATTATACTTCTGTTGGAAATCCTCGGTTGGTTTCTCAACTTTAACATCAGTTTTTTCCGGTTGCGCACTTTCTGTAGATGGTTTTTCTGGTGTATTAACCTGACTATTGAATTCATTTACCTCTTGAGTTTCTTCCTGTACTTCTTCTGCTGTCTCCTGTTTTGCAGGGCTAGCAGAAAATTCTACGGGTTTACCGTCTCCATATGCTTCGTTCTCGTATGGGCGTAAATCCCTCGGCATCTTATTTGCCATTATACTGTCCAACCTTTCTGGAACTCAAAATGTGTGATGTGTTTGGGGTTGATCCCAAGCATCAGTTAAAATAACAAAATAAAATAATCTATAAAAATTTATTTTATTCCTCTTTGAATTTATCATACAAATCAAGATGAGCTTCAGAAAACTGTTTATTGGTACTCATCTTTTCAAATGTTTCCATAATAATCTCGTGAGCCTTTTGACTTATATTTATTTCAACCGGTTCCCATTCTTCACCAGTATCCGGTTTATCTTTCCATATAATATTTGAACTACCATCATCATTTTGTTTAATATTAATAGAATAAAGAATATTTTCATCAGATGTAAAACTTAGAGATTCACGCAATTCCCTGACTATTTTAATTGTAGCAATACTTCCTTCTCTCGGAAGAATACTAAGCAACAATAATCTTTCATGAATTGACAGTAACATACATACCTCGCGAATAATTGTTTATGTTTATAGGGGAAGAATTGTTATTTTCCTTCCCCTATAATATAACACAATATAATAAAGATACATAAAGAAATTTTAAAGATCGAACGACAATCCGCTAATTATCTACTTACGCATCTGATTTAATAAGAATGGAATAAGCTACACCATCAATGGTACACTTAAGATACTTAGATGTAGAACCACCAGCACCAGAATCAGAAACACAGGTTCCACATGTACTAAACTGGAAAACATAAGATACTGAATTACCACCATAGAAATACATAAAATCATCTATTGCCGCACCATTATTGGTAACATTAATCATATGACTGCCACCAACTGGCCAAGCTTCGCCGCTAGCCTGATTATCTACCCAGATACCATATAACTGAGCGCCAGCACCAAATGTTGCAGTAGTAGCACACTGAACCTGGAACAAACCAGCACACATATACCACGAACCAGCAGTTGTACCATTAACGGAAATTTTACCCTGAACACCAGCCATATACCCCTGATTGGAACTCATGGTCATAGTGGTAGCAGCTTTCTGTCCAACCTCACCACGAATTGAATAAATACCAGCACCCTGAGTAGCAGAAGTCCAGTCGGCGTTCAGATAATTAGCCATCCACAAACCGGTATAACGACCCGTAGTACCCGTATAATTAATATAACATTTAATTGCAGCACCACCAGCATTAGCATCTGTAAGCATAGCCGCAGATGTACCTGCTTTAATAATAAATCCTGTAGTACCAGTTCCCGGTGTTACACCTGTCAAATCCAGGACATTAACGGGGAAACTACTGCCTGTGCGCATGGGCGTTATCTTATTCACATTCAGCGTTGTTACATTCAAATTTTCATAACGAGCCATCTTAAAACACGTTTCCTTTCATTTGTAATTGACAGACATAACACATGGAGATAATGTATGTAAGTTAGTTTATAGTCTATGTTTGGCGCCCGGATTTAGTTTGTTCTCGGTTCTCAATCTCCATTAACTTTTCACGAGCGGTTTTAATTGTTTTTATTATATCAGAAAGTTCAATGTCAGCACCATTAAGCTGAAGTATATATGTCATATTATCATGTTCTGATCTTAGTTTGCCGATGACTTTCTGATTCCTATCTTCCAACCATTCCGTAAATTCAAGAAACAATGGGTCTAAATTAAGATGATCAATAATTTTTAGAAGTCTTGATGTATCTTCCATAGATTCCTCTAATTATTTTCCATTACTTACTTTTTGCGCTTGGGTTTCTTTTTGTAGCACCCATATTCTTCATGGGATTGGAAACATCTTTGGGTTTTCCCATACTCTTCGGTTCGGAACCAACTGCATTTTTTGCCGGTGCTTTAGCCATTTCATCCAACCTCCCCTCGTATTATTATAATTTACTTTTACCCCGATCTGAATCCTTCGCTGTTCATCATGGTTGCCGTATCAGTACCCTGAACCGGTTCACCCGATGGTGATATATTACGAAGATTCGGAGGTGTACCATTCAATTGTGTGGGTTGACCAGATTGTTGCATCATATTCATTACCTGTTGCTGTTGCGCTAATTTTTGTTCCATCTCTTCCATACGTTCAAGTTCTTCCTCGTCGGGTATGATCTTTGACGTATCAATATCAAGAGTCTTAGCCCCTTCACGCAGTAAATATGCAGCACCCTTCTTACCAACAATACCAAGATATGTCGGACTATTCGCAATAATATTAAGGAATTCCATGCGACGAATCTGCAACTGTTCTTTGGATATGAGCGACAACACACCTTTAGCAATTACACACAAATCACCCTTAATACTATCATCTGGATCGAATAACATATTAAAATTATAGATAGTGGTAATAGCTGGTTCTATAATATCCCTATCTATATTAGCAACTACATATTTTATACCCTTTGCGGCGTTCGTCATTAACATTGACAAGCCAGAGGCAGTACGACCCGCTCCACCCACATCCGTAGAACCATATACATACGGAGGAATCCCAGTATGGTCGTCCGCTTTGGCCGAGAAATCGTTATATACACGCAATAGTTCTGCTGAATTACTATCTGGTTGAAAGAAATCTATGGCGGGTACAGAAGAACTCCAATTAGAACTTTCAGAATCATAATACCAGACTTTAAATGGATACATATCCTCAACATCACTACCCATTTTAAGTTTACTGGTATCTGCTATGACCTGCGGGCCTGAAGAAATAGCCAAATTATTAACCAATGCTCTAGCTGTTGCGTTGCAAACATCCTGAATATCTTTTATAATTTCCGGTATACCGCGACCCCAGAAACTACCGGGTACATTTTCAAATGAAGTCTTATAATATGGTTTCTTGCCATCCAAGTTCTTATTTAACACAGCCTTAATTATATATGTGTCTACCATCCATACATTAGCCTGATATTCCATATCTGGATCGGGAATTTCACTTGACTTCATTCCCCAATCAAGTAGTAATCTTCCGGGTACAGTACCCCAAAACTCCAATGTTTCCATTGGGCTACCAACCTTATCATAACGATCGGGTTCGCGATTTTCAGCATCTTCTTTTAATTGCCTATCGCTACGTGTGCTAGAAACACTATGACCATTTGGATAGGTGTTAAGAACGGTACGTATGGAAGATTCATCATATCCGGGTATATCAATCATGTCAATTAAATCTTGGCGGGTAAGTCTATGGACTTCAAATAAATATCCGTCATCTATTGTGGTAGAATACGGAGAGGGATATAAATCAAACGGTGACACTCTATCGCAATCCATGACCGTATCAAATACCTGTTGCGCAACCCATTTATTTTTTTGTGGGTCCTGAACCCATTTAAGAACTCTTTTCTTGCGCACTACAGGAAACTTTAGAATACCAGCTTTATAGGTAACAATATCAGCGCGTACAACATCAAGTGTATTATCCCACTTAGCTTCCTCTAACTGATCTCCTATCTTGCGTTCCATGCGATTAGAAATATCATGGGCATCTTTATCTATAACTCTACCAACCTCTTTACGCAAATAATCATATAATTCTTTCTGGCTTTCAAATGTTACCAGATATGGGTTGGTAGTTATTTGTTGTTTTATGTATTGTGAAATAGATTCAGAAAGTTCAGGGTTAAGTGACGGTAGAATAGTTGGTTCTATACTCCACATTTTATCATTTATAGAGGATGCTATATCCCGCAACCACGATTCAGCCGCTCTACATTTTACATTTGTCACATTCATAAATATAGTAGAACTGCTAATCTTACCTATCTCACCCAATTTCTCATCAGTATATCTACCCTGTCGTTGCAAAGAAGATTCATGCAATGTTTCCTGAATTTCCTGTTTAGCTTGCAATGCCGCATCCCAACACCTACGCATATAAGATGAAAGATCGGTAAATAATTGAGAACTTTGAATTTCATCAGTCTGTTTGTTAATTTGTTTATCTAGTTCATCGCGTAATTGTTTGGATTGATCTTCCTGATCTTTTAAATCTTGTTCGAGTTTATTTTCATCATTTATTTCTTTGGTAGATTTTGATGGTGTGGGGGGTGCAATGGTAGAATTAAGATTAGTTGTTCGAGATGGTGATGGTGTTGAATATTTCATAAATGGTATAGCGACAGTGGCCATAGTTTTACACCCAAACTTTGATTAAGATGTATTTTACCTATAATAGTAATCTTAGCATTATCATATAATATAATTAAAATAATTAAAAGTTCCAAGAGAAATTTAAAAGATTAAATAATTACTTATAATATATTTTTAAATGTACACACCAGAATTTCTTCGTCGGGATGATAAATACCCACACCATTATTAATTGTTTTCCATCCAATAAACTTAATATTATCTCGGATATGACTTTTAATATAACAAATAATTAATTCTTCAACACATGATTCTGGAATAGGATACGCACAATAATATATTTTACCATCTTCATGGTTATCAGAAGTATTAATCATGTAACAAATAACTTTCCCGCACTCCTCTTCATTCTTTTCCATTTTTTTAACTCCATGACGCGGGCGTGATAATCCTTCTTTTGGGTGACACTATATTGCGTCTATTACTCATTTCTTTCCATGTGACCGCTCTATATCTAAATGCGTCGGCAGCATGACAGTGCTGATTTTTCATGGGTCTATCTTTCCAGCATCCATTTTTATTATCCCATGCGCGCTTGTAACCCTCAAGGTGTTTAAGTCCAGCCTCACAGTTTCCAATGTCAAACCAAGCGATTGAAAGTAGTTGGCGAGATTGTTCAATACCATCATCTATTGGTATGTTCGGAGCTATACGGAATCTAATCCCAAGATTACGTGCCGTAACAAATCTGGTCTCTGCATCTCTCGCACCAAGTTCCCGAACCATAATATCGTGCGGTGCTATGTGTTCTCCGTAACGATAGTTAAACTTCTCCCTAAATTCCCAAAGTTTATTCGCGTAATGATTCATACCCTCATTGGAATTTTCATAATAGTTAATTATATGTGGTTCACGCCCAACCATTTGCGTAAACCATATAGCGGTATCGTCGCCAACACCCAAATCCCAAACAGTATCAACAAGATAACCAAGTTGGTAGGGTACTTTGGTCATTCTATTTTCCTGTCTCATCTTAATAAACTGTTGAGAATAATAATTACCCTCGACATGAGACCGGAAACATTCATCATAAGTACTTGGAAATTCAGAAGTTATATCTTCCCCAAGCAATTCTTTCTTCTTAATATACCATGCTTTTTGCGATTCGGATAATGTTATTCCTTCGTTAATTTTAAGTTGTTCAAAATATTCCTGTAAGTATGGGTATATTATCATACCTTCTGGATTTAAATTATATTCAGGATTATCATGCCACGGGAAGAAATGTAATTTAAAATCCATTTCGGTAAGTGGTATATTAGAATTCTTTAAATCTTCTGCGCGTTTACATTGTTCAAAGAAATAACCTTCGGCACCCGCAGGTGTACATTCTATAAATACTATATTACCCTTATGAATGGTATTGAGCGCACCATTTATAATCTCACGCGCTTTCTCTGGATAATCCTTACATATCTTAGCGAACTCCGAAACGTGTAAAAACTGGAAAGTTCCACTTCTACCTGTAGCTTCAACTCGTATACTAGAACCATTAGAAAATTTCATATGATTAGCAGTATCAATCTTTGATTCGCAAACACTCCTTAATTGTTCCGGTAGACTCTCATATGGGAACTTTACTTTTTCCTCGAATATACGTTTCGCATCCGGTTTGGTATGCGCTATAATAGAAATACCAAAGTTGGGAGTAAATAATGCAGCGTCCAATCCAAGTAAATCTATAAATGTAGTAATACCATGCTGACGCGCCTTGGGGATAAGATTCAAATACCATCGGTCATTATATAACTTCTCCTGCACTTCATTCATATGGAACTGTATCTTCTTGCCATTCTTATCTATAATATGATAAAGATGATTTAATCTCCACCTTCGACTTGCCATCTTATCTATAGCATTATTGTATTCCTGTTCGGATTTATCTCCATCAGAATTGTCATTACCATCAATTCTTGGCACATCAATGGGAATCTCAAGTAATTTCTTTTCTTTATTGGTCTTTGGGTCAGTCTTTATATATACTTCACGGTATTTCGGTTCTTCATTACTCATCAAGAAAACCCTTTGTTCTATTTATTTCTTCAACTTTTTGAATCACCGAATTAATATTAAGTTCGGTAACAGTCTCGGTCTTAACCCTATCAGACCAACCAAGTAGATTCTTTAGTGCAAACGTAGAAGCCGCTGGATTATAATTACCAAGCAGAGAATTAACTACAAGTATTGTTTCCATCATATCTCTAGCACATTCAACGGCTTCTTTGAATTCGGGGTACTTCTTTATCCATTCTCTTATTCTTACTTGGCTAATACCTATCTTTGTGGCGAACGATGCCATTAACGGTAATTCATTGGGAACAAAAACAGTCTTGTTTTTATCTGTAACCTCTATCTTATATGGAGGTCTATTAAAAAACTCAATCAACGCATCACAATATTCTGGTCTATATCCATCATCCATAATACGTTTATCTAATTGTCCGGTAACTACCGGTTTAATCTTTAATTCTTCTTTTGCTACTTCCAGCATCGTTTGTTTCTTATTCATAAGTATTATCACTCTTCACTTTCAACTAATTTATAAACATAAGCAGTGTAACCATCATAAAACTTAAAGGGTACATGATGAGTGTCTTTATATAAAACATCATTTAACTTATCACGTATATATCTAGCCTCTTCAAATGTATCACATATATAAGGTTGGATAGACATTGTGTATTTCGGGTCATCTGGTTTACCAGTTTCCCGTGACCATCCACAATTAACCAATACCACATATTTATAAAGCATAATATTTCTCCCGATAATCTCAACTACATTGCCCGGATTCTATATATTCTCTACCATCAAAACTATTGTGTATAACCAACTTACCATCCATTTCCGTGGACGGGTTACATAAACAAAATTCATAATCATGAGCACAGAGATCATTAATTGGCATAACATGTACAAACCCACGCTCTTCCACGCACATCCATTGGAAATTAGATTTAAACGAAACACTACCATCAAAATTCACAGTTATATCAAGCACATTATATTCCTAACTAAATAAAATTTCATTATCAATGATTGGAAGGACACGAGCTACAAAATGATCTGAATCTTCCTTGAAACTTATCAACCCAATTCCATGTTGCCAATTCGACGTACCTCTAATATATTCAACATCTTCACGTTTACACAAACATCCACACTCCATCCACATATATTCTCCACCGCGTTTGGTAACAAAATATTCCGAGAGTCTATGGGTATGGCCCGAACATCCACTCATACCTTCCTGTTCAAATTCCATACGCGCGGAGTATGCGGAGTGCGGTCTAACAATATTCCCATGTTTAAATAAGAAATTCTTATAAGTAAATGTTTCAAAAAATTCTATACCATACTGAGTTAAGTTGAGCAGGGATGGTGTTTTTAAACATCTAAGACTGGACAATTTACTAGCTGTCCTCCAAATATATTTTCTCATTCTTTCCTGATGATTCGATTCCAACATTATCATTTGGGAATTTGGACACAACTGGCGGATAACATTCAAATAATGTTCAGTTATATCCAGTTCTTCCTGAAGCGAATTAATACGTTTTGGGTCTTGGTCGAATCTACTTAATACATACCAGTCATTCAACTCATCTAACACTATAATATCAGGTTGTATTTTATTACAGAAGTCAATTGCGCAATGAAGCGCATCCTCATCGTGAAATGGTATATGCCAATCACAAAGTCTAATAACATTGATAAGTTTATCTGGACTGCTCGCAGAAATCATACTAGGTTTGTTTAAATCCAATTCCATAGCTTTACTAAGACATACCTGCCACCCACCAATATACCTACGCAACGTACTCCTTGATGGTTTATCGGGTTCCTTAATATAATCATATTCACTTGGAGTAAATGTGTAACCATACTTATCTATAATACTACGAAGTTTTTTGAGCAAATTCCAACTATCAATGTTTGTAGTTGCCATGATATATACTCCCCAATATAAACTACATTATTTAACACCGTGCAAGTTATTCTCTTTACAGTATGTTATATAAAGCATCATCATTCTACAAAATGCATGGGACAGATGATCAACAGCAGACTCTTCATTATCGGTAATATTACCATCCCTTATATCACAAAAATCAATAATATGCCTGATTAAATGATCCACATGTTCCTTGTGGCTCATACCAAACCAACCAGATTTGCCATGCGCCCTACCATAATCCAATACTTCTTGCAATACTTCTATAGCTCTAACCGGAATTTGACGTTCATTAATAACATATTGATTATCATCCATTTAAGCGATCCCTGTAATATTCCTCAACTACATTAGTTAATTGTTCTATACCATTAAAACTATCTAACCCCATTCTCTTCACTAAATCATCTATAAACATAGAATTCTGTAATATCATAATAATTCTATGCTGTTCACCTTCACTATTTTCTGCAATATTCTTTGGTAAATAATCTCTAGAATTCTCAATAATAGTATTAAAACCACTCAATAACAATTCACATACTTCATGAAACGCTGACATCATAATTGATAACTTATTGTATTCACGCGATGGTATTTTACTTGACAACATAACTATACAACCACGAGACAACATATTATAACTAAGACTGGCGACCAACCCCTTTGAATATTTCTTTTCAAATAATATTTCCCAATCCAATAACCCAAATTTTTTCTGCCAATATTCAAACTCTTGTATAAACAATCTAAAATCAGAATCGGTTGTATCGGAATATGCTAAACCCATGATAGTTTAACTCCACGGTTAATAATATCGCGTATGAGATTATCACTCCATTGACTGTTCATCTTGCTTGCTACATTGTGTTCGGTCAAATATTTCGCTATATCTTCATAACTCGTACCACTATAATACATAGCATAAATTTTATGTATAACTGCCATTTCATTTGGATTTTCTACGAGATTTCTATCACGATCCACGTCATATCCATACGGTATATTACCACGACTCACACAATCACCAACCCAATACTTTACCCCCGATCTCATATCATAATCACCGGTAACATATTCTTCATTTATCTTCTTAATATCAATACCACAATATTTATAGTCTGGGTATAAACACTTAATTTTACTCATCATAAGATTCGACATCATTATCAATGTACTCATAATATTAGCTGGCAATAAAAATCCCCACAATAATGCCACACACTTAACATCTTTCAAAATACATTGGAGTGAGGTAAGAGCGATAAGATGAATCTTATTACATACTTCCGTGGTATTCTGCTTAACTTTTTCATCTACTATTTGTTTTAATACTTTACGGAATAACTCAACGTTGTATTCTGTTTCCTGTTCCGTCTTACCAATAAAAAGTTTCCCTATTTCTACGGGTATGTCATACTCAACATTCAGTTTTCTAATAGGGTTATCTTCTTCACATCCATCAATTTCTTGTGCATCAGTTATATAGGTTCGCATATCATATCCTATAATATAAAGTTTAACGTTAATATAATATAACACATTGAATTACATTTAGCAAGTACTATTTTAAATCTCACTGACATTTAGAATATCCACAATGCTTACATATAAAACAACCCTCGGAAACTTCTACTTCTTCACCACATTCGGGACACAGAAAACTATTTCTATCATCGTGGGTTGTGGATTCGATAGTACTTTCGATATGACTATTGAGTGAGTTAGCTATTGCATCAGCGCAAGACAATATAAGTTTACCATTTTGCCAAATTGGAGATGGGCAACGTATACCCTTGAGTTGATGGACTATATCTGATAAATCTATTTTGCTACGCAATGCTAGGGATATGAGGCGACTAATCGCTTCCGATTGGCTCGATGTGCAACCTCCCGATCTACCCATTGTACAGAATACTTCGCATAAACCATCAGAATCATTGTTGACTGTTACATATAAATTACCACAACCAGTCTTAATTTTCTCTGTTGTACCGGAAGTTTTGGTGGGACGAGAACGGGGTTTAGAAACAACAACCTCTTCTTCCTTATTTTCTGTCTTACTCTCATCTTTATTAGTAGTAAGAACCTGATTACTACGCGAACCATCTCGATAAATAGTTACACCCTTACATCCTAACTCATAAGCTAATAGATATGCTTTCTTAACATCTTCAGTTGTCGCGGTAGACGGGAAATTAATAGTTTTGCTCACCGCATTGTCTGTATATCTCTGGAATGCAGCTTGCATCTTAACATGCCATTCTACTGGTATATCATGAGCAACCCTGAAAACTGATTTAATCGTATCTGGTAACTCATTGAAATTATTAACTTTATAAAAATCCAAGTTTCTTTTCAGTTCAGGATGTACTTCTATTAATTTCTTACCGTCCATAACGTTCTTTGTATATTCAAGTGCGAACAATGGTTCTATTCCACTCGAACATGAAGCTATAATACTAAGGGTTCCGGTAGGCGCGATAGTTGTGGTAGTAGCATTGCGCATATAGACACATATCACATTGCCATGAGAATAAATACTATCCCTATAATTTGGAAATTCACCACGGAGTTGCGCTAGATGCACAGATTCATCATGAGATTCTACCTGTATATAACCCATAACTGTATCGGCTATTCCCAACGCCTTGTCCGAATCGTAGGGAATACCGAGTTTAATTAACATATCAGCAAATCCCATAACACCAAGACCAATCTTGCGATTCTTCTTTGTTTCCTGTTCTATAATTGATAGTGGGAATCTGTTTGCTTCTATTACATTATCCAAAAATCTAGTAGAGAGATGGATTGCATCACTCAACTTCTTCCAATTAATATTATAATTTTTTACCATATTGGACAAATTAATAGAACCAAGACAACATGATTCGTAGGGTAACAGAGGTTGTTCGCCACAATTGGAAGATAATATAGCACCATTAGTACCAGTTACCACAAAATAACTATGAGTTTCATCAACTTCCCCATTATATACGGGATACATATCCTCTAATAATTCAATTTTAATTACCTTATGATTACAAATGGATTGTTTATATTCTCTAATTCTTTTCTGGACTGTATATTTACAACATCCCAATATATCACAAATACTTTTTATTGTTTTACCAGATTTTCGCATCGAGATAATTTCTTCGGTTGAAATATCATGACGATAATTTGGATTATTAGAACCATTAACTGGAATATTAAAGAATGGATTTCTTGCATCCCAAATTCCAAACATGGGATTATTTTTCCCCATCATTCTAGCACTATTATGAATTGTCCCATTAATGTATTCCAAATTTTCTGGTACATTATTTTTTTTATTACCATCAATATGATGGCAATGTTCATTTGGATAATCTGGTCTCCTATTATATTTACCATCACCAACTACCCAATGTTCTAAAACTTGCTCATATCCATTATCTAATTTTATATAACCCTTAGTATTGGCCTTATACCTATATACACTCGAAAGTCTATATCCCGGCAATAAATTTTGTGCTTCAATTTTTATACCATTTTTTAAATATAATTTATGATTAGGAGTACAATATAATGATGTTCCATTATCTAATATTACACGTAATATTTTAGATGATTCATTTGTTTTTCTAATATTATGCATAGTTCTAAATGTCAATGTTCCATCATATAATTGTGTTAATACTTTAACTTCTTTTCCAACTAGTTCTGATATTGGAATTTTCCCATTTATAGTCCATATTTTAGTATCACCAGTCCAACATGGATTAGTGGAAGAAATTACACTACCTATTATTGGATTCTTTCTGTTTACTTCATCTATAAATATAATACCGGGTTCACCCGTCTCATGGGCATTCTTCACTATCAAATCAAATATCTCACGTGCGTTCTCTTCTTTAACTATCTTATTGCCATGAGGATTAATAAGATTATATGTAGAATTAGATTCTACAGCTTTCATAAATTCATCAGTAAGAGCTATAGAAATATTAAAGTTTGTTAATCTTGTGGTATCTTTTTTGCATGTAATAAATTGTCTCGCATCGGGATGATTAACTCGCAACATACCCATGTTGGCTCCACGTCTCGTACCGCCTTGCTTAACTGTCTCTGTGGCTTTATCATAAATCTCCATAAAAGAAATTGGTCCACTGGCAACGCCGTGGGAACTCTTAACACAATCGCCGCTCGACCTAAGAGAAGAAAAAGAAAAACCCGTGCCGCCGCCGCTCTTATGGATTAACGCGGTTTGCTTTAACGTCTCAAAAATAGAATCCATCGAGTCCTCGATCGGGAGGACGAAGCAGGCAGACAGATTTCCCAACTCCCGTCCCGCATTCATGAGCGTGGGTGAGTTTGGTAGGAAGTCCAGATTAGCCATCATTGAATAAAACAATCTATATAATTTCTCTATAGATGCTATATCAGTTCCCCATGTACATTCCACATCAGCTATTGTCTTAGCTACCCGCTTAAACATATCAGTGGGAGTTTCAGTGGGAGTACCATTCTCATCTTTTTTTAGATAGCGAGTATTTAGAACTGTGATAGCATTGGGGGAAAGATCGGGAGTAACAAACGGAATTGAATCTTGTGAAACCTTTTCAATAATCTCTGTGGAATTCATATATCACCCCGTTTATGATAATCTAAGATTGATAAGGTGGCGTATTTTAAAGCTAGTTTATTATAAAATTCGTCCAACATTGATTTTTTTTCTTCCTCACTTTCACTCTTGTTCTTAAATCTAGGTACATATAAATTTCTAAGTATTGGTTTAATTTCTTTTATTGCTTCATCCCGTGTACATTTATCGTTTAACCATATATTCAACTGTGACTTATTTGTATCAACCCACACCCAACAATTAAATGTATGTGCATCAATCCATAATTTTATATTATTACTTATATTACTATTAAAACTACCGTCAATTCTTTCAATTCTATCACGATGTATATACGTCCAGTAACTATTATCTAACGAATCTCCAGATGATGAGCGCCAAAAATCTTCAAAACATTCTAACATTTTCTTGTATCTGTACACCACTATATCCTTTGACATATTGTATCTCCATTTTAATTCCAATATTATTAGTATTAGTTTAGTATTAGTATTGTATTCTTCCTTTTCGTCATGACTTTAATATAACATCTTTTCCTCAACTTTCCAAAAGAAATTTTAAACACAACCACAAAAAGTTTTAACACCCAATCGAAATGAGTTTTACTAAGATAATCAACCACACTTTCTTTGTCAAGGATTATTTTAAACACAAGATATATCTGAATATAGTGGTGTCTTAATGGACTTTGCGAAATAATCTCAAATAACTTAAATTAAAACAACAACTTAACCCTCCCAAAATAGTTGTGTATACAATATACACGCGAAAATCTAAAAACACCCTAAAAATAGCGTAACTCATTATCTAACAACAATATCTATATCGTACTTTTACTATATATACCCCAAACTTTTACACTTAAGTAATACAATAAACAAGAATAATAAACTACATTATTATCGTTTAATGTAAGAAACTTTCCACTAATCAAATCTATCTCTAATACTATCAATATCTTATAATTATTATTAGATAATGTATGTGTATATTTAAATTTTTGTTTCATGTATACACAACTTTAAAATACTTATAATTCTTATTAAATAATTCTTGTATTTACTTACAGTATGTATTATATTACATTGGGGTACTCTATACTTAAAGTTATAAGTATATGTATATGGGGTACTCATAGACAGATTATAAGCTAGAAGTTATAGGCAAGTATGTGTTAATGTTAGGGTTAGTATATGAGTTAGTATTAAGATAATTATAGATATAAGTATAAGTGTGAGTTATATGGTTAGTTTTGGTGTAAAGATTTATACACTCCGTGGGTTGAATATTATGTTTTTGGTATATGTTTTGGCAACGCAGTTCTACAGCGCGCGTACATTATATATGTTTTGTCGTGGGGTGGGTGAGGGGGTGAGGGACAGGTGTAAAAATTTAACCTACCGGTGGTTTGGGTTGTGGTTTGGGTTATGGTTTATGGTTTTATCATTGTGAGTTTTAAGTATCACGGGTAAACTATTTTTAAGATTTTACTGGATTTTGTAAAATAGTTCTTGACAAAGGTAGGGGAGTATGGTATATTAGTGGGTAGAAAAAATAGAGGTAGGGGTAAGGGTAGGAGTAAGATGAAAGGTAAGTTGTAGACGGGGAGGGTTATCGTGATAATATCTTATGTGTTGTATGTTGTGGGTAGTTTATGTTTTCTGGCAGGGTCTACTATTACGCTGATTAAGATGGTGGGGTAGAATAATAGTTTAACGGGAGATAATTTTATGGTAGATTATGATGCTACAAAGTATGGTAGTACTAATATAGAAGTAAGTATTGTTGATAAGAGAAAGAATAAGAATCCTGAGTTTGGGTTTCCACGGTCGTTACTGTTTTATGTTAGTGGACCGTACACGGGTAGAAGTAAGGGAACGATTGGGATACCGATTGTGCATGAGATAATGGTGTGGGTTAGAACGGTGATGAATATTGTGAGAGCGAGAAAGGTGGCAATTAGAGTTTGGAAGTTGGGTGGTACGGCGATTTGTCCACATCTCAATACTATGATGTTTAATGAGAGTGAGGTAGGGTATCACGATTATTTGGATGGGGATATAAATATACTGTTGAGATGCGATGTAATGGTGTTGATGAATAAGTGGAAAGAATCGTTCGGAACGGCGTATGAGATAGGTAGGGCTACGATAAATGGTATGGATATTATATTGGAGGATGAGATTGGGGAGTATATAGAGTTTAGGAAGAAGAGTATGAGTGAGAATAAGAAAGATAAGAAAGATAAGAATGGTAATAAATATAAGTTAGATAGGTTTAAATCAAAACTATATATAAAGTCTAATATAGGGGAATAATATTATGTTAGCTATTGCCGCGTTGGTTGTTGTTATTGGTGTGATTATTCTAGTGTGTACTAATAAGATATAGTGGTATATTCTACAGTAGAATATATAGGGTTTTGATAATGTTTTGATGGGGTTCTTGTGGAGTTGTGATTATGGCAAATAGGTTGGAAGATTTAAAGAGTAGATATAAAGGTAAGTTATATAAGGAGTTATGCGGTAATAGACGTAAGGTTGGTTGTGAGATTAAGACAGTGGAGGATATTATGGAAAGTGGTGTAATAAGAGGAATAAAACAATTTTCAAGACATATGAAGAAATTTTATGTTGGTGTAATATTAAGTGAGAGACATGTAAAGTTTCTGGCGTTTGAGATGGCTAGAACTAATTCCAGCGCAAGTAGTATTCTGAGATTTATTATTGATGATTTTATTGATAGAAAAAGCAGGGAAGATAGTAGGTTTGGCAGGGCTATGGATGTGTTGACTAGTAATATAAATAATGGGGGTTTGAAAGAGTTTGTGGAAAATTTCGGGGATAAAGATAAGGGGGAGTTTGAGGTTATTAAGAAGTTTAGTGGTGAGGGAGAGATCGAGGGTGAGTTGGGTGAGTTGATGGTAGACAATGATTTTGGTGATGAGTATATAATGAGTGTTCCCGGTAGTGGGGATGAGAGAATTAAGGAAGATAATGGAGAGTAAATTTATACAAAGGAGTGAGATTGTTATATGGGAGAATATGACGAATTTGAAATAGCACCAGACAAAACTACCGGTGAGATATTGAGAAGTTGGAATATACCGGAAGATAAAATAGACGCAATCAAGAAATTGATAGGTAAGAAATTTGGTGAGTATACAGAGGTAGCATTACTAGACCCAGAGAATGTTAAGGAATTGATTACTCGTGGTGCTGATGATGATGTTGAAGTAAAGAGAAAAAAAGTTCTTGGAGTGAGCGAAAAGATTTCAATTATAGATAAAAGACATATGTTTAATTTATTCGTACAAGGAGTACGAGCGGAAGATATAGCTAAGATTTATGGTCTAAGATCAACCAAGACTGTGTATAATTATATACATAAGTTCGCACCTAATCATAAGTTAGGTAGGAGCGGGAAGTATGATATTATGAGTGATAGTGATAGAGAGTTGTTTAAAGAGATGTATGAGAATGGTGAGAATAGTAGTGTGATTTGTAAGATTTTTAATATGAGTACGAACACAGTATATATTACGGGTAAAAGGTTGGGGTTGGTTAGGGGTAAAAAGAAGAAGGAGAAGAAAGAGAATTTAGATAATAGTAATAATAAGATTGAGTGTGGGGATATATGTGGGAGCGAGCTTCGCGATAGCGAAGAGAGCGCGTCTTTTGGCGGCGATAGCCGCGAAGAGAACGATGCTACCGTAGGCAAGGGCGAACCAGCCTGCTGGATGAATCCGAGTGAACTCCTAAAAGGGTAGTTAAGCGGGAGGTTTTTATCATGGAAGAGAACGTTCCGAATGTTGCGGAAAGTGTTACATCAAATATTACATCAAATGTTACACCGAATCATGAGTTTTATGATGATATTGCTGGACTCCACATTCTACTCGACGATATATACGATGAGTGCAAAGAGTGGGGTTGGGATGGATATGATGCGTATCCGATAAGTGAGTCCGCTTTAATATATTCCCATACTTTTATTGAACTTATACCAGACAATATCCCCATGCCAATTATTAGTTGTGAACCTAGCGGAGATATAACGTTCGAGTGGTACAAAAAAAATGATAGAACTCTGATAATAAGTGTTGACAATTGCGGAATGATTAGTTATATTTGGTGTATGGGAAAGACGATTGAGAGTGGAGATGTGATGGTAGAGGGTGGTGAGTTTCCAGAGAAGTTAATTGAGATGATTAAGGTTATATATGATGCGCAGTAATAAGAATAAGGAGTCATATGATGGAAATAATTCTAAAAGCGTTAGACGCATTAGGGTTAGCACTCGCAAATCATAATCATGTATGGACATCCGAAGAGCGTGATTTGTATGAGAAAGCGGTAAAATGTATTCAAAGATATATAAGAGACGGCAATGTCTAGCAAAAATAATAGTTCAGATATACTTTTAACTATAAGCGCGGATGATGCAAGAGTAGCATATCCTCTATTCCAGGAAGAATATGGCGGTGCAAATCCGACCTCCGCGCTCCAATTAAATATTACACGCATAGCTACCAATACTGCTGTGTTGCTCAATAAGTTATGGCACTCAAGATTGCCGAACATAGGAAATGATTTCTGTTGTTTCGCTTATGGTGCTGAATATTCCAATAAATATTATGCGGTAGCTTTATGGAGTAATCCTGTGGCGGCTAATAGATTAAAAGATGGTGATAGAATACTTGAATTAAGACGTATGGCTATATCACCAGATGCGCCAAAGAACACAGCGTCGAGAATGTTAAGAATTATGAGAATGGATATAGTAAAAACAAGACCTGATATAATTAGATTAATTTCATATCAAGATACTGAAGTTCATACGGGAACAATCTATAAAGCAAGTGGATGGATAGCGCGTGGATATTCGGAAGGAATGTCATGGTCGAATAAGTATATGGTTAGAAATAAAGAACAGACATTAGCTCCTAAAGTTAGATGGGAATATGATTTAATTTAAAAGGATAGGATTATGCTAAATAAATTAGATGAGGATAAGGTAAAAGATTTAAGAAGAATGCTTAATGAACCAACTGCTATTTACTGGACGGACTATGAATTGCAAAAGATGTTGGATTACTTTGGTTCTGAGTTTCTAAAAAATGTTGTTAATAGAAAAATTATGCAAGATAGTAGGATATGTGAATTGGTCAAGAGAGTGGATAAATTAGAAGCAAAAATGGGAGAATAAAATTATGTCATATGAATTTATATATATTATTTTTGTTTGTTTGATTCTAATCATAGCATCTAAACTATTAGATAAATTTCAAGGAAGATAACCGTGGAGTCTTATCATGCCATACATTAAAAAGATTGACCGTAAAAAGTTTGAAGATGTATTAAACTCATATAAGAATTTACCGGAACATATCACGGTTGGCGAACTAAACTATCTTATTACTAGTTTACTGAACATTACAGTCCACGATACTATTCAAATGTCACCAGATGGTAGACTGGATTATAAAACACTGAACGCTATTATTGGTGTCCTAGAATGTGTTAAGTTGGAATTCTATCGTAGAGTTGTAGTTCCATTTGAATTAGCTAAGGAAGAGATTAACGGCGATGTATATTTAAATAGTGATAAAATCAAGAAGGAAATTAGTGATTCCATCAAGAACCCAACTAAGAATTAAACTAAGAATTAGATAATGCCAAAATCAAAAATAGGGAAACTAAGATGAAAAAGGGAGATCATTGGTCTGAAGAACGAAGAATACAAATGACAACAATGATTAAAAAATGGTGGCAAAGCAGAAGAGAAAATATCCCGATTCGTTTCTGGCGCAAAGTTGATATTCGCGGACGTGATGAATGTTGGGAATGGAAGGCGGGGGACAGGGGTTGCGGATATGGAACTTTTTGTATTTATGGTAAAGCAGAAGGCGCACATCGCATGGCTTTTTTATTATCAGGTGGAATTTTAACAAAGGATAAACCATGTGTTTTACATACGTGTGACAATCCTGCATGTTGCAATCCTAACCACTTATTTGCTGGAAGTTTTGCAGATAATACACGAGACATGATAAAGAAAGGCAGAAGAGCACATAATTGTGGAGAAAGGGCTGGTGGCGCAAAATTAAAAGAAATTGATGTTCATGAAATCAGGAAATTAAAAGATATAATATCCGCCAAAGAAATATCAAACATATTTGGAGTTAGCGAATCTTGCATATACTCGGTTTTAAATAAAAGTAGATGGAAACACATATGAAAAACATAATTATTGCGCTTGCACTTGCTGTAATATCCATAACAACAGTTGTAATTATTTATAATAATACCAATACATTATATAGAAATTGTTATGATGACGCCGCAATTTCCATGAGATATGCCATAAACTTAGCTGAGCACGGTCAGTTAGTTTACAATCTAAACGAGCGGGTAGATTCGGCATCATCATTCCTATATACTGTTATTCTTGCATTATTCTATCGCGTTGGTATACACAATCTTGCGATGGTATCCTTCTTATTTAATATGCTGTCCTTGGGGTTAATCGCGGGTTTCGTATATTTGTGTGCGTTAAAACTTTCCGGGAATATAATAATCTCCATACTACTTGCTTTAATATCATCTTTGCATGGATTCATTTCTGGGTGGGCAATATTGGGAATGGATACAATATTTTTTACAGCCCTACTCTGTGCATTCGCATACTCAATGTTATATAAAAAATCTGAACTCTCAATGTGGTTGGTTATTTTAATAGCATTAACTCGTCCAGAGGGTATATTAATTCTATCATTATGGTTAGTGCATGATCGTAAGATATTAGATATATTAATAGTTATCGGTATTATTTCTCTATTCTATTTATTTAAGTATCTATATTATGGTACATTGATCTCACATGCCGTACAATTCAAACAACTCACTAATTATTATGAATCCAATCCTATGCAAATTATCAGCACATGGGTAAGATATGCCCTTATTGTTCCTGTTATGTGTATTATTGGAATGATTATGGACATAAGAGTTAGATGGTTGGGAGTGTATATAATTATTTCTATAGTCGCCTGCCTGCTCGGACCGCGTTCAGATTGGGTTAGATATAGTGTTCCCATGCTACCGCTCATGTTAATTTGTGGAGCACCGGTATTTAAAAACTGGAAAGTTATTCTAATAGTATTACCCATACTGCTATATCAGAATGTTAATTCAATTAAATGGATGTATTCCAACGCTGCTAATTTATCACCGGTCCAGGAAGCTAGATTAGAAACTGGTAAATTATTACAAGATCACGGTGACAAATCTCGTTGGGTTCTGTCTGGTGACCTTGGCGCAATTGGATATGCCGCTAAAGACTTTAAAATCATAGATACCTTTGGATTGTGCTCATATGATGTTCTAAATAATTATAAACATAATACTAATCTAGACTCAATCCTATCAATCAAACACCCACTCTATATAGCTGATACATTTAATATCATTGACGGTCAGATAGTCTACACTCATCTAAATGGTTCATTTCTAAAACATAGAGTACAATCTAATTATTTATCTAACAAAAAACTTACACCTATAAAATTATATTCATGGGATAACAAACCATATGTCATAGGATTAGCGGAAATAAAATAATTAAACTAAGGACACCTCTAATGTCAAAAACAATCGCTGTCATATACTGGAAAGATTCTTGTAAGTATGGACGGAATTCTTATACTGGTAAAGACTGCACAAGTTTTGAACCAATTAAATTAATCAGTGCAGGAATATTAATCAACGAAACGGAAGAATTCATTACTATTGGGAATGATTATCATGACGAAGAGGATAGTTATAGGGATGTAAATGTTTATCCTAAAAGTGGTATACAGAAAATCAGAAAAATAAAAATTAAAAGTTAAAGGATTACTCCCATGTCAGAACTAAAAGAAAAAGTTTTAATTGCAATTATGGTAGGTTTAGTGATGTTATTTATAGTGTGTTATTCTCTTTGTTTGTTTATTGCTGGTTATACGTTAGCAGCTTATGTTTTACATTAAAAATTACCTTGGAGAATAAATATGCAACCCACTGTCTATTATATTATCGTTCTCGTACTATCTGTTCTTATGACCATTGCTGTATGCTATGGTCGTGGAGACTGGCGTTAAATTTTTGATATTTAAAACCTATGAACCCACGGTGTAACATCAAAAACCCAAACCTAAACTGGAGTCTAATTCCCATGCTATTAATGCTCTGGATAAACTTTGAACCTGTACCTGAAACTAATTCCGAAACCGTACTCTGGGTTCTTGGTACAATTGGATATTTCGCTCTCATGTTCATACTCGGACTTGTCGCAATTTACTACTTAGATAAATGGTTCGGATAAGCCTAACTCTAACACTAATAATTCTAATAATTCTAACACTAATATATACCGATACTCCTAACCTTACTAATACTTCTAACCTTAATACTTCTCATTTTAACCCTTAACTCTAATTCTAATAATTCTAATCATCATACTACTAATCATACTACTACTACTTCGCACCCTGCACCATTCATACTAACATAGAGACTCAGTCTACATTATATCATCCTACTAATCTAATATATACTCTTACTAATTTTACGGGAAAAAATAATTTTTGTGTTTGAGAGCATATATTATATATAACATAACATATATTTCCTCCAGTCTATATCCACATACCTATCCCCTATACCTATATGTCATAAGTCCCATATTCAGCATACACTTACCTATTAATTAGTTTACCATGATTATATAATGATTGTGGTAAAAAAATATGAGAGAATATCTATTAGATACTCTCCCATATTATGAGTCATAAGTGTAGTATGAAGCAATTACTTACGGGCGATCTTCCGGGGAATTGTGACGGGCTTTTTCACTTCCTCATATATGGCTTCAAGAGTCACCTTGAAACCGACTGGCACTTGATCGCCGTCCGCCACTTCGTACTTGCCAAAGTACACGTTCACATTCGTTGCGCGAATTCGCCGCTTTCCGTCCTGTACATCTTCAGCAGTTTTGCCGCTGAATAAATAGAAAGCGTCCGTTTCATCGGTGATCGGTAGTGTTGCCGTGCCGTTATCATCGAATTGAACTACCGGAACATTGCGCTTGCCTTTGTCCGATTTGTCGGACGTTGTTACTCTAATTGTGCGATTAAACATTGTAATTCCCCTTCTAAAATTGTTAATGGTGAAACATACTGATTATTCAATTTCCGTTTCCTGATGTTCCTCAAGATATTTATTTAATAGTTTTTCACGGATTAATTCTTGTGTTTCCATGTATAACCTTGTGGAGTATTCTATCATATCTAACTCAAATAATGTAAAATCTGATTCTTTATACGCTTTTTTTCCGGGAATATTCACGGTTTTTATTCTATAATTCGGATATTCTCCAGCTATAAGTTTTTTCATTGTAATAACCTTTCTTATAATGATTAATAGAACCATTCAAGAGAAAGAACGTTTTTCTCTCCCCATTCACAGTATAACACATAACTTTTATAAGTCAAGAGAAAGTTATAAGTATGAGAATAAACAGGAACTTAAGACCTATAACCCTACACTATAACCTTAATCTATATACGCAACGTAGGGAACATACGTTCATAGTTCACTTCATGCGATGTTAATTAAAGTTACAAATTAATCTTAATTATTAGCACCATTATCTTATTCATAATTCTAATCAGCCAACATAGCGATAAGTCTATCATCTCACTTCCCATGCGACGTTAATTAAAGCCATAAATTCTAACTCTCACTTATCTTATCTCTCTAATTATCATACACTTTATCACACACATCTATCGCATTAGTTCATCCTGTTAAACTCATACTTCTGATAAAAAAATAGTCGGAGCAATTAATCACATGCATAATTATGCGCATATTCATACTACTATGCATAATAATTAATCACCCCGACCATGTGATATTACTCAGCGATATTACTTATCGTCGTATTGCATGGTTCTATTTGAACGCCCGACGATCTTGCATACGTATACATCTTGAAAATCATCTATTTGATCCGATGCATCTTCTCGTGCCGCATTCAAATTAGTGAAATAATTAACAGCGGCAAGAGCACTACCATCACACATAACAACAATATACTGAATCTTATCTTCCATTTTACTACCCTCCAATTAATGTGAATTAAAAATTTCTACAGGGAAAATAGTTTGTATGTGTCCTATTTTCTCCCTGTTTCCTCCTATTTCCCCATATATTCGGGGTCAATAGTGATATGTTTGTTTATTTTCCCGATGATTTTGCATATATACACATCATCGGAGTCAATGATATGATCTTCTGCGAATTCACGAGCTTGGTTTAATTCGTCTACGAATGTGACTTGTTCGGTATGCGCGCCCCAATCTTCACGTACACGTATGACAGCGAATTGGGATTTCATGAGTAGACCTCCGGGTGAGAGTTGTTAAGGTGAGTGATTAATTAATAATGGCGGATTATTTCACCATTATTTCCATTTATTGCGTTTATTATGACTCTTACTGTGACTATTGTTATGAATCTTGTTCTGACTCTTATGTTTCCCATGAAATTGCCATCCATCGGAAACATTACCATCATTGGAGAAGTAGTCATGGGATGGTGATTTGAGATATGATGTAGTGAATGCGGATGACATTATGGCGAACAGGGCGAAGGGGTTAGGTATTTTAGACATGGCGTAGGGTCATCCTTTCAGGGAGTATGAGAGTGAGTATAATGGATATACTATGGTTCGAGCAACGCAGTTTACCTCACTTTCTTCACGAGTACCTTACGCATTGGAACAGCTTTGATTGCGGTCATAACTATATCGCCATTGAGATACGTGACATAGTATGAACCCGGCATTGGTGTACCTTTCCCGATAACTTTCCAGCGGTATTTATGCCCGTCTACGTCCGGTAATGTATGAATAGAACCGGGAGTATAATTAGCGGTTCGGAAAGCGTCTATGTTGCCGAAATTAGTGCTCATAATAGTGGGTTCTCCCGTGGTTTGGGTCTTGGTTTAGAGTTAGTATATGAGATATGCAAGTCTGACATATCTCCGCAATACGGACAATACCTATACCCAAAGTCATTCCAATCCGAACCTGTCTGAATGTGTGTGAGTGTATAGGTATTCTCACAATTTGGACAAGTAATCGGGCTGGGTAATTCACTTCGGACAAGTATATCAGTCTGGTTCATCACATACCTCGGCGGTTTTGAATTCGAGTATCGCGCAGATATAAACGCGATCTGTAACATTGTCATCAATGAGTTCATCTGCGCATTTCATGAGCCCGATACAATCATCTGATAGTGTTATATGTGCAATAAAATTAACCTTTGAATCATCATACGTCTCATATGCGAGCATGAATGGTAGTTCGTCCGGTTTTTTGGTGATAACTTTAATGGTAGACATGAGATTCTCCAGTATAATCGGGGGATGGTAGTAATTCGGGGGAAAATAGAAGGGAGACTCCAACATAGCAGTCAGAGCCTCCCTGTTAATGTGATCGGTATTAGATTAATCGCGAATGCTGAGTGTTATACTACTCCCAACATTCCTCGATAGTGATGTTGACCGACGGCGCCGGGTCACCCTCGATCATGGTCTTGGCGATATGAGTCTGCGCCAGTATCCTGCCCTTATCAAAATGGGCGTAGAGCAGGTAGTTACCGGTATCCTTGCTGAATGGAGCGTTCACTGTGATGCTTGCCCCTTCCGCGCTTGGCGCGGGTGATGGAGCGGCGGCGACATGAGCTACTCCCGGAACAGCCGCCGGAGCCATTGTGACCCTTGGCGCGGGAGCGGGCGCGGGCGCTGGATTGGCGCGTTTAGTAACAGGGCGACCGGCTTTCCGCTTGGCGGTGGTCGTGACTGGCGTGACTCTCGGCGCACTCGGATTGAAACCCATAATAATACCTCCGTGTTAGTGTGAATGTGAGTGATAAGTGATAAGTGAAGATTGGGCGGTGTTTCCCGCCGATGGTAAACAATATACCACAAGATTTTGATCGTCCAAGGGTTTTTTGTAAGTGTTTGTAAAATCGAGAGTTAGACGGTTACGGGTTTTTATCGAGATCGTGTACAATTAACAATAAAGTATTAAAGTAAAGGTAAGATATAAATAGAATAATAGTAATGGGTTGTAATTATAATTATAATATTAAATATTTATAGGGTTATAAAGTATTATATGAATAATTATGCAATTAACAGGTATAGGTATGCAGAGAATATGAATAATTATGCATAATTGTAGCGATTTAATAGATAACTGTGAATAATTATGCATACAAAATTAGGGATAATAGGGGAAATAATAGCTATAATAAGTGTGATAGTAATAGTTATAGTAATAATTAGAGTAATAGTTGTGATAATAATTACAATAATAGTCATGTCAATCTTATATATTACGTAGCAGAGAGGTAGTATAATTACGAGTCAATCCAAGCGGTGCTAATTAGAGTTGCAAATTAGGTGAGGTAAGATGGGAAGGTAAGATGTGTGGCAGATAGTATGTGATGTATTGTGGTAAGGAGACAGTGAGATAGGTAAGTTAGGTATCCAGATAATGAGGTAATTGTGTGGTATGTGTTACAGAACTATTTTCCCATACGTAACTGGGCTTAATTTCACTATATAATAAATATAAAGTTCTGAATATTATACTTTTCGTCAAATCTTTGTAAAATCTGGATTTAAGTCGGATTCGGATATATTTGAATATTTTAATTGTGTCGGTTAAAGTAAAAAAGTATCAAAATTCTTTTCGGCGGTGGGCGACAACGGTTTACGTCGGGGTTAGTGGGTGGTTTTGGGTGACGGGTCAAAAAAAGTACTTGACATCGGTTTCCCGGTGTGTTATAATTTTAACCGTCAGACGCGGTACGGATTCGATAAAATGATGGTAAATATATATGGAGGGTATGAATATGATGCGATGGATAAGAAGAATACTTCGAGAAATTGTTATTGATATTGTTACAAGTGATATTCAAATAGGTGGTCATTGTGGGTGTTGCGGTAAGTGGGTTCCCGATATACTGATAGATAACTCATGGCCGTGGACGATATGTGATGAATGTATTAATACCAGCAAGGATGGGGGGGATAAAAATTCCAATGCTATCAGAAGGGTGGGATCAACATGAAATTTAAATCTTTAGTCGGCAAAACTTTTACTAGTATTATTGGTTCAATTGGTGATGCAAAGATGATTTTTACTACTGTAGATGGAATAAAATTTGAAATGTATCATGAACAAGATTGTTGTGAATCTGTTTATATTGAAGATATATGCGGCGATCTGGATGATTTGATTGGCATACCAATTGTTATTGCGGAAGAATCTATATTTGTAGGTGAAAATCCACAAGGAGTAGAAGTACCACAAAATCAATGTAGTTTCACCTGGACATTTTATTTACTCTCCACTATTAAAGGTTCTGTAACGATTAGATGGTATGGGAGTTCAAATGGGTATTATTCTGAGCGGGTTACATTAACATGTGTAAGTTAATAGGGAGATATGCTTTTGCTACCAGAACTTGAGCGTTGTGCGATTAGAATTTTAGAGTCACATCCATTGTATAATATTGATGAGGTTGTGGAGATATTGGAGAGTGAGTTGAAGTATACAGAATTAAAGGAAGAAAATGATAGATTGGTGGATAAATTAGATAGTTTAGGTTAAGTAGGAATTAGTTTTAAGTAATTAAACGGTTTTTATCTTTCACTCTTATTCCTGGAGGGTTTCACAATGGTTAATTCACATGGTATGAATCTTAAACCCGGTGTTGATGGACTGTTTGTAGTGCGTGACAAGAACCACAAGATTCTCGCTACCACAACGTTTCTTACCCGTGCCAATGCTATCAGAAAGGCTCTATATGCACGGGAAAATAGGTTCTCTGATGTTCTACCCTTCAAACCGAGAAACGGTATGGAGTTGGAGATTGGCAAGAAACTGATGATTAAGTAGAGAGATAGAAAAAATAGTTTAAACAATATAATACGGGAGATTCCATATGTTTACTATTATTCTTTTTACGCTGGTTGCTTTGATATGTGGATTTTTTATAATCAAGTTGGGTATACGTGATGGAGAAATTTTTAGTAGTCTTGGTATTGTAGTTCCACTATGGATTGGGTTATCTATGTTTGCATATCTCCCCTTAAAATTTGAAGGTTTATACCGTGGGTATAGCGTAGGTGAACGCACGGGGTATATAACTAAGATGGCAGAAAAGGGAATTATTTTTAAAACCATTGAGGGTCAGATACAGGCAGGAACTGGCAATATGTCAGCATTACAAGAACCATTTGATTTCACCATACGAAAATCAAGACCTGATTTGATTGTGCTTGCCGATAGCGTTAGAACTAATAGTATTAAAATTAAACTCCATTATATTCAATGGTATATTATGCCAATTTATATTGGTGATTCGGGATATGAGGTAGACAGGATAGAAGTTTTAGAATAGAATTATAAACCAATATGCTATGAGGAGATTCGCGCGGTGTAATAGTTTAATCAGGAGAGTTTGACTATGTTTCAGACAGACATTGAGATTATTGGTGATATTCTGGATGATTTGAAGTTTAACTGTGGGGGTTATCTTTATGTTCAAGACAATACCCGGAATATTATACCAACCAGAAAAGAAACAGATTCAGCTTACGCAGGAGATGGTAGATGCGGTAAAACAGATCATATTTAACAGGTTGATTAGGGCGAGTAAACTGGTATTGCCATTACCATATAATGTGAGAATTGAGCTAGAGAAGGAGTCATGTCAGATAACAGAATTATTGTTGGATGAATATAAAGACCATTTCGATGATAGGTATCAGTGGTTAAAAAGAAAGATTCACAGTGACAGGAGTATATGGGGATTACAGTATAAGGTTGTTAAGGGAAGGGGCAAAAAAGAGAGTCATCGTGGTGTTTCTGGTGTAATTTCCAATGTACCGATATTCGGGAGGGGAGAATAAAAGTTATGACAACTGGTAGATTAAAGGTATTGGATTGTCATGGTAATTTATTGGCCTCTACAGAAACAAGTGCAGATGGTTATCCATCATGCTACGGTAATGAAATTATTGATGATTCTCGTGGGAGTAAATCCCTTAGTGATTTTGCCGAAAGAATTAATGGAGTTGGCAGGGGTTATTATGACTATGAATACGAACTAACGGAAGTTGATGGTGAGTTGTATTTGAAGGTGTTCGCTGGTAGCAAGAGAAAATTATTCAAAGAGGGATTTGTAAAAGACATGGTATTTAAAGAGTAAGAGTAGGAGCATAGGCAATAGAAAATCTAACGGAGTAACGTTTGTAAGGAGTATGTCATGAGAATACGAGTATTCAGACTATTAATATATGAAGGAGAAAAATCATGGGTTGAAAAAACCCTGGAGTCTAGCATACAAGATGGTAATGAAGATAAGTTTGATACTGGATATGGAACCATAACATCTCAAACATTCAGAGAAAACGATGTGATATTAGAGGAATAAGGATAATAATATGCGCAAAATAGGAATTGAAGTTGAGTATTTTTTATTCGATAAAGATGATAGCATAGTTTCTCCAAGTGATTATTCTATTCCACAAGATGAATGTGGATATTTAGCAGAACTAAGATGCAAACCCGGAAGTAGTTTATATGAAACATTTGGATTTTATATTGCAGAGAAGAAGAGAGTTTTCTCAATTATCCAAGATGTTCGAGAACATAAACAATTGGTTTTAAAATCTGAATCTCACATGAAAATACCAGCTAAAATGTTGAGAGGATTCCAGCGTAGATATGGTAAAAATATTAGTGACGAAAGGAATATATATCATCATGAGTTTCATTCATTAGCATCTCAACACGCCGGTATGCATGTACATTTTTCTCATAATGAAGAGAGATTTGTCCAAGACAAATCAATTACTATTTATCCATTCTATGATTTTATTCCAATAATCATAGGTATGGATGGGAAATTTTCAAAAATAATCAAAGATTCTAAGCGTAAACCCGGATTCTATGAATTAAAACCATATGGATTTGAATATAGATCACTCCCAACTTCCATGAACGATGATTTTATCTTTGAAGTTATTAAATATGCATGGGAATTATTTAATAAATGAGGAAATTAATTCCATTTAAATGAGAAAAGTGTAATTTCGTCCTGCATGTAGTAAAGAAAGGCAGGTGTATTATGTAAACTCTAATTACCTATTTATTTTACCATTAGTTTTATATCATCTATTAACTTTTCTAGATTTATATTACTTTTATTACTTAATCCTACGTAGGGAGAAGTTCAATGGGAAACGAAGCTCTGAAGGCGTTCCTCACCACCGCCACGAATCAGGTGAGAAAAGATTATTTTCCGGGTGAAGCAATCAACAAACGCAATGCCGAGATCGCAAGTGTATTGGGGGATATGAGTGGGGATGATGCGGAAATCATGGCTCGTGCATTCGAGTTAGTCACAGGTTCGGCAGAGGGTACGATCACCGGTCTGGTCGAGAATGGGAGCACAACCCTTAAATATGTTAAGGGTACGGTTCTGACCGCAAAAGATCATATGGATCGTCATGCATATCCAGTCAATACACCGCTGGTATGTATTGATCCAGAGAATAATACTTTCGCGTTTTTCGGCGGTTCCGGTAATCTTGCTACCGACGGCAATCTCACATTCCGGCGTAAGCACATCAAACTGCTTAAGGATGCTGAGATTGCGGATTTCGTTGGTAGTATGTGCCAGTTGCAGATTTCCAAACTCATTTCCAAACTCGGCGTTTCGGTCAAGAGCGTTGAGGTTTTGGAATAAGGTATCCTAGTAAAAATTGTAACCAGTAATAAATAATATTAGGTAGGTACGGTGGCGAAATTGGCAGACGCAACGGTGTAGAAGAACCACGGGACGCGAAACTCGTCAATATAACTAATAGCGTAAATCACCAGCGAGTTCTTCATGTAGGTATCAAATCCTACCCGTACCTGTCTAATATATAATCGTGAGCATGGAGTGAAGGTATCCATTGGAGATACTAACAGGTTTGAATCCTGACCATGCTCATTTATAATCAGAATAAAAGGAGATATTTTTCTATGATTATGCGATGCTCTTGCGAACATGAATTCCAAGATAGACTTTACGGTAAGGGGATGCGGGTTTTTAATCAAATAAAGAGAAGTGCGTCACATTCTAATCATGCCAGATGTTCAGTGTGTGGTGTGGTTAAACCTATAAGCGAAAATAAAGCAGAACCAATAAAACCAAATGGAAATAAAAAACAATAAATAATTCCCAATTAAAAATGAAAGGTGAATTTGATGAATGCTACATTAAGAGATAAAGTTATATCAATGTCTAGGAAATTTGCGGATATTAACAATTATGATCCGCGTTTGATTTTTGATATGGAATACAGGCAAGCGTATATAGATTTTGTTAATAGTACTTATGACGAGGATAACACACCATTTCATGTTATATCTCAAATGAAACAACTGTGTGATAATTTGTTAAATATTGCTAAACCAGAAGTAAAAAGTAATGATTCTGGATTGTCTATTGATATGGTAACTAATGTAAAATTCCCAATTTTATCATTGGTGGAAGTATTAGCTAACCATTGGGGTCATAACTATCCATTGCATGTTCCAGTGTTGATTACTTCGCAAAGAGAAACTACAGACCCAATATTTTGTTCGTCTGGATGTACTTTGCGCGATGATTTTGAAGCATGTTATGGAAATTTTATAACTAATAAAAAGGGAATAATTCTACCAGCCACTCCACAACAGGTATATGATTTTGTTAATAGTATGAGTGAGACGGCGGTAGAAAAAATTCTCAATGATACAAGGAATTCAGGTGGTGTTGGTAGTGATAATGTTAATAATGTTAGTGTTACTAATGTTAATATTACTGATGTTAGTGATCAAATCGCTGAACTATCTGGGTATAGTTATCGGGTAGAACCCAATAATATCAGTTTAACTTCATCATACCGTACTATAAATTCTAGATATTCCAGGACAACAGGTTTGCCGGATGAACCATTAGATAATATTACATTCTGAGTATTAAATGGAAATAGAATATGTGTATATAGGTAAGAATTTAATTAGAATTGACGTGGGTGATAGTGTAATCAGAAGTAAACTCAAGCAATTATTCCCAGATATTATTATTGATGGAAATAGAATAATATTTGACAAATCCATTACAAGCGATATAAAAAAGGCGTTAAAAAAGATAGGGAAAAGGTAGAACTATGGATGGGAATACGAATAAACGAGGTGAGTTGGTTTCAGGAGAACCACATCCGGCATATTTTTATGCATTGGAGTATATATCAAGTATACCATATGGAGAACTTTTAATATTGCGGGAATCATTTGCGTCATGCGCAATTGAAGGTAATAGGTTGGGTGAGGTGTGTGCAGAAACATTAGACAGATTAATAAATAATCTACCAATTAGCGATAGGTATATCATGGGACTTGGATTGGCTATAATGAAAATTAAAGGTGAATTGGTTAAACCAAAAATCTAGGGGGAATGCTACGTGAATTTATGGATGTGGATTTGCAAGAAATATGGTCATAAGTGGAAGTTAAAAAGTGTTATTGTTAGAAAACCAGTCATTAAATGGGGCATTGTAGCAGAAGATTATTATGCTACAATAAAGTACTGTTCGAGATGTGGTGAGGAATGTCCAATCCATATAGGTAATTTATTTGAATCATATTCTTTAATACATATGCCCACCGAATTATGGAGTGAGATGCATAAACATGGGTACGTAATAATCCCAAAATAATAAATAATCAGGAGAATATATTATATGAGATGTATTAATAGATTTTGGATTATTTCCGTATTAATATGTTTTGCGTTGTTTTTTCTTACATTAACTATATCCAGAACTATAACCATACAAAATCTATATACTGAGAATTTTAAATTACAACAAGAACGCATAAGACTTGGATTGTTATTGTCATCTGCGTCTCCAGCTTATATTGATTCGATGGCATGTTCACAAGCGAGAGAGCTGGCAGATGTCAAGAAACGAGTAAAAAAATTAGAAGATAATATGATTAATATAAAAAATCCAAAAGTGAGTAGAATAATAAAATAATTTTGGTGGTTATAATCTAGACTCCGTAGGCGAATTGGTTAAGCCACGGGACTTTCAATTCTGTGATTGATGGTTCGAGTCCCTCCGGAGTCACTAATGAAGGGAGACTAATATGGAAGCAGCATCTCGCGAATCTAAGGCTCTTGTATTGTTTAATTCAGTCAAGTCTTTGGGCAGAACCACTACTCAGTTTCAAGAACTCATCAGAGAACTCAGGGGAGTAGTACCCTGTGTTGAATGTAATAAACCAGGAACTGAAGAAATACCTTCGGTAATGACGGTTCTTAATGAAACTCCTGGCGCAATTAACAACATCAACGAGGAACTTCACAAGATAATTGCGGAACTGAGAGAGATTCTGTTTTAAACGAAACCCGGAACGAAATGAGCGCGGTGTAGGTCAAAAGCCGAATAGAGCCCGGCATCTGATGTCTGTCGAAGGGTCTGTATCAGATGTTAGCCCGCCTGCCCGCGCTCACCAAAAGGAGAATGAAAATGACCATCACACAGGACTCAGATGTGGATTCAAAGGAACAATTTCAACTGCGGGAGATATTGGGATACGTGAGGGATTTAGACAAGAATGTTACCGTTATCGCTGTTGTATCTGCACTTCTGTTGGTGTGTCAGATTGTGCAATGCGCTTTTATTATAATAAGATAGGAAGAGAAGATGACCGACGAAACATTTGTACTGGCAGCGATAGATAGTATGTTGAATAGCGATTACTATCATACTGCTCATGGTAGGCTAAGCACCATCCGTGACAGGCTCGCTAATCTCGCCGGAAACCTAAAAGATGAACTCGCCGTCCGCGACAAGGCGATGGAGAAGCTGGCAGAGTTAATGGCTCCACAATTATGCTTGCATCATAATGACCTGGGATGCAATGAATGCGAATATCGTCCCTCCGATGGTACTATCTGCATCACCGCTCGCAAAGACGCGGCCATGAAAGCCGCAAGGGAGGAGTTGAAATGATAATTACAAAGTGTTTCTTTATAACCGCATTGCTGTGCACAATTATCATGTGGATTAGGAACAATCTTGTAGACAAAAATTTCACACATGCTATTGAAATTACAGATAAAAGGGTAAGAAAAATAATAAACAGTGGCCGTATAAATTATTGGAGACAACCGTGGGAAGAGTATGAAAAGTATAGTTACGATAAATTAATGTTACAAGTCTGGAAATGATCATACAAGTCAATGTTTCCAACAATAAATGATGGGGAAGAATTGGAATGAATATGACTAAGCGAATTGAAACAAATTTGATTAAGCGAGTAAAGTCAATCTGTAATGAATTTGATGCACGTGTTAAGGAAGTTGGGCTGGCATTTGCGCGAGTTGAACTTGCAAATGCATTGGCAGAAGCCGAAGTGTACTCGGAAGGGATAACAACGGAACCAATGCCCATGACTCCCGAAGCGAAGATGGAGCAGGAGCGAGTGGAGCGGGCATGGCGACACTACGACGGCGAGCCATGTAATTTGCCGATCCACGATAGTTGCCAAAAATTAGCAAAGACACATCATTTTGTATATGACCATCCTACTACTTTTTATAAGTCACGGGATTTAACCAATAATGGGGATGATAGTGCAGTTTATCGCACGATATACGATGACTATCATCCATCATCTAAAGCATGGATTCTCCGCGCCGTTCCCATCAAGCCGGAATGGGAGCCGAAAGTGGGGATGTGGGTATGGTGTGAAGATATATTCGTTAAGGGTATTGCGGTAATAGTAGACCCTAAAACAGTGGGGATATTCCAGAGTGAACTGCGAGAAGGAGCAATATGTGTACGTTTTATGAATAATGTAGTAACTGCGATTATGCCAAATTATCTCCGTCGTCTCACCCTCGATGACTGCTATGGGGAAGTCGCGGGGATGATGTTGCTGGCGCATGAGGATGACGATGGTGACTTGGTAATTGTTTACCCAGACGGGGGTATGACTTATTACACAGTACATCTTGAATACAATCTCATCCGCTCCGTCCTCGAAGGCAAGGTTCCTATATTGCCGTTTGGGGCATGGGAACAGGTGAAAGGAGAAATGAGATGAGCACCACATCGAGACTTGACAGGCGCATCAGAAGGATTGCGAATGAGGTATATACGGAACGGCAGAGACCGGCTACCAAGCCAGCACCCAAACCGGAGCATTGCGCAGGTGAGCCATGTAATCTACCAATTTGGGAATTGACAGACATCAAACATACCGAGGAAGCAAAAGGATTGCGCTTTGAATATACTGGTGAATATAGAACCGTTCCAGCTTCAAAACAAGAGTGGCATGTAGCTGAAAGTACTTATACTCATGGTACAGTAATTACATTTGGTTGGGATAGTGCACAAAGGTCGGTCTGGATTCTCCGCGTCGTCCCGAAGTGGGAACCAAAGGTCGGAGAAACTTGTTGGTGGGATGGGGTAGGTGCAGGTGGGGGTTACCGTACCCCAGGAAATGTTACAATAATAGAAGATGACCACAAAACCGAATTTAATATTAAAGTACGATATAATGATAATTTCTGTTATTGGACTTCTCGCGAGAATCTTTCGCCAATAGAACCAGACAAGTGGGTTGTTTATGTTCCGGGTGTTGGAAAGGTGAGCGCAAGTGAGGGAAAGCAGGGTTTTGTACGACTGGATTTTCCTGCGGGGATATGGCAAAGATTCTATGAGGAAAACACGATAGCAGTTATCCGTAAATTCTGCGCGGACAATCACATCCCCATTAAACCCTTCGATGACAAGAAATGAGGGAATCAGCATGATAATGTATCCAGAGGGACAAAAAGGTAATTGTTGTGAAAGTTGTAAGTATTATCAAATGCTTGATAGTGCATATGGTTGGTGTGTCCGTTTTCCACCTCAACCCAATTTTGTGATACGTTGGTTTAGAACAATCTATGTTGGTCATGTGTATCCAGAGGTTCCATTCGACAACGCTCCATGTGGGGAAATGAGGAAACCATGACATTTAACGAATATCAATCAGAAACAAATCGCACCTCCTCGCCTGATGTATCAATCATTGTGTGCTCTTTGGGATTATGTGGTGAAAGCGGTGAAATCGCAGACCATATCAAGAAGTGGGCAGCACAGGGACATGAACTTTCAAAAGACAAGATAGCTCATGAACTCGGAGATGTGCTTTGGTATCTCGCACAGGCGGCGAAAGCAATAAACCTCACTCTCGACGAAATTGCTGAGATGAATGTCAAAAAACTGCGCGAGCGATACCCAGATGGGTTTGACAGTGCCCGAAGTATAGAGAGGAAACCATGAGCGAGCTGATGAATGAGTTTGAGATCATAGAACATTTTATCGGTCATATTGCACATCCCGACGAGATTGATGGGTGCGTTGATCGGCTCCGTACCACCATCGAGACCATCGAATCTGAGTGTAGTGCGCAGACCGAGCGCGCAAAGAAAGCGGAACTTCACTTGGGTGAACTCCTCGCCAACATACACAGAGACGGTGGTCACTATCAGGGCAAGCACGGAACAGATAAGGCTGTTGAAGATGCAGGGGCGATCATTGTAAGACTTCGGGCTGAGCGTGATGAGACAATACGCGAAATTGGAACAATAGGTCGCAAACTTGGGTTAATGGAAGCCGAGCGGGATGAGGCGGTTGAGAAACACAACCAATCTCAACACTTCGAACTTGTATTAAAGGCTGCTTTAAGAAAAGCGAATGAAGCCAGTGGTCGTACATTTATGTGGGATATGGAATATATCACCCAAGCCCGCGCCGAACTCGAAAAGGAAGGAAAGTGAGATGGAAGTCATTAAGAAAGCAATCATAGGAATTGGCATTTATTTAATATGCTGTGTAGTTCTATGGGTCGTTGCCAGTGCTGCATATATAGGTATTGGCCCGTTCGACCATACATCACAACAGCCAACACTCATGGGAATAATATTGTTCCCCTTTAGGTTCATATTTCAACTCAGGATATGGTAAGGAGTGCGTAAGAGAGGAAAATGATATGTCAGGTGAAAGAGATTGGATTATACCCGCTGTAATTTCTGTGATAATTGTATTGTGGATTTCAATATTGTGGTATCAGTATGATTATAGCGCGGAAGAAGAAAAATGGAAGGTCACGCGAGAACAAATGGAACTGGTAAGGAAGCGGGGAGAAATCATGCAAAGAGAGATTGAAAGATCGGATGGTATGAGCCAGTATAGATGGGTGACAACAAATATTATCGGAGCACAAGATACACTTTATGTCGGTACTCTAGATACGGTAGGGGTAAGATAATGGCCGTTTATACTGATGGGAAACATCTAGTTGCCAATTCGGATGAGGAATTACATTCTTTTGCCAAACTTATTGGCTTAAAACGCGAATGGTCTCAAGATCACAGGATACATCATTATGATCTAATGAAAGGTAAGGTACAATTAGCCGAGGAGTTTGGCGCTCATAGGGTGGATACAAAACAATTGATACTTATGTATAATTTATATAATTTTGGTAACAATGATTAATTTAATACAACTAACCAATCGAAGCAATAGGATAGGTATATTATGATTAAGTATAGTATAAAACAAAGTTCTGGTTCTAGTTATATAAATTTTACTGTTACACGCCAAGATAAAATTGGTATATATTTTGGGATAGATGGTAGTAGCCGTACATTTACTGCATCAAATGGATTTGAATTAGCAAGTGAAATGTACCCTGAATTTAGTATATATTCCCATAATACATTATATGTAAGGGGAAATGCATTTGATAAAAATAATTATAGATTACGCATCCCAATCGTATATATATATAATGTGATTTTCGCAATTGATGAATATAATTGTGAGATCGGATGACATATGATTAAGTATAGGATAACACAGGACTCTAAGTTTGATAATTATATATGTTTCATGATCACACATCAGTCTTATAGGGGAATTGATTTTTATTATGGCCGTGTATTTCATGCTTCTAATGGAGTTTACCTGACAAGCGAATCATACCCGGCACATGATTCATCACTCGTAGCACCAATATTGTATGTGCGGGGGATAGATTGGAGTAAAGATGATTATATAATTCGTATCCCTGTTATTTATATTAATGGTATAATAAATGCAATTGAAGAGTATAATAATATTAGGGTTAATAGTTTATGATAAAATATATTATAAGACAAAAATCCCCAAACAAAAGTGCAGTATGGTTGCAGATTACCGAACAATCTTATGACTTATATAATCTATGTGGCAACTATGGACAAGAATTAAATGGTGTATTTATATATTCAGTACAATATCCATCATTCATAAGTTATTCCACAATTATTGGAGAGGTTATAAAATTATTCTTGAGCGGTTCGGATAAATCTATGGATCATACTAATATAAGAATACCAATACAATTCATATATAGAGTAATTTGTGCGCTTGAATCCCTAAATAATTTTAGCAATTTGGAGTGATAATTATGATCAGATATGGGGTTACACAGATTAGTTCTAAGACTATTCATATAGAAATAACCTACCAGTCGAAAGAATTATATAAACTAAATGGCAGTAGAGTTGGGGATTTTTATGTTTATTCTGTAGACCATCCAGAGTTGCAACCCGGTGCTGGTATATTATATATTAGGGGAAACAATTATCATCTCAATCATAGTCCACTGGTAGTACCAATAGGATGTATTTACAGAGTTCTTACAACATTAAATTTATTAAATGAGATGGAATGATATATGATAAGATATAAAATAACTCAGGATTTAGCTTTTCCACATTGTATATACATGACTATCACATATCAAGATGATGTTTGTTATAATTTTTATCATGGTATGAGCGAATTTCGTGCATCAGACGGAATGATTTTAGCTAGTGAAGCATACCCATCATGGAGTTCTAGTGGTCATCGTATATTATTTACGAGAGGTAGACAGGTGGATAAATATAATTATATGATAATTATTCCTATTATTCATATATATTCCGTAATAAATGCGATTAATGAATATAATGATAAGGTGAGAGATGTATGATTAAGTATAAAATAATTCAGTTTATTTCATCCAATCAATATGTAAAATTCCAAATTACCGAACAATACTTTATACGTGGAGAATTTTTTAAAGACAGTTCAGGATATTATCACAGTTCATTTATCGCATCCAATGGATTAGATAACAAATATTTTGACTGGTTAAATATAAGCATTGATCAGATAAATACAGTGATCAACGCAATTGAAGAGTATAATAAAAGTACAATAGATAGGATGATTTCATAAATGATTAGATATAGGATATTCCAATCATATAAGGATCAGTATATTGTGGGTTTATTGGAGCGGAATGTTGATGCTCTTTCTACTCGTCAGAAACACGATATAGATAGTAAAGATAAAATTATTTTTGTTATTACCCATCAAGATTTTAGGGGGTCTAGTTTTTATTGTAAGTCTAATATTTTTCATGATCGCTTTACAGCGTCTAATGGATTGCAATTGATTAGTTGTTCACATCCAGATTTTGATATAGAATATAATACGTTATATACAATGGGATCGAATAAGGGAATGGATAATTGTATTATGACAATATCCATTTCTTATATTTATAAAATAGTTAGTGCGATTGATGAGTATAATGAACATATAAAGTATCGCGTGGGATTATGATAAAATATAAGATTATACAAGTTGATTGTGATGTATTACTTTTTTTTATTACTCATCAGGATTCAAGATGCTGTGATTTCTACCGGGGCAATGATTATTTTCATGCATCTAATGGAGTTTCCTTATGTAGTTTTTCATTTCCCGATATATGTGAAGATAGTGATGAACTATTTGTCAGGGGTTCTGACACTGATATGGATGACCGGCAGTTCCATGTATCAGCTAATTATATTTATAAAGTGATTAAAACTATAGAAGAATATAATAATGAAGTGGGAGAAATTATCTTATGAGTAATGTAGTTAAACTTAAATTTTCATGTTCTAGTTGTGATTTAGAACATGAGTGTGATCATAAAATAGTTCCGAGTGAATCTGGTAACTGTATTTATTTTGTTCATAAAAGTTCACCTCCTGAATGGAGAAGCAAACAGAGATTAAATATGATTACAAATAAAGTTAAGGTAAATTCGCCATGAACATAATGAGACATGCAATTAATAGAGCGTATGAAAGATTTAATGGTATAAATAATATCAGGGATGAAGCTACTGATGCAAGATTGATGGGTAACTTCATTAAGTTTGATGATGTTAGGAATACCGTTGTATATGAATATAAAAATAGACGATGGGTATTTGATGTTGCTAAAAATACTGTTGTAACTGTGTGTAATGTTCATAAGAAAATAAAAAAATCCGGGAATAAAATCTCCGAAGATATTGTAACACATAAGAAAGAAATATTTTACAAGTTTATTGGAAATAAAAAGAAGTTAAAACAAATTAACAGGGAGTTGAGAAAATGGGGAGAGAGTTACATGTAAAAATAAAATGTAGAAATGGGTATTCGGATGGTGATGATGACCATATAGTTATTTTATTTGTATTTATTCCAACAATATCATTTGAATTATTTTCTTTTTATGATAAAACCCAAAATTGGTATAATCATAGTGCATGTTATTCTTTATCATGGTTATTCTGGAGTATAGAACTTTGGATTGATTATGCGGAAGGAATATCATGAAAGAAATTAGATTTAGAATAATAAGAGAGAATAAGATTTGGGGATATTCTACAATAGATTCTGATGCATTAATAGTAAAAATATATAAGGATAGAGATAGAAATATGTTATGGACGGATCATCCAGACTATATAACTTGTTTACCGGGTTCTTTTGATATAGGTTTTGAAACTTTAAATGGGTTGTATCTTTACTGTAACGATTTGCTTTTGGATATGCATACCAATGATATTTATCTGATAGCATATAATAAACTAACCAATTCTTTTATTATGTTATATGATTGTGATGAAAGGTTCCCGTTCCCCATAGTTATGGATGGTATCAAACTCATTGGTAATATATATGAAAACTACAATCTAACCAAATCATAAGGAGTTTATTTTAATGGCAAAATGTTTTATATGTGGTAAAGAAAAAAGTAATATAACTATGGTAAATGGAGTGAATTATTGTTCATCATGTTTGCTTATATTGGGAGCAAAATGTACTACCTGTGGTAAATATTTTATTTCCAATAGGGGCCGATCAATTTGTCCCGAATGTGTTATCAGGAATAATAAACCAGAAAGAGCGATGAATGGTATAAATAATCATTCATATAAACCTCGACCCAGTTTCTATGATACTCATTTAGATAGAGTTGGTGATAAATCTTCATCAAATTTATTGTATATGGGGGCAGAAATAGAAACAGATTCTACTTCAAGAGTCAGGGAAAGTCCATTTTGTAAGAATCATAATATATGTTCTGTTGAAGATGCGGTAAATGTCTTATATAAAAAATATTCAAACAATGGGAATAAAATATATTTCAAACACGATGGAACATGTTCTGGATTTGAGATGATATTCAATCCATGTACATTGGAATATTATCATAGAGAATTCCCCATGCGTGAATTGTTGGGGGATATTATAAGATGTGGTTTTGTAAGTCATGATGGTAAATGTTGTGGATTGCATATACATCTTAATAAATTGTTTTTTAGTACGATTGATATGCATAAATTTGTTAATATGTTTAATTTGTTAAAAGGTCAAATGTCTATATTTTCCAGAAGGTATGATTGTACATATGCCCAATTTGTTAATGTTAATAGGATGAGATATAAACCAAAACTATATATGTTACGTGAACCAACTATCGGTGGGAAATATGTATCTACCAATGTAACCCCAAATACAATAGAGATACGATCATTCAGGGGTTCTTTGAAATATAAAACTGTATTAGCTACTTTTGAAATGTGCGATGCTGTTTCAAATTATATTAAGCAAGGTTCAAATCTGGTATTTTTTAAGACTATTAATTCAATGGATGAAAAATTAGTATGGAATGAACTGTGTGAATATATTCTTTCTAATTCCTGGAGATATATATATTTAATAAGGTACATGGATATTCATGGATTGTTTGATGTAAAGATGTATGAGCTATATAAAAAACAAATTGAAAGAGCTATAAGAATAATCGGGGCATAAATCAGGGAGGAGGGTAAATTATTAATGTGTGTAATAGTTTATAGTCCACATGGTGCAAAATTACCAAGTATAGATACGTTCAGGAGTTGTTTTGATAGAAACTCAAACGGATGTGGATTCATGTATCCGTTTAGGGATAGAGTGATAGTACAAAAAGGATTCATGAAATTCAATGCATTTGAAAAAAGATTAGATAATGTAAGAAATATTATATGTGATTCAGATGGTACATTAAATACCCCGTTTGTAGCTCATTTTAGAATAGCTACTAGTGGTGGTATTTCCGAGAGCAAATGTCACCCGTTTCCCATAACAGATAATGTACATCTGCTAAATCATGGGAACGTATCTTGTGATTATGGTGTAGCTCATAATGGTATAGTAAGTTCTGGTAATAAAAAGTTATCAGACACACAGTGTTTTATTATAGACATATTATACCCATTAGCCAGAAAAGGATTGATATTTGATAAGACGGTAACCGAATTAATAGCTATGACTCATTCAAAATTTGTTATAATGGATCATCATGGTAAGTGTTCTATGATAGGTGATTTTGAAAAGGATGGAGATTCGTATTTTAGTAATAGTTTGTATAAGAGTGTGAAGAGTATTGGGTATGACTGGAGTAGCATGAACGGATATAGAGGTGAAAATTCTTGGGATAGTTACAGCTATAATGGTTATTCGTCCGGTAGACTATCATATACATTAACTTCCCACATAGAACAGTATAAGACTTTACATGGGATGGAGAGGGGTGTTTGTCCCGGATGTAATTTATCAACGCATTCATTTGGTATTGCTGATAAGAAAATATCGAATTCCTATTTCGATTATGTTGTATGGAAATGTAATCATTGTGGTCATTCATGGGTTTCGGTATATCCGAGTAACCATCCTCAATATAAAAGATATAACATTGGTTTGGGTAAAAATATTGTACATCAGGATAATGTACATGATAGTGTTCAGCGATTTCATGGTACTATGGAATAATAAATAAGGAGAGAAATAATTATGGAATGCGATAAATGCGGTAAGAAGGTTACACTATGGAAAGATATTAAATTAAATCCGAGTAAAGAGATTGTGTGTATATATTGTGGATATGTAACATTTCTTAAGGGTATTACTGGTATGCATGATGATGATGTTAAATTGAATAGTGATATTATGAAAGAACTACTCACAGAAAGTGATATGGAGGAATAAAAACATGGGGAAAATAAATAAAGAAAAAGATGTTAAGAAAATAAACCGTATTCCCATTACCGTAGATGATACAGATATATATACATCCGAAGAATACACTTCATTTTTTGCCCAATCTATCTTTGATGGTATAGATTATTTAATACGAGATTTCTTGGAATTTTTGGGTGGTATATTCCTATCGGAAGATGTATCGGATCAAATAGAACGATATGCTAATCACAATATTGTCTATTCTATCATACCGCTTGATCAGAAAAAATATTTAACAAATATATTTAATACATGTAAAATATTATTGGCGGCAAGAAATTCATCTATTATAAGTTTGGGTTATGATCTAAGTCAATTAGAAAAATCCTTTGGAACTTCAGTGTGTGATGTGTTCTATAAGATATTGGATTCCAATAGTTTTCTTGCTGCAATTAATGGTAACATAGATTCCATAAAGAAAATCAATGATATATTAATGTTGGAATATTATTGTGAAGATGTTAGTAATCCGATTGATACCAATGCTGATACTAATAATAAACCAATAGATGTTACAAATCAAATTGCAGAGAAATTCGTAGATACTGTTGGTGAACAACAATCAATTAATCTTGACTCGAAAGTAGAAGTTAAAAATGCTGAAGATACCAAAGAACCGGTTGCGGGGTGAAATAATTATACATTATGGTAGTATAAAATCATTCGCGCGAGAAGTTGGTATGAGATATGAAGATGTATGCAAAATTTTGCGCGGAGATATTATCCCACCGCATAGAGTAATGTATGTATGGAGTCACATATTAAATGTTACAGCAAAAGATTTATGGGAAACAGATGAATTAAAAGATGCGGAGGTTTATCCTATTAGAACTGAAATAGGAATGATTTATGTGTAAGGAGATATATTCTTATGGTTAATATATTAACTATTGATGGAAAATACAGGGGAATCCATCCATCACATAAAATGGTTAATGGTAATGCCAATGATTCCATGTATTGTGAATTATGTCAAAAGTGTTATCGTATGCGATCTCCAAATAATTGGAGTTATGATTCGGGATTATTTGAAGAATGTAAACCCAATGAACGTTACGGAATAGATTTGGATTATCTCGGAGTTTTGAGGAATAGATTTAATTCAGAAATAGAACAACTTAAAGGAGATGGTATATTAGATAAACACTTTTGTATTGATCAAAATTTTGAGAGAAAATTATCTTCGAGAATGAACCAATATTTATATGAGGTTTTTAATGCTCATAATAAAGATTTCGGATATTTCTCAAATACTATAGGGGGGTATTTGAGAATAGCTATAATAGTATGTCTCGTAGAATTATTGGAACAAGAATATAATGTGTGTTTCCCACTTGATTATTGAACATGAGGAGAAGTTAAATGGAAGTTACAAAATTAATTAGGATAATGAAGGAGAAATAATATTATGTTATTTTTAATATCTGACATCGCATGTATGATAGCAGCGATAATATGTTTATTCCAATTCAATTTCCCATCATTTGAAAGTATCGTTTGTTTTGGTATTTTTGTGTGTGCTAGTATACTAAATGAGATTGGTTATTTGTTGGAGAAAATACACAATAACATTCTCAAGAATAAAACTTAAATTATTTTCAACTATTTTCCATCTATTTCTATAGTCTAATATTATATCTAACTCATTATGTAGCAATAAAATAAATCATGTTCTGTTACAAATTTCTCTTGCTAAAAATTCGTTCATGTATTATATTTATAGTTATACAACTAGATTGATTCGGGATTTATTTGGAATTTATTTGGGATTTATTGTAGAATTTTTATAGTGTTTCTTATGAATTTTTAGTTATATAATTCATAGCGGGGGAGGTTTATTCATTTGCTTACAGAGGAAGAAATTAAAATATGGGAAAATTTAATGGATGGGGTAATGAGAATATTTACCCTGTCCGGTGCTCGTTCATCTGCTCGTGGATTATGGAAAGGTTCCGGGTCTGATGTTAGTGATGAGCATGGGCATTCTGTCCCAATAACATTCAGGGAAAATCCGCATGAAGTAGATATAATAGAGAAGTTGCATGAGATTGCCCCGAAGGGAATGTTCAAAACCAGAAGTGATTTTAATAGAGTAATATTCAGGGTTGGTCTATATATAATGACACAATTATTGGAAGAAAAAGTTCCAGATAAGGTTGAAGATGTCAATGAGTTGAGAGAGTTGCACAGTAAGTTAATGACTATATATAGGATGGAAAGAATCATAGAGTTGAATGGTATATTTGATAAGCTAAGAAAGAGTATGATTAATAACGGTGCGGCAGATACTAAAAAGTTAGCGATGGCAAAGGAGTTAGAAGAAGAGTTTGTAACCGCGATGTCAGGATAAGGAAAATGAATTGTCCTAAGATAATACCTATACCTAACTCTCCATGTGCTCATTATATTCCCAACACAAATACTAAAGAAGCTGGATATTGTAAGTTACCAAGTATGTTTAGATGTGTAGAAGCACTCAAACATTATTCTATTAAACTATCTCATTCAGCAATTCAGGATTATCTCAAATGTCGTAGATTATTCTATATTAAACATATCGCCGGTCTTACTACTCGTGATGATTTGGTTACTTCTCCCATGAAAATGGGTAAGATGTACGATATTATGGTTGGTGGAATGTATGAGAATGATACTGATTACAGAAAACATTTACATGATTATATAGAATCATCTAAGATAAATGAATTTAATCTAGCTATGGTGAATGGATTTGTAAGGGGTATGCAAGAATTTATTGAACCAAATCTAGATGGATTTGTAGGATTACAAAAAGAGTTTCAGTATTCCAGATATGATAGTATAAATGGTGATATATTAATTCATGGATTTTATGATAGATTGTATGATAATCATTTTGTAGAGAGTAAATTTACTGGTTATCCAGATATGTACATAACTCATCCATTTCATATACTCTCGCAGATTGGTACTTACTTTCTGGTGGATGAGAAACTTGAATATGTTATTATGGAAGTTGCGCGGAAACCACAATTAAAAGTTAAAGATAATGAAACATCTGATATGTTTGAACGCAGAGTCTATGGTGATCTAATCAAACGTCCAAGTTATTATTTAATTGGATTAGATAAAAGCAAACATATGTTCGGTAAGATATTTTACAGAAATGAATTCGATTTAGTTGGACTTAACGAACGTTATGGTATTATTATTAGAGAAATTAGAGAGATGATGGAAAGAGATTCATATTATCATGATGAAACTTCATGTGAAAAGTGGGGAACTACGTGTCCAATGTTAAATGTTGTGTGTGAGTTAAATGGTAAGATGAATTTGGAAAATTTTGTGAGGAGAGAGAAACCGTGGGAGAAGGAAATTGCAAAGACTAATTAAAAATGATACTGTTACTGTTAGCTATAAACAATTGAGTGGATTGATACATGAAAGAAATGAACTATTCAAGGCATTAGAATTTTTATTGACTGTTATCAAAATGGAACATCATGAATTAGAACAATGGCAATGGACTAAGATAAATACAATTAAAGAATTGTTAGGTGAAATAAAATCCAATAGTCCAAGAAAGATGTTGTATAAAGAGAATGAACCAGTTGTTTAATATTAATAATAATAATCTTTATCAAGTAACTTTGTCATATGCTTGCTATGGAATAGAAACACATAATGGGTTGGTCATAGATGTTGCCCCGATTGCCCGTTGGATGATAGGTAAAAAGATAGATAATATTTATAATTGGATTGCTAGTAAGGGCGGTAAACTTCATTTGGTTAAGGAGTATATATTATGAAAGATTACACAGAGATTGTAGTGATTGTTGATAAGTCTGGTTCTATGGAATCAACAAAGTATGATGCTATTGGTGGGTTCAATTCGTTTCTTGATGATCAAATTAATACTCCGGGTAATGCAAAGCTAAGTCTTGTGTTATTTGATTCTCATGGTAATTATAAAATTAAGTATAATGGTGTCAAGTTAGAGAATGTAGAAAAGTTTAATCAATCTAATTATATACCCGGTGGTATGACTGCGCTATTAGATGCTATGGGAAGAACTATTGATGACGTTGGAAGAAGATTGAATTATATACCAGAATCAGAGCGTCCATCTAAAGTTATATTTGTTGTTATAACTGATGGTGAAGAAAATAATAGTATGGAATATAATCACAAACAAATCTTTGATAAAATCGAGCATCAGAAAAATAAATATAAATGGGAATTTATATTTGTAGGGTCTAATCAAGACGCAATTAAATCCGGTTCTAGTATTGGTATATATAAATCAGCTACGTATGATGCGACTCATATTGGAACTATGTGTATGTATTCAGCGGTAAGTGGTGCAGTATCAAGTTACAGATCAACTGGCGATACTGGTAATATTCAAGATAGTTATAATCACAATATGAGCAAAACTAATACAAAAAGTTAAACAACACAATTAACTTGTAGTATAATATAAGGAGTATATTTATGTCTCTAGTTCCCATTCCGATTCAAGATACTAAATCAACAGGAGCATTAATAGGTCTATATGGCGAAACTGGTGTGGGTAAAACAGTAAATGTATTTAAATATATACCTGGTAGAATGTTGTATATTAAAGCAGAAAATAGAAATGCGAATATCTCATTGAGAACTTCAGGTAGGAATTTAACTAAACATCCAGTTGATACTCTTGGATATGAATCATTTGGTGAATTAAAAAAGTTTCTAGAAAATGATGCAAACTTTGTAAACTATGATACCGTAGTAGTTGACTCAATCTCTCAGCTTATGAATATTCATTTGTCACAAGAAATAGAAGATGAAACATTTGCGGCAAGAGATGATGATAAAAAGAAAGAATTAAAATCTCTTATTCTGTCTACCAAAAAAGAGTTTGAGGGATGGGGTGCATTGGCTGGACAGATGTATAGATTGATCGCGCCATTAGGCAGACTATCCGATTTGGGTAAACTTGTTATATGTACTTTTTTACATGATTCCAGTCCATCGTGGGGACGTAGACATTTAAACGCTCCTCTGGTAGATGGTAAAAAGTTTGGTGACAATATGGGTGCATTCTTTGATTATGTTGGTTGGTTGGAACCACGGTATGATGAGAATGTACAACCAATTTATCCCGCAAAAGTATATTTTCATGGTATGCCAGATATATATTGTAAATGGACTGGTGTATTACCGGAGGGTGCAACACAAGCAGTCGGGCCATTTGACGCGCTGATTAGATATATAATAGGATTTATGTTCGGTAGTTATGAAAATCCATGCGAAGAAAGTAAAACAAAAAGGGGTGATGCTCAGGCGAAAACAGTATGATTGTTGGGTAATTTTAGTTGTACAATAATTTATTAGAAGTATAACATCTATAGTTGTTTCGGTTATTTTAATTATCTATCTATCATTGGGAGTGTGTTATGGAAATCAAAAGTCGCGTGAAGTATGGTAAAGATGGTGCAGGCGAATTTGGTGGTGCTCAGCAACCAACTCCAGGTACTTATTTGGGTCGGTATGATGAGGGAATTGATCTGGTAAAGAATGAGGAAACTGGAAGTAGGAGAATTAATATTCCAGTCGCGGTTATCGAAGGTGATAATGACGGGAAGAGATTCTTTATTTCTCTGTTTGTTGATGGTGAAGCATGGCAAAAAGATAGGTCTTTCGATCAACTCTGCACTATCATTGATACTGCTGATGCTGCCGGAACCGTAACGGATTTCTTTACTAAAAAGTATGCGGCATTCGATACATTGTTTGACGATTCTATTATCAGTAATGTTGTTGACGATTTAAAACTCAAACTCACAGATAAAATTGCTACCTTCACGACCGAGATGAATAAAGTTAAGGTTGGTGAAGAAACGCGCGATTATATACGTGTTAAAAAGATTTCTCCCGCCGGTAAGAAAGTTGGTACAACTGCAACAGAGGCGTGGGGGAAGTAAAATAAAATAAGTTAGAAGTAAATGTAATGGGTAAATTAGTGGGGTAAGAGATTGATATATTTCTTACCCCATAAAATTTAAAGGAGGAAAAAAATGGAGAAGTTTAATACAATGACCAGATCATTACATAATTTACGTACTGGGATTTATAAATGTAATAACAGGAATATGTATTTATATGGTAAGAAAATTTATGTTATTAATTTATCAAAAACTCCCTTACGTGGTAAAGTAAAATGTGATGATTGTGGTCAAGATGCTTTATTTGTTATTACATCGGTTAAAAAATCAAAACCAAGACAAGACAATAGTTGCAGAGACTATGTATTGCGGTGGTGCGGTATGCGTGGAATAGGTGGGTAATAAATGTTTATAGTAAAAGACAAAGTATCTGGATTGTTTTTGGGTACTCATAAAAAATCTTATTGTTGCCCTACATTGTATCCCAAATTAAAAACAAAATATCATAGAAAATTAGTTGAATCAATTAATGAGGCATTTGTTTTTAGATCACACAGTGCAATATTAAATTCTATTGGTAATAGTATACGAAATCCTAATTTTCATGGGTTCCCATATACATCGCGTAATGTCCCTTGTTATCGCAAAGTTATGCCAGATGATGTAGAAATAATTGAGATTCACCTAACTAAATTTAGTTGAGGAGAAGTTCATGATGTGGTGGAAAAGAATATTACCGCCAAAAGTTATGGATTCTACAGTAGAAGTTGATAACAAAACTAATAGTTGTGATGATGGATATTCTATTGTCTTTAAACAGTATATTAAGAGAGAATCAAATAACAATACATGGTCTCATAAACATGAAAAACGAGTTACTCAGTTAGTTGATAAATTAATTAGTGATGGTGATAGTGATAAAACAATCGAAGGCATACTAGATATCATTAACCCCATGACAACATATAATATTGGTGTTATGGTAGCCATTAAATTTAATGATTCTATTTATGTTGGTTGGTCTAAGTGTTGTAAGAAAGATAGGTTTAATAAGGAATTTGGTACTATGGTGGCTATCAATAGAGCACTGTCTGGTAAGTTTGGAAAGATTCCCGATAGTATAAAAGATGATGTTGAAAGATTTACCATGAGAGTTCGGGATTACGAAGATAGAAAGAGTATTAAATGTGAGGCAATAGAAAATATTCAAGAGTGCAATGCCATGGAAACTGTGCGGGGTGGAATGTAAATCTTATATCATGGGGTTATCATGTCTGATAGTAATAAGAAATATGAAACAAGTGAGACTGATTTTAATGTGTTTCAACAAGAAAGTTTATATTGGATTAATAAATTCGGTCTCACTAATTGGGAGATTATGTTCAAGCATAATCTATATGATGAAGAAACCGATAGAGCATTGTGTTACATAGAACCACAATCTCATATCGCTACATTAGTGTTACCATTTTTGTGGTATTCAATTAAACCAAGTGAATATTTGATTAGACGTAGTGCATTCCATGAAGTTATGGAAATATTACTAGCTGAGATCAGTATACTAGCAAATGAAAGATTTGCATCGAAAGATAAGATAGAAACTGCCATACATTCATTTATTAGAATCATGGAGAATATAGTATTTGAGGGAGACATGAATAGGAGATGTGCGAAAGAGATAAGTTATATGGATACAGGCTGTGTTAAAGAAGGGGAAAGTCATAAATGAGTTCAATGATTCATTCGTACCCATCTATACATACTTTTGGTCATAAATTATTAGGAAAATTATTTGATAGTGAAGTATACATTGAAGAAAAATTAGATGGTTCCCAAATATCATTCATGAAAGATTCAAATGGTTATCATGTACGATCAAAGAATAAACAAATAGATATTAATAAACCAGATAGTATGTTCGGGATGGCAATAGAACAAATATTAACATTAAATTTATGTAATGATTGGATTTATAGGGGTGAATATTTACGTGTACCACATCATAATGTATTAAACTATAGTAGAACTCCGAACAAAAATATTATTATATTTGATATAGAGAGGGGTAATCAGGATTTTTTATCATACGAAGAAAAGAAGTATGAAGCTAATAGGATTGGATTAGAGGTCGCTCCGTTACTTGCACAATTTATACTTACCATATCCAGAGAAGAATTGTATAATGAATTGATTAAATTATTTGATACGGAATCTATCTTGGGTGGTGTTAATATAGAGGGTGTAGTTATTAAAAATTATAAATCATTTGGTGAAGATGATAAAGTGTTGATGGGAAAATTAGTATCAGAAAAATTCAAAGAGAAACATAAAATAGAAAGTAAGACTGGATTCTCTAATATAGTAGAGAAAATTGGTAAAGAATATGGTACAGAAGCGAGATGGGAAAAAGCAATACAACACTTGAGAGATAATGGAGAGTTAGAAGATAGTCCAAAAGATATTGGTATATTGATAAAAGAAATTCAGGATGATGTTATAAAGGAATGTAGGGAAGAAATTACTCAAGAATTGTTTTCTTATTTTTGTAGAGATATAAGGAATAAGTTAATCGCTGGATTTCCAGAATGGTATAAGAAAAAGTTGATCGTGGGAGACAATGTTAATGGGAACATATGATACTGTACATGGAATTAAAATTAAAAGTACTAATTGTGAGATGAAAGATTATGAATGTGGTGATATAATTGATTTACCCGATGGTGTACATATAGGATATGAAGGATGGTTTGTTGTAAAATATTGTGAAATAATATGTGTAGGGGAAATGGTATATGATGGATATGGCTGTGAATTAATTAAAGAAGAACTTATGAATGCAAGAAATCCAATAGCAAGAGTAGTGGATGAAACAGTTAGAGAAAAGGATAATGATTCGGTGGTTAAATTATTAGATTCACTCAAGGAAAGTGCGTTCTCTATTGGTGTAACTGTTAATAAGATAAAGACATTGATTGGGAAAGAGTAATATATATAATGAGTGAACCGAGAAATGATTATGCAGGATTATTGTATGGAGCTATTAAAGAATTGACTAGCGCGATGAGTAGTCTTAATATGCCACCAGAAAAACTAGAATATATGGACGGTAGTGGATTTTTATCAGAAATAGATAAATGGGCCAATCATTCTTATGCACACATGGAAATGGCTATTGAATTATTGCATAGATTGAATCATTTTATAAATTATAAACATGACAGTGACGAAGATTACATGCGAAGAGCAGGTCAAACACTACCATTGTTGGGCGACCATTAATCGAACATTATTTTAAGGGTATCCTATGAAGTCAATAAAAACAACAGAAGAAGATTTCATACAATTCCAAGAATCCGTGAAACAATATTGTGAGTTATTTGGGTTGGGGAATTGGGATGTGCATTGTTTCTGTAATAATAGTTTACCCGTTCATGCAGATGCACAAACAGAATGTTATTTTCAAGCTAAACAAGCTAATATAACTATAAGAAAGAATCGCAGTGCATCTCATTCATTGAAATATTGTGCGTTACATGAGGTATTAGAAATAGTAATGAATGAATTGAATTGTCTGGCAAGCGCAACATATAGAGATTCTATGGTAAATGAATTAAGACATGATGCTATTAATAGAATATCAGGTGCGATTATTAAGTGTGAAGAAAGAATAGAAAATTCTAAGCATACAATAGATGGTATAGATTTACCAGATATTTAATCTTAATTAAAAATTTAAACACGGGAGAATATTACATGGCTAATGACGAAGTATACAAAATGTTTTATGAAGATAATGGGAATAAGGTAGAAATATTTAAAACAGTTATTGATGATGACAGTAATGATAGCTTTTCATATAAGGTTATGGGTAGAGATGATTTTGTATGGTTGCCCAAAGTACCAGAAGAAACATTCGGTTTTGAAGTCGGTGATATTATAGAAGTAAAATGTACTTCTTGCGGAATTGGATCATGGTACAATTTTAAGAAATTAAATACATAAAATATATAACATAGAAATCCATTACTTAATTGGAGTTACTTTATGAATATTAGAGATAGAGCAAATAAACCCAAGAAGATAATTAAAAGAAAAACAGTATCGCAAACTGTTCAAAATAAACTTGATTGTTTTAATTCTGTACTCTGGAAACCTACCGACATTCCCGATGGATTTGTAATTGTAGTAGATACTCGTGAACAATATCCATTATTCGATCCCATACCAAAAGGTTTAGCTGTAATACGTGATACGGTTAAGATTGGTGACTATACAATCATGGGATTGGAAACCAAAGTAGCAATAGAACGTAAATGCGAGAGTGATTTTTTTAGTTATATAGGTAGTGAAAGAATTAAAACTACTAAGAAGTTAGAAGCAATGAGCAATATGTATTTTTCTGCGTTAGTAATACAGGTGGATGAATATGATTTATATAACCCATCTATCCCAACAAAACTTACACATGAACATGTACGTGGATTTCTGAAATGTATCAGGGTTAAATATGGAATTCATTATTACATGAATGAAGATAGGGAAATGCTGGAACGATATGTACTGGATTCATTAACCTATGCATATAAACAATTAAAAAGTGTAGATATATCCAATGGTGATAAAAAAGAAAAGTAAATGCGTATATTCTACATATAAGGTTATAAATAATAATATAATATTATGGTGTAGTAAACATGATGTTATATCTAATTGTTTAACTTGCAAAAAAGTTTCGTACAGATTTAGAAATAAAAAACCCATAACTTTGGATAGTAATATATGGTAAACATTAAGGACATAGAAAAAGCAAGAGACTCATTCAGCAAATTTAAGGGCAAAGAATTCAGAGAGAATCAAGCTGAAGTTATTATGTTTGCCATGAATTCAGATAAAAATATAGTGGTACTTGAATGCCCAACTGGATTTGGCAAGTCTTTAAGTGGCGCTATATGTTGTAAATTAGCGGGAGATTCTACTTATCTTGTACATTCCAAAACCCTTCAACAACAAATTATGGAAGATTTCCCTGAGTTTACTATTCTAATGGGTAAAAATAATTACCCATGTTTACATAATTGTGGGGTAAGTTGTGCGGATTGTGCATTTATTAATCCATCCAAGTGTATGAACGTTGATACTGATGTATGTTATAGATTGATTGGTGCTGATGGTAAGATAGATAAATGTGTGGGAATAAATTCTTGCAAGGGATATTTACCAACATGTGATTTTTATGATCAGTGTTTATATATTAAACAAAAGAATAAAGCATTAGCAAGTAAACTCAGGGTATTAAACTATGTATACTTTTTATTAGAATCTAATTACGTTGGTGGGTTTTCTAATAATTCTCTAATAGTATGTGACGAAGCAGATGTATTAGAAAAAGAATTATTGGGGTTTATACAGTTTTCTATATCCGAGAATATGATTAAAAAGTATGGTGTGGGAATACCTAGATATAAAACAGCAACAGCTAAGGGTGGTATAGTATCATGGAAACTATGGGCTAAAGAAATAGTAAAAAAAATTGACATAGAATATAAAGAAAAAATAACATTAGAAACATTAACCAAGAAAGAAGATGAATACTTTTCTGGTACATTAAATAAACTAAAGAGTTTTATAAGTTCCGTGGATGAATCTTGGATTTATGATATAGTTAATCCAGATTCAATGAACCCATACCATGTATTTAAACCAGTATGGATTAGTTCTACCATGACAAATGATGTATTAAAACGTCATGGTAAAAAAATTATTCTTATGAGTGCAACATTCCCAGACTTAAGTTCTATATCTAAAACTTTAGGTATACCAGTTAAAGAAATAGATTATATGGAAGTACCAAGTAATTTTAGAATAGAAAATAGACCGATATATATTAATCCAGTAGCAAGAATCAATTCCAAAGTTACGGATGAAGAAATAAATAAATTACTAGTGAGAATAAAGGAAATTATAGATATACATAAAGATCATAAGGGGTTAATACATACATCCAACTATAGACTGGCATATAAAATAAAAGAAATTAGTCCGCGTATGATGATACATAATACAGAAACGCGCATGGATGTATTGGAGGAATTCAGAAGAACAGATCAACCAATGATATTAGTTAGTCCGAGTATGGAACGCGGGATAAGTTTGCCTGATGATATGGCTAGATTTCAGATAATAGCAAAGTGTTTAATAAAAGGTACGTTGGTAGTTATGCACAGTGGGGAATTAAAACCCATAGAAAATATTATTATTGGTGATAAAGTAATGGGTATTGATGGTACTCATAGAACAGTATTAAATACCATAAATGGTTATGGTTATATGTACAAGATTAGACAATGTCGTGGGGCAAAAGATTATATAGTCAACGAAGATCATATACTTTCATTACAAAAAAGAAAATGTTTTTCCGATGGTAGGTATAGAAAATATCCCGGTGGGCATGTAGTTTGTAAAGACCCATATTCATCATATCCCAATGTAGTCAATATAACAATAAAAGAATATCTGCTAAAATCTGATGGATGGAAATGGGCATTCGGTGGGTATAAGGTCGCGATAGAATATCCCCACAAAAATATTAATATTGATCCATATTTTCTTGGTTTATGGTTAGGAGATGGAGATTCCGATAGGGTACAAATAACCAATTATGATAATAAAGTTATAGAATATATTGTAAATTTTTGTTATATAAATAATCTAAAATTAAAAATCAAGAATGATACAAACGGTTTCCCAAGATCATATTATCTAAGCAATGGATGTATTGGGAAAACTAAATATCGCAAAATGTTATCGGATGGATTGTATCCAATACGTAATATTTTTTGTGAATATAATTTAATAAATAATAAGCATATACCAAATGATTACCTATACAATACATCAGATATTAGATTGCAATTATTAGCTGGATTAATAGATTCTGATGGATGTTGTGCCAACGGGAATATTACTATAATACAAAAGAATGAGATATTGTCCAAGCAAATACATTATTTATGTAATTCACTTGGGTTTAGGTGTTCTATCAAAAAAATTACATCAACTATAAAAGATATAAATTTTACTGGGCAGTATTACAGATTAAATATCTCCGGTAAGTTATCAAAGATACCAACAAAAATAGATAAAAAAATTAGTAGGGATTCACTTAAAGAAAGTAATATTCATAAGATATTAATAGAACCATTTGGGATGGATAATTACTGTGGATTTACATTGGATGGTGATGGTTTATTTCTACTAGAAGATTTTACAGTAGTTCATAATTGTCCATTCTTGGATTTGAACGACAAGCAAATTAACACCAGACTATATAGTTCTTATAGTGGTCAGATGTGGTATAAAAATTCAACAGCGCAAACTATAGAACAAATGTGTGGGAGGGCCAATAGGCATAAGGATGATTCGTGTGAGATATATTTATTGGATGAATATATTAAGGAGTTGATTATGAAACATCCAAGAATGTTCAGTAGATATTTTAAAGATTGTTTGATAACATAAAGTAAAATTATATGAAGTATGGGATATTGATATGAGATTTAATTTTAAAAAGGGTAATAATATATGAGGTAATTCATATGCGTATTTGTTCTTGCGATTCTTGGAATGACAACATAGATAAATTTTTAGCTCCTAGAATAATACTATTCCATACCAGTCCACGTTTATATGAAGGTTATCTAGGGAAACTATTTGTATATTGTCCGTGGTGTGGTAAGAAACTAATAATACTAAAAGATTCACCACAAAAAACACAGGAGATTGTGAATGTCCGTAGTGTATAAAATGTTTAAGAAACTTATTACTATCAATACACAGATATTCAAAGTTACAAATCTTTATGATATAGAAATGTTTAAATTTAATGACAAAGAAAGAGATATTATTAAAACTACTACAACAAGTTCAGTCCCAAAAGAATCTAAAGTACTCATAGCAACATTATTTTCGAGAGTAATTGAAAACCCAGATATACTAAAAGCAATATCATGTGACATAAATAATATTACATTAATACCCATGTCATTAATAAGAACAGTTGATACTAATAAATTGGTATTGGTAAAGAGTTTCGATGATGACAATAATTCATGTATATCAATACAAAATTCATCTTTTAGTAGTACGAAATTAACCAATACTATTAAGTCTAATATTGTTCCCGCAACCGAAGAAGAGATAGATTCATTTTTGGGTGTTGTGGAAATATATGAAATGTTGGATAATCTATTTGATATATTTGGAATCTCAGTAATAGAATCAATAGAAGATAAAGATTTATTTAAACCAACAGTGGTATCTACATATGCATCTTCATATATATATAAAATACAGGTTGTAAAAGTTGGTGGTAATTTATTTAATGTAATTAAATTTTTGTGTGATGATAATCTTAATCCCATAAAGAATCAACATTCACATATGTATGATTCAGTTGGTGGTGAAGAAGCTATTAAGATAGTTTCAAAATTTGTAAAATCAAAAAATAATCTATGTAATATTATTAGTAAACAAGAACGAAAACTAAATTCCATGATGAGAGATTAATTTAGAAATGGGAAATAGAAAGAAAAGTAATATAAATAGAAATTCCAATAATGATTCAACTAGTAATTCCATCAAAGAAATATTCTGTCCGAAATGTAACACGATATTTTATACTTATACTAATGGCAGAAATGAAATAAAATGTCCAGTATGTAGGACGAGTGTATATAGTGAAGGTAGGGATGTAAAGTAAATAAGAAAGTTTATTCATACAAATAGGGGAGCGAATTATTTCTCCCCTATTTTTTTATCCCAAATATTATTTTATCACAATAAACTAATTTTTATTATTTCTTGTTTATAACTTTTGGTTCATACGCTTTCCGCGTAGAGGATGCATATTGCCCACCCGCTATCAACGCAAGGCCCGCAGTTATGAACTTCTCTGCAATAGGATGTGTCACGGGAACAAACCACATAGCTATACCCGTTACGGTAAAACCAATACCAAGCGCGCGTGTAGTTAAATACCACGGGCGTTCATTTGTTTTATTATTAGCCATGTTCGATTTCGCTATTCCCTATTTTTGAGAGTGCGGCATCTTTTAAATCCTTCACATCTTCAATAATGTTTTTGAGTTCATCTTTTGTTACCTTGCTATCCTCAATAGCCAACCCCGTAGTGGTAAGAAGTGCGCCCGCAACAATCAAAAGTTTAGACAACCACGGTGTATATTTTGCTACCGCCGCAAGTCCGATAATAGCAGTTATAACAAACGCCAACGCTGTTTGCCACACGCCACCAAGTATCCCAATGATGCTATCTTTAATTCCAGCGAACGCCAAATCGGAGAAACATACCATAACAAGCACAAAAATCCAGAATATACGTTTCATACAAACCTCCAGAGTAATTTTTAAACATACAATAATTATACAATACCATGATTGGTTTTAATAGCTACTATTTGTGGAGCATCTTTTTTCATATCAGCATGAAGATCAGTTTTTTTTAATTCAAATCGCCTAAATCCAGCTTCATATAAAGCCCATAACATTTCTGCACGTTCTACCATGTTATCGCAATATATATCTACCGCACGACCATCTATGTGCGCACTTTTGGGAGCACCTCCAATTTCCTTATTGCGCTTTTCGCATCGTGTCATTGATTCCGCATTCATTGGTTTACCATATAATTCACGGGCATGATTTAGGGCGTTGAGAAAGTCGGGGTTATCATCAACCTTATTTAATCCACAACCGCAATGACAGGTTTTTTCCCCTAATGTAAAGTAATCTTTCATTATTCACCCCTACGTCTTTCCTTGCCATCCCATTCCAAATCCCTAACTCTCATCTCGTGATCATCTATGGTTTTACAAATCCTCATTATATCTTCAGCAATTTTTTCATGTCTAACTAAATGCTCTTGAATCATTTGTTTTTCATTCTGTAACTTTTCTACAACTTCTTTCATTGTCTTGATATGTTGTGTAAAACTATCTTTAATCTCTTTAATATTTTCCAATACCAATGTTTTAATCTCATCTATTTGTTTCGCACGTTCCTTTTTATTCATAACTATTACGATCCAACAAACAGTAGTAAATCCAATAAATGAAACCAATAAAAGAACATCGGCTAGAGTGGGGTGCAATGACCACCATACCTGAAACGCCTGTGCTTCGCTATGCATATTATTTTCTCCACTCTATAGACTGAAAAGGGTTTGAATTATATTATTTATCTTATTATTTATCTTACTATTTATCTTATATCACCTATACGATTTAGCACAAAACCCATAATAAAAAATGATGCATCTATAATCATACCCTGTTTACCAGTTCCAGATACATAAAAATCCACAAACTTATTCTTAGTACCATCCCATTTAAACAGTACTAACGCTTTCTTATTAGAGGTATAGGCATCAGAATAATTAAAAGGACTGCCAGAAACATTCCATCTATAGACCAGTTCATTACAATTTCTAGCATAACACGCCGCCCCAATAATTCTACTTGTCTTTGCCCACCACGGTTTATTCTTCTCCTGTACTGCCGCATATGTAAACCATCCAGTACCTATCCACGCAATATTCTGTATACCACGGTAAATATGATAATTATCTGCGGAATTAGAAAGATAATGTCCACCATATTTTGCGCTCTCTACTAATCCAGTTGTTCCCTGAGCTATACAGAATGAAGTCAATAAACCATATTTTATTGCGCGGTCTTGAATCCATGCAGGATGTAAAGCACCATTAATAATTTTACCACTAGTAGACAAATCTTCAGAACATGAGGGTTTTACCCATACAAACATCAGAAAAATAATAAGCGAAGTAATTACTGCTATAAAAAAATTGATCGCAACTTTCATCTATTTCCCCTTGTTTTTCTTCTTACTATTTTCAGACATGAGTATAGCAAGTGCCTGTGCTTTATTGGATTTGGGAACTATCTTACCGTCACCAGAATGTAATGTACCGCGCTTCCACTCGGACATAACTGTAGATGCGTTATCGGATTTATCTAGAGACTTACGTTTCTTTGCACCAGCACCAAGAACATTTGGATGTTTCATTGCTTCACGAACTTTTTTATTCATAGAATAATCCCTCAACAAAATTATTTCTTGGTTGGTACACCATGTTCTTTCATTTGAAGAAGTTTCATAGCACCAATGGCATTATCATGAGATTTACAAACCTGTTTAACTGTCCAGCGACCTTGTTTGAAATGCATCAAATTTTTCCCCTGAACTTTATACGGCATATTATACCTCCGGTATTACATTATTCTTTCTGCGCTTTTTAAATCTATCTTTATTAAGCTCTGTTTTAGATCGAGGTTTTATATGATCCCAATCATCTTTAAATTTTCTAACTTTATAGTCGTTATAATCATTAGATGGTTGACCCGCATTACGATTACGTCTAGGCATTTTTTCTATCCTTAATCATTTTATCATGATCTTTGACTTTACTTTCCAATTCATCTACCCGTTTAGATAGTTGGATAATAAGTTCACGTAAATATGGTACATTGGGAACTGCTACTGGTTGAGGAACAACATTTTGATCTGTCATTAATATCACCTAGTCTATTTTTTTATGGACTGTCCATATATTCCAGGCAATGTGTATGATCCATGTTTAGGAATCGGAACCACTGGATCGTTATAGGTGAAGGATAGATATGCTTCCTCACCCAAATCATTAATACCGCTAACAACTATATACTCGTCACCAGTTGGTGCAGAATTGTCAGTATCTTCTTTTGAAATTATCGCGATGTAGAGTGTATCGCCTTGTGCGGCAGCCAGTGAATCAAGCCCGGCAGCATTAAATATGATTGGGTTCCATGCATCAATCGTATAGTCGGTTAGAGTAGAATAAGCATTATTAAGGATTGTGCTGGTATGCGCTCCTCCAGCCACACGTCCATCGAACTCGATATAGTCTGTTCTTCCGTAAATCGGGCGCATCGAGTTTGCACCGACAATATAAACTTGAAAATCAGTGTCAGAGTCATTGGAATTTCCCCAGGCCCATAACGTACAGGCTTCAGCGGATGACATGGCAGGAATGACAAAACGTGCTGTTGAACGCATAGTCTGATAAACATCACCCAGTAAACGCTGTCCTATAGCCATGTAAGCCGAAGATAGGGCCGAAGATGTTTCGGTAGTGTCCCTTGCTCCCACATACGTTCCGCTACTAGCACTGAGGAATAAAGCCGATTGTGCCGTTACGGTTATGTTATCGCCCCACGACGTACTGCATAGGAGCATGAGCGCGAATGCTATAAAAAGTCTCTTCATTCTCATGCTCCTTTACTTGAATTGTAACCCGGAAATCAACAGACGATTATCCGCGCACCCATATACATCAACAAAAACTTCATATTCCTGATCTTTTATGAACGGTGTTGCCAGAACAAATGCATTGTGTTCCCATGCCATTGCCGCGCTTGGCACAATCCAGCCAGAATTAAATATTGTGGTAGTTAGATATTTTACTCGTATACAAACCTCGATAGAGTCCGCGCTATTCGAGTGAGAGTACACATCCACAAGCAATGAATCAGGATTCAGCACTGGAAAGTTTGCTATAACATCACTAAGTGTTATAGCTTTCATTGATGGACTTGGTCCACGAGTAAAATCAATATATTTTCTATTACGAGTAATAGTCTGGGTAGTATCTCGCCCAACTGTATATGCAGAATAAGCAGCAGCAGAATCCTGAGCGGCAAGTCCGAAGGAATCTAAATCCAATTGCCATTTGAGAGCACTTGAACTTTGGAAAGAGGCAGCCTCAATAGTATCGTCAGTTGCTATCTTATTTGCACTTTCCCTATGTAATTGAGTATCAGCACCCATACGCAGGGAATCACCCTTAACCGACAAACCAATAAAATGTCCAGATATATTAATATCCTTGGGTCTGTTGTCGCTAGTCCCACCTATATCAACAGTGTTATCTGTAACAAATGCAATTGATGTGTCATGTAAATGGAATACGGGGATTTCTGCTCCAGCATCATTCGGCGCGGCGAATACAATATATGGGTCTGCTCCATATGCCCCATAAATTGAACCAGCTTTAAGTGTACCGGTTGTATTTGATATAAACTGTACAATAGGTGAATTTGTATTGCTAGATAATGCCTTGAGTTTTAACCCAAGAGTTTGCAGTGTATCTGAAGATGCTATAATTTCCGATTCACTACTACGAAAACTAGTATTGCTTCCGAGTAAAAGGGAATCTGGTTTTATCAACCCGGTTATGTACATATCCAATGTTGCTCGTAATGGATTAACTAAATTGCCACCCTTAATACCAGTATTAGCAATATTGGTTGAATCCAATCCTACAATTTGTCCATTCTTCATAACATCTGAATACCCATTAGATGCCACGAGGAAAGTCAATAATATTAAACTATATATAATTTTCATTCTCATCCTCCTTATGGCTCTAATGTTCCAGTACCAGTACCGGTTGATTTGTATGTTACCATTATATCTGGTGCGCATGTAGCATCAGCAGCACCACCATAGATAGTAAGTCGTATTTCCGTACCCAATTTTATGATAGCAGAACCAGTCCACGCCAATTGAGCTTCACCTGTAAGATTCGCCTTTACTCCGTTTGCCTGTGTAATGAAAACAATCGGAGTTGTATCGTTTGTTTGAATAGATAGTCCGGTAAATGTAGCATCATCAGAACAATCAACATCGGCATTGCGTAGTGTGATATTTTCTATAATAACATCAGCAGTCGTACCGGTAAATAAAACATAACTACTAGCAGCCTGCATCAAATCTTCTGTAGTAGTTCCTATTTTAACACGAGTAGCATCCCAAAGATACATTGATTCTATATTGGTATGTATATTGGTCAGTGTATCTTTTAATGTTTGTTCAAAACTAAGAATATTAGAATGAGCGTTTGAACTAGTATCGCGCGCGGCATTAATTCTAGTTGTGAGTAAACTCAAAATATTTGAATGTGTATTTGTTATACTATCTCTATTGGCCAATGCCCTAAGAAGCAAATCTAAATGTGTATTAGATACCGAATCTCTTGCCGCCAATATACGTGATAACAAATCAGTATGTATTGCTGTCAATGTATCATTGTTTGTTGAAAATCCAGAAAGAATATTAGATAGAAGATTAGAATGTGCTCCACTTGTAGTATCCCGATTGGCCAATACTCTCAAGAGCAAATCAAGATGTGTATTACTGGTTGTATCTCTAACGGCTAATATTCTTGACAACAAATCCAAATGTGTATTCGCTATACTATCCCTGTTTGCCAATGCTCTTGTTAGCAAATCAAGATGAATTCCAGTTAATGTATCACCGGTAGCTTTCCTAAAGGCACTTTGTATAATAGACATATCTACCAGACTATCACCGGTAGCATCACGGAACAAACTCTGAATAATAGACATACCATTAAGAGTATCTCCCGTAGCTTTCTCAAATATTTTTAATGCTTCATGAACATTAGTGGTTGTATCCATCGCGGCTAATATACGCGCAAGTAAATCCAAATGTATATTTGTTAGTGTATCACCAGTAGCCTTTTCAAATATTTTAATTAATTCATGCATATCGGTAAGAGTATCGCCAGTCGCTTGCTGAAACGCTCTTAATCTAGTATGAATATCAGTTAGGGTATCAGTAGCAGCACTTTCAAACGACTCTAATTCTTCATGTATATCTGTTAAAGTATCTCTAGTTGCCTCTTCAAATGATAAATGATACCCATGTTGACCATATTTAAATTCCTGGGAATTTATAAATGGTACAATAAATATTAAACATATAGTACCAATGAGAGTAAATAAGAGTTTGGATTTGAATTTATCTATCTTCATAATATCCCCTCACCCTCACAGTAGTATCAGAAGTAGCAAAAACCGTATCGGGAACAATACGACAAATGCGAACTCTAGTCATTGGCATTTCACCATCATACCGTATAAAGAACATGGTATCACGTTTAGTAATATAAAATGTTATACTATCATTTTGACTTGCGGAAAGATTTGTGAATCCATAAGTTGCTGAATCCATAGTACCTTCCAATTTAACAAACAAACTATCAATACCATACGGTAAAACTTGATAAACTATTGATGGAGCACCACGTCCAAAAATAGTTAATGTTGGACCAGTACCATGATAAGTCCCAACGGTAAAAACTTGTTGTGAATAAGCATAAGTTATAAGCAAAATAAATATAATCGGAACTATCAAATTCCTTATCTTCCATCTCATAATAACAATTCTCCTTCCATTATTCTGCGTTCTCTATAATATACTATAATATATATTAAAAAGCAAGTATTATTTAAAATACTAAAATTAGATTATATAATTAGTTGAGATTGTTTTATTCATTCTCATTAGTTTCTTCCTCTTCCTCTTCACCAACTTCCATAAGTCTATAATATCTACCGAGTTGGAATTTATCTGGAGGATTATCAAGCGCACTCTTAATTGAAGCATCTGTAATAAACGGTAACCCAAACAGTCTATGGTTGACAATGGTCTGATTATATTTTAATGCTTCATCCATAGCATTTTGCCAGTCAGATGGACTATCGGCTTTTATAAATTTACTATTTATCTTATGACGTTTAGTAGTATATCTACGTTGTATAATTTGATCTTTCCATAATTGTTCCTTCTTATAACTATATTCTACCGGATTCCCGCCAAATACCATGATCATTGCTTGGGTAAAGGTGGGTTTTATTTGTTCCGTACCTAACCAGAAGGGTTTCCCACCAAGAGTAGTAGCACCTTGCGTATATTCGCGATGCGCGCGAAGCGCGGAAGATACGGCGCGTATGTTTGCGCGTTCTATTGCCCTACCATAGTCACCCTCAATAGTCAGTGTTGCGGCATTCGTAACATCCTTATAAAGTGAATACGGTATACCCGACATCGGAGTAGGCATTTGGAATGCAAGAGAATTGCGAATGGTAACAGGAGTAAATGTGCCGATAAGACCATCGCGCATAAATCTTTCTGGGTCTTTACCCATTTCATTGCCAACCATACGATAGAACTCTTCTTCTGGATCATCGTCTCCAGTTAGGAATTGGATTAGTTTATATATCATGGGACTTATTGGACCCCAGATAGGACTAGCTCTTAACCCACCAAGAATAACAGGAGCTAGTATCATATAAATAGCATTCTTTTTATTCTTGAATTCATACCCATTCTCTGCAAAGTTTAATAATTGAGTATGAATATATTTTAAGAACATCGCTTGTGATGCTACGAGTTTAGCGAAACCAGTTTTCCCCTGCGCCCTATAGAGTTTATTTGATTGTCCATAAACACCATTAGCAACATCAGAAGTCTCTTTTGCTATGTCAACATATAATTCATGTAATCCGGTTGTTTCGTTATTGTCAACAAGTTTAATATTATAAATATTTTTCTTATATTCCGTTACCCGTCTGAGATTGGTAAATACATTAATATCCGGTGCATTGCTGGAACTGTTAAGAGCAACATATCCTTTATTATACATATCTTCCATGTACAAATACGATGCTCCCATAGTGGCAAGTCTATTCATTTCTTCGGTAAGTCTCATAAAGATTAATGATCCCCGTATAGCAGAATCTATCCATTTCATACTTCTTATACCAACAGCAGACGCCTCTTCATTCATCTCTGATCTATTCCAGTCTTTATATTGCATTTCCTGGAACAGTGCAGCTAATCCCGGATGACCCATAGGGACTAATTTATCTGGATTCTTTTTGTATATTAGATATAATTCGCATGCTCTTTTAATATATTCTGGTGCTTGGTTAATTGGCATCTTAACATAATTATTCAAAACTACTGGCGAAGAAGTTGCTAGAGATGTAAGATTAACACCACCCGAAAATACACTTAATCCCATATACTTTACAGCGACCAATGCACGAGCCATAGCAAAATATTTTTCCATTGTATAATTACGATCCAATAAATCACTTATATATTTCAACGATCTATCATAACGATTCTTGTGTAGAATGGGATCAATCTTTCTGGATTGTGCAAGTTTGATAAAATCTTCAATATTTTCAAAATCATATGGACTGGCATCGGCAGTACCATGAAGTGCGGAAATCATATTACCAGCCATATGGGAAGTGGCTATACCCGAAGCAATTTTTTTGGTATATGAACGAATAACATCAGGTATATCTGTTTCATAACCAATAAAAACCCCATTACCAGTTCCCCCACTTCTACGAATAAGTGAAGATTGGTAGGTATTTTCCATTAAAAGTTCGTACTCATTCTGGATTAATTGATATTCAAATTCTAATTTATGTCTTACATATTCATTAGCGCGACCCTTGTTAATCGCGAAAACTATATTACGTCTCAATTCATGACTTGGATTATTGAAATGCCACACTCTAGTTGGTTGATAATTATTCTCTACAAATTTTCTATTCTTTCCTTCGAGTACCCAGTCAGATAATTTCTTAACTCTATTTGTAGACCTATCCACAAACCATTCTTCATTACTATATGGTGCTCCACCAAGCGATTTAAATGCATAACCATATAACCCTGGGTCTTTCTCATCAAGAATTGCAATACAGAGTTGTGGAATAAGAGTACCATCTTTTTTCTGATAATTATACGATGATTTTACATCTGGTATCGCATCAAATGATTTAATCTTATCACGCATAAATACTTTATCCATCTTGGTAAGTAATTGCGTAATGAATTGATTTGTATTGGTAATGGTCTGACCGGCTACTGTATAACCAGCTAGTCTTTCTGGTGTACGTTTTATCTCACCATCTTTGAAAGTATAGTGTGTTCCGGCTTCATCATAACCATTTTTAAGGAAATTATCTTTTGCTTTTCTCGCATCCTTTTCTGATTTATATTCTTTATAGAGAGGATTAGTTATATCTACATTTTGTACTATTCCATCTTCATCCGTGACTTGTTCTCTATTATACATGGTAACACTCCAACTACCAGAATCTCTCATGCGTGGGAAATAACTACCCTTCATACGTTCAAGATTTTTAATTAGTTTTTCAATATCGGTCTCAACTGGTAATCCTTTGCGTCCCATGCGTTTAAGAATAGTTCTCTTATCGCGAAGATTCATCTCTTGATTATCTGCGATTTTCTTTTTGTACATTTCTATGGTTGTATCAAGAACATTATCAAGGATTTGGCGTACATCTTTCCATGACTTTATTGCCTGTTCCGAAAATCCCATATCCCGTAAATCTTGTTCTGTATATTTTTTCTCATTTATATCAGCGTGTACAATCACATTAGAAAGTTTTTCATATTCAGGTTTATTAGTTTTTTTGAGTTCAATAAATTTATCAAGTAGAGTAGTGTTCTCTGGGAATTTTTTGCCCATAAATATATTCTCATATTCCCTACCCTCATCTTCTCGTATTGATGCTGCTCGATATATATAACGTTCCGCTAAATGTTGAGAATGACCCATGTAATAGAATGGTAACGATATTTCTTTTTCTAGAGATACTTCACGATTAACTACTGGTATATGTGTAGACTTGGCGTCCGGTACTTTTCTCATATCACTCAAATCTTTTATATCCGTAGCTTCATCGAATGATTTAAACTTTCTATGTTGCATGGGAGACTGCGCATTAATAGCTATAGTAGCAGTATCAAAATGAACTTGCTCCTTAAAATATTCCATAGCTTGCTGGAGACGATTTAGTTTTTCTATATCAGTAGGTTGAATATTATTAATAGATATATCAGTAAGATTAGATTCTAAATTATTTGCATAAGATTTCGGATCAATCATGAATTTAGAATCAAGTAAGTTGCGATCTATACCCACAGTCCAACTACTTGATGTGTTAGTTTGACCGGCAGGATTGACTTCAACCAATGCAGATATTACCTGCGAATTATCCATTGGTATATATGAGTCTTTACCAATATCCTCATAATTATTCTTATATATTATTCCATCATAACCCTTAGACTTAATAATATTTTTAAGATATTCTGGTTGGAAAGATAATGGTATGGAAAACCTAAACTCAGTGTTTTGTTCCGGTGTCATTACCCCAACTCTTGTTAATTCATGTGCTATATATGAAGGGGTGAACTCACCAATTCTGCTATCTTTTATTCGGATAGGGTTTTCTATGGCAAGATAAACCGGCATGAGATGAGGTTTTGATATTACTTCTGATTTAAAATTATTAAGAATAAAGTTGCGAGATAACCCCATCTCAACCCATATTTTTAATGTGTGGGAATCTCCAAGAATTACATGTTCACCTTTACTGGTTTTGATTTTTCTATCAGCGGTATAGAGAACATAATCGCCAAGTTTTTCCATACGTTTTAATGCTGCTTTTTCAGTACCAAAATGCGAGAACGGGTAAAAATCACTCACTTTGAAATCACGATTAGTTGCATGAAAATATCCAACGGGGTCTCCGTGTTGGGAAATAAGTTTCTTAACTGGTAATTGTTTAAGAGCGTCGGTTCTGTAAGGTGAGTCTGATATAGTTGTATCTACCATTAATTTTGAATTGTGAGATGCATCCAATAAACCAGTATCAATAAGATAGTCCCGATTCATGGATGTGTTATAATCAGCAAGGTTACTCATTATATCAAGAACATCTCTGTTTGAATATTTTAATTCACCAAGCGAATTAAAAACGTCTCGCAAATCATAGAGTATATCGAATTTATAAACATTAATGGGATCATTAATATAATCATTCAAAAGTTCTAATGATAAATGATAGTAGTGAGAACTAGGACTGGAAACTTTAAGTGATTGCAAATATCCAAGCTTTTCTATGGTAGACAATCTATTAGATAGTTGATCATTGTCTTTATACAGATTGGTTATATTCCTAAGTATACCATTCATCTTGTTCCCAAATGTTCCCTGGATTCCATCAAATTTAATAGATGCACCAAGAATAATTCTCTGAATATCATATGGAGTTTTGAGATTATTAGCGATAAGATATATAGTATGACTATCATGATCATACATATGACTTATATCATCAATATTAGTATCTTCATTGATAATTCTATTGAGTATTGATTGAGGAAGATAGGAAACATTGGGAATAGAAGTAACATTACTAACTATCGGAACCTTATTAATAAATGCATCAGCGGTAGATTGTATATTATTAATCTTAGTTTGTATAGTATCAAGTTTTTCTACCGAAGCATTCATTCTTTGTTCTTGTGCATAATTATACATCACAGAATCAATGAGATTGTTAATAGATGTAATATCTTTAAAATGAGTCTTGAGTGTTTGCTTGTTCATTAAGTTGGAAAGTCTGGTAAGTATCCGCAATATTATATTATGAAGTTTATTAAATGTACTTGAATTATAATTAGATAATCCTATCCAGAAGTTTGGATTGGTAATTCTATCCGCAACCAAATCGGATATAATTTCTTCTAACTTATTATCATAATTTAACTTATTCCATTTGGGTGCAATGGTTGGGTTATTTTTAACCGCATCATCAAGAGATTTAATTAGTCTATCAATCTCGGTACGTTCATTGGAATAGAGATAATTCTTTAGTTGATTGTAAAGTTGTGGATTACGGTTTCTTAATTTATGCCCCAACTCATGACCTATAACCCTAATAATTTTATTAGTATTATCCGATTCGAGAAATATAAATCCACGATGATATGCACCCGTAAATGGTAGACCAGCATAATCCGAACTCTTCTCAAAAAATATCACATCATCACCAAAAGTATTTGCAACTATTCGGGCAATCTTATCTGATAAGGTGCGTGGTTTAACCATCTTGAGTTGATCGGATTTACCACCCACATCTATAGATAAACGATTGAGAGTGACTTGTATGTGTGATGGTGAGAAACCTAACGATGGTGATTTGAATTTATCCGAGATAGCGGAATTTATACTGTCTATTTCATTAACCATTTTAGCATCGGTTAAAATGGGAGTTATTGAAGATTCAGAAATAGTATTAATATTAGTAATATTGAGTTGAGTCTTATTACCACTTTCCTGTTTAGTCTTATCCCGTTCTATCTCTTTAATTATATTATCTATTTTCTTATTCTGTTCGGTTGTAAGTTTTCTAAACTCAGTTATACCATTGGGATTACGAGTTTTGGAATTTTTATCTTCCGGGTGTTCATTCACTTTCCATTGAATAGCGAACTTACCATCTTTGGAAACTATTCGCTTGTTATTAAAATCATATGTATAACCTTTATTAAATACATCAGATACTAATTCCACAATATTAGATGTACGTAATGTGGGATTCATCCAAATAGCAAGAGCACCATCAAGACGTTGCTGTAGTTTGGAATAATTAAGAGCAAGTTCAGTCGCCTGTTTAGTCTCTGGAGTTTTATCACTTTTATCTTTAAATATCCTCACATTATCAACGGTAGATGGATTATCTGGAGTGGTAACATGAACTGGAGTTGTTGATTGTTCGGTATTAATTCTATTATTATTCTCTTCCCACTTATGATAGAGTGCCGGATCAACATCTTTATATGCAGATATAGCTTTTTCTGATACTGTTTGCCCACTATTCACAAGTCTGGTAATTAAGTCCCTATGTTCCCGTTCAACTGCAAATTTTGTTTCTCTATCTGATTCTGCCTGTAAATCAAGTATTTTTAAATATCTATCAGCATTAGTACCCTCACCAGATTGTTTATTTAAAAAGTTGCGAGCAGATTGTTCAGACGCGAAGGTAGTATGTAACTGTTTATCTAACATATCATTCATTGGAATTTCTATTTCACCATTATCAAAATAAATAGAATGACGTTTCGATTTCTCATCCTTACGAATAGTGAAATGAATAAGTTTGTCTTTAGTGAGTTGTTCGGTATACTCATCACGAGACAATTCAACTGCCATATTCTGTTTACTGGACGGAGTAATAGTTGGAGTTGGGGTTGATGTTGCTGGTTCGGTTTTGGTTTCTACTCTTAATGGTATTAATTCATCTTCCTTAACTTTACCCTCGGTTAATCCCAATTTTGTTCCCTTAAATTTAGGAACCTTACCTAATTTTCTTAATCTATCAATACCATTAACAATCTCAGTAAGTGTTTTATTATCTACTCTACCCTTAATTTTCTTATTAATGTCCCTACGTTCAACTATAGCATTTACAGTTTCTCCCCTATCCAGTAATCTGGTTACGACAGTTCTAATGCCAAGACTTTGTGCCTGCCATGCGTAAACATCATCACCCTTGAGTTTTTCGGATAGAGGTTTAACAAGTCTAGTTTGTGATGGTATAATCTCAGATGGTTTTTTGAACATGGAATTGGTAGGAGTCTGTGATTTAATTTCAGATTCGGTGGGAGTTGTAACTTGTTTGGATGCAGAAGTACCAAATGCGCGAACGGGAGTTGTGACAGGTTCCGCAATGGGTTTGGTTTCTGGTATCTTACCAAAGAGTGCTTTGCGTTTTGGAGTTACAACTTGTTTGGTTTCGGATATAACCGGAGTAGTAATTTTAGCTGTAACTTTTTTAGGTATAGCAATTTTTGCCGGTTTAACTTCTTCTTGAGTTATTTCCTCACCATCAACCTGTTCTTTAGTTCCTTCATATATACTAACATTATTATCTTTAACTATCGTAGAATTAGGTTCTATTGCTTGAGATACTTTCACCATATGTTCTGACATTTTAGCAGACGTCAGAATTTCAGATGGTTGAATGATCTTAGTTTGCTCTTCAGATAGTGGAGTATACTTGGGTTGTTCGGTAGGTGTAACTTTAGATATAACTTTAGGTTTAACTGTCTTATTCATACTATCAATTTTATTTCTTAATTCTTTATTACGATTCTTTTGTTGTTCAGATATATCATATGGAATAAATTCACCTTGTTCATTTTCCCTACCCCAACGTATAGAATTTAATGCAATATCAGCCTTAGATGGATTATTTTTTAATATATAATATTCCGCCAAATCTAACGCATCATTTAATTCATTCTCATGTATTGCATCAACCTCATTTTGAAATCTTATTTTTACCCAAGCATCACCCATATCATCATTTAATTTAATTGCATCCTTAACCGGTAATGCGACTGCCTGTTGCCATAAATTACTATGTTTAGTAATTAAATTATTTAATTCTTTATCTTTATCATTATATTCATTGGGATTCTTATTAAGTAATTGTATACCTTCCTGAACATTTAAATTTCTTGAATTTAAATATCCTAATGTTTGTGCCTGTTTATCTAACGTATCTAATTCATTATTTAATTGCACAACAGATTTATGAGATATTGATTCAGTTATTGGTTTCTCCTGTACCATTTGATCTAATACATTAGTGATCTGTCCAGTTGTTCCTTTAGGTCTACCAAATGTTACTCTATTAGGAATTGCGGATCGAACTTCTTGTCCTAACTGTTCTCCCGTCTGTTCCCCTGCCTGCTCTCCTATATTCTGCCCCTGTATATTTGTTGGTGATGTTAAATTAATATTCGGAGTTTTAATTTCCCCAACCACACTACCACTTGCAAGAATATCATTGACTTTCTTTTGGACATGATTTATACTACCACCCAACATTGCATTTGGAATTGGTTCGTTAGGTAAGATACCAAGTTTCCAATCCGAATAATTTTGTGCATAATTCTGTATCTCAGTTCGCAAAACTTTAGATTTACCCTGCATCTTACCACGAGATTCTATATAATTACCAAGATTATCTTTACCTTCTTGAGTTAATGTTATACCAGATGGGAACGTTTCTGCACCTTCAATGTCCTCGGTAAATTTACCTTCTTCATCAGCTTTTATTTTAGCTGCTTGTTTTTGTGTTTCAATTATATCGTTGGCACGTTTGGTAAGAGTACGAGAAACTTTCGGGAATGTATCTTTGGAAAATTCAGCGTATGCAGAAAGTTCATCTGGTTTAAATGGTAACTCATAGACAAAACTATCAATAGACTTCTGGTCATTCTTATTTTCTAGTTCTGTAAACTTATATGGTAAAGTAGTAAGATTAATAAAAGTACTAATATTGGGATCGTCTTTGGCTTCCATAAGAACACTTGCATCATCTATGGTTCTGAGGATAGTCTGTTTGATTTTTGGTTTCTCACTATAAAATTCTGCTTCAGCACGAACTTCATCTGGTGAGATTGTTCCGGTAACCAATCCATTAATAAATTTATATCCAAGATTGCCAGCATTTACATCATTATCTTCGACTGTAGTATTAATTTTGTGTTTAGTATATAAATTAACACCCTTAGTAGCACCACCGAAGAGTGCATTAAGAGCAAGTGTGGATATGGCAACCGGAGCGGCTTGTTGTTTGAGAGTTCCCATATAGGTAGGTTTATCGGTAAGTCCAAGTTCATACTCAACATCCGCCTGATTCTTATTCGCTATTAATTCTTCCGCTTGTTCCGAAATCTGACTTAGACCAAGACGTTTACCAAATGTTATTGCTTTACGTGCGAGCGTGGGTTTAACTATTTCTTTAACAGTTGGTGATATTGTACGTGCTGCCTGTTCATAAACCGTACCGCCCACAAGTTTGGGTATTGCTGTTTTCGCTAATCCTTTTGAAAATGGAAAGAGTTTTGATCCTATAAAATATCCAGCAGCTTCCGTACCAGCTTCCCAGAGTGCTTCTTTTGCAGCCTTACCACGTAATCCAAATTGATCTTTTGCCTGATTCCATTCCTCATGAGTCATTGTGCGACCGTATTGTTTCATCCAGTCGTCATTGATCATGTTATACCAGTTATTGAGAGTTTGTTCGTAGGTGGACTTGAGGGTGACATAACCAACTACACCAGCAGCACCTAACTTTGCATACCTACCCCACGGTGTCTTATTAATTAATATTTCAGCAGCGATACCCGGTATAGTTGCGGCAACAGAATACCCAACACTCTGGGCAGACTGCATAAGCGCATCTGATTTATATTTCCTACCAACTTCAGACAGTTCTTTCTGAACTATATTAGCTAACTGTCCACCATAAAGAGGAGACGAACCAAGAACAGTACCAGCAACACCACGTCCAAACTCCTTAAAATATTGACCTACCGGAGCACGAGGTTTCTGCGCTTCGGGTAGTTCTTCTTCCCATTGGATTTGTGGACGTACAGCGAGAGCACGACGAACGGGTGCAATGGGTTCCAGATCAGTCTGAATAGTTCCATTGGGGATAGTAATATTCTGTGGAATTTGTGACTGAGGTGGTTCCTGTTGTGGTAATTGATTTGTAGATTGGAATAGTGAATTATAGGAAACAGCCATTAGTCAATACACTCCAGTATGTTAGAATCCGAAAACCCATGTTACCAGTTAAAACCCATATTACCAGTATTGGAATTATTTCTTGTAGGATTTACTGGTTTATATCCACCAACAATTTTCTTTATATTATCTGGATTACTAATAAACTGATTAATTTTATTTAAATCTCCAATATCAATTGATTCTTTGTTTTCACTTAATTGATCAAATATTTGTTTAGTCAATATCGAATAATCTTCGTCGGTAAAATTACTCAATGATTGCGGTATACCACCAACAACTGCATTACGAACTGATTCTCGTGTTTGATTGGCTTTATTGGTTATCCATTCATCAACATCTGGTTGATTCCCGAACTGACTTGTATAAGCAGTATTCGGAATTATATTATATGCGTACTTAACTGTTTCAAACCCACCTCTGGTTTTTTGCGGAGGAGGTGCACCAATAGCACCGGGAGCAAAAGTTCTAAGTTGACCGGGTTGGGTTTGCGCGGGAGTTTTCCCACTCATTAAATTTCTTAGTTCATCATCTGATACACGTTCTGCATTTTGCATACCAGTCATACCACCAGATAGGGGAACTTCAGTATATCTAGTGACTTCTAGTTTAACAAATGGATTTTGAGAAAGTTCGTTATATATCTGTTTGGCTAATGGTACAACAGTAGTAGTTTTTAATCTATTAAGTAAGTCTATGTTTTCACCATATCGTTTTACTGTACTATCATACATTTGGGTAGCCGTTTCTACCGCATTTTTATATGGATCATTTTTAGACATAACAGTAAGTGACCGCAAAGCATCATCTGGTGTCATGGGAACATTAAGTGCATATAGTTCTGCCTCATCTCCCCGTTGTAATACTCCTTCTATCATATGACTTAAACTATTACGCAAGTCAACAGAATTTTTTCTATCATTAATAATACCTTTAGCATAATCCATAAAACGAATATTTGCTGGATAACGTAGTGCCAAGTCCTTGTTGGTTAAACGCTCATCTTGTGCCATCTTTTCACGATTAAGTGTCTGTCCAGCCTCAAATTGATTTTGATTCTGCGTAAGTCTATCACGTTCCATAGCATTTCTATCAATTGATTCTTGCTTGGCGCGTTGTGCTTGCAATTGTTCTATCGCAGAATTGGTTTCTGCCTTAGCACGTTCCATATTGAGTGCAGACATTTCACGATTAGCTAAACGTTCTTCCTGTTTACGTTTAATATATTCATCACCAATTGATTTGATAATATTTTGAGTATTTCTCAATGCGCCTACCGCGCCGAATGGAGAATCATAAGGATTGTTGTATGCCATATTAAAATGCCTCCCCATTCAAACGCGTATAAGTTGGCGTAAGATTGCCCAGGTAATTACACACTGATATAAATTCTTTGGTTACTTGTTCGGAATCTTTATATTGAAGTTTATCTTTTTTACCCAATTCAACTTCAGCGTAGTCTATTAATTTATCTACAAGTATTTCTCTAATTCTATGTTTGAGTTGAATACTATTTTCTATTTGGGGAACCAATCTATCTGCCAACATATAGTAACCGCGAAGTGTAACGGAATTAAGGAATTTATCTCGGTACTCGCGAGCTATTTGAACACCATAAGAATTGGGACTTGTGCAAGTTGTCACAATTATACATTTTTTAGTTGATGCTGATATACCACCAAATATTGCCCCGATAGCAGTTCCTATACCTGGCATAATATATGTTCCCGCCAATGCACCAGAAGCCACACCACCCATAGTTTTGTATCTTTGTTTACCGGGTATAATAGTTTGGGCAAGATTACCAGCCAACGAACCCCAACCAGCGGGACCGGCAAGAGAAGAAAGTGTGCCGAGTGCAGACCTACCAACCTGTTTACCAACTTCTCCACCAACCATTTCACTACCCGGTATAGCTAAATCAGGAGTAATACTAGATGCGAGACTAGAAGTTGTCTGTTGCGCGGTTGGATGAAATCCAAAATTCTTCCATCCACTAATCGCTGCTTTTCTAACAGTTGGACTGGAATATGCCTGTATCCCAAGGTTAGCAGCTTCTATACCAGTCGCCAAACGAGCTTGATTTTGCTGTATACCAAGTGTTTCCTGTTCCAGTCTTTGTTGTTCTTCTTGTATCTGTTTCGCTCGTTGAATTTCATAAAGTTCGGGTAATGTTTCTGCACGTCCACGAATAATTTCTTCTATGGGAATATAGTATGGTCTATTGCCCATAGTCGTAGCAGACATCTGCGGTGAATATAATTGATTATAATCTATTGCTGAATAATTCATGGTTTCACACCACCAGTACCGGGATATAATGGTTCATATGGCGTTATACTACCATATGTACTAGATATATTTTTTATCATATTTTGGAATATACCAATGGTACTCATTGCTTGTTCATTATATAGCGCGTCTTTGGCTGCTTGTTCTTTCTGTTTAAGAAATTGATCCAGTGTCATAGCACCCTGTATACCCACTCCAGCAACACCAAGTGCGGTAGCAATGGTATTCTGTCCACGAGAAATATTCAATGCGCGTCTATCGGAACGATTCTCATATTCTGCCTGAGATAGACGTAAATCAGACCTATCGGCATTCACCTGTCGTTGACCCAATCCCATACCATACTTATAGGCGAGTTCATCGTAGTTGGGTATAGCCTGACGATTTGGAGAAATATTCCCAATATCCCTAGTACCTCTTATATACTCATATTCTAATGACATAACACATCACCTCATGAATTACATAGTACAATTAATATAATAAGAAATATCAAAAACAGCAAGAATTATTTAAACTTGTGAATAATTTATTTATTGTGCACTTCGCGTCCATGTTCTAAACGCACTTGTTTTACCGACCTCATATTTTACGGTATCTCCCAATGCTCCGTTCCAATTTGCATATGTTCTATAATCTGCATTGCTTGAATCTGTACCTGCCGCAAGCGTATCAAGTGCGCCACTAATCCAATCAACAAATTTACCTGTTATACTATCCTGAATTGCCAGTCTGGTAAAAGACGTATATATTCCTGAAGTATCAATAACAACCTTTCTTGTTGAGTCCGTAACCATTGTAACTGTAGGTTTGGGGAGTGTCGCTGCCCGCGTATAACATGAGTCAGCCGCAGATAAAAGTCCGTTTGCACCACCGCCTACCGCTTTCACTTTCCATGTATATGAAGTATTTGGCAAAAGTCCACCAACACGTTTACTGGTTACATCTTGATTTGTCGTATCAGTTCCGGCAATTATATTTCCGGTAGACGCATCCACCACGATGAATCCGCGCTCCGAGTAAGACCTGTCCGTCCATGTTGCGAGGAGGCTGTCTTTCGATATGGATGTAATAGTTAATCCGTTCGGCGCGCTGTCCGGCGGTGCATAGGTGAGTCGAAGATAAGAACTACCTTCCGTCATCTCTATATATTCACCCTGAACTGGTGCGGTTGCAGAAATATCTCGTGAGGAAAGTAACATAAACCGAAGAGTATCGGGTGCAACTCCATGTTTATATGTACTATCACGTCCGGCTGCCGTGAACACCAATTTGTTGAGTGTCGCCCCGGTGGTGAATCCGGCGGTAGAGAATGGAGTGATGAGTTGGGTTCCAGTATACGCAGTCATGGCAGTTTGCCAGCCATCAAACAGGTTGTATTTCAGATTCGCTGCTGTCGCCCCTGTCCATGTTCCGGCGCGTGCCTCAATATTGAAATCGGTATAAGAACTGTCCGATGTACCATAGATAAAGAGAGATTCCGCCTTGACCTTCGTGAGTTTAGGAAGTGCAACGGATTGGAAATGTCTTAAAACATATCTAACTGAAGAACTGTACCACCATTGGCCGAGATAGGATGAACCACTTGACAGGGAGTCGGAAAGGGTTTCCCCACGCGCCGAGTCATACACAGCAGTTGATTTATTCTGCGCGTATCCAGTGTTAGATAGTGAGAAATTCTCGGTCTTGAATGTTTGTAAAGTATAACCGGAATCTGCGTTAGAATATAATGCTCCCCCGCCTGTTTTGCTTTTGATATACCATTTATATTTTGTATAGGGATTTAAATTACCTATTCTTTGAGATGTATTTGATTTAACAAGATATGCGATGAATACACTATCTGGGTAGGTTCTCAAGATTAGACTATCATTGGATGATGTTGTCCCGCCCCATGAAACCAAAAGAGAATCACTCTTATCAATAGACATTACTGTTACATTTGTTGCGAGTACGGGAGGTGGTAGAGTATAGGTAAACCCTATATATGGAGAACCGCTTATTCTATTTTCAAATGACGCACCTGCTTCGGGTGCAACATTCCTGTAATCGCGTGCATCTATTAATACCAAACGTAATGTATCGTTTGTAGAAATCATAACACTATCAATACCTGCCGCATTAAATATCATAGAGAAAAGTCCAGGAGCTGCCGGAAATGGTTTCGGGGCCGACAATGCTGTTCCGTTATGCGCACTACCGGAAACCCAACCATTGAAATTTATAAAATCTGCCGATGTATTCGTTGAACCGAAAGAATGAGCCGAAAACACATATAAACTATCACCAGCACCTTCTATATCATTCTGATATGCCCATAATGTACATGCGCTACATGATGCCATCGCGGGAAGAGGGAATCGCATTAATAGTCTTGCGCTCATCCATGAATCCGATGACCCAACAGTATATGGGGATGACCCATCCCCACCGGCAGTAGTAGCATCTCTCGCGCCAGCCCAACTATCGCTCACTTTATAGGGATTATATACGCTGGTTGCTGTAACTACCGTTGTACTCGGATCAACCGTGATCGGATATTCCTGCCCCGGCAAAACCGTAACCCGGAACGTGAGCGTATCCCCGGATACCGACGCTACCGCCATAACCGGATTCTCGCGCGCGTCCGATGCCACAGGAGGTTCAATTTTCAATGGAACGTTGCCATTCTTGGCGCGAACATCAAACCCATTGGTAGCATCTGGAACAACGGAACCATCCGTTTCAAAAATCCATTTAAGGGAATGCCCCACTGTTGAATCTGCAAGAATCACTGTCTCTTTAATACCGCCCGCTGTCGGCTCCTTCGTCGCCGAAATACCAGGTTCGTCAAATAATGCCCTATACTTTATATATATATCACCAGCATCTATACGATAATCATTGGGTTTATCATTCATCCATGTCGCTGTGTACGGCCCCGCGTCAACATACTTATCATGTGTCCGGAGCGGATTCATCCGGGCAAGCGCTGATATATCCCGCACTGTCAAATCGAGCGGACGCAAAGTATCAACATCCGCATCTTTCCAAAAATGATTACCCGAATATAGACGACTATTAAATTGCGCTACCTTTACTTTTTCTCCATCAGGTCTCGTAACTATTACACTGTCGGATTTAAAAGTCTCGGAGTTAGATGTACGCATTGACTTTATTTCTTCTCCGACTTTACGTTTGGAAACTTCCGTCATTTGATCTTGATGGAACTCAGCGATTGCCTGGTTACGATCATTTATTTTGAGTGCTTCTTGCCCGGCAAATATTGTCATAACCGCTGCAACTCCACCAGCTATTAACGTTTTACGATCCAATTAGTAACCTCCAATTTGTAATGAAGAAATATATCGCCAAACCAATATCAATAAATATTAGAACATTCACCCAAATCTTCTGTTTCTTGCTGAAATACATATTGTCCGTTCTCGTTGCGATACAACATGACTTTTTTGCTAACATCAATTCCCCCATTTATAAGAAATTTTCGTGTATGTTCACGATCATGTATACAATAATCAGATGGTAGTATTAGTTTAATTATCATAATATTATATACGTTAGATTAAATCGTTTTTTATCTCCGCTTGTTGGAGCTTCGCGGTATATGTAGAACCTTGAGTTAGTACAGTTTGTAATACATATTTTATTCGATTGCCCGTCACGTTGGGTGGTACATACTGAGCGGGAACACCAAGCCATGTACATGCGGTAAACGTTCCGGGACTGCCTGCGTGATCTTGTTCATATGACCATCCATCGGTAAGTTCTGCTGATGATTTTGTTTGTATCTCAGTTCCGGTACTATCATATATATGTAAAACAAAATAAAGATATGATCCACATTTTATACTAGCCATATCAGCACAAAATATCGGTGTAGTATCTGAGTCCCATGCGAATTCATCAAATTCGGCAAGTGTTACCGCTACTGGTCTATTGTCAACAGCTATGGTAGTTGCCGCAGCAGTACCAGCATTACCTCCGGTAGTTTCATCATATGGAGTTACACGAATATAAATTGTATTAGCATAACTATTCCCAACAATTAAACATGAAGCCCATTTATTTGAATTCGCTGTACCAGCCGCGCTTGCCGTTAGACCAGAAATAGCTCCACCTATAGAAATACATGACGTGACCGAATCATTCGCGGATAATACTTTATCTATTTCCGCTACGCCCGCACTATTCTCAACTGTTATGTATGTTTCACCAACAGCGACAACTTTAAAATAACCATTGTTGACCGCTGTAAATGTACTACTGTTTATAGTTATCATCATACCAGTAGTTAAACCATTGGTGACAAATAGGGGTGCAGTTCCGGTCCCATCGTATGTATAGGTTGTAGAATAAACAGGTGAAGATATTGTAATATCGAATCTTGATGTGTTATCTCCAAATGTTTTAACTGTATCAGTAAGATTGGTATAATCAATTCCATTTGTGCCATAAGCGATTTTAACATTCGCTTTGGTAGCGGGAGTATTTATTCTCGTGAGTGTATAGGCTATTGTAAAAACACCTGGTGTTGAATCACCAACTGCTGTTACCGACAGACCGCTGATTTTTACTTTACCTGTTGTGCATTCATATGAGACTGCATTTGAAAATGGAGAATATACCAAGTTAAGAAATGGTATCATATTAACAGAGAATGCACTATATGCTGTTTCCGCAAGTGCTTCATTCCTTGCCTTAACCTTAAACTTATATCCATGAACACCAGTTAGACCAGTTACCGCTATAATACTTCCCCATGTTGCCGCAGTAGCCCAACTTTCTCCAGCTTCAATTGCACCATCATCTGACTGTACATATCCAGTACTACTACCATCATCTATGTCTGCATAGATTAAATAGGTAACGGCAGTACCATTAGTCCCAGTAGTAAATGAAATACTTAATTGTTCTACTGCACTACCAACATAAGTTGGAGTCCCCGGAACTTGGGCATCACCAGTTGTATAAGTACCTGGAGATGGTGTTGAGATTGTGCTAGCAATAGGTGACATATAAATTCCCTACTTCCATAAATGTTTCCATGTCATTTTTTTGCATATTAACCATACATGATGTTCACTTATATTATATTTATTTGCTATTAATTTATACGGAATTTTCTTTTCTTCACGAAGTGTTTTTATATTTATGACTTGTTCTACGGTGAGTTTAGCATTACCAGCACGTTCTCCACGTAAAATTACTTTCCTACCTTTTTGTATCATATCACGATTGTTATCAGCGTCATTACCAGAAAATAAATGTAATGGGTTACAACATGAAGGATTATCGCAATGATGTAATACATGTGGTTTTTCTGATGTTAAAATTCCTCCGATAAGTAAATAAATAAGTCGGTGTACAAACCATTTTTTATTTTTATATCCTATTATTCCATACCCGTTTTTATCTTTATACCCATTCCATTCCCAACAATTGGTATTATTGTTTATTATAATATTTTCTTTAATACGTTTACTTATTGGTTTAATATATGTTTTTAAATTGTGTCCAGATATAAATTTTCTTGCTTCTCCCTTTTTGTAGCCCTTAGTATATTCACTTTGTTTGGATTTCAATACCTCCCCACCGCATCCACATTGACATAAAACTGGGGATTCATATAGAATAGTGGGTTTGATCTTTTGTAATTTTGCAGCGTGCCCTTTTATAAAATGCATGGGTTGTCCTTTAATTCTTCCATTTGATTTATCAGTTTTGGTTGATAATTTTGTTGGTTGTCCACATCCACATTCACATAGTTTAATTGAATTCATTAGGCAATATCCCCATCCTTATCAAGTATATCCTCTTTAACTTCGTGCCATTGCGCTGCCCAACCAAGAAGTTTTGGTTTTGTTACGGTACATAATGTAACTATAAATTCAAATGCATGTGAGAATCCGCGTATACTATGATATAGAGAACTCACCTGAGCAGCACATTGCATAATGAGATTTCTATATGAATGCGTTTCGGTAGTAACCGTATAATACATAACTCTTGTAGCAGTTGTGGGAGGTAAACCCATACCACTCGTACCAATCGTATTCGTAGCTGCTAATGCACCATTTAAATAATGCTTAACCGCCAATCTACCCTCTGCATTTGTGTCGTATAGTAATTTAATTCTACGTACTTCTACTTCATCCCATGCACTACCCGTAAATAAAATATCTCCCGTTTTGGCGGTGTGTGTTATCCCATAAGTAGTAGCGGGACCACTCCAATATCTTCCATTATCCAAACGTATCATGTACCCGGTATTAGTTAATGCATATATATATTTATTGCCATAGGAATCTGCGACTCGTATGAATGACTGGGGAAAATCCGGACAGACCCCACTTGCACCAGTAACACCCATGTAGTTTTCTCTCCATTTACCACGAGCGAGATCATATATCAACCATACATTATTGGTGGTTGAAGTACCAGATGGTATAACTAAATGATACTCATTGAAGTTTGGATCATATATTCCCGCCGCTATATCTGTATAACTTGAATTTATACAAACACTTTCTCCCGAAATAAAATATTCTCTTATATTATTATCCATTAATGGTTTAATTGAATTATTGAAATACATCATGGGGCCTTTATCGCTCATCCATAATGCCACATTCTGTTTAACTGCATCGGTAGAACCATATGCAACCTCAGCAGTGTCAAGCGTCAATGGTGCAGGACATCCTATTTGTCTTGAAATAGTATCAGTTGTAAACGTACTTGGTGTATCACCAGCCAGTACATGCAGTTCGGTATTCTTGAAAAATAACCCACATGAATTGAGTGTATCTCCACGCTGATTAAACAATTCAATTCCGCATGTCAGTGCATCACGTCCACCAAATTTAATACTGCGTTCATTATTAAAACCACTTGCATCAGTACCGTTATAAACATCAGGAGTATTTTTACCAGAATAGTTTACGCGGTTACGTTCATCATCTGTTATGCAACCGCACAACATTGTTCTATTTCTATATTGCATGGGGAAAACATATGCGTTG
>Ga0265297_10000711_pt1 | contig 92356 bp, 100 predicted proteins | sample Munlanlwell13791_FD_192502 | JGI IMG/M metagenome (GOLD analysis project Ga0265297, IMG submission 192502) | Leachate microbial communities from a municipal landfill in Southern Ontario, Canada - Leachate well 137-91 | ecosystem: Engineered > Solid waste > Landfill > Unclassified | place... | reverse complement strand
AGTCAGCGACGATGTTATTTTTGTCGATGCCCAGTTGTCGTCGGATTGTTCCGGGACTTACTCGATAACAAACAGGGACTGTTCAGGAAGTGATGGAGATGCTTATAATACACCGCAGGAAGCAGCAAATATAGTTGAGCCTGGTGACACAGTTTATTTTAGAGGAGGGGTGTATAAAGATATGGTGAGGGATCATGATATTCCGACTATGATAATTACACGCAGCGGATCTGTTGGCAATCCCATTACTTTCATGAATTATAATAACGAAACTGTAATTATTTCTGGGGCTGATGTTGATGGTGACCCATACAAGGATATTGTAATTCGATTAGGAGTCCCACCTGCGGATGCCGACAATGCTTCTGGTTCCGGAGTTTCTTATGTAACTATTTATGGTTTGATTGTAGAGGAGAGCACAACCTATGGGATATTGATTTGCGGAGGGAGTGATCGAGTGGATTATCCGCCAACTTATCCCTCTCAATATGTGACGATTAGTCATGTAACAGCAAGAAACGTGATCAATGTTGTTTATGGTCCCGGCTATGGCAAGGGGATTTCCAGCAAAGGGACGGTGCTAAATTCTGTGATAGAGTATTGTGAAGCTTACGGGAATAACGGTAATGGCATAGAATGGGGCTGGATACAAAAAAATTTTGACGGGGATACAACGGTTCCGTCACTTCCGTATTCGGATGATGATAAAATGTCTACTGCCCATAATTGTGCCATTCGTAACTGTCTTTCTCATGATAATTTTGATCCAGCATATGGGGGCGATACAGATGGTATGAGTCTTCATATGGCATATCAGACGATAGTGGAAGATAATGTTATTTACAACAATGGAGATGATGGGCTTGATTTGTATGGGTCTATTGAATGCATTGCACGGAGAAATATTATTTTTGGGCATCCTGCTGTCATCACAGGTAATGGAGCGGGCTTGAAATTTAGTGCAGGCGGCGGAGGCAGACACCAGATCCTTGAGAATATCGCATATGATAATGCTGGGTATAATTTTGAGGGTTCAGACTCAAACCATCGATATCGCTGGTATTATCCAAGCAGGATCATTCATAATATCGCCGTGGATGGCAGACGTGGATTTAATTACGGATATAGTTTCAATTATTTCCCTGTTGGTTACGAATTAGAATATTTTCGGAATAATATTGGATTGCGTAATATTGACAACGGAGCGTCGAGAGATTGGCGAGCATCTGCGTTGACGGCAGTAGATAGCAATTACAATTATATGAGTGCGGCAAATCTTGCGACTAATCAGGCAGCTGGGATAGACCTAAATTCTTACTCTGGTACTGATCCGAATTTTGCAGATGATAACCCAGTGATAAATACAGATTTCCTTCCAAATTGGACTATTGAACAAAAACTTGAGCATATAAGAAGCCAGGTAAGAACTGTGTTTAACTTAAACGAATCAAGTCAATTAATCGACGCAGGTACAATTATTCCGGGTTATCATTGTGCGACTTCTGGTGCTCATCCAGGTGAAAATTGCCGCGAATGGTACGGGGATGCTCCTGATATCGGAGCTTACGAATACTCTGAGGGAGTTGGGGCGACTTCTGTTAGTCCGGGATTTTTAAAAACTTTTTTTACCGGAGATATAATAAGAAAAATAATAGAATTTTTTTAAAGAATTTCAAAAACATTTAAAAATAACTGTAAGTAGTTAATGTAAGAGTGATAAAATGATTGAAATGTTAATAAGACCAAGAAAGGCTGAAAGGCGACCTTGGGAAATGTTTTTCATAGGATTGTTTTATGCGTCTATTTCGTTTTTGCTTGTGACATTTGTTTTTGGGAAAGATTTTGTTTTAAGCGGAGGTTCGGGGCTTCTTCTTGTCATTTTTACTGTTATCTCCTGTTTGCCTTTTATTTATTTTATTATAAAACTTGAGGAGGGAAAAGATGTCCAGATAAATGATTCTGGGAAATTAATAAAAGAACATTCAAAGGCGCTTGTTTCTTTAATGTGGCTTTTTCTTGGTTTTGTTGTAGCGTTTTCATTTTGGTATATTGTCATGCCAGAAACAGCAGGACAAAACTTTAATTTTCAGGTAAAAACTTTTTGTGCAATTAATAGCGCTTCAAATTATGACGGATGTCTTTCTCAACATGGGATTTCGGTTACGGGATCGGCAACGGGAGTGACTAGTTTTCTTGCCATATTTTCAAATAATATTTACGTGCTTATTTTTACATTACTTTTTTCGCTTGTTTTTGGAGCGGGGGCGATTTTTATTTTGGTATGGAATGCTTCGGTAATTGCATCGGCGGTGGGGATTTTCGCAAAGGGAAGTCTTAGTGGACTTCCAATCGGTCTCATGAGATATATGGTTCACGGGATTCCAGAAATTGCAGCATATTTTGTTGGGGCTCTTGCAGGAGGAATTGTTTCGGTTGCGATAATAAGAAAAGATTTGAGGGGAGAAGGAACCTGGAAAATTTTACAGGATGCGTTGATTCTTGTAATTATTGCGATTTTTATATTGATTATTGCAGGACTATTAGAAGTTTATCTTACTCCTTCGCTTTTCTAAATTTGATAATGTTAGTTAAATTTTTAAGCTTTAATTTCGAAGATTTTTCATGGAATATTTATTATTGACATCAATTTTTGTAAGTTTTATTTTAGCAATATTAATCCTCCCGCGTTGGATAAAAAAATGCAGGAATATTGATTTAACGTGGGAAGATATGAACAAATATGGACACCCAAAAAATGTCGCTTCTTCCGGGGGAATTGTCGTGATTATGGCTTTTGTGTTGGGGGTTTTGTTTTATATCGCTCTTAAAACTTTTATTTTTAGCGGAACAAATAATGCGCTTGAAATTTTTTCACTTCTTGGCGTTATTTTAATTTTGGGGATTGTGGGATTGACTGATGATTTACTTGGCTGGCATAACCATGGACTTCCGATCAAAGTCAGAGTTGTACTGGCGTTTATGGCATCAATTCCACTTGTGGTGATAAATGCAGGAAATCACGTAATGAGTCTCCCTATTTTGGGTTATGTTGATTTTGGATTGATATATCCTATTTTTCTAATTCCCTTGGGGATTGCAGGAGCTACTACTACTTATAATTTTTTGGCGGGTTTTAATGGGCTTGAGGCGGGACAAGGAATTTTAATTTTATCTTTTTTATCTTTTGTTGCTTATTATGTGGGTTCGCCGTGGCTTTCAATTGTTGGATTATGCATGGTTGGAGCACTTATTTCTTTTTATATATTTAACAAGTTCCCGGCAAAAGTTTTCCCGGGAGATACAATGACTTATTCCATAGGGGCATTAATATCTGGAATGGCTATCTTGGGAAATTTTGAAAAAATCGCGGTAGTTATATTTATACCTTATATAATTGAAGTTTTTTTGAAAGCGAGGGGCGGCCTCAAAAAACATTCTTTTGGGATTCCTGATAAGAATGGTAATTTGAAAATGCCTTATAATAAAATTTACGGACTTGAGCATCTTGCAATTTTTATTTTAAATAAATTCGGAAAAGCAACAGAAAAGAAAGTAACTTATATTATTTTTGCTTTTCAAATTATTTTTATTTTAATTGCTTTTTTGATGTTATAATAGTTTGCGAGGAGAATGTTTTTAAATAAAGATTTGCAATAAGGAATATGGATAAAGAAATTTTGGGAATTCTAAAAAACAGGCGATTTCAATGGGCAGTTGCCATAGTTTTATTTTTAATAATTTTATACGTTTCGTCTTCTATCAGAATTTCGAATTGGGATTTACTTGTTGATCAAACAACCGGCGAAAAAATCCCTTCTGATCTTGATGCTTTTTATTTTTTGAGAATTACGGAAACTTTGAGTGAAAATGGGAGTTTGCCCCAATATGATAATTTTAGATATTCTCCTGGTTTTCAAACGGGATGGCATCCTGAAATAATGCCCAATCTTATTATACTCATGCAAAAATTTGTTTCGCCCTGGTATGAGGTAAGAGATGTTTTCCTTGCTTCTCCTGTAATTTTTTTCATGATTACTCTAATCGTTTTATTTATTCTAACTTATATTATCACGAAAAGTAAATTAGCGGCAGTTTTGGCTTCTGCATTTTTGGGTTTTACGCCGGCTTATTTAATGAGAACAATGGGTGGGTTCACAGATCATGATGCTGTTGGTATAATGGCTCTTCTTATTTGTTTTTTAATTTATTATTTATCATTAAAAACGATTGATAAAAAAAATAAAAATTATTATCCCTTAATATTTGGATTTTTGACGGGGCTTGCGACAGTGTTCACGATTGCGACATGGGGAGGGATTGCGCGTTCCATATTTTTAATTATTCCCCTGAGTTTCTTTTTGAATTGGATATTCAAAACTAAAAATTCTAAAGATTATATGATTAAAGGATTGGTTTTTTATGTTAGCTGGATTATTTTTACACTTATTTTGGGACCTATTTTTAAATATGAAATTTCGGGAATAATCAATATTTATTTGCTTGGAACTGAAGTAATTTTGGCGCCTATTATTTTGATTTTTATTGTTGCCGATAGTCTTTTAATTTTCCAAAAAAAATTTTCAATAAAAAAGAATTATCGCGTTTTATACAGTTTTGTTATCACGATATTGGTTGGGATTATAGGGTTAACTATTTCTGGGAAAAATGTTTTCTCGATGATTATTGGTGTTATACAAAAATTTATCGTGCCTTTTGGTGGGGGAAGATTTGGAGCCACGGTTGCTGAAAATCAAGCGCCATATTTAAGTGATTGGATCGGACAAACCGGGATGGTATTATTTTGGCTTTTTATTTTGGGAGTAGTTTACTTTGGATTTGAAATTGGGAAAAATATTAAAAGCTTAAAAAGACGTTTTATTTTTATTGGTTCTTATGTTTTAATGATTTTGGGGATTATTTTTTCTAAAATATCTGAAACTTCTATTTTAAATGGAGAGAATATAATCAGCAGCGCTTTTTATTTTATTCCTCTTATCTTTTTCTGGGCATATTTGGCATGGATTTATTTCAAGGAAGATTTTAGTTTTAGTTATACTCAGTTTTTTATTTTTGCCTGGATGTTTTTTACAATTGTCATGGGGAGAGCGGCGGCAAGGATGTTTTTTGCAATTACTCCCTTTGTTTGTTTCATGTCGGCTTATTTTATTATAAGTTTATTTAAAAATTGGAAAAAATCGAAAGATGAAATTTTTAAAGTAGTTGCAATTGTGTTTTTTGTTCTCGTCTTGATTGCATCAATTTTATTTATTTATTATTCTTACGATATAATCTCTGAACAATCAAAATACATAGGTCCTTCGGCAAATTTACAATGGCAGAAGGCGATGGGGTGGGTAAGAAATAGTACCTCTACGGATAGTATTTTTGTTCATTGGTGGGATTATGGATATTGGGTTGAAAGCCTGGGAGAGAGAAGGGCTGTCGCTGATGGAGGACATTTTCAAGGAGAAGAGGGGATTCATAGAATTGGAAGATATGTTTTGACGACGCCTAACCCAGAAACTGCATTAAGTTATTTTAAAAGCATGAATACAAATTATTTATTAATTGACCCGACTGACTTGGGGAAATATCCTGCGTATTCAAGAATTGGAAGTGATGAGTCCTGGGATAGATATGGATTTTTGCCTATCGGATTAGTCGACCCAACTCAAGTTTTTGAAAGCAAGAATGGCACAATCCGACTTTACCGAATTAATGGTGCGGTTGATGAAGATATAACTTATAACTTGAATGGAAAAGAAATATTTTTACCTGGTCCAACTTATGATAAAGAAGGTGTCCCAAATTATAAAGCTGGAATTGCCGGAATTTTATTAACAAATGAGGGGAGTAGGGTTTTGGCTCCGGAAGGGGTGTTTTATTATAACGGGCAACAATACAATATTCCTTTTAGATATCTTTTTGTCGATGGAGAAATTCACGATTTTGGAACCGGGCTTGACGCAATAATGATGATTTTCCCATCAATAGAAAGTGATGCTCAGGGGCAGAAAATGAATCCCACGGGAGCAACAATTTATCTAAGCCCAAAAGTAAGCAAGAGTTTGTTCGCGCAATTGTACTTAATGGATGATCCTTTTGATAATTATGAAACAATCAAGTTGGCTCATGCCGAAGAAGATGTTTATATTGATTTAATAAAACAGGGCGGGAATAATTTTGAGGGAAGTTTTTTGTATTACAATGGATTTAGAGGACCGATAAAAATATGGGACCTCGAAAATATTCCGGAGAATATTCTTGAAAGAAATGAATTTTACGCACCCTTTGATGGAGATTATGCAGGTCTTGATAATCTGCAGTTTATGAAATGAGAAGAATTTGGTTTGATATATTTGAAGAGATTAATTTTTTTATTTTAAAATTAAAGAAAAATAAAAAAATTAGTTTAAATGATAAAAGCTTAGGAATAAATCTTGGAAGCGAAAATAATACAATCAAAGAATATATTGGCATTGATGGAAGTTTCTTGATTTACATTATGAAGTCTTGTTTGCCTCTCTTTTTGAAAAAATATATCTACAAGAAAAGTTGTACCTCCAACTATAAAGGGTTTGAAGATTTTTATAAAAGTTTGGGAAATAAAAAGATAGTGCACTTTAACTTAGATTATGGAATTCCCCTTAATTCAAATAGTGTCCGAAATATTTATACAAGTCATTTTTTGGAACATCTTAATGGAAAAGAGGGGGCCGCTATATTGGAAGAATGTTATCGATGCCTAAAAAATAAGGGTATTTTAAGAATTGTTGTACCCGACTTGGAAGAAGAAACAAAAAGAATTGAAGCAGCAATAAAAAAATATAAATTGGGCGACAGTGACCCCATTCAGGAATTTTTAACTGTTGACAGGTACAACCACAACCGTTTTTCTTTTCATCAAAAAATATATAGTTTTAAAGATCTGGAGGTTTTATTGAAAAAAATTGGATTCAAAAATATTAGGAGAGAAGAGTTTAAAAAAGGTAATTTGCCAGAAGTTAAAAGACTTGAGCAAAGAACCGGATTAATCGTGGAGGCAAATAAATGAAATTAAATTTGGGTTGCGGCAGAGATCACAAAAAGGGATGGATCAATTGCGATATATCTCCCGATGTGAACCCCGACAAAATTGTTGATTTGAATAAAAGGCTCCCGTTTAAAGACGGCAGTGTTGACGAGATTTTAATGAGTCATGTACTTGAGCATTTCCAAAAGCCAATAGAAATCATGAAAGAATTATATCGTGTGTGTAAAAATGACGCTATAATCAGAATAAGAGTACCTTATTTTTCTTCTGAGTCGGCTTTTTCAATGATGGATCATTACAGTTTTTTCAGTTGGACTACTTTTGATTTTCTGGAAAAAGAACATGTGTGTCATTGGCAGGGATTTGGAGATTTTAAAATAATCAACAAAAAAATATCATGGAGAAAGCAACTTTGGTTTTTAGAAAAAATTTTTGGATTATGCCCGAGAATTTACCAAGAGTTTTTTTGTTGGTGGTTCCCCGCGAAAGAATTAAGCGTTACGCTTAGAGTTGTAAAGACAAATGTTTAAAAATGTGCTGACGTCATACGAATATGAATATTTTAGTCACAGGATACGAAGGATTTTTAGGGAATTCGTTAGTAGGGAGATTAAAAAGTTTAGAAAATCTCGTGGTAGGATTCGATAAAGGAGAAAATAAAAATTTAAAATATACCCCTGATGTTGTTGTGAATGGAGATATCCGAGACACAGATCTTTTAAAGAAAGTTGTGGCAGATTATAAAATTCAGGAAGTTTACCATTTTGCCGGGCAAGCTATCGCGGGGAAATGTTTTGATAATCCATATGGCGCTTTTGATATAAATGTAATGGGGATTGTTTCCTTGTTTGAAGCCTGTCGAACTTCGCGATCCATAAGAAGCATTGTAGTTTCAAATAGTAATAAAATTTTTGGGGACTCGCCCGCTCCTTATAATGAAGAAACTCTCATAAAACCAAAGCATGTTTATGACACGACAAAGGCTTGTCAAAGACTTGTCTCGCTTTGTTATTTTCATGATTTTCAACTTCCGATAAAAGTGATGATTTGCACGAATATTTATGGGCCCGGAGATTTGAATCTTACAACAAGAGTTATTCCAAATAATATTACCAGGCTTCTTAATGGGGACAAGGCTCAGTTAGGAGATGCAGTGAGAAAATACGAAAAAGAATTTATTTACATTGACGATGCGATCGAAGCATTTATGACAATTGCAAGAAAAGGAAAGAGTGGGGAAGTGTATTGTTGCGGGGGAACAACTCCCATAAGCTTGGAAGATCTTATTAAAAAAATATGTGAACTTACGGGGAAACGATTTCCTGAAGATGTTGAAAGTTTTACAAAACCCATGCAATTTACTGAGGCCACCGTTCAATCAATGAATGTAAAAAAATTGAAATCTCTTGGCTGGGAGCCAAAAGTTACGTTAGAAGAGGGGCTTACAAGAACGATAGATTATTACAGACAACTTTTAAAGAAATAGAATAAAAATTAAAATGGAAATAAAAGAAATTAAATTTATTATGTCAAAAAAAGCCGTAACCCTTGGCGGTTTAGAGATTAAAAAACTTTTCAGGTGTTTGGAATGTAATTCTATCCGAACAATTCTAAAATCTTCATGGAGAGAAATCGGTAACTTTAATGTTTTTAGTGTATTATTTAAAAGTATTTTGAGAAAATTTATTGGGAAAGTGAGTATAACAAAAAAAATGCAATACAAACTTTTGCCTTATTTAAATAAATATTCAGAAAAAGATATCCGTTTTGTAAGCGTTGTGTTTTCTAATGGGAAGTCTGCTATATTTGATACTTCTGATATACCCCAGGTGGATATTCTTCAAGATATAAAGGACATTATGTATAAAAACCAATATTTTGCTTTTGAAAAAAATATAAAAGATAAGATAGTGCTTGACTGTGGAGCGAACAAAGGTGTTTTTAGTATCTATTCTGTTCTTTTAGGAGCAAAGAAAGTTTATTCCTTTGAACCCGTTAGCCGTTCGAACATAAATCTTTTAAAAACAATTAGATTAAACAAAATGGAAGATAAAATCATCTTGTTTAGAAAAGCCTTGGGAGATGAAAATCGTTCTGAAAAAATATCATATAGATACACTGGAGACGGCGGAGGGCAAATAAACCCGAAATTCGTCAAAGAAAATGGGTGGATAAGTGAGAGTGTAGATGTTTGCAGATTTGATGATTTAAATTTAGGAAAAATTGAATTTATAAAAATTGACACCGAGGGGTATGAAGCGAAAGTTTTAATCGGGGCCGAGAAAACGATAAAAAAATTTAAGCCAATTCTTTCTTTAAGTGCTTACCATAAACCTTCAGATAAAAAAGAGTTGCCTGAGTTAATTAAAAATATAAGGGAAGATTATTCGGTTAGACTAAATAAGTTTTCGGAAGAGGATTTATATTGCTATTAATTTTAATCAAAACTAATTAGTAAATCTTATATACTATCTTAGAAATTAATTTTATGGAATTGAATAAAAGCTCAAGATTGTATATTTTTCTGAAAAAGGTCTACGAAAAAACCTTGGGTCTATGGCCTCTCAAAATGATTTTTGTTAAGTATATTGGTTTTTATAATGGCAAGAGGAGGATAACGCTACAAACTATTTCAAGGGCGAATGAGATTATTGCGAAAAAATTGGATTCAAAAAAACCGTTTATGCTTGCGAGATTTGGCAGCGTGGAATTTAGAAATTTGTTCAGCAAAAAAAATTTTGACACCCTTTGTAATAATGCAGGATTTTTCCCTCATGATATAACTTTAATGGAAAATTTTAGAAAAGTTTATTTTGAAGCTTCAAGAAATATTGATATCTTGGCGGCATGGAATTATCTTAATCATTTCAGAAATAAGGTTAAACTGATGAGAAACCTTACGAGCCTTGAGTATATTATTCCTCTTTGTGTCGCTGGTGGCGGATATTATTCATGGATAGAGAAATTGAAAAATAAAAAAATATTGGTCATACATCCGTTTAAAAAAACAATTGAGAAACAGATGAAAAAAAGAGAGAAACTGGGGATTCTCCCAAAAGTCAAGAGTCTTGAGATAATAAAATCTGTTCAGACGCAGGGCGGCACAAAAGATGACCGATTTAAAAATTGGTTTGATGCGCTGGAATATATGAAAAGAGAAATAGATAAAAAAAAATTTGACGTTGCCCTGATCGGTTGTGGAGCTTACGGATTGCCATTGGCTTCATATGTGAAAAAAAAAGGAAAACAGGCGATACATCTTGGAGGGGGACTCCAGCTTCTTTTTGGGATAAGGGGCAAACGTTGGGACAATAGTTCTGAAATTAAATATACAAAAGACTGGGTATCCCCGATGAAAGAAGATGTAATAGAAAATTATAAAAAAGTTGAAGGGGGATGTTATTGGTAATGAAAGAAAAAAAATTTGAATTCGACACGCCGATACTTTTTCTGCCGTTTACCAGGATGGATAGCATGAAAGCAGTTTTTGCAGAGATACGAAAAATTAAGCCTAAAAAATTTTTTATCGGAGCGGATGGGCCCCGAAATGCGGAAGAAAAGAAAAAAACAGATGCGGTGAGAAAGTATATTTTAGAAAATATTGATTGGAAATGTGAAGTGAAAACTTTGTTTAGGGACGTCAATAAAGGTACAAAATATGGAAGTTACGAATCTGTTAGCTGGTTCTTCAAGCATGTTGATCGGGGAATTGTGCTGGAAGATGACTGTCTACCTTCCCCTGATTTTTTTAGATTTTGTCAAGAGATTCTTGAGAAATATAAAGACGACGAAAGAGTGATGCATATAAATGGAACTAATATTGAAGGGGTATCAGACAGTGATGGAAGTTATTTTTTTACGAACATTGTCGGGGTGTGGGGATGGGCTTCATGGAGAAGGGCGTGGGAGAAATGTGATTTAGAAATGAAAAATTATCCTAAATTTGATAGTTATCGTGGGCAAAAAATTCTTGGATACAGGGGATTTATTTTCACATTGAGGGCGTTAAGATTAAACAGATTATTATATGCAAAAAAAGTAGAGGGGTATGATTACCCATGGGAATTTACATGCAGAATTAATAATGCTCTTGCAATAGTCCCGAAATCAAATTTGATCACGAACCTTGGTCTTGGAAAAGCAGGAGGAGGAGGTCATACAACAAATTATGGTGATGATAAACGCATAAAAATTAGGCCTCTTAAATTTCCGCTAATCCATCCTGAAATAATGGTTAACAACTGGGATTATTGGGATGCATTCACTCATCTTTATAGAGTCAATATCCCGAAGAAATTGCTTGAACTAGCTATTTATAAAATTAAAAATTTATTCAAGAGATAATCACGTTTTTTCTCTTTTTGCATTATCCACTAAATACATATAACCGGAGGATAAATCTGAAATGGCATGTATTATAAACTCTCCCGAAAAATACGCTGCAGATCTTTGTGTTATCACACAAGAAAAAATCGGATTATCATCACGGATGATGCCTAAATTCAATCCTACATTAAGAGTTGATAAACTTCTGTCGCTTGTTCCGTCCCACCTTTTTTGATATTTTATAGGGTCTATCTTGGGCAATTCCCCCCCTCTTCTTAAAAATTCATATCCAAATACAAGTTCTGAAAACGCAATACTTTGTAATTCACGAGGATACATTCCTGTTGTGTCTCTAATCCACTTTGCATAAAGACCATCCTGATCTCTTATTTTTTTAAATAAACGACTTAGGAACGTTATGCTTTCTTCATTACTTTTAATTTTTCCCAATTCCTCTAAGAAAGAATTATAGGTTTGTTCCGTTAATATGGGTAAACCTAATCTTGTTATTCCTTTCTTTTGTGAATTTTGTTCTTTAAACGACACCATTTTGTCTTACACTATGTCTTGAAACTCCTATAAAAGATTACCAAAATGTGAGTTATAAGCTTTTCTATTGTTATTACTTTAAAATTAAATTTTTATTTTAGCCTTTCAAATTTACCGGTTATTACGTCTATATTTTCTTTAATTTTTTTTTCGTTCCAATCCCACCATTTCATTTTTAAAAGTTTACTGATTGTTTTTTCATCAAATCTTTTTTTAATAACTTTTGCGGGATTTCCGACGACAATGGAATATGGTTCAACATCTTTTGCGACTACTGCATAAGCTCCAATAACCGAACCGTCTCCAATTGTTACACCAGAAAGTATAGTCGCTCCGTATCCGATCCAAACATCGTTGCCTATTTTTACATCTCCTCTTGAGAAGGCATTATCAAGACCAAGATTCATTCTTTCTTTAAAGGGGTATGTTGAAATTGTATCTATTCTGTGTTCTCCTCCAAGAAAAATCTTTACTGATTCTGCGATTGAACAATATTTCCCTATTTTAAGAGTTTTTTCTGAACTGTAATCAAGTATTCTTGGTGCGCCATATGTGAATCTTCCTATATCGTATTTTTTATATAGGGGATCATCGCACATTTGAATATTGGGATTTGCAATTCTCTTGAGTTTTGCGTAGAATCTAAGAAGGTGGTAGCGGAGTTTTTTAATCATAAGAATTAGTGACAGAAGAACTTTATAAAATTAAGTTTTAAGATAATATAAGTTTAAAAGTAAAAACAATTTTATTATAAGATGTATAAACTCGCTGTTATAGTTTTGAATTGGAATGGCTGGGAAGATACGATTGGATGTCTTGAGAGTATTCAAAAGGGGAGGGTTAAAGATTGTCGAATATGGGTACTTGACAATGGATCTAACGATGAATCTGTTAAAAAAATTGGGGCTTGGAATGTTGATAGAAAAGTTCATTTTTTAAAAAGTAATAAAAATTTAGGTTTTACCGGAGGAAATAATTTTCTTTTTAGAAAAATCCTGAAAGAAAAAAACAAGCCGAAATATATTTCTATAATAAATAACGATACAATTGTAAAAAAAGATACCTTCAAAAGACTGATAAAAGTTTTGGATTCTAATAAAAAAATTGGAGTTGTTTCACCGGCAGTTTTTAATTATTATGATGTTAAAAAATTAAGTTTGGAAGACAACCCTGGAAAGTTTAATTTAAAAAAAGGCGGGGGAGAGAAATGGCCAAATAGCAAAAATCTTTTGAAAGGGGGAAAAATTTTTTTTGTTGATTATACGGGTGGGTCTTGTTGGGTATTACGGCGAGAAACTTTTGAAAAGGCAGGGCTTTTTAACGAAAAATTTTTTGCATACGGGGAAGAGATTGACTTAGCAATACGAATAAATAAGTGCGGGTATAAGTTTGCGGTTGATCCTACAACAAGAATGTGGCATAAGGTTGCCGCTTCTTCAAAAAAAATTTCGGGTTTTAGAATTTTTTATTCTACCAGAAATATGATTTGGCTTGAAAGAATTCACGCGTCAAGCGTGGAGTTTTTATTTTTTTTGTTTAATATGGTTTTTATAAAATTCCCAAAGAATATTTATGAAATAATGAAACAAGGAAAGCGATTTCTATGCCTTAAAGAATATTTTAGAGGAATTTTTATAGGACTTTTTACAAAAAGAGAAAATTTTGATTCCCGTAAATACTGGAAAATTTAATTATGTTTTAATTTTATAGTGATAATCTATGCAAAACTTTTTAAAGAAATTACCATTATAGAAATTATGAGTAGATTTGATAAGGGGAAAAGATTGGATAATGGATGGAACAGCGGAGAATATCTTGACCCTAAAGTTGAAGCATTTAATGAATTATTAGATAAATATTAGTTAGAGGTAAGAAGAAGCGGAAATAAAATGCTTTGGGTTGCTACCCTATTGCCGTATTCTTTCTCTCCAGTAAGAACAAGGATAAGTAAAGAGTCTTCAATAATTTGGGATTTTCTTGGAAGGCTTACCTATTCTGGCAGAAGGAGACAAATTGTAAAAAAGTTCATTAACAAATATTCAGAAATTCTAGAGGATTTTTCTAAAGACCAAGAAGTCATTGATAAATTAAACGGGGTGAGATTGATGGTTACCATTGCTCTTCTGGTGAAGATGCAGAAGATTGTATTGAACAAATAGCAGAAAATGCAAAAACCGGATTAAGGATTGGATCTTATTTTAGGGGGACTGGTTCTGGGGCAATTATTTGGAGAGGTTTGACTTTTGGCTCATGTACTATGGGGCAATACTTGGAACGAGGCAGGCTCAAGGGCTCTAAAATAAACGGGGGAGTAGTTCTTGAAGCGACCCACTATAGAAATAATTTTGTAATTGAAAATCAAACTTTTTCCAAGGCATATGAACAATTGTTATTTGAGATCAAAAGAGAAATGGTAGATATTAGGAATAGAAGATAAAATTAAATATCGTGTTTGCATAAATTTATAATAATAGTTTTGTGAATTTAACAATGAAAAATAAGGCAAAAAGCTTAAAGGCAAACACAGATAATCTATCTAAAATTTCAAACAAGCAGGAAAAAAATAGGCTTTGGTGGGAAACTCTCCCGATGACTTATGCTGATTGGGATTCGGAAAATAGAACGCCCGAGACAAAAGAAGATTTTTTGGAAATTGAGTCTTTACTTTTGAATGGAAGTAAGTTTTTAAAAAATAAATTTAATTTCAACGCGTTTGCAGGAAAGAAAGTTTTGGAGATAGGTTGTGGCTCAGGTGCTGCAAGTTGTTTGTTCGCCAAGGGAGGCGCAGAAGTAACTTGTGTAGACATCACAGAAAATGCAATAAAACTTACAAAGACGAACGCCAAAGCTCAAGGATTAAGCGTTAATGCTCAAAGACAGGATGCGGAAAAGTTGGATTTTAAAGACGAGAATTTTGATTATGTTTTTTCGTGGGGAGTTTTGCATCATTCAAACAATACAATAAATGCTTTCAAGCAGGTATATAGGGTATTGAAAAAGAATGGGTCTGGATTAATCATGGTGTATAATAAAAATAGTCTTAGATATTATATTAATGGTTTATATTGGTTATTGTTCAAAGGAAAACTTTTTTCAGGATACAATTTAAAATCGGTGCAAGATTTTTATACCGATGGCTATTATCACCGACATTTTACACCACGAGAATTGAAGAAAATATTAGAATCTATAGGACTTAAGTGCAATAAAATAACTGTCACGCATATGAATACTATTATGATCCCTTTTTTGCCCAAGAATATTGTTGAATGGATGAAACGAAAATGGGGCTGGCTTCTTGTTGCTGAATTCGTTAAACTATAGATTGATAATCTTAAAAACTCTTTATCCCTATCCTTCTTATGTGCGGGATAAATGGTTTCAATTTTAAGAATGCAAAAATTCTAAAAAAGATGAACCAGGTTTTGGTGCATAGGGGTCCAGACAGCGAAGGAACTTTTTTTGACAAAAACATTTCTTTAGGACATAGAAGACTTGCGATAATAGATCTGACAAAAGATGGGAATCAGCCCATGGAATATAGTCATAAAGGGAAAAAGGCTATTATCGTTTTTAACGGCGAAATCTATAATTTTCAAGAAATAAGAGAAGAGCTTAAGAAAAAAGGTTATTTGTTTCGAAGTAATTCTGACACTGAAGTAATAGTTGCAAGTTATCTGGAGTGGGAAAATAACTGCGTAAATAAATTTAATGGGATGTGGGCGTTTTGCATATATGATCCGCAAAAAGAGATATTATTTCTTAGTCGAGACAGGTTTGGGAAAAAACCTCTTTACTATTATTTTGACGGAAAGAAATTTATTTTTTCGTCTGAAATAAAGGGCATTTTAGAACACGAGGTAAAGAAGAAGCTATCAAAAGATGCTGTTGATCTTTATTTTTCTATGGGGTTCGTTCCATCTCCTTTTTCAATTTATGAAGGGGTTTTTAAAATTGAGGCTATGCAAAGTTTGATTTTTGATATTAAGACCAGAGAATTAAAGAAATTTTACTATTACGAATGCCCTCATTATAATCCTGTTTTTGATAAGAGAAAATTAATTACTGAAGGAAGAGAATTGTTAAGAGACGCGGTCAGACTCCGATTGATTTCTGATGTCCCTACAGGGGCGTTTCTGAGTGGAGGGATTGATAGTTCTACAATTACTTCTGAGATGGCTATTCAAACAAAAAGAAAAGATTTACAGACCTATTCTATAGGCTTTGAGGGAGAGTATGATGAGACGCCTTATATCCATACAATGAGAGATTATCTAAAAGTGAAGCATAATCATAAATATTTTAAGAAGGAAGATTTTGAAAAAGGACTAAAGGATATTTTTTATTATTACGATGAACCTTTTGCTGATTACTCTATGTTTCCCACGATGACACTTTCGCGTTTTGCCAGAGAAACTTTGACTGTATCTTTGAGTGGGGATGGAGGGGATGAAATTTTTGGCGGTTATCCTCGACATAAAATGGCCGCGCAGATGGTTTTACTACAAAAAGTTCCAAAAATATTTCGAAAAATGTTGATTTTCTTCATTGACAAAATTTGCGTGAAAAATTTATCTAAATTATTAGATGGGCTTAAATTAAGTCTTTTGTCAAAGGAAGAATTCTTTTCCGAAGCCAGAGAAGAGATATACAAACCAGAAATATACAAAAAAATTAATAGAAAAAATTTTGAAAAATGCCTGAGACTTGCAAATAATGATCTTATAGAGTCGACAATTCTTATGGATCGATATTATAATACTCTTGCTGACAATTTCTTATGTAAAGTTGATCGTGCTTCAATGGGGGCTTCTTTGGAGGTTAGAAGCCCGTTTTTAGATTACCGTTTCTTAGAGTACTCTGCCAAAATTCCTTCCAAATGGAAAGCATCTATTTTTAATGAGAAAATATTATTAAAAGAAATTGTAAAAGGATTGATCCCTGACAAAATAATAAATAGAAAGAAAAAGGGGTTTACTCCTCCTGTAGATCGGTGGATTTTAGAAAATAAATTCATTAAAGATATAGAGTTTGGAATAAAAAAATTATATGAAAAGAAAATTATTTCAGAGGAATGGAAAAATTTTTATGAAGATCATATTTTAAAAAGAAAGGATTTAATCAGCAACAATTACAAGATAAGAATGTTCTTGTTTTGGAAATGGTTTAATTATTGGAATTGATAATTTTCAAAAATTTCTTTTCATATTCTCCGATTTCGTATTCTTCCAAAAATCTTTTCCTTCCAAGTCTTCCCATTTTTATTCTTAAGTTTTTGTTTCTTAATTTTTTTACATACGCGACAATTTCTTCAGGAGAATTTTCTTTTAAAACAAATCCTGTTTTGTTATGTTTTACCGTTGCGGGAATCGCACCGACTCCGTTAGCAATAACGGGCAAGCCCCACATCATACATTCAATAATAACCCTCCCGAATGTATCAAGAGTGCTGGGATAAATAAGGACATCTGAATCTTCCATGACCGTGTCTTTTTCTTTCCCAAATTTTGGGCCAAGATATTTTACATTTTTTTCAAGAGAATTAATCTTTACAAAATCTTCAAACTTTGTTTTTTCTTTGTTTGAGGGCCAATCGCCTACAAAATTACATTTGAAGTCTATGCCTTCACCTTTTAGTATCTTGCACACAGATAAGAGTTGGCACCATCCTTTTGTTTCGTCCATATGAGATAAAAACAGCAAATTAAAAGTTCTTCTCTTTTTTCTCTTATTTATCGTTTTTTTAATTTTTGTATCTGTTACTTCATTTTTTATTGCATTGGGCAAGACAAATAAATTTTCTTTAGAAACCAAGTTGTGCAAATCTCCTTTTAATGAATCATCCAGAACTATTGCTTTTTGATCTTTGAACATTTTTTTGTAAACAAAACGATAAATGGGATTTCTCCAATTTTCTTCTGTCATTCTGCTTCGCATGTGGAATAAAATTTTTTCTTTATTATTTCTTTTGATAATCTTGAAAATAAAATATTCTCTGAGAAGTCCCAGCCCGTATGTGGCAGGAACCATATAAATTAGGTCGGGCTTTTCCTTTTTAAAATAATTTTGCAGTTGTCTTTTTATCCGTAAGAACTGCGAAAATTTAGAATAGTTTATTTTTCCAATCTCGGACATCTCTTTTGCAAAGTTTAATTTGATGGTATTGGTATCGTAATTATTCTTTCTTAGAATAGACAAACACATTTGACTCGAAAGTGCACTGCCGTAATTTGGTGGGGGAAGGGGCGACAAGAATAGAACTTTTTTCATTAAGTTTAGTAAGTTTATTTATTTAAAAATTATTGCAAATCTAATCACAATAAAACTTTTTTGTTGCTCTTATGATTCCTTCGGAATCAAGACCGTACTTTCTGTACAAATCTTTCGGGTCGCCACTTTCCCCATAACAATCATTAATCCCAATCTTCAGCACTTTCTTTCCAATCCCTTCCTTTGCGACCACTTCAGAAACTATAGAACCAAGTCCACCAATAATTGAGTGATCCTCTACAGTTACTATAACTTTGGAACAATTTGCATATTGAAATATTGTTTGTTCGTCTACCGGTTTTAATGTTGATACATTTATTACAGAGGCGTTCACCCCAAATCTCTCAAGTTCCTCTGCAGCCACAAAAGAATTATAAACACTATCTCCTGTTGCAAAAAAGACCAAGTCCTTTCCTTCTTTAAGAGCCGTTGCTTTGTTAAATATAAAATTATAATCTTTGGGGAGGATCTGAGGCTGAGGGGTTCTTGATAATCTTAGATAAGCTAATTGATTGTTCCTGGCAAGATAATGAGTTATTTGTTCTGCCTCTCTTGCGTCGGCAGGTTGGAATATTTGTATGCCTGGAATCCCTCGCATTACATTTATATCTGTTATCCCCATTTGTGTTGTGCCATCTTTCCCTATCGCTAACCCTGAGTGAGTCCCAACGACTAAAATCCCTGCACGATTATAACCTGCAGAAATCAAAAGTTGTTCATATGCTCTTCCAGTTAAAAAAGCTCCGAAGCTTGGAACAACTGGCCGAAGTCCTTCAAGAGCCATTCCTGCTGCCATACCAACTGCATTTTGTTCCTGAATTCCGACTTCGCAAAATCTATGAGGATATTTTTCTCTAAATTTTTTCGTTTTTGTTGCCTCAGATAGATCAATTCCTAAGACTATAATTCTGGGGTCGTCTCCAACTTCAAGCAAAGCTTTTCCGAAACCATCCCTAGTTGCTCTCTTTTCTAAATCAGTAGTCATGATAACTCCTTCTTTGCAGTTTCATATTGTTCGGCCGTCATAGAACCTCCGTGCCATCTCCAAGGTTCCTTTTCCATAAATGAGACCCCTTTTCCTTTAATTGTTTGGGCTAAAATCATTGAAGGCTTTTGCAGATCTCTTGAATTAACCCTTGCATTTGAATATGCATCTGCCAACTCCCTTATATTATGCCCGTCAACTTCTTGAGTATAAAATCCAAATTCATTAAAAATCTTTTTGAGATCTCCTTGTGGAGACTTACCATTAACGGAACCTTCGAGTTGATAACCGTTACTATCTATAATAACAGTCAGATTCTCTAAACCTAAATTTGGAGCTGACATAAACGCTTCCCATACTTGTCCTTCCTGACATTCTCCGTCACCGACTACTACATAAACTCTTCTATTCTGCCCCCGATGTTTTATTGCATAAGCTATTCCTGCAGCCATCGAAACTCCTTGCCCTAACGAACCGGTGCTTACATCTATCATAGGCAATGTTTCTCTAACTGGATGTCCTTGCAGAGGACTATTAATCTCTCTCAGAGTTGTTAAAGAATATCCAGAGAGATAACGCGGATTTAAGAGTGAAATGGCAGAATATAAGGCCGGAACTCCATGCCCTTTCGACAAAACTAGAATATCTCTTTCAGTTTGAGGGGCAACTTCTACAGGGGGCGTTTTTAGTTGTTGTCCTAAAGAATTCTTACCTAAGTCCATTTCATAAAAAATTAGTGTTGCTGCAATATCTGCCCAAGATAGAGAAGAACCGTAATGCCCGGAGTTCGCTATATAAATTGAATCAATCGTACGGCTTCTGATTTCTCTTGCAATACGTTTCAATGATTTAATTACTTCTTGCTTTTCCATTTTTATTATAAATATTTCTCCATTACTCTTTTTCTCATTATACCAGTTATTACGTGCCCTAAATCAAAACCAAACCCTTCATAATGGAAGTTGTTATCATTGCTTGCCTGTTGACCGGGAAATTCTGAAGGTCTACCAAAAGTGAATACTACAGGAACATCTGCTATTTTGACGATCGCACCTTCAGGGTTCCTTGAAACTGCAACAGTTTTTCCTCCTGCACCTTTTACTGTTTCGAAAGCCTCTATGATGTTTCTAGAGCTTCCACTTCCGCTATATCCAAATATAATGTCGTTTTCTCCTACGCGATAGGTCTCTAGCTGCTTGGAAAAGATATAATATGAACCAAAATCATTAAGGAATGCCGTTATAGCAGTTGTATTTGTGCATAGATCTAGACATCTTAACCTAGGAACATCTCTTGGCAAGGGTTTTGTTTTGTCATCAGTTACAAAAGTATGAGTCCCTAGATCATTTAATAAATTTGACACTGCACCTGCGTTACCTCCGTTCCCGCAACCATAAATTGTCCCTTTGTTTTCATAAGCTCTCCAAACTAAATCCGCCGCATCTGTTAATCTAGAAATTGGAAGCCTACTAAGTGCATCCTTTTTCTCATCAAAATAGGATCTTATTAATTCTTCTGTTTCATTTCTATCCATTTTTTATACCCCCTCGATGTTCTTCTATTATTCTTCCTGAACCTCTTCCAAAGTCGTCCTGGATTCTAATAACATCATCTAATTCAGGTGTTGATGCTTCGTAAGCTATGTAGTTGGTAAGAGGTATTACTCTATGAGCAATATAAGGATGAGAAGTCCAAAAGTCTCCCGAAGAAATATTTCTAGGGGCCTCATGCTCCTTTTCTTTAGCAGAAGCAATAATTTCTTCTATTGAAAGCGTTGAATCGAGTCTGTGTTCAATAACATTTGAAGTTCCAGATTCAAGATAATTTGTTTCAACTTTCTGACGATGAAAATGAAAGCTTGATTCTCGCCCTTTCATCTTGCTAATTCTTTTTAAAACATGATAATTATTATAACCTATCCATAACTCACAACCCCAAGGTTTTTCAACTCTTTTTGGGTCGGTTATTATTTTGGGGGCTACGAGAGGAATCTCTTCTTTGCAAGTCCCAAGGTCTACAATTTCGACTAAAGGTCTATCCCTTCTAACTTCTGAAGAAACCCTGTATGCAACAAGCTCCTCGACGGACGAAAGAGAGTATCCTATTCCGGGAGCAACAATAAAACCTTGTCCTAAAGAAAGAAGAAACTCCTTTGCATCAAAGGCAAAAAGCAATCTGCCTTTATGAATATAGGTTGTTGAAACACGGTTGCTTGGGGGACAATCGATAAACTCTTGTGGACTAAGGTGCAGTCTTTCAAACTTATAAAATCCAGTGTCATCGATCAGTTTATAACCCATTGCAATACCTCCTCTTTTAATCTATAAGGATTCTTATTTTTTAATTCCTTAAATAGGGTATATTTCCCTAAATAGTAAAGAAAACGATCGTAAGGTTCGTGATGCAATGGTGCGATATTTAGAAAAATAAGAGCACTAAGAATTTTAAGGCGATCAAGATCGTAACCATTTTCCAAAACAAAGTTTTCAAATAAATCTTTGTATTCGGCGAGATTACTCTTAATTAGAAAATCCAAATGAACCACATCGTTATTAATTCTAATTTCAAATTGATTATCTCTTATTATCTGATGTGTAACAATGAGAGCATGATGGAGCTTGGCGAAATCGTAATATATGTCCCCGTGCTCCAAGTTTCCTGCAAAATTATGTCTCCAATCTATCAACTGAAAACCGCGGTCACAAATTAGAATATTCTCTGGCTGAAAATCTCCGTGAAAATTTACAGGGATTCCTTCTGAAAGTTTATCCCAATCAAGTTGAGAAAGCATTTCTTTCAGGAAAGGGGTTTTTTCTCCATTAATTATTTCTTTGCCGTCCTTTATGCCTTTTGTTTTATAGAATAATTCTACTCGTTCTAAAGTTTTATCGTGATAAAATTTGTAACATAAATTTTTAAACTTTTGGGGTTCTTCTTTCGTTACCGATTTCCAAAGTTTTTCTTTGCAAGCTGAAAGCAGTTCCTTAAAAAGTAAAACATCGTTTATTTTTGCAAGCGTAGTCCCTTTAATAAACTTGTAAGAGTAAAAATGTGGCGTGATGTCCAAAAGTTCCGGAACAATTCCTTTGAGTTTTTTTGATCGTTCAATTCTTTGCTGAACAATTTCTGTTTCTTTAAAGTATTTTATTACCTTTCCATTTTCAAAGTAAATAAATTCATCAGGTTTTATAATAACTTTATTTTGTTCGAAAAATCTATTTGCGAGGTTATATCCGGCTTCAGTGCCTATACTGAACCATGTAAAAAAGTTTATCACCTTCATTTTTTGATCTATAAGTCCTGACAATCCGTTAGAAACCTGTAATTTTTTTTCAATTAAATCCTGATTCTGTTCCAAACTCTCCCAGAAAGATTCGTAATTGTAAACTCCTGCCATTCCGATAAAAGCGTTATTGAGAATCGTTTTGTAATTCTTGCATGTTTTTAGAAGTATCTGCATAGGAACTTTGTCGTGAAGCTTAATAACATAGTCATTTTCTACTTCGACCATACAGTAATTCGTTGTATCTGAAACTTGCGATACCCCTATCCAGTTTTGGTAAGGTTCTGGGATTTTGTCTGAAACAATTGTATCTGCCGATGTAAAGATAAACGGACATTGTAAATATTTTTTACATGCTAAAAGTGAACGACCAGGCCCAGAACCGACCTCAAGATAATTCGAGATTTCTACAACTTTTATTTTTCTGTCAGGGTGCGCAATTTTTAAGAAATCAATAATCAAATCTTGTTTAAATCCTGTTGCAATGACAATTTCTATCTCAAGAGGAAATTTTTCTATAATTTTACTTATTGACGAGGTTGTTCCGATCGGAAGTAATGCAACTGGAAAATCTTCAGCACAACTTACTCTATTATTTCTTCCTGCTGCCAAAATACATACTTTGTAATCCATCTTTTTTTCACTTTTTTTATTGCTGGGGATAAAGGAAGGTTTTACTATATAAACTTGTGTTTAGTTAACGATATTTTTATAAAGATTTGACTGATTTGCTTAACATGGAAATATTTGGATCTACAGCTCAATGTGTTTATTGTAATTCGGAAAAGACTCGGATTGCACAACTCCGCAAAAATAAAAAAATAGAAAAACCAATATATTTCTGTAAAAATTGTTGCAAAAAATTTACACCAAATGATGGTTTTAAAAGATTTAGACATCCGGCGATTATAATAAAAACAGCGGTTAGTCTTATGCGAAATGGATATAGCTTAGGTCAAGTAGTTTATAATTTAAACCGAACTTTTAAAGTAAGAGTATCAAGAAAAACAATCTTTGATTGGAAGAAAAAATTTTATTCATAAAATAAAAACATACGAATATTTAAAAAGATCTTCTAAATAAAAAATCAATGAATACCTATGAACATTTTAGAGAAGTTTCGGCAAGAGCTCTCATTCCTGCAGCAAAGTATATTGTTGGAGCAATAAGAGGTGAAGTTGATTTATCAGAATACCTCATTAAAGGAGATAAAACTGCAGTTACGATAGTTGATAGAGAAAGCCAAAAAATTACAAAGTCAATAATTTTAGATGGATATCCTGGGATAAGATTGAGCCAAGAAGAATCTGATGAAGACTCGGGAGGTCTAGGGTCTAAAATAAAGATTCATCACGACCCTCTTGATGGAACCGGAATTTTTTTGGTCGGTGGATCTGGACCTGCAATAGTTTTGGATTTATATGACAGTTCCCGCAAAAAAATTTTGGCTGTGGCTACGATGGAACCTTCTACTGGGAGATTTTGGTTTTCTTCTGAAGAAAAAGGTGCGTGGTTTAATGTTTATGATTATGACGAGCATAACTGGCTTTATGACGATCAAAAAATTGGCGTAAATAAGAAAGAAGGTTTGGATGGTTCGAGAGTTTTAGTGGATGTCTTTCATCCGTTCAAAAGAAAATTAAAAGATGGAACAAGAAAGCAGATTTTAACTCAATCAGGAAGAAGATCTTTAAGTGATCAGATTGAAGATGCTGGGGGAAAGGAAGGCTGCGTAAACAGCAGCGTACAATATGCTTTGGTTGCTACAGGAAGACCGACACTTGTTGGATGCATATCTACAGCGATAGGAGGACCATGGGATGTTGCAAGCATGCTTCATATTACAGAAGCTGAAGGAGCTGCAAGATGTTATGGTATTTCTAAAGAAAGAGAATTATATAAATTAGAAAGTCCAGAAGATATAGAAAATGCAGATATGGTGATAGGGGCAAATAGTAATGAAAATTTGAAAAAATTGGAAGACATCGTTGCTATTGCAGTAAGAGAATAAAATTAAATCCAATTAACTATATTCTTAAAGAAACTTAATGTTTGTAAAATCGTTCGTGTCAAGCTTTATAACATTTCTTAAGGGGAATTCTTCTTCTTCATGTTGCATTGCAGGGAATTCGACTAACTGTACCATCTCCATTGTTGTTTTTGGATCTCTTTGAACTCCTTTTGCTAAATCTCTTGCAATCTTTCTATCAACAGATGTTTGCGGAGTGATTAACAGCCTTATCCTGTAGTCAAACTGTTCTCCTAAGTGACCTTGATACATAAATGGCATAATTAGTGTCTGATCTTTATTAACCTCGACTGTTTCATCGTGCATTGAATCACTCCTTTTTGTTGCAACGTTCATTACATTCCTTAGTTGCAAAGTAATTCTATAATCCGGGGATTGATTGAACTGAGCAATTGGATCAAAAATTTGTTCTTTCATCGCTTGATAGTTCCAAACCTGGTGATGAAAATTAGGATCTAATCTTCCTTGTCTTGCTGCTTCAATCGCTTCTTTATAGATCGGCATTCCAACTTCTCTTCCGGGTTGATATTTATCTCCATCGATAGAAACAACATTTCCTAAAACCTCTTCCAAAGAATTTGCAAAGGTAGTCTTTCCTGATTGAGAAAGCCCTGAAATACCTACTAATATCACGTGGGGAGTTACTGCTGTACTTTTACGTTCAGACAAATATGTTGCTAACTGTGAAACTGCAGAATCGTAACTACAAGGAGACTTAAATTGATAGTTTATCATAAAAATTTTATATGAAGAGCTTTTATAAAGATTGCTATTATATAAAGGTTATAATGTAACATATAGGTTTATATGTCGAAAGTTTTATAAGTTCTATTAAATAAAAAAATTAATGGAATACAAAGTATGCATTCTTGCGGCAGGGGTTGGCGGCAGGATGAAAGAATTTAGTGAACATCTTAACAAAGTTTTGCTTCCTCTAAAAGGAAAACCAACAATTTGTCATATAATTGAAATGTTTCCAGATGAGATCGAGATTGTAATTGCTGTAGGTTACAAAAAAGAAGGGTTGGTTACCTATCTTAAGACGGCTTACCCTGAAAGAAAATTGACTTTTGTTGAAGTTAATCCTTACATAGGCGAAGGTTCTGGACCTGGTTTTTCTCTTTATTCTTGCAAGAATCACTTAATGTGTCCTTTTATACATGTTGCCGGGGACACGTTAGTAATTGAAGAAATCCCAGAACCTGAAGAGAACTGGTTAGGTGTTGCTGAAGTAGCAAATCCGGAAAGGTTCTGTTCAGTAAAAATTGATGAAGAGGGAATAATAAGCAGAATTGATGATAAGGTAAAAAATGATAATGAACATGCGTATATTGGTTTGCTCGGCGTAAAAGATTATGATATTTTTTGGGATGCTTTAGAAAAAAATAAAACTGCAATCAAAGGAGAGATTCAGGTTTCGAATGGTTTGCAGGCTCTTTTGAAGGAAGGTTTGAAATCAAAAACTTTTTCTTGGTTTGATACGGGAACTCCTGAATCTTATTCCCACGCAATGAAGAACTATCCTGATGGCGAAAGTTATACTGGTGAATAAAAATATATTTTAATCTTAATAATCTCTTTAACTGTAGCGGTTATGGAAAAACACTACTGTTTATAAATTTAATAAAAGTTTAACAAAAATCTGACGTAGTTACGACCGGTAATACTTCCTTTGCGTATGCAACTAAATCTTCAGGCAGATCATTTTGTTTGGCGCACCAGTTTTTTGCAGGCCAATCGGCGAGCTTTACTAATTCCATCACAGCTTCTTTTTGATCAACTGGATTTTTTGAATTGAAAATGTAATTACTTCCTGCATTTTGATAAGAAGTATTAAATCCCTTTTGATCTCTGGTTAAGTCCATTATCGCCCTCATTCTTCTTGATGCTGTAGGGTGTATAAGAATTATTAATCCGTCATGTTTTAGGCCCTTATTTGATTCTAATTCTACCAAATCCTCGATCACCATTCTTGCGGCCTCTCCCCCATTAGTTGGTCTTGGTTCGGTATAAATTGTATTTGCAGGAATGCCATAGAAAATATTTCCTAACGCTGCCTGCCAAGTAGCCTCAGGTAGATTTAACTGGGTTAAAACTCCTGAATCTTTTCCTATGCCCCCAACAAACATTGAATAATCTACTAATCCTTGTTTATAAATTTCTCCGGCTCTTTGTGCAACTAAGGGATCCCATCTTCCAAAAACCAAATTCCCATTCGCCTTTGTTAAGGGAGAAGTTGGCGAGTAAACGTAATCAAATATTTTTTGAATTTTTGTACTGTCTATTTGTGCCATAATTTTATCAGATTATACTGATTTATAAACATTTGTTTGTTGTAATATTATAATGACACTAAATTTTGCCGTCGAAAAAGAATTGCTATTTAGAAATTATTTACGGATGTATGGGTTATTATTTGTTTTATACTCATTTACTTGGCAAGTGATAAGATTGCTACCAAATTGTTAGAAAAACGATATTCTATCCGAATATTTCTCTTAACTTTTCTTTCGGGATGTATGTTTCAAATTCAACAATTCTTACAGGTACTCTTACGAAGCTAAAAACACCATTATCGCTCCCTGACGATATCTTAGCATACTCCACTCTTCTACTGTCCCCTTCTTTGGGTAAGTTTGATCTATTCAAGAAAACAGAGCTATAAAGGGTTAATTTAATCCCTAATTCGTCAGGTGTTGTTCCCCAAAGATGGATTTTTATTGAAGGATCGTAATTTTCATTTAATCTTTCTAAAAGTTCTCTTAGTGATTCTTCAAAGGGTTTTTCTTTTCTACTAAATTTATCCGATATCTTCTCTCCATAATGAAAACTCTCTTCCATTTCTTCAAGTCTTTCATCAAAAGGAATCTCTGCAGGATTAAATCGCAGGTTCGCAACCCTTGCTATTCGTAAAGCCTTTCTATTAATCCTCTCCAGGAGATTTTTTTTACCCATATAGGCACCTAATTGATTATAGGTGTTATTAGAAACAGGAATTTGCTCTGCTATAGCAATAGCAGACCTATAACAATCTAACACACGTTTTGGTTTTTTTGCTCTTATAAAATACCTTGCCGCGCTTTCATAACTTTTGATAGCCATACTAAAACTGCCAACATACATCCCTCTCGCCCCTTCAAATGAAGCATGTTCAGCATCATGTTCACCTTCGCGATATTTCATTATTCCAATCTTTCTTGACAATCTTCTTCTTTGGGCTTTTGAGAGAGTTGCGTCCTTAAGGCGTTCCTCCAAACCTTTTACTTCTTCTCGCATAATAATTCAAAATTAAAACTCTATATAAACCTTTTCTTAAAGTATTACTTTAAAATGACATTATATTTTTCCTGCACCGAAAAAAGTTTTATTGATCTTTATACAGGCGTCACATACTGCTCCTTCGCCGGATTTAGATGGTGTGACGAATTTTGCGAATTTTCGGGCTTCAATGCGTGCATTTGCTGGTGCTATTCCGAACTTACAATCTCTAATAATAAAGGCATCGAATATGCCGTCCCCAATGTAGATTGTGTTCTCAAAACCAAAATTTTCTTTTATGAACTTATATCTGTCTCCTTCTGAAACTTGCAATAATTTGTAACCCATGTCATCTATTCGCTTTTTTGAGATAGCAAAGCCCCTTTTGTCAGCACTAATAAAGGTTATATTCACTTTGTCTCTAATTAACTTAAGTCCGTCGGCATCGTGTGGGCCAAAAATTTTGTATCTTTTACCTTCTTCTGAATATAAAAATTGTCCCGTGGTCATGACTCCATCAACATCAAGTATTAAATTAATTTTCATTTTATCCGCTAATTATACTAAAACCTCCATCAACCGCAATCGTTTGACCGGTGATATAACTTGCATTATCACTTGCTAAAAATAAAACTACTTCGGCGATTTCTCTTGCATTAGCCATTCTTCTAAGTGGAATTTTATCTATTTGCCCCTGAATTTGTGGGGACATTGTGCCTGCAGTCATTTCTGTTTTAGTAAAACCTGGCGCGACAGAATTCACTAATATATGTGGCGCAAATTCCTGAGCCATGCTTGTAGTCAGTCTCATAAGTGCCGCTTTTGAAGCTGCATACGCAGGTTTGCCAGTAACGTGGTTATAACCTTTAGCGGAAGAGATATTGATTATTCTTCCATGCCCTCTGTCTTGCATCCCAGGAATAACAGCTCTTGAAAAATTAACGGGACCCATCAAATTTACAGAATAAATCCTTGACCAATCATCGTTAGTTAAATCCATAAATTTTTTTGAAGGATTTATACCTGCATTATTCACCAAGATATCAATCCCTCCAAGTTTACCCACTTCTCTTATGATAGCCCATTCATCTGCAGCATCGCAAAAAATATATCCCGAGTCTAACTCTTTTGCCAAATCTTTAAGTGGCTGCGAATCTGTTTTCCCGTGTAGAATAACTTTTGCTCCATATTGTTTTGCCAACCTTGCTGTTGCGGCGCCAATGCCTCTTGAAGAACCCGTTACAAGCATAGTCTTTCCCTCGAACGAATAAGGAGTATTCTCGTATTTCATATTTTCGATATAAATATGTAATTTAAAAGGATTTGTATATTAATTTGATACCATTTTATAATTAATATAAAGTCAAAAGATTTAAAAAGATATTTTATAATATTTTTATATGAAATTATTCAATAGATCATTAAATGAAAATATTATTACATTATATCTAAAATATTTAATACCTTCTTTATATGATAATAAAACTTATAAACCTTTCAATTTTCTAATGGTATGAAAATTGAAATAGCAAAACATCTTACAAGAAGAATAGAGTGTCCTTTTTGTCATTCCAAAAATCTTTCCGAGGCTATACCGCCGCACGCAAATATAATGATGCCAGTTTTGCCTGTATGTGTCGACACGCCAAAGGAGGAAGATGAGTTTGCGCCGATGAATATATGTCTTTGTGAAGATTGTGGTCTGATAACTCTAAAAGATATTGTTGATCCTGAGGTTTTATATAAAATTTTTCATGCCGACGGAATAGGAAAACTTTGGGAAGGTCAGTACAATTCGTTGTTTGAACTTATAAAAAAATACCATAAGGGAGGAAGGCTTTTAGAAATTGGCGCAGGTCCGGGGAAAGTCATTGAAAGACTTTTGAAGCATTACAAGACTGGAGTAGAAGTTTTTGACCCATTATATTTTGGTCCCAAAGAAAATGTTGTTGTTCATAATGGTCTTTTTAACAGCAAGACCGCAAAGGAACTTGAGGGGACTTTTGACACAATAGTTTCGTGCCACACTTTGGAGCATTTCATGGATTATAATGAATATTTTATTAATGCGAGAAAAGCGTTGAAGGACGGCGGGTTACTAATAACTACAGTCCCAAACCAAGAGTATAATTTTTCTAAGGGTTTTGGAAATGTGATTAATCTCGAGCATACATCAGTATGCACCAATCTTCACTGGATTCAACTTTATTTAAAACATGGATTTAAAATAAAAGAAATTTCATTTTATATTGATTACGCAATACAGATAGTTGGCGAAAAGACAAATGAGCCTGCAATGTTTGAGATTAGCGATTTGAAAGAGTACACAAGAAGGATGATTGATCAATTTGGGCAGAGAATAATTGAGAGAATAAATAAAGTCAAGACTTATGCAAAACCCGACAAAGAAAATTGGCTTTTCGGTGCGAGCCTTATTGCGCATCAACTTTTCGCTTATGGGCTGGATGAAAAAGTTTTCAAAGGAGTATTGGATAATAGCCCACCAAAACAAAACAAAAGACTTTACGGGACAGATTTAATATGCAGAAAACCTGAAGATATTATAAAATCTAATAGTGATAATATAAGAATATTCCTGAATGTGGTGCAATTCAATCAGGAAGTTTACGAGCAGATAAGAGGAATAAACAAAAATATTGAATGTGTATTTTTATAAAATTTTAAAATTAAAATTATATTTATAAGTTTAAAATTCGAAAATCGGCGAGCCCTGCTCCCCCAAATAGATTGACGCAACTCCCCATTAAAATAATACACACTTGCGCGAGTATCAAATATTCTCTAAGCTGATGATACGTCATAGAATTTTCAAAAACTTTTCTAATTTTATTCATAAAAGAAAATATTTTAACAGTTATTCTAAAATGATAATATTGTTCCTCGCGAAATTCTTCCTTTTGGTTTACTAATAGATTACAGAAAATTATTCCAATTCTCTATTCGCTAAAATCTTTTTTTAAGTTACTAAAAAACTTTCTGCGGATTTTTTTAACAACGTTATTATTCCTAAAAGATTTTTTTAAAAAATAGGGCAAGTAGTTCCCCGCAACAATTTTATATTTCAAGCGGTATCCAAAACTTTTTTCTTTTATTGGCGCATAAGGATTTCTCATAGCTTGCAATATCTCAAGTCTCTTTTTCTCAATAAGACGATTGTCTAATTCAGGATTAACATCAATTTTTGAGATATGCGCCTTCCAAAAAAGAGGAAGGTCTTCTATGAAAGTTTTCAAGTCAGTTCCATTTTTTGTATCCTGAAATCGAAATTTTTTCTTGAAAGGATTTATATTTACCCATCCTTCTTTATAGTCTTCGTAACCGAAACGAATTTTAATTTTATTTTCAAAAAATCCGTTAGGAATAAATAGTGGCGGGAAGATTTCTATGGGGACTGGGAATGGGGATTTTTTTGTGTGATTGTAACCGTCAAAATGGTCGCAAATAACTTCTTTGGGAACTATTGTTACCTGATCTATTTTTTTATGTTTTAATTTATCGTGCCAGGTTATTTCTTCAATCTTTCTAAAAGTCTGATCTCCGAGGTCTTCGGAAAAGACCATAAAATTCATCAGATTTTTATTAAATATCTGGATAGTATGGCCGTAAATTTCATGAAACAAACAGACAAAATAATCTTTTGTTTCTTCTAAAATTTTTGGACGCATGGGCATAAACTCCCGATATGCAGCACCTTTTTTTGACATATTATACGTTTCCCAAAAATGAGAATAAGTTACTGAAACGAACTTATGTTTCTTTGATAGGGCCTGGGCTTTTTTCAGGCATTGATCAAAAATTTTTTTATTTGATGCGACGAATGGGTGATCGTTATTTCCTGCGTAAAAAATCCAGTCGCTTTTCAAAGAATTAATAAATTTTAATCTTTCCTGAAATTTTTTTTGATTATCGCTTCTTCCGTAGAATATGTGAGCTTTGGGCCAAAGGTTTTTCACGAATTTTTCGAATTCTTTCTTCCGTTTGATCATATCCTCGCCAAATTCATAAACTATTACCACCCCGTCCCAATCAAATTCTGCATAACTTGCAAGAGTGTATAATGTAACATCATAACGATCTTTGGTTGAATAAGCCGCGCAAGAGTCTCTTATCTCATCGAGCTTGGTATATACACCTGGGTTTAGCGGAATGTTTGTTATCAGATTGTCAAAATATAATATCATGTCATAACGGAGATTTGGTCTTATTTAAAATTATTTGTTCTAAAATTTGTTCTAAAAATTATAAGTGAATTTTTTGTTGTCAACTATGTCGATAGTGTTAAGGTATCTCATGGCGATGAAGGCTCTTAAAACTTTTTTATAAGAATATTTAAAATCCTTAATTAGTCTATAAAACCATTCGATCCCCATTTCTCTTATAAAAAGAGGGGCTTCTTCTTTTTTCCCGAGTAAAAAGTCCAAGGCCGCACCTATATTTATGAAATACTTTGCTTTTGTTTCAAATAACTCTCTTGATAAAATGTTTTGTTTCGGGCTACCAATGCCCACCCAAACATAATCGGGGTTTACTTTATTGATTTTACTTGCCATATTATTTATTTCTGATTCTGGAAATCTGATGTCTTTGATATAAGGTGGGTTGTAACAATAAGTGTATTTTAAGTGAGGCAGTTTACTTTTCAAAAGTTTGTGGTCTTTTTCTGATAATCCGATAAAAAAATGCTTGGCATTTTTAGAATATTCTGAATTTAAAAAATATCTGGTAAAGGTTGGTCCACGATTTCTTGGGATTCTTTTCATTGATTTTATAGACAAAAAAAATGAAATGGGAAAGCCATCTATGCAATTAATTGAGTTTTTATTTGTAAAACATTTTTTGAAACTTTTGTTATTCGCTGAGTGAAAAATTGTATGCGCATCTAAAAAGTTTATAATTTTTCTTTCTTTATTTTTATTAATAAATTCTGCCAATTCTTCTTTTGTTTTTTTTTCAAATAATATTTTTTCTTTCATTTAATAATCTCTAAAGATAGATTAATAAAATTATTGATTGAAATTTTGAATTAAAATCAACCAGAAATTCAAAAATTCCCGAGAAAACGCCGGTTTTAAAAACATTTATATAAGAAAGAAGGTTTTCTATACAATGAAAGAGGTATAATGAAAGTTTTGATGTTTGGATGGGAATTTCCGCCTTTTAATTCTGGAGGACTGGGGACAGCTTGCTATGGGTTAGTTAAATCTCTCTCAAAAAAAAATATTAACGTTTCTCTTGTCTTGCCTTTCCCGTGTGAAATAGATTTTGCGAAAGTCGTAAAGAATTACAATATTAAAAATGTGAAAATAAAAAAAGTTGATTATTTATTAAAGCCGTATGCCACATCTGAAACTTATGAGAAAGAATTAAAATGTGCGGGGAAAAAGTATTCTAATTCGTTAATCGAAGAGGTGAGGCGTTATGCTGCTGAAGCTGAAGATATAGCCAGGAACGAAGATTTTGATGTAATTCATGCTCATGATTGGCTTACTTATGAAGCGGGAATAATTGCGAAGAAAATATCGGGGAAGCCCTTGGTTATACATGTTCATGCAACCGAATTTGACAGGACCGGGGGAAATGGCGTAAACACTGTAGTTTATGAAATTGAGAAAAGGGGAATGGAAAAGGCTGATTTAATTATCGCTGTGAGTAATTTTACCAGAGAAAAAATAATGAAATATTATGGGATAAGCTCTGACAAAATTCTCGTAGTCCATAATGCCGTTGAGGAATTTGGGAGCGAATATTATGGTTTCCCTTTAAAAGAAAATAAAAAAATTGTTTTGTTTTTAGGGAGAATAACTTTACAAAAAGGACCGGATTATTTTGTTTATATGTCTAAGATTGTTTCCGATTTTATTCCTAATGTGAAATTTGTTGTCGCGGGCGACGGCGATATGAAAAAAATAATGATAGACAAGGCCGCTCAAATGGGTATTTTGGATAGGTACCTTTTTACTGGTTTTATTCGGGGGAAAGATATTGAAATGGCGTATAAAATGGCCGATGTTTATGTTATGCCTTCGGTTTCCGAACCTTTTGGGATAACTCCTCTTGAGGCAATGGCGAATGGAACCCCGACAATAATTTCGAAACAATCCGGCGTGGCGGAAGTAGTTGTCCATGCATTGAAAACAGATTTCTGGGATATCGAGGAAATGGCGAACAAAATTGTTTCGATTTTGAGATACCCAGGGCTAAAAGAAACGCTGAAAGTGAATTCTTTGAATGAAGTCAAAAAATTTAACTGGGACGAAGTTGCGTCAAAATGCATCAACGCTTATGAGAGGTGTATCGGGTAATGGTCTCTATTTGTTTTTATTTCCAGGTGCATCAGCCTCATCGAATGAAGCATTATAGAATTTTTGATATCGGGAAAAATAGTGATTATTTTGACGAAGAAAAAAACAAACAGATTTTAAGAAAAGTTTCTGACAAATGTTATATTCCTGCGACAAAAATGATTTTAGAATTATTGCGACGATATCCTGGATTTAAAGTTTGTTTTTCTTTTTCCGGAACTGTTCTTGAACAATTAGAAAATTATGACAAGGGGGTCCTTGAGTTGTTCAAAGAGGTCATAAAAACGGGGAGAGCTGAAATTTTATCTGAAACTTATTATCATTCCATTTCTTCACTTTACTCTAAAGAAGAGTTTTTGAGACAGATAAATGAGCACAAAAGAAAAATTAAAAAGATTTTTGATTATACGCCGAAAGTTTTCCGAAATACCGAATTAATTTATAATAATGAGATTGCAAAAATCATTGAGCAGCAAGGGTTCAAGGGAATAATAACTGAGGGGGCTGATCATATTCTTGGATGGAGGAGTCCGAATTTTGTTTATCTTCCCATTGGTGCGAAAAAAATAAAATTATTAATGAAAAATTACAAACTTAGCGACGACATTGCTTTTAGATTTTCTTCCAGAGAATGGAAAGAGTGGCCTCTAAAGGCAGAGAAATTTGCACAATGGGTTAATGCTATCAACGGGAATGGAACGAATGTCAATCTTTTTATGGACTATGAAACTTTCGGAGAGCACCAATGGGAAGATACCGGGATATTTGAGTTCATGAAAAAATTGCCAGAAGAAATATTAAAACATCCTGATAATAATTTTAAAACTCCATCTGAACTGATTGAAAAATATGAACCTGTTGGGGAAATTGATGTTCATCATCCCATTTCATGGGCCGATATCGAACGAGATATTAGTGCATGGACAGGAAACCCGATGCAAAATTCTGCAATAAATAGTTTATATGAAATTGAAAAAAAAGTTTTAGAATCCGAAGATTATAAAATAATCAGCGATTGGAAAAAATTGACCACTTCCGATCATTTTTATTACATGTGCACCAAATGGTTTAATGACGGGGATGTTCATAAATATTTTAGCCCATATGACAGTCCGTATGATGCTTTCATGAATTTCATGAATATTCTTGAAGACATAAAACTTAGATTAGATAAAAAGGAGGTAAAGGAAGCTTAGCGGAATCTTATTGATAGATGTTAAAGACATCAGATTTATAAATAAGATTGCCTCTATGAAATAAGGTGATAAAATGGATATAAATCAAGAAGTAAGTCCAGAATTTTATTTCTATTTAGCGGATGGGAGAGTTGTGAAAAGTGTTCCTGAATTAATTTCGACTCTAAAAACGATGGATGAATGGGTTTATAATTCGCATGTAAATGCCCAAAAAAATGATTTCATAAAGTGGATAGAGTTTATCTGCTCAAAATAAGAAATTAAAAAAGGAGGTGATAAAATGGATATAAATCAAGAAGTAAGTCCAGAATTTTATTTCTATTTAGCGGATGGGAGAGTTGTGAAAAGCTTGAGAGAGTTGGCAGAAATTTTGGATATGGTTGACTCGTGGATATTTGATCATCATGTTAATGCTGAAAAAAATGATTTCAGTAATTGGATAAAGGATGTTTATGGAAATGAGAATTTGGCAAAAGCAATAAGGGGCATGGATAGGAAAAAAATGACAAGGGCAATTAGGATTCATCTTGAAAGAGAAAGGAGAAAGACTGAAAAACAGGAAGATTTTTCTGACAAAATGAAGCGAATAAAATTTCCCAAAAAAAAGTCGAACATCCTTAATCTTTTGAAAAATTCATAGTCATGGGAAAAGTAATAGGAATTGTTTCGTTCAAAGGTGGTGTTGGTAAAACAATATCTGCAATAAATATTGCTGCTGCGTTGTCTAAGAGAGGAGAGAAGGTATTAGTTGTAGATGTGAACTTTTTATCGCCTACGCTTCATATTTATCTCGGACTATTGGACCCAGATGTGACCCTAAGAGAAATAATAAAATACGATATGCTCCCTGAAGATGCAATTTATGAACATGAAACAGGAATACATATTATGCCGTGTAATTTTTGCAGAGACATGGATTGCAAAATTTTTAAAACAAAAATAGACGAGTTAAAAAAGAAATATGATTTTATTATCTTGGATTCGGGGCCAAGTTACACGCGTGAAATTTTTGCTATTCTGGCCGCGGTTGATGAAGTAATTTTTATAACGACCCCTGATTACCCTACTCTTGTAACCACATTAAGATCCGCCGAATTCATGAGAAGTAAAAACATCGCTGTAGGCGGGGTCCTGCTCAACAAGTACAAAAAAAAGAGACATGAATTAAGCAGAAAAGATATCGAAAATGCTACGAGATTGCCTGTAATAGCTGAGATAAGAGACAACAATAAAATAATGAAGTCCTTTTCTAAATTCATGCCCGTAACCCATTCTTTTCCAAGAAATAAAAATTCCAAAAGATATCTGAAACTCGCAGAATACCTTGTAGATAATAATTTAACCAAAGATGAAACTTCAGAATTAATGGATGACGCAGGGGAACCTGGGAAATGAATTATTTATTTGAAATTTCGTGGGAAGTATGCAACAAAGTCGGCGGAATTTACACGGTCATTAGTTCAAAGTCTAAATATGCCAAGAAGATATGTAAAAATTATTTTTTCATAGGGCCGTATTTTAATAATAAAGATTTTTCGGAAGAAGAGCCGCCAGAAGAGTTTAGGAAAATTTTTGAAAGTTTGACGGAGAAAAAAATCAAAATTCATTATGGGAGATGGGGGAGTATTGACTCCTATGCTATCTTGATTGACTTTAAAGAATTAATGCGAGAAAAAAATTACATCAAAACTGTTTTATGGGAATATTTCAAAGTAGATTCTATAAGGTCCGGGTTTGAATTTGATGAACCTGTGGTATGGGCATGGGCCGTCGGGATGTTTCTTGGGGAATTTTCAAAAACAAGAGATAAAATAGTTGCTCAATTTCATGAGTGGCTTTCTGGCGCCGGGATTTTATATTTGAAAAAATTCAATTCCAATGTCGCAACAGTTTTCACGACGCACGCAACTGTACTTGAAAGGGCAATGGCTTCTGAAAAAAAAATTTATGTTTCTGGCAATCCGGAAGACGAGGCAAGCAAAAGAGGAATTATCGACAAGCACTCGTTAGAAAGAGAAAGTGCATTAAATTGTGATGTTTTTACTACTGTAAGCAATTTAATTTCTGAATCTGCTGAAAAAATTTTTGGCAGGAAACCGGAGGTTTTGGTTTATAATGGGATTGATATAAGAAAATATGATTTTTCAAAAAGCAGAAAAAAAATAGAGTTTTTTGTAAAGTCTTACTTTTATCCTTATTATTATTTGGAAATAAAAAATACTGATTTTTATTTTATTTCCGGAAGATACGAAATTTTGTCAAAAGGTATTGATGTTTTCGTAAAATCCCTTGGGAGATTGAATAAAAAATTAAAGGAGGAGGGTAGCAAAAAAAATATCATAGCCTTCATCTTAATTCCTGCCGCCACAAAAAGAGTGAATGATGACGTTATCAAAAACTTCTTGCTTTTTTCAAGAATAAATGAAAAAATATCGGATAATTTCAGATTGCTTAGAAAAAAAATCATTAATTATGTTTTGTTCAAAAAGGAAAGCGACATGAGCCTTTCTGATGAAGTAAGCAGGAGCATACGGGTTTTTAAAAAAAGGGGACATCCCCCACTTGCGACACATGAACTTATTCATGATGATGCTATCATGAAGTTTTTAGCAGAGAATGGTTTGGGGAATAGAGAGGATGACAAAGTGAAAGTAATTTATTATCCTGCATATCTGGAGGAAGGAGATGGGCTTTTGAACCTTGATTATTATGAATTTACAAAGGGTTTTGATCTTGGAATTTTTCCTTCTTTTTATGAACCATGGGGGTATACTCCTCTTGAGAGCATATCGCTGGGGGTTCCTGCCATTGCAAGTGATTTATCGGGGTTTGGCGATTTTATCGATGGGAAGAAAGAAACCGGGATTATCATAGCCAATAGAAAAAATAAAAATGATGATGAGATTGTTGATCAACTTCGAGACGAGATGCACGAATATTTGAACTTAAAAAAATTGGAAAAAATGAAAAATAAAATAATGGCCGAAAATTTCGGGAAAAAATTCTCATGGAAGTATTTAATTGAAAACTATTTAAAGGCTTACCGTCTTGCAATTAAAAAGAAGGAGGATAATTTATGAGAATCGCCATAAATGGTTTTGGAAGAATTGGAAGACAGTTTTTTTTAGCTGCCCTGGAAGCAAATATATTGAAAGATATTGTGGCGATTAATGATTTGGCCGATTCCGAAAATTTGGCATACTTGCTGAAATATGACTCTATTCACGGGAAAAGAAAAGATAGAATTAATTTTACAAAAGATTCATTAATAATAAACGGAAGAAAGATTCTTTTCTTAAACGAAAAAGACACGTCAAAGTACCCATGGAAAAAATTAAAAATTGATTTAGTCGTGGAGTCCACTGGTGTTTTTACAGATAGAGAAGGGTGTGAGATGCATTTAAATGCCGGTGCGAAAAAAGTTTTATTGACGGCGCCTGGCAAAAATTCTGATTGTTTTATTGTCCCGGGAGTAAATTCTGAAAACTTAAAAAAGGAACATAATATTATTTCGATGGCTTCGTGCACGTCTAATTGCATTGCTCCGATTGTCAAAGTTATAAATGATAATTTTTCTATCGAGAGAGGTTATATGGTTACTACACATGCGATAACGGCAGACCAAAAAATTGTGGACTCTCCTCACAAAGATTTCAGAAGGGGAAGAACTGCCTCGATAAATATCGTTCCGACTTCGACAGGCGCCGCAAAAATGGTCGGAGAAATTATTCCAGAACTAAAAGGAAAACTTGATGGCTATGCACTAAGGGTTCCTGTTGCCGATGGCTCCATATGTAATTTTACATGCATTGTGAATAAAAAGGTCACGGCGGAAGAGGTTAATGAGGCATTTGAAAGGATTTCAGCGAAAGGGATGAGGGGGATATTAGAATATTGCTCCGATCCTATTGTGTCGACGGACATTATCCACAATCCATCTTCATGCGTTTTTGATTCTTTGATGACAAAAGTAATCGGCAATATGGTAAATGTTGTCGGATGGTATGATAATGAGTGGGGATATTCCTGTAGGCTGGTGGATGCTGTAAAAATTATAAAAAACACAAATCGTTTTTAGCTCTAAATCTTTATAAAGAAATACATATAATAATGAGCATGGTGATGTTTAAAACTTTGAAAAATTATAATTTTTCTGGGAAAACCGTCTTGCTTCGAGTTGATTTAAATTCTCCTGTCGTGAAAGGAAGAATAATTAATAACGAAAGGATTAGGCAATCTGCAAAATCTATTCTTTCATTGAAAAAACTAAATGCGAAGGTTGTGGTTCTTGCACATCAGGGGAGAAAGGGAGATAAAGATTTTACGAATTTAAAACAACATGCCAAATTATTAAAAAAGTATACAAGCATTGATTTTGTCGATGATATTTATGGGGAAAGGGCGCAAAAAAAAATTAGGTCTCTGAACCCGGGTGAGGCATTGCTTCTGGATAATGTGCGCTTTCTCGATGATGAAAAAAATAATGAAATAAATTCTAATTATGTAAAAATACTTTCTTCGCTTGCTGATATTTATGTAAACGATGCCTTTTCTGTCAGTCATCGGGAACAGGCCTCGGTGACATGCTTTCCGAAAAAAATGAAAAGCTGCATCGGTCCGAATATGGAGAAAGAACTCATCTCCCTCGAAAAAATTAAAATGAAAAATGTTCTTTATATTCTCGGAGGTTCAAAGGCTGAAGAAAATATGCTTTTTTTGCAAAGGAATAAAAAAATAATCGCGGGAGGCAAATTTGGACAATTGTGCATGCTTGCTTCAGGATTTAAATTTGGGAAACATGAAAAGCTTTTAGATACGACATCTGTTAAAGCCTTAAAAAATAAATTGAAAAAAATTTATCCAATTTTACCAATTGATTTTGCAATAAAAAAGTCGGGGAAGAGAAAAGAAATCTCTACGGAGAATTTTCCAAATGGCTATGAGATTTTTGATATCGGATTCGACACAATAAAATTATTTAAGGAAGAAATTAAAAAAGCCAAGGCAATTTTTATGAAAGGTCCTTTGGGATTCGTTGAAGAAAAACAGTTTAGAAAAGGTACGATTGAAATTTTAAGGGCAGTCGGCAACAGCGGGGCATTCTCGATTATCGGCGGAGGACATTTAACCACTGCAATAAAACAATCTAAAATAAATAAAAATAAATTCGATTATATTTCGCTTTCTGGTGGTGCTTTGGCTAATTATGTTGCAGGAGAAAAACTTCCGGGGTTAGAGGTTTTAAAATGAAAAAATTTGATGTGATATGTTTTGGGTCGGGACTAATTGATATATTTGTTTATACTGATGTTCATGAAAAGAAAAAGCAGTTGTCTTATCCAATCGGAAGCAAGATACAGATAAACGAAATGGATTTTGACGTCGGGGGTGGTGGAGTAAATACATCAACAACGTTTTCGAGATTTGGCTTTAAAACTGGGTTTTTGGGGGATATCGGGGAAGGGGGCTTGTCGCAAAAAATTTTGGACAAAATAAAAAAAGAAAAAGTGGAATTTATGGGAGAAAGAAGGGGTAGTGCTGGATATTCTGTAGTTCTTGACAGCAAAGAACATGACCGTACAATATTAACCTTTAAGGGAGGGAATGATAAATTTAAAGTAAAAAATATAAATTTTAACAGCGAATGGTTTTATTTTTCTGCAATGAACGGAGAGAGTTTCAAAAGTCAGCTAAAAATTGCGGAATCTGGAAAATATAAAATTGCGTACAATCCGAGCCTGTATTTGTTCGACAAAGTTAATGTGAAAAAAATTGTAAAAAGATGTGATATAATCATTTTAAATAAAGAGGAGGCAGACCGTCTTGATAAAATAAATAGCCAGATTATCGAAATGGGGCCAAAAATTGTGATTGTAACCGACGGTAAAAACCCTTTTTATTGTTATACAAAAAGCGTAAGATATAAAATATACCCGAATAAAGACGTTAAGCCTGTGGAAAGAACTGGCGCAGGTGATGCATTCGCTTCCGGTTTTGTTGGAGCATATATAAAAACAAATGATATTGAAAAGTCGATCAGAATCGGTGTTGCCAATTCGGAATCGGTCATCAAGTATAAGGGTTCTACTAATAAAATATTAACATGGGAAGAAGCAAAAAAATCGATTGAGAAAAATTCGTGCAAGATTGAAAGTGTTAATATAAGATAAATTTATAATCTTCTTGTGTATTTAAAAAAGATGGAGAGAGGTCCGAAAAATTTAAATCTGTTTTTCAAAAAGGGCAAGACGATGATGCTTGCTTACGACCAGGGACTTGAACATGGGCCAAGTGATTTTAATGATAAAAATATTGATCCGCTGTTTATAATTGATATTGCGAAGAAAGGGAAATATAATGCCGTGATTTTTCAGAAAGGGATTGCAGAAAAATATAACAAGGAAATAAAAAAAGCGGGTGTGCCGCTGATTGTTAAATTAAATGGGAAGACCTCTTTGTACAAAGGGGAACCAATGTCGCGTCAACTTTGCAGTGTTGAAGAAGCAATAATGCTTGGGGCTAAGGGAGTTGGATATACAATATATATTGGCTCGAGAAATGAAAGCGATATGCTGTCTGAATTTGAGAAGATACAAGAAGAGGCTCACAAAAAAGGACTCGCTGTTGTCGCATGGATTTATCCCAGAGGAAAAGATGTAAGAAACGAGAATAATCCTGATTTAATGATTTATGCTTGCAGGGTTGGACTTGAAATAGGAGCTGATATTATAAAAATTCGGTATTGCGGGAATAAGGATGATTTGGCAAGAGCAGTTAGGGCTGCGGGAAGGGCAAGAGTTGTGATTGCGGGTGGGGCAAAAAAAGATAGGAAAGAATTTCTTGGTCAGACAAAGGAGATTATTGACGTTGGTGCGACCGGACTTGCAGTCGGGAGGAATGTTTGGCAAGATTCTGATCCAATTAATATATCCAATCAAATAAAAAAAGTAATCTGGAAATGAAACCGATAATTGTTGTAAATTTTAAAACTTATGTTGAAGGAAAAAGTGCTGTAGAACTTGCGAAAAAAATTGAGAAATTCGATAAAAAAATAATTGTCGGGGTAAGCGCCGCTGATATTTTTGCAGTTAGCAGTAAAACGAAATTAATGGTTTTTGCCCAACATGTTGATTGTGAAGAAAGGGGAAAGGCGACGGGGTTTATTTTACCTGAGGCAGTAAAGGCCAATGGAGCAATTGGTGTTTTTCTTAATCATTCCGAGCATAAAATAAATTTTGAAGAGTTGAAAAAAACTGTAAAAAGGTGCCGAGAAATTGGACTTAAGGTTTTGATTTTTGCTTCAAATCTTCGTGAAGCAAAAGATGAAAAAAAATTAAATCCAGATTATTTGGTTTATGAACCGCCAGAATTTGTTGGTACAAAAATTTCGGTTTCAAAGGCGAAGCCTGAAGTGATAAAGAAAATAAGAAAAGAAATCGGAAGAGAATTTTTGGTTGGTGCAGGAATTCATTCGGCTAAAGATGTTCAAATAGCAATGGAGCTCGGAGCGTCGGGGATTGCCGTATCTTCGGCAATTGCAACCACGAAAAATCCTGATAAAGCACTAAATAAAATAATGAATTAGAATTTACTTCTTTTTTTATAATTCGTATGCAAAAGCTCTTCTGCTTTTTTACTCAATGGCTTTCCCAAATATTCTTTATAGATTTCTTTGACTATCGGGTTTTCATGGCTTCTTCTAAATTTTTTCATCGAGTCTTGTTTATACAAGGCTTCGCCTCTTTTTTTTAAAACATCTGAATCAAAATATATTGGCTGACCGCCACCACCGACGCATCCTCCTGGGCATGCCATCATTTCTATAAAATGGTATTTGTCTTTATTCTTGAGAAGTTTTCTGATATTTGCTCCGCCGCTGGCTGCCGCGTATCTTATTGTTTCCCCGTTAATTACTATTTTACCTTCTTTTATTCCTTTATTTTTTCTTAGGGGCCTGATTTCTAATTTACTTAACTTTTTCCCAGTTGCTGTTTCGTATACAGTTCTTAATGCGGCTTCCATTACTCCTCCAGCAGTCCCAAAAATATCTCCTGCGCCGGATGAAATTCCCAGAGTGGGATCAAACTCTTCGTTTTTTAAATTAATAAAGTCGATATTTTTTTTCTTTATTAGCCGTCCGAGTTCTCTTGTAGTTAAAACATAATCGACTCCGGTATTAAGTTCTTTGCGCGTGGATTCAAATTTTTTTGCGGTACAAGGCATTATGCTGACGACAACGATTTTTTTTGGATCGATGTTTGCCTTTTCGGCATAGAATGATTTTATTAGCATTCCCGACATTTCGTGCGGGCTTTTGCAGGTCGACATATTAGGGAAAAGATCGTGGTAAAAATATTCCATCATTAAAATCCAACCAGGGCAACAAGTCGTTATCATTGGGAAAGTTTCTTTATTTTTTAGTCTTCGTAAAAATTCCGCAGATTCTTCCATAATTGTCATATCGGCTCCGAGATCCACGTCGAAAACTTTTGCGAAACCACATTTTCTTAGTGCGGCAATCATTTTCCCAGTTACCAAACTTCCGGGTTCCATCTGGAAAAGTTCCCCAAGTGCTGCTCTAATTGACGGAGCTGTTTGCGCGACGACATGTTTTGTTTTATCCTTCAAGGCTTTTTCAACTTCTTCAAGATGTGAACGCTCGGAAATTGCTCCGACGGGGCAGTTAATCAGACACTGCCCGCATTTTATACATGCAACGTCTGCCAGATTTTTTTCACAATATGGAGTCACGTGTTCGTTATGCGCACGGCTTGAAAAATCGATTGCATAAATTTCCTGAATTTTACTGCATACCTGAACGCATTTACCACAATTTATGCATTTGTTGTTATCTCTTATAATTGCTGAGCCTAAATCCGGTTTGTAATTTTTTATCGGACTAAATTCCTCGTAATCGAGACCAACTTGTTCATAAATTTCTTTCGCTTCAAAATCGTCGGTTAATTTATTAGGATTAATCTGGGGGTTCATCAGCTGCAAGTTTGCTTTCCTTGCTTTTATCACCCTGGAAGTATTTGTTAAAATCTTGCAATTTTCCGATGGAATTGTTGAACATGCGGTTACTAATTTCCCGTTCATTTCAACTAAACAAATTCGACATCTTGCTTCGGGAAAAAGATTTTTATGATAACAAAGAGTTGGAATTTTTATCCCGTTTAATTCGCAAATCTGCAAAATCGTTTTTCTTTCCGGAGCTTCTATTTGTTTGTTGTTTAATGTTATTTTCATTTTAAAAATTTTTCAAAATCCTCCCTGAAAAAGTTCATCGCTGTTAAAACATGATTACCACAGGATTGGCCGAGACCGCACAAACTGGTTTCCTGAATGTGATTCGCCAAATCTTTAAGAAAATTCAGGTCTTCTTTTATTGCCCTTTTGTCCCTGATTTTTTTCAGAAGGTTAAGTATTCTAATTGTTCCTTCGCGACAAGGCGTACATTTGCCGCAAGATTCGTAAGTATAAAATTTGGAGATACTCAAACACATATCTAAAATATTTTTGTCTTCGCCAATAAAAATAATAGTAAATGCTCCGTGATGGCAATTGTTTTTACAGATGGATTCGGAGCTGATTGCCTCAGTTTTTTTGACGGGCATTATTCCGCCAAAACATCCAAAAGACATCGCCTTGACCTTCCCGTTTTCTGGTTTAACTGTGTCGAGAATTGTCGAAATTTTGACCCCCAGTTCCCATTCATAGAGGCCGGGATGTTCAACGTCACCCGAAATAGAAAACAATCTGATATTAGGATTCCAATCGTTGTAAAATAATGCCTGTGCCACGCACGTTAAGGTCTCGACGTTGTTTATCACTGTCGGCTTCCCCCAAAGGCCTTTTATTGTTGGGTATGGTGGTTTTTGCATAGCATTTCCTCTGAATCCCATGATAGACTGGATTATGGCTGTTTCTTCACCACATATATAAGCTCCAGACCCCCTAACAATATCAATTTTTATTTTCATTTTTGATTTTTTTAGAAGCTCAGAAATTTTTTCCTCCAAATCTTTTCTTAAAAAATTATATTCCCCTCTTAAATAAATAAAACATTTTTTCACATCGAGAATGAAAGCAGCAACGAGAATTCCTTCGATAAATGTTTCCGGATTGTTTTTTAAAATAAATCTGTCTTTGAAAGTCCCAGGTTCTCCTTCATCTGCGTTACAGATGAGATATCGTGTTTTTGATTTCACATTCAAGGCCATTCTCCATTTTTTCGCTGTCGGAAATGCCGCCCCTCCTCTGCCAACTAAACCTTTTTTTTCCAAAATTTGCAGGGCAGATTCTCTCCCAATTTCTTTTGCTTTTTTCAAAGATTCAAGTTTAGTTTCTCTTAGAATTTGCATTTCTTTTTTCCTCGATTATTTTTTTTACAATGTCGGTTGTCAGATTAGTGTAAGGTTCGTTGTTTAGAAGCATCGCCGGGGCTTCGTTACAGCAACCGATACAAGAAGTCTTGTAAACGGAAAATAATCCGTCAGTAGTCGTTTCACCAATGTCAATATTAAGTTCTTTCTTCAAAAAATTTTCTATTTCGCGACTTTCACTCAGAACGCATGAAGGCGAACCGCAAAGTTCGATTATATATTTTCCTTGTTTTTTTGTTCTGAGCATTGTATGAAAATTGACGACCCCCCAAAGGCGTGCAATAGGGATATTCAATTGTTCACTTGTTTGTTTTAATAAGTTTTCTGAGATATAGCCATGTTTGTCCTGAATTTCATTAAGAATATTTAAAACAATCTTATCATCCTCTCCCATGATTTTTGGAAGAAAGAGAAGTTTATAAGTTTAATTTAATTTTGAAAAACTATTTAAAGAAAGTTGTGTGATTAGGTTTGAGGTGATGAATGTTAATAGGGATTGATGTGGGTGCAACGAAGATTGACGGGCTTCTTTTAGACAACAAAAATAAAATAGTTGAGCAAATAAAGGAACCCACGCAAAAGACGAAGAAGGGAATGACTAAACAACTTATATTAATGATAAAGAAGCTTTCTGAAGGGAGAAAAATTCATGGAATTGGGATGGGGTTCCCGGGATGTGTCGACAGAAAAAAGGGAATTGTTTTGGATATGCCGAATATGCATATAAAAAATTTTAATATTGGTAAAAGAATTTGGAAAGAATTTCGAGTCCCGATAAAAATGGAAAACGATGGAAATTGCATGGCCGTTGCAGAATATTTGTTTGGGTATGGGAAGGGGAAGAAAAATATTGTTACTCTTACTGTCGGAACTGGCGTTGGGGGTGGGATGATTGCTGATGGCAAATTGTATATTGGACGAGGATGTGCGGCAGAAATTGGGCATTTGAGTGTTGTGCCTTATGGTCGAAAATGCAATTGTGGGAACACTGGTTGTCTTGAAGAATATTGTGCAGGGAGAGGAATTATGAGATTCGCCAAAGAAGAAAAGTTGAAGGCTGATTCTCCTTTTGAGATTGAACAGCTTGCGAGAAAGGGGAATATAAAGGCAAGGGGAATTTATGAAAAAGTTGGCGTATATCTTGGAATTGGAATAAGTGATATTATAAAGATGGCTGATCCTGAAATTGTGACAATTCTCGGGAGTATTTCGCATGCATCGGATTTATTTCTCGATAAGACGAAAGAAGAGGTCAAAAAAAGAGTTTATTTTAAACCGTGTGAAATAAAAATATCTAAAGTGAGGCATGCGCCTGCACTTGGAGCGGCTTCCTTATTTTTATTATGAAAATAGTCCATTCTTTGGGGAAGGAAAAAATCGAAGGAAATGCTGAAGATGCAAGTTTTATGATGACAAATAAAAACGGCGGGTATATTTGGATGGGAGATAAAATAAATTCCAGATATCAAGGATTTTTTTTGCCTTGCGATGGCAAGTTTTTTAGGATAATTGAATCTTTTGGGAAAAGTGGATTTAATAAAATTGAAAATAAGTTTTTTTGCGTTGAGAGAGGGGATGGCGAGAAAGGACGAGAAAAGGTTTTGATGCCTGATTTCAAGAATAGCTTGGTTTATGAATCTAATAGTGATACGGAATTTTTTTTAGATTTTAGAGAAGCATATGCGAACGACTATGCAAATTATTTTTTTGAAGAATTTGAAAATGGGATAATTGTAAAAATGAATTATCATGGGGAAAATTATTATCTTGTTGCATATTTCGAAGGGAAATTTGAAAAAAATGAGAAAACATTTTGCCGATTTTATAGTTATGACAAGGGGAGGAATTCTTATCCCTGTGAAAGATATGTTTATTCTCCGGGGAAAATAGGTGCGAAAAAAATTGTTTTTTCATTTTCTAATGATCGAGAAAACGCCATGAAAGAATCTGCGGAAATTTTTAGGCGTAGAAAGGAATTCGAAAAAGAAAAAATGACTCGAATTAAAAAAGACAGCAATGCTTTTTTTAAAGGCAAAATGCGGATGGCTTACAATTCTGCGAGAATCATGCTTGATGGACTTGGCACAAAGAAAGGAATTTTCGCAGGATTCCCGTGGTTTTTCCAATACTGGGCAAGAGATGAATTGATTTCTCTCAAGGCGTTTTACGGAATTGATAAGAAACTTTCTGAAAAAATAATGAAAAAGTGGGTTAATTTAATTGGGGGAGAATTTGCGATAAATTCAAAAGAAAAAATTGATGGCAGTTTTGACGGAAGGTCAATTGATGGTGTCGGATGGATGTTTAAAAGACTTGAAATTTTCCCAGAAATATTACATGAAAACAGAGAAAAAATAAAGAGATTTTTTTCATTTTTAGATTTGGAATTTATTGACACAGGAAATGAATCTTGGATGGATTCGATTTACAGAAAAAACGGAATTGAAGTTCAGGCAATGAAATTATATATTTTTAAATTAGCGAGTAAACTGGACAATAAAAATATATACAGTGAAAAAGAAAAGCTATTCAAACAAAAAGTCAGAGAAAAATATTTTGACGGAAATTTCCTTTATGATGCTGACGACAAAAGAATCAGGCCGAATATTTTTATTGTTTATTATTTTTATCCTGAACTTTTGACAAAGAAAGAATGGGAGAGGGTTGTCGACAATGAACTTGTGGAATTATGGTGTGATTGGGGCGGGCTTTCAAGTTTGTCGAGAAAGGACGAGTTCTTCAAAAGAGATTATACTGGGGAAATTGCAGGGAGTTATCATAATGGAGATAGCTGGTTTTGGATAAATAATTTGGCGGGGCTGGTGTTGTCGGACTTAAATAAGAAAAAATATTGTCAGTATATAGAAAAAATTTTGGATGCAAGTATTGAAGAAATTTTATTTTCTGGTGCAATTGGCAATCATTCTGAGTTAAGTTCGGCATCAACTTTAAAGTCTGAGGGTGCAGCTTGCCAGGCATTTAGTGCTGCAATGTTCATTGAATTAGTTGAGAAAATAGGCAATTAAGAAAATTATAAAATAATTTTAGAAGAAAGTTGTCTGCAGATATCTATAGGGTTTTATTTTTATTTAATGTTTTACAATAATTTTATTTTTTATTCGTTTTTCCCCCAAGTCTGCAGCCCCTTGAAGTCAAACCTAAAATCAAAAACATCTCCGTTGTTTTTGCGAAGGGTGTTTATTAATTTTTCTCGCTGATTCTCTTTAGCGTAAAAAAGAAGTGTCCCTCCGGCGCCAGCTCCTAAAATTTTTGCTGAGGCTGCTCCGTTTTTAAGACCAATGTTAATAAATTTTTTGCAGTTTGGAGTCACGATATACTTGTTTAATTTTTCACGATTTTTAGTTTCTTCGTTAATTAGCTCAGAGAAATTGAGCAAATCTGACTTTTTCAGTGCCTTATACATGCTGAAAGTAATTTGTTTTATGTTTTTTATTGCGTCTACAACCCGTTCATTCCCGTTGCTGTAGCCCATTACTGTTTCATGATTAACGTTCCCGGCGACTTTTTCTGAATCAAGATAACAAAGTACAAAGTTTTTTTCTAAATCAAAAATTGTTTCTTCTTTAAGTTTCACGTGTTCAACGAAAGTCTTTTTGCTGCCCTTTTTATATCTTAACATAAGAACTCCCCCCAATGCTGCTGCGTATTGATCTTGCGGCCCGTTATCCATTCCAAGTTCCCGTCTTTCCATCATTGTCGCAAGATCTGAAATAAAATATCTGTCAATTTTTTTACCCAAATATCTATAAATCGCCCCGAGAACAGCCACGGAAATAGATGATGATGTGCCAAGTCTTGAATGGGGACACATTTCGTGATAAGTTGTGAGTGTCGCCTTTTGATTAAAGTTTGTGCATTTAAATGCTGCCTTGATTAGATCTAAATCTCCATTGTATTTTACAGGGAAGGGAACTTTTATTATTTTATTATAATTTATAGAATTAATTTCCAACCCTTTTTCATTCGGAGATAGGGTCACGTGTCCATATTTTGAAATTGCACAATTCAGGGTTGCTCCTTTTTCGGCATCTGCAAAAAAAGGTAAGTCTAGTGTCCCTCCCGCAAAATCCACTCTTGATGGAGCTCTTGAAAAAATTGTTTTCATATTCACCTCGCAGAAAAAGAGTTTCGCGGTTTTTATAGGTTTTGGAAAGTCCAAAATTATTCAAAATAAGAATTCAAAACATATTGATTGAGCATGCGATGAGTGTTAAAGAAAGAGGCGTTGATGGCGATTGTGTGCCTCATAATTTCTATCCATTTGTCTCTTGATTCATAAAATGTTGGTAATATAACATACTCTAATTTTGCATAAAGATCCTCTATATCCTCTTCCTGATTATTTTCAGGAGAATTTTCAGGATGAGCGCCAATGCTCCAACCGGTTATGTTTTCTATATGCCCTTCAAGCCACCAGCCATCTAATATTGAAAAATGAGGAACGCCGTTGTGAGCAGCTTTCATCCCTGAGGTACCAGATGCTTCTTTGGGACGAAGCGGAGTGTTCAGCCAAACATCAACTCCCGAAACAAGTACTTTCGCCACGCTAATATTATAATCTTCTATATAACAAATTTTAATTTTTTCGTTAATTAATTTTATTTTATCGATTATTCTTTTTATAATTTCTTTGCCTTCTGTATCTCTTGGGTGTGCTTTGCCGGAATAAATAATCTGGATCCCTCCTTCAAATTTTTTGGCTATGCCTTTTAGTTTTTCTATGTCTGACAAAAGAAGTTCTCCTCTTTTGTAGCTGGTTGATCTTCTCGCGAAGCCTATCGTGAATGAATCAACACTCATATCGAGATTATATTTTTGTTCACAAAACTTACTAATTTTTCTTTTGCGAGAAGATGCGCGTTCCAAATTTTTTCCTTGGGCACTCCCATTATATATCTTAAATTAAATGGGTCTTCTCTCCAATTCGGGATATATTTATCATAAAGTTTTTTAAAAAATTGTGACGTCCAAAAAACGGAATGAACTCCGTTGGTAACTGATTCTATATTATATCCGGGGAACATCGCCCTGGAAACGTCCTTGTGTTTTTTTGCGACTCCATTTATATGACCCGAAAATCTTAGCCCGAGATAAGTCATATTAAGCTTGTCATTAAAAAACAAATCTTTTTTAATTTCTTCCGGCAGATAGTCTCCTAATAGTGTTTCTGCCATCTCTCGTGAAAATTGGTCGTGTCCTGCTGGAACTGGTGTGTGCGTAGTAAAGACGCATTTTTTTCTTACGTTCTCTGTTTTGTTTTCAGGCACTTTTTTGTAAAGCTCAAGGGACAGGAGAGATGAGTGACCTTCGTTCATATGATATTTTTCTATGCTACATCCCAAGCTATCAAGAATTTTTAATCCACCAATGCCAAGAACTATTTCCTGGGACAATCTATATTCGTCGTCTTTCCCATACAAATGATGAGTTATGGTTCTATCATATTCAGAATTTTCTGGCAAATCAGTATCCAAAAAAATAATCGGGTTGAAATTTCCTGTTACGCCCTCAAGCTCATATAGCCAGGCAGAGACAAAAACCTCTTTCCCTTTGATTCTCAAACTAATTTTAGTTGGTAATTTCTTTAAAAAAGTCTCTGGTTCCCATTTTTCATCCTGCTCTGTTTGATAGCCGTTTTCGTTTATTTTTTGTCTAAAGTATCCTTTTTTGTAAAGAAGGGTCACGCCAATTATTGGAATATTCATATCTGAAGCGCTTCTAAGCAAATCTCCTGCCAAAACTCCAAGTCCTCCAGAATAAGTGGGCATTTTGCTGTCAATCCCTATTTCCATACTAAAGTAGGCAACCCGCATCTGATCAAATTTTATTCCCTCTTTTTGCCCCATAAAATCATGAAATAAAATATCTTTATAATATTATGTGTTTAAATGTTGATTAATTTATTTAATATTTTTAGAAATTTTTTTAAATAAAATTAATCCTCCAAGGTGTGTTGTTTTACTGAAAATACTCGCAATTGAAACTCCGACAATTGCCCCGAATTCTCCGTATTTAATTCCGTATTTAATTCCAAAATAGTTTAAAACTATGTTTAATATCGTCGCAAAAATGAGAATTATTGCCAGGCTCCTTGTTTTTTTTTGAGACAAGAAATAGGCATCATAAAGTGCGGAGATTGGCAGCAAAAAAACAAGGACAGAAAATAATTTCAAGATTGGAGCTGATGGGAGATATGCTGATCCGTAAGCTATTTTAATTATTATTTCTGCTAAAAATAATGTTGCCACCGCCCCAGAGAAAGAAAACATAATCGTTATCGCTTTTGCTTTCCTAAACAGGTGTTCCAGCGCTTTTCCTTTTGTTACTGAAAAAAGAGGGTGAAGAGAAGATGCTGAAAAACCAAGAACCGCCACAATTGAACCGATGAGAGAAAAGGCGATGCTATAATATGACAAGAATTGGGCAGAAACATTTCCTCCCAGCATAATGGTATCGATATACCCAAAAAAAACGCCTGATAAAACTATGGCAAATAATGGCAATATAAATTTGATTAATGATTTGTATTCTTTTTTGTTTAGGCTTTGTTTTTTATATTTTAAATAATTAATTTTATTTATTTTCATAAAAAGATAAATCGATGCGAGAAGAAAACACACGCTCAAGACAAATATTACTCCCGCTGTCAAAACTGAATCAGAACTATTTTTGAAAATTATAACAAAAGTTAATGCGATTAAAATAATTCTTGAAATTTGGAAAATTAATTCTTTGAAAAATGATGCTTTAAAATTACCGTTTGCTTTTAAAAATAATTCTAAAAAACCAAGAAGCCCACTAAAAAAGATATAAAAAATTCCTGCAATTAACGCCAGATATATTGGTTTTTGATAATAGTTATTTGAAATAAAATATCCAAAAACAACCATCGCCAATGACACAATTATTAGCAAATATATTTTCCATTTTAAGAAAATTAAAAAATATCCTTTGGCTTTTTTGAAATTTTTTTTCTTAAGTTCTTTTGGGATAAATGTAACTATTGCGGATGCTATGCCAAAATCAGCGAATGCAGAAAATAAAATTATTGTCGAGAGAGCAAGTGAATATAATCCAAATTTTTCCGGAAGAAGAAGCCTCGCAAGAATGATTGTAAATATCAGTGAGCCTATCTTGACTACCATATTTGAACCTAATTGATATGTAGAATTTTTTATGGCGATTCCGGCATTCCCAGAAAAATCTCTTCTAAAAATTCTCCGAAGAACTTTTCTAAAGTCCCCCCTTCTTTCTTTTAAAAAGTTATTCATTTTGTAATTATAATTAATCTTTTTGTAACTGTTTTGCTATATCTGCAAATGCGGGACGCGTGATGACGATACCAATTGTAATCCCTATGAGTGTAGTTATAGCAAAACCTTTTAATAATCCTGCCGACGCAGCTCCGATTCCCATGAAATTAAGCAACCCTGTCAAAGGTATCATGGCGACAAATGTTGTTGCGAATGCGGTAACTATAACAAAAAGAGCGTTCTTGATTCTTTTGGCGATTGACTCATATTTATTTCTTTCTGATTCGTCTAAAATAATTAATTGATCGTCGACCCCCGTACCTATTGCTGCGATTATTCCTGCTATCGAAGGCAGATCGAAGTTCCAACCTATAAGCGATGCGACGCCCAGAGTGATTATTATTTCTGACAGAGAAATTGAAACCATCGCGAGGAAGTTCTTGATTTTTCTATATCTTATAAAAACAACGATAGAAACTGATACAAAGGCAAAAATCCCGGCGATTAAAATTTGATTAATAAAAGATTTTCCGAGAGTTGGAGAGATTTTGTCAATTTTTACAATTTCCAATTGGTATGGGAGAGAGCCTGTTATTAAAATGGTTTGAAGTTTTTTCATTTCTAACTTAGCATCGTCTATTGCCTCCTGCCTTGAAGCTCCGGAGCCCGAACCCTCAATAGAAATCCTTGTTTCTATTTTCCCTTTTAGCCCAGACGATATAGAAAGTGAATTTGTTAATTTATCATCTATATAGAAATCGATTGTTTTGCTCAAGTGCGTCCCGTTCAACGAAAGATTTTCTGTGATTTCGGCAAATCTTTCTGCGGCTTTTTCACTTAAAGATATAGGAAATCTAAAATAACATATGCTTTGAGATTCCGAATCCCTGCAGTCATAAATCATCGCTCCTTCTGATGAGGTTCTTGAAACGTGGGTTATGTCTTTTTCGCCGCCAACAAAGACGGTGTCATTTCCTATTTTCGCTTCAAATTTTCCCTGTTGCGCGATAAGATTTTCTAAATCAGACGGCGAAGACCCGGCTATTTCTATTCCCATCAGTCTTTCTTGTGAGGAAGTTATAACTTTAAAAAATTTAACATCAGAAAGCCCATATACGTTTAACCTTTCTTCTGACACTGCAATCAAATCATCTAATTGTTCGTCGGTGATTGGAATGTCCGCTCTTATAAGCGCCCGAGCGCCACCCTGCAAATCAAGTCCCAAGTTTAGTTTTGTCGACGAGATTTCCCGAATAGAGATATCATTTAAAATGCTTTTATCATAAAGACCTATTATCTCTATGTTCTCGGTTGTTATAACAATTTTTTCTGTTTTATTATCTGCCAAATTTTTTATATAATTTATTGCGTTGTTATAATCTGATAATGAATTAATTTCCTCTCCATTAATTTGCTTGATAATCATATCCTTTCTAAGTCCTTCTGAAAATATTTTTGAATCGGTGTTGACCGAAGACACTTCTACTCCTTTTTGTAAAAATAATGGCGGGATTGAAAAAATTGATATAAACGATAGCAGGACCATTATTATAACCAACCACATCCTAAAAGTTATTCTCATTTTTTCTCCACATACCATTTAATTATGCTCGCGTTTGTTACCCATGTGTTAAAAATATCAAAACAAAGGCCTATTATTAAAATGATAAAAATTTGATTGAGAACAGACTCTAAACGAAAAACGATTATAAGGGCCGTGGCTATCGCAATTATTGATGTCAGGGTCATCGTTATCCCTGTTTTGAATGCACTGAACATGGCTGTATTCACATTGTCTTTTTTGTTCAATATCCTTGATGTAAGAAGAATGTCCGTGTCGACAGAATATCCAATGAGCATTAAAAATGCAACGATACCAGCAGTGGAAAGTTTCATCCCGATAAGATCAACAACTGCCAGGGTCAAAATTAAATCTGTGAAAGCACAAAGCATTACCGCGAAAGCCGGGACTGATTTTTTTATATATATTTTTATTAAGATTGCTAAAAATAAAATAAAAATTATGAAAGAAATTATTGGATTTAAACTATAGAAAAATTTTCCCATGAAAAAACCAAAGAGGAGGTTTAGCGCGATTATCCAAATTTTCGGTTTAATTCCTTTTGTGAAAATAATAAATACGATTGCGGACATCCACAAAAAAGCTAAAATTATCGAAATAATCAGTTGTCTGTAGAAATCCTTTGATAGCGACGCACTCGTAGTCTCTATTGATGAATTTTCACTATTTAATTCATGCCCCAAAAAGTTTTCCAAAGAAGTTTTTAAATCACCTGCTTGAGATTCAGAGATTGCGATTATTAATTGTATTTGATTCCCTGAATTATCAGATATTGAATTGACTGTAAAATCAGTGAAATCTTTTGAAAGATGATTTGTCATTTCCGAAGGGGGAATATCTGTTGATATAGTAAAAACTGAACCTCCTGTTAAGCTTACATCTTTATTTATAATGTCTCCTGTTTGAAAATAAAAAGCTGCAAGAAAAATCAGGGCTAATGTTAAAAAAATTGCGGGGACAACCAAGATTTTCTTATGATTTTTGTTATACCAGGTGTTAAATTTCATAGTGAATAGAGATAAAAAGTGGTTTTAAATCTTTGGGGAAATGATTATACAAAAATTTAAAATCTAATTAATTAAGTTATATTAAAGCGTGGGTAGTTTAGTGGCAGAATATCTGCCTTCCAAGCAGATGACCCGGGTCCGAGTCCCGGCCCGCGCATAGTTATCTATCGAAAAATAGACCTCTTCTTATCTTAATTTTAAGGGCATCTTTTATTGGGTTCTCAGAAATTAAAATCAAATATCCGCCTCCGCCGGCGCCGGAAATTTTCCAGCCGAACGCCCGAGATTTATATTTTTCAATAACATCAAGAATTTCTTTATTTACCATGTCGGGGAAAAGATTAATTTGAGCGTTAAAGCTCTCTGTAAAGTATTTGCCTAAGCTTAAAACGTCCTTTCTCAAAATTGCTTGAAAAACTTTTTCCGCAGATTCTGATAATTTTTTTGCTGCAGGGATGTTAAGATTTTTACCCGAAAGCACATCAAATCCATTTTCCCGACTTCCTAAAGGAATCAAGTAAATTTTTTCTTCAAGCCAACTTAAGATTTCTTCGTCCGTGCACCGAACAATTTTTTCCGGCCAATAGGTTCCTTTATAATACAAGTAACTGAGCCCGGGAAGAACAATGCCCAAAGAATCTTGAGACCCCGCGATTTCCTTTTTGCCTGGAGGGTTCTCCAAGCCGAACAAGATTTTTGCATTTTCTTCATCATGAAGTATAAGCCCTTTTTTTACAAGTCCTTTCGCAATTTCCCTAGTAGAAGTTGCCATTCCGCTTCTTTTTGAAAACTCAATTTCGGGCTCAATCGAAATTACTATTACTGGCCCAGAAGAGAGCTCTGAGACAAAAGGCTGATCTAACCACCCTCCTGCTAAGTCTATGCGATAAGGGACGCTTCCTTCAAGAATTTTTGTTGCGCTTCTTTGAGGCAAACCTTCTTTCGGAATTCTTTTTAAGATTTTATATTCTATTCCGAGCCTCTTGCATAATTCTTCTTTTTCTTCTATATGGCCTTCTTCGTTCACAATGAAGCAATCGGGCTTAATCTCTTTAAGTTCTTCCAAAAAATCTAACAGCCCTTCTCCTTTGGCAATAAAAGCTTTTTTAACTCCTTTCAAAGATTCTATCATAAATTTCCTTTCATCCTGATTAAATACTGGTTTTTTTTCTTTTAGTTTTAGAATAGTTTTATCTGAACCTATTGAAACGTAAAGCTCTCCATAAGAAGCCGCTTGATTTAGAAACTCTATATGGCCAGAATGAAGCAAATCGAAGCACCCGCTTACGAAGATTTTTTTCATACTTAACAAGGTAAACTAATTTTTATAAATTTTGCTAAAGTCCTCTGTTTTATTTGAACCTAAAATAATAGGAGGAAAGGATTCTGCTCGCAAAATGCATTTCGCAAAAATTAAATATTTTTAAATTGCTCAAAGCGTTTTGCTTGACCCCCGTACGTGGGTTCGAAATATGAGGGGAGGAGGATTCGAACCCCCGTAGGCGTAGCCACCAGATCTTGAGTCTGGCCCGTTTGACCGCTCCGGCATCCCCTCACAAAATTACTGATAAATAGAGAGTTATAAAATTATCGCTAACCCTTAATTTTTTATACTCTCTATTTTTAATGTGAACATGCCCGGGTAGCTCAGTTTGGATTAGAGCACGGCACTCCTAATGCCGGGGTCGCAGGTTCAAGTCCTGTCTCGGGCGTTTTGTTTGAACCTGCGAGCAGGTTCTGGCTCGCAATCATTTCTTGCTCAAAAAGAGAATCTAAGCAATACTGGCGAGTTTGCAAGATCTAATTGCTCGGTCCTGTTTCTCGGACGTTTCTAAAATATATTTTAAAGGCAATAAATGCTTTTATAGTATGTGGGATTTGAGGGGTTATGGTATATGACAAAAATCTGGCTCACTATATTTCTGCTACGGTGATTATTGTTAGTGATGGAAAATTTCTTATTGCTAAAAGAGCTGATTGGGAAAAGGCGTTTCCTGGCCGATGGACAGTCCCAGGAGGAAAACTAAAAGTTTTGGATTATGCATTGCGGGAAAAAGATTCGAAATATCAATGGTATAATGTTGTTGAGAATTTGTGCAAGCAGGAGTGCGAGGAGGAAGTTGGGTTGAAGATAAAGGACATTAGTTATGTGACGAGTTTGGTTTTTGTGAGAAGCGATAAGGTCCCGGTTTTGGTTTTGAGCATGTGGGGCGGGCCTGTTGACAAAAATGCGCCGGTTATTTTGGACAAAAGTTTGACAGATTACAAATGGGTAACGCTTGAGGAAGCAAAGAATTATGATTTGATCGAAGGGATTTGGGAAGAGCTTGAAATGGTTGATAGAAAAATTAATGGCGGGAAAATTGGGGAGTGGGGTGAAGAACGCAAAGTTTAAAAGAGAGGAATTTCTGATTGTTTCAGACGGCCATAGTCGATTGGAAACACCTGATCCCATTCCGAACTCAGAAGTTAAGCTTTCGACGTTTGTACCTGTACTGTCAACGATGGGAAAGTACAAAGCTGTCTACTTATATTCTTGATGATAATAATAAATAAAAAGGTATATGCTATAAAATATTATGTCTAAATTAGATTGTGAAACGTGCGAATATCTACTCCCAGTTTATATTGAATTTGGATTCGGGAGAGAGCCGCACAGGTTGGTTTGTGTTAATACCGCTACTTTTGAGAGCTGTTTCTCGCGCCTTACCCCGCCACTTATAGATAATAAACCCAACTGTCCGCAAGAACAAAAAACTAATTTTTGTAGTGTTTATGGAACTGTGGGTAGAACAGTAATTACTGGGGATTCTTTTGCTTATGTAAATGGCAATGAGCCGCCAATTTCCCGAACCTTAATGGGGTATATTCCTTCAAAAACTCTCGAAGAAAAACTACCTTCCGCTTTCGAAGATTTAGTTAAAGTAGGAAAATTAGAAACCATAACCAAATAAAATTACGTTCTATGATTTAAAATTTCTTGAACTTATTAATCAATTCAAGCGTATCTGTTTGACCCAAAATCTGCGCTCTGCAACAGTATTTTTTTAGACCGAGCTCGTCGAGAGCTTCCTTGTTTGATTTGCCTGCAGCTACGAGTTCTTTGAATTTTTCATATAAATGAGCGATTGGTTTCCCGCAACTGAAACATCTTATTGGTATTATCATATAAAAGTGGCGAAAAATGGATATTTAAAGTTTTTTGTTTAATCGGCATGAAAATTTGACTACTTAACTTTAAATAATTCTTTTGTTTTGTTTATTCATGGGGAAAAAAGAAATTATTCATTTGCATGAAGTGTCGAAGTTTTATCATATGGGTGAAGTTATAGTAAAGGCGCTGAATAAACTTAATTTGAAAATATTTGAGGGGGAATTTGTGGCGATCATGGGGCCGAGTGGTTCGGGGAAATCTACCAGTATGAATCTCGTTGGAAGTCTGGACACGCCGACACATGGAACAATTTATCTTGATGGCCATGATATTTCGACTTTGCATGAATCTGATTTGGCTCAGATAAGGGGCAGAAAAATTGGTTTTATTTTTCAGTCTTTTAATTTGATTCCAAATTTGACCGCGAAAGAAAACGTTATGTTGCCGATGATGTTTCAGGGGAACTCTGTCCAGGAAAGAGAAATAAGGGCTACGGAATTATTGGATCTTGTTGAATTAGAAGATAGGATGGATCATTATCCGGGGCAACTTTCTGGGGGACAGAGGCAGAGGGTTGCGATTGCTCGCAGTCTGGCGAATAATCCTGAGGTGATTTTGGCAGATGAGCCAACGGGGAATTTGGACACAAAAACGGGACAAATTGTACTTGAATTTTTAGAAAAACTCCACAAACAAGGGAAGACAATAATCATGGTTACCCATGATCCTGATCTTGCACAAAAATATGCTGATATTGTTTATTGGTTGAAAGACGGTGAATTGGAAAAAGTGACGAAAAGAAAAGTTTTAAGATGAATATAATTGGCTCACTATTTTTATATCAGTAAAAGAATCTAAAATTTATAAATATTAATGAGTATTTTTTTCATATTATTATTACAAGGAATAATCAATGGCAAATTTAGAAAAGTAATAGTATGAGAAAATATTGCAGGATTTTCTGGTTAAGCAATTATTATGTCTATGAACAGAATAAAGGTTTGTAAGACGACTTCTGGATTTGTGAACAAATTACAGAGTAACTTTAATGACTTAAACCGATTTGTTGAAATAAAGAATCTAAAATTTGTTTATAGATTTCTGCTTCGTAAATATCAAAAGGCAGAATTTCTGAATGATTAAGGACAAAAAAACAGTCTCTCCTGAGCCCTGATTTTTGAGCAGTTTCCTCTAATAACGATGTTGTTTCATCGATTAAATTAGAAATATCTCAAAGTTTTATATACTACTAAATAATGATGATACTATGACAAAGGAATATACTGAAGAGGAAGTTAGAAAGCACTTCATAGAATATGTAAATAACCGTATAAACTATTGGGAAAGAGAGAGTGGGACCCCCGATGCGAGAGGAAAGTTAGAAGGATTAGCATGTTCTATTTTAGCAGGAATTGACGGGGAGAGTATTGCGTTGCCTAAATTTATTTTAGCCCCAAACCCACACATAGAAGATAAAGATCACTGTAAACAGCAAGGAGAAAATTATTATCCAGAAAATCACGTGTCTGGAATAAAATGCGATATTAGTGGAATATTACATGAAGCGCTCTATAGTAGTCGTAGCACAGGAGAATAAAGTTTATTTTTAAAATAATATTTGTGTTTTGTATCTGAACATTAGTAATTATTTTTGGTGTAAACTTTACCGATGACAAATTTTAATTCTTTTGGATAAGCCAGATATAAAACTTTAGTTTTTCATATCCTTATTTAGAGCAAACGATAATCTTTTTATACTTTTGAAACTTATTTGAATATGGAAAGTTTACTGAGGAGATTGGAAGAAAATCTTTTACTGGAAAATTATTTTAAAGAGATCATGTGGTCTTATGTTTTTGTTGTAAGCAAATATCTTAAATTCTCTAAGAGTTATTCGAAATTACCTGGACACCCAGATATTAAACCACACAGATTTACACTCAAATTTCACAAGCATCAATTAAAAAAGTCGCTTCCCTTTTAGATGATATATGATTGTTGACTATTTTAACCTCGCATTGAAGAATTTAAGACATCGTGGAATTAGGTCATGGTTAACTTTGATTGGAATTTTCATCGGAGTTGCTGCTGTTGTGTCGCTGATTAGTTTGGGAGCGGGACTACGAATGGCGGTTATTTCTCAGTTTGGCATTTCGAGCACAGAAGTAATAACTATACAGGCTGGTGGATTAAATATGGGACCGCCGGGTTCAGGTGTAACAATCCCGTTAAGAGAGGGCGATGTTGATGCCATCAGCAGAATATCTGAGGTTGAAGTTGCCTTCGGGCAGATAATATCTACGGCAAAAATAGAATTTAATAATCGTATTGATTTTGTGTACATGACATCCGTTCCAGAAGGAGTAGATAGGGATCTCGCAAATGAGATAAATGACATCGAGATAGAATATGGAAGAAACTTAAAAGAAAGCGATGGCAAAAAGGTTGTTCTGGGCGCGAATTTTCATGATGATGGAAAATTCGGAAGAGTTGTCCGACCAGGCGACAAAGTATTAATTTTTGACGAAGAATATGAAGTTGTTGGGATCACGAAGAAAAAAGGAAGTTTCGTCCTTGATAATGTTATAATTATAAATGAACAGTTGCTTAGAGATTTGATTGATTATGATGATAAGGTTGACGTTATTTTGGCGAAAGTGAGAAACAAGGATTTAATGGATCGAGCAAAGGAAAAAATTGAAAAGGTAATGAGACAAAGAAGAGATGTCGATATCGGGAAGGAAGATTTTTCTGTTTCGACCCCGGAGGCGACTCTTGAAATGGTTAACCAAATTCTTGGTGGGGTGCAGGCATTCATAATAATTATTGCTTCAATTTCTATATTTGTTGGGGCGATAGGTATTGTAAATACGATGACTACTTCTGTTTTAGAAAGAAGGGGGGAAATTGGGATAATGAAAGCGATAGGCGCGAAAAATTCACAAATCTTTTTCCAATTTTTAATTGAAGCGGGGTTACTCGGTTTGGTTGGAGGTGCACTCGGAGTGATTTGCGGTGTAGGGATTGGATACCTTGGGATTGTCGGAATAAATAATTTTTTGGGTTCAGAGATGACTCCTGAAATAAATTTTTTACTTATATTTGGAAGCTTAATCGGCAGTTTTATCATTGGGAGCGTTTCAGGAATTTTGCCAGCAATGCGGGCAGCTAATCAAAATCCAGTGGAGGCATTAAGAGGATGAAATATCATTTATATATTATTAGAAGTGGTACCCCAAAGGAAGAAAAAAATTATAAAAAAATGTTAAACAGATGGAGAAAAAAATATGATAGGGATTGAGAGCATCCGATACTCGCTGCGAAACTTGATGCATAGAAAATCGAGAAGTTTTTTCACGGTGCTTTCGATTTTTATTGGGATAATGACTGTATTTATTTTTATAAGTTTTGGGCTCGGGCTTTACAATTATATAGATGAAATGCTTGAAGGTTCGTCGGCGAATAAAGTTATTGTGCAGGGCAGGGGATTTTCTGCTCCGGGACTTGACGCGAATTTTAAACTTGACGAGGAAGATGTGCGCGCAGTTGAAAATTCGGCGGGGGTCCTTAGAGCAACCGGCGCTTATTTCAAGATCGCGGAAGTCAAGTATGGAGAGGATAGGGGTTATGGCTATTTAACCGGATATGATCCAAAAAATCCCCTGATCATGGATGTTTTTAATATTGAAATAGAAAAAGGAAGAGAGCTTGTAGGCGGAGACACAAATAAGGTTGTTCTTGGCTATAATTATATGATAGAAGATAAAATTTTCCCGAGAGGATTGAGATTAAATGACAAAGTAATTATCCAGGGCAATGAAATGCGTGTCGTGGGATTTTACGAATCCCTTGGGAACCCCCAGGATGACGCTAATATTTATGCGACGGTTGATGCGACAGAAGAAATTTATTCTAATGAAAATATTTCGTATGGATGGATAGTTGCGGAAGTTGAAGCAGACCAGATTGATTGGGCAATAGAAAATATTGAAAGGAATCTTCGAAGCGCACGTGATCAGGAAAGAGGCAAGGAAGATTTTTTTGTTCAATCATTTCAGGACATGATTGCTTCGTACATGACTGTTCTGAATATAATTATTGGTTTTGTTTTTTTGATTGCTTTTATTTCTGTAATTGTTTCTGCTGTTAATACGGCGAATACAATGATAACTTCGGTAATTGAGAGGACAAAAGAAATTGGGGTCATCAAATCAATTGGGGCAAAGAACAGCGAAATCTTTGGCATATTTTTATTTGAGTCAAGCTTTCTTGGATTTATAGCGGGGGTTATTGGAGTTGTTTTGGGATTTGGATTTTCGGAATTGGCAAAATTAATATTAGACATGTTGGGTTGGGGTTTTCTTTCGCCAAGCTATTCGTGGCTTTTCCCTTATGATATTTTTATTTATTGTGTTTTATTCGCAACAATAACAGGTGCGATATCGGGAGTAATACCTGCGCTAAATGCTTCCAAAACAAATATAGTTGATGCTTTAAGATATGAATAGGGCTACATGTTTTTAAAAATTAAATAATGCGATTAGAATTTTGGTTTACTCTTTCTGAAAAACGATCTTATGATTTTATAGCCAAGATAAATCATCCCCAAGATTAATAATATTAATAAAACTGAAACGAAAATGGAAAAAATAATTCCTGATGCGGAAGTTTTTTGCGAGAACCTATTTTGAAAATATGTTGGATCGAAATCTATTGTTTCTTTGATATTTCGTCTGACATTTATTTCGTCTGAATAGTGTATAATAATATCTATCTGTCCTTCTTTTGGCCGTGCTTCGAATGTTGCTGTTGTGTATTCATTGGAATCAAGATCACCGACAATAACTTTATTTGTACCCTTGACTTCTATGTTATCTTGTTTTGGAATTTCTATCATCAAGGCTTCAACATTTGAATCTCCGGTATTTAAAATTTGCAATGTTATCTCGTTTGCAGTAAAATCGAAATCTTCAATATAGACGTAAAAAGCTGTTTTCGTATCCTGGACCTCTAAATTAAATGTTTTTGTAACGGTAAAAATTCCTTTGTTTTGGAGATAAACTTCTATCGGGTTTGAGCCATCCAGGGCATTTTCATCAATCCTTACCCTATATGGGACAAGTATGTTGTTATTATAATCTTTAACGTAATCCACTTTACTGAATTTTCTTATGCCGGATTCGTCGGGATCAAAAACTAGGGGATAATCTTCTATTAATTTTAATGTTATATCGCTACATTCCGAACTCGAAATATCTTCTATCTGAAAAACGAGCTTAACATAATCTCCAGGAACTGCGGGATATGGGTCCTGATTCAAGAGTGTTATATTCGGCGCGCAAGAATCTGCCTGAACAAATAACAGCATAAATGCCATCATCGCAAGAATCAAAAACAATTTCTTCATTTATTAGTTAAGTAAAAAGTATTTTTAAAGATTGCTAAAGACAAATAATCGCTAATGACTTTTTATTGCGCGGGATAATGTACAAAAATTTAAAAAGAGAAAAAGTCAGAAGAAATGTGAAAAGAGAAAATGGGAAATAAATTTGGGAGGTGCTATATTGACGAATAAATCGTTAATCTAATTCAATGAAAAAATGCATATATTGTTCTACTAAAATTGAATCTGATTCTGTTGTTGACATGTGTGAACGTTGCATGTATCAGGTTTGGGGCGAAAAAATGGCGAAGGCAATTGTTGAAAGCATGCAGAGAGAAAAAGAAAAGGGAAATTTGGAATTGGGAAAGGTTGGAGAAAATAAATAGGGTCATATTGGTGCAAAGGTTATAGTAAAAAGATTTTTAAATGGACTTTTTCTTCTTAGGTTAGGATATTAAATGTCCGAGTCAGAGCAATGGCGCATAAGTTCTGTCTTAATTAAAAATGGCGAAAGGAAAACAAATCAGAGAGAAGGGGAAAATAAAGCTTAGTAGTTACTTTAAAAAAATTAATGAGGGTGATTCCGTCGCAATAAATATTGACAAGGGCGTGAATTTTCAGTTGCCAAAAAGAATCCAGGGGAGAAGTGGGAAGGTTGTGGGGGAAAGAGGGAAATGCAAAATAATTGAAATTAAGGATGGCAGAAAAAATAAAATTTATGTACTCCACCCTGTACATTTAAGGAGTTTGTCAAATGGCAATTAAAGAAGAAAAACCGATATCGTTGGCTGAAGTTTATGAAATAGCTGGAGATTCCGAAAAGGGAAAGCAAATAAGGGAGTTTATAAAAAAATTTAACGACACTTCGCTAAAAGACGCGCGAGCAATGACTGATGAATTAAATGCTCTTAAAATCATGAAATTAAAAGATTCTTCTATTGTAAAAATAATTGATTTTAAACCGACAGATGCTTCTGAATTAAATAAAGTACTTTCTGAAATTTCTTTGGACAGCGAAGAAGTTGAGAAAATTTTGGATGTTGTCAAGAAATATTAATCAAAATGGCAAAAGAAGAAAAAGCAATAATATTAGATTTCCTTCCGTATGGTTATCCTTTAGACAAAAAAATGATGCCTGTGGCACAAGCTATTGGGGCTAACGAATTTATTTTGTTGCAACTGGTACCTCGAAGAGGAATAAAATTCGAGGTAGGGGAAGAAGTTTATATTGGGGAAGGAAAACGGGATAAGGTTCAGTATATTTTGGGCCGGTGCCCTCGGGAAAAATTAACAGAGACTTCGAAATCACAGTTGAAAGATTTTATTGAAAAATCTGTGAAGGAAAACGAACAAAGATATGTTGATTTTTTTAACAAAGCACAAGCTATAAATACCCGACTTCATCAGTTTGAGCTATTGCCTGGATTTGGGAAGAAACATACTCAGGCGATTCTGAAAGAAAGGGAAGAAAAACCCTTTGAATCTTTTGAAGATATAAAGAATAGAGTTCACAGTTTGCCCGACCCTCAAAAAACTATAGAGAAAAGAATATTTGAGGAATTGACGGAGATGCAAAGACAAAATTTGTTTATACAATAAAATGGCAGAAGAAAAAGAAAAACCGAAACAGGAAGATAAAAGGCAACAGTTAAAACAGGAAGAGGCGAGTTTAATTAGAATTGCAGGGAAAGATATTCGAGGAGATAAAAAGCTGGTAGTTGGTCTTACGAAAATCAAGGGGATATCGTGGGCTTTCTCAAATGCGATTTTAAAATCAGTTGATGTTGACGGGGAAAAATTAGTTAGTGAAGCCAGCGATGAGGAAATTGAAAAGATTGAGAGTTTTATTAAAGATCCGAATCTTCCTATTTTTTTAAAAAACAGACAAAAAGATTTTGATGAGGGTGATGACAAACATTTGACTGGCGCAGATTTAAAATTAAGAAATGAGTTTGATATAAAGCGACTTAAAAAAATTAAGTCTTACAAGGGGAACCGACATACTTATGGGCAACCAGTAAGAGGGCAGAGAACGAAATCTCATTTTAGAACACATAGAAAAAAATCCGGGGGGATTAAAAAATAATATGAGAAATAAAACATGGGGGAGAAATGAAAGATTGTTGTGCCGAGAACAATTTTTCAAGTTTCTGATTTTTTAATGGGCGACATAAAAAGAAGAAGAAAATTATTCAGCAGGCCGAGAAAAAAATATGATCTTAACAGAATAAAATCCGAAGATGTAATTGTAAAAAAATATGGATTAAAAAATAAAAAAGAAATTTGGAAAGCGAGGTCAGCGATTTCAAGATTTAGAAGAAGAGCAAAACTTCTTATTGGGAAAGATGTGGAGACGCAACAGAAATTTTTTGAAAAACTGAATAAACTTGGTTTAAAAACAATGGTTGTTTCAGACGTTTTGGGATTAACGGAAGAAAATTTACTTGAAAGAAGACTCCAGACATTTGTTTTCAAAAGGGGATTGTCGAGTAGCCCTGATCAAGCGAGACAGTTAATTGTCCATAAAAGAGTTTTGGTCAACGGGAACGTTGTGAATATACCATCTTTTTTAATAACTCGAGAACTTGAAGACAAAGTGTCATTAAAACCGCTAAAAATAAAAAATAAAAAGAAGGAGAAAGAAGATGGCAAAGAATGAAGAGAATATTGGGATTTTGAATATTTATGCGAGTTTTAATAATACGATTGCGACGCTCACTGATTTAGCAGGAGAAACGATCGGAAGAGTTTCGGGCGGGCAAATTACAAAACACGACCGAATGAAAGCAAATCCTACAATCGCCATGTTTATCGCAAAAAAGATTCAAGAAATTTGCAGAGATTACAAGATGAATACACTCTATATAAGAATAAAAGGACAAACTGGAGAAACTGGGTTTGGGCCTGGTGCGCATGCAATTGCAAGAACCTTGACAAAAGAAGGATTCAAGATAGTAAGCATGAGTGAAGTTACGCGCGTCCCGAGAGGAGGATCAAAAAAAGCTCATGGCAGAAGAGGGAGGAGGGTATAAACTTATAAACTAAAAATAGAATAAATGGAAATGAAATTAATCGATGGTAACAAGGAAGAAATGACAATAGTGGCAGATGTTGATATTAGTCTTGCAAATGCCATAAGAAGAAGTGTCGAGGAAATTTCTACCCTTGCAATTGATGAAGTTGATTTCTATAAAAATGATTCTGCATTATACGATGAAGTAATTGCCCACAGACTTGGGCTTATACCATTGAAAAATCAAAAAATAAAAGGCGAGATGATAGAATTAAAATTGAAGGCCAAAGGGAAGGGGGCTGTAACAAAAGTTATGTCTGGGAGCCTTGGAGAAATTGTTGTTTATGATAATATGCCGATTGTTTTGCTTGAAGAGGGACAGGAAATAGAGCTTATCGCGAGGGCAAGAATGGGTGAAGGAAACACTCATACAAAATTTTCTCCAGGGACAATTTATTATAAGCATTTGCCAAAAATAAAAATTAATCAAGAGGGAGAAAAACATCATGAGCTCGCTGAGCTTTATCCAAATAATTTTGAGTTTAGTGATAAATTAAAGGTTAAAAACGCTGTTTGGGGAGATATCGATGAAGAGGATTTAAAAGATTACCCTGGTGTCTCTGTGAGTTTTGGCGATGAACTTGTATTTTATATAGAATCATGGGGCCAAATGGAAGCCAAAAATATATTTATTGAGTCTTGCAAGGCTTTAAAGGAAAATCTCTCAGGGGTCTTAAAGGCTATCAAATAATCGCATCATGAATTGGTTTAAACCAGAAGTGTTTAAACTGTGGAATTGGTATTTACGTGTGCTAATGTCGTGTTTGAGTAATGCTTGCGCCCGATCTGCGAGGGGATGCCGGAGCGGTCAAACGGGCTAGATTAAGGCTCTAGTGGCTTATGCCTGCGGGGGTTCGAATCCTCCTTCCCTCATGAAAATAAAATGGAAATAAGTAAATCAAAAATAGAAAAAAGAATGGGTCAAAAAAAAGACCCTGTTTTAGTTGAGACGATAATAAAATTAAAAAAGACAAACCCCTTTGTTGCGAAAGAACTTGCAAAACCAAAGAGAAGATGGGCGTCGATAAATCTCAAAGATATTGACATGATTGACGGCGATGTTCTTGTGATAGGAAAAGTTTTGAGTGCTGGAGATTTGAGAAATCCTAAAAAAATTGTGGCATGGTCTGCGTCTGAAAAAGCTGTTGAAAAAGTCAGGGATGCAAAGGCAACTTTTGTTTTGCTTACAGAAGAGATGAAAAAAAATCCTGAATTAAATGGTTATAATATTTTGAAATGAGCGAAAAAATTGTGGTTGATGGGGAGAATACTGTTTTCGGAAGAATGGCGAGCGTTGTTGCGAAAGAATTACTTAAAGGAAATTTTGTGAATGTAATAAACAGCGAGAAAGTTTTAATTTCGGGGAAGAAAGATGATTATATAAAAAGAATAAATGCTAAAATAAAAATGGGAAAGGGAGCTTCTCTCAAGGGCCCTAAATATATTCGCGAAGAAGACAGAATTTTAAAAAGAATGATACGGGGAATGTTGCCAAGAGATAGAACGAGGGGGGTTGAGGCATTCAAGAGACTTAAGTGCTATAAAGGAATTGGCGAATTAACAGCTGAAGAATTAAAGGAAACCAGAAAAATTGAATGTAATATCCCACATAAATATTTTACTGTTGAAAAATTAGTGAGAGGTTTAAGATGATAAATAAAATGGTTGTTTCGGGGAAGAGGAAGGCAGCTGTTGCCAAGGCCACGATTACTATGGGGAATGGGAATGTGATGTTTAATAAAAGGAGTTTGTTGAGTTTGCCACAATTACAGCAACTTGAAATCAATGAGCCATTGATAATTGCTAAAGAAATTTTAGGAAAAATTGAATTTGATATTTCATTAAATGTAAAGGGTGGCGGAAGTTCTGCACAAGTTGAGGCGGGAAGGCTTGCAATCGCAAAGGCTATTGTAAAATTCACGGGGAATGAAAACCTAAGGGCGGCGTTTTTGGCTTATGATAGAAATCTTTTGGTTGCTGATACACGAAGAAAAGAAGCAAGAAAACCAGGCGATTCAAAAGCAAGAGCAAAGAGACAGACATCTTACCGTTAGACAAAAATTTTAATTTAAAATTGGGATTGATAAAGGTGAATTATCTACAGAAATTATTGGAACATTTAGGTATGTGTGAATGTGGGTCTAAATATTTTCCTGTTCATGAATTTGATTTTAGATAAAATAACGGGTTTGCCTGTGCATATCAAAAATTTTCCTGTTTCATATAAACATTTGTTAATTGTTTCTTTTTTGGTCTTAAATATGTCTTGAGTTTTCTTTGGACGGCGTAAAAAATTTCAGGCGAGATTATTGGTTTATGGTTACCTTTGAAAATTTTGCCATCGAATTTTATTTCTCCAAGATATGTTCTATTTGTCAAAATTTTTTTTAAGCCATTTACCGAAAGAGAAAAATTCTTTGCCATTGAATTAAGCGAATAATTTCTGTTGAGAAAAGTGCGGAAAAGTGAATGGATTTTTACTGCATCTTCGTTCGGGAAGAGTCCGCTGTTTATGACGTCGTAACCAAGTGGAGCGCGAGTTACAAGGTTTCCTTTGATTGCTTTTTTTGACATCCCATTTTTTTGCTTGTTCCCTGGTGTCTGGCCAAATTTTCTGAAACTATCAATTAATTTCCAATCAATTTTTTCTAAAATATAATTTTGAAAATCAGAAATGTTTTCTGGTGCGTGCATTGCGCAAATTTTACATAGATCGCTCCCAAAAATTTTTATTTTTTTATTATCCTGATAGCCACATTTTTTGCAAACCATGAAAATTAAGGCAAAATTGAGATTATAATTGTATTGTTTAATATATATATTAGAATAGAGAAAAGAGTTAAAAGGCGAAAGAGGGAGAAATGGGATGGGGAAGAGGCGAAAAGGGAAAAAACCTGACGGCAAAAAAAGTAAGGTTTTTATTTTGCCTCGCAGAGTTTCGCATCAGGATAGAAGGGGGAGATATATCCCTATTTGTGATTTTTTTTGTCATTGGGGAATTGTTAAGGATGAAGATGTTTGCCAAAGTAGGAGTTGTGGTTATTATCATCGATTGTATATACCACGGGATGGGAAAGTTTCTTTCGAAGGAGACGAAAGCCCTTGTGACAGGCGACATTATGATCGTAGAAAATTATAAATCAATTGGGCTTTTTATTTTTTTGAGTTCTTCTGTTGAGATATGGGTATAAATTTGGGTTGTTGAGAGATCGGCGTGTCCGAGAAGTTCTTGTATTTTTCTTATATCGACATTGTTTTCGAGAAGATGTGTTGCGAAACTGTGACGGAGTGTGTGACAGTGAATATTATTTAGTCCACATTTTTTTGATGCGATTGAAATAATTTTTTGGATGTTCCTTGTCGAAAGTTTTCCGTTTTTCCCTGTGAATAAATATTCTTTGTTATTATTTTTTTGGGAAGCTGCCTGGATTTCCAAATCTTCCAATAAAAAATCCGGAATGTTGAATATTCTGTCTTTTTTCCCTTTTGATTGACGGACATAGCCGATTTTTTCGTAGAAATTTAGGTCGTTAATTTTTAAGTTTACAAGTTCTGAAACTCGAAAACCACAGGCATACATCAGGCTTGCCATTAGTTTTGATTTTCGATTTGTCATTATTTTGAAAATTTTTTTAATTTCTTCTTTTGAAAGGGTTGTTGGGATTTTTTTTTCTTTTTGAGGACGTTTAATTGTTTGGGTTATGTCTTTTTGAAAAATCGTCAGATAAGAATATTTAATTGCTGCAAGAAAAAGAATTGTTGAATTCGAAGATGAGTTCGATAATTTTTCTGACATAAAAATTTTTACATCGTCGGTTGAAATCTGGGAAGGTTCTTTGTTTATGAATTCAAGAAATTTTTTGTTTGATTGAATATAATTTCTTATTGTGAATGGAGAATTTTTAGAAATTTTCAATTCTACTTCTATTTTTTTAAGAAAATCTTCTGAATTCATTTGAACCTCCAAGGATTGTATGAACTTATGGTTTTTAGAGTTTATGTTTAGAATTTTATTTTCGGTAAACCGAACAACTATTTGCTTGTTATTTTATATTTTATCTAACAGATTGTACGAACTGTTTCATATGAATTATAATAATTTTTAGGTTCTCACTTTTTCTTTAATTTCTAAGTTTTTAATGAATTCTAACTCTCACTTTTTCACTTTGTTTTTTTGATTTTTCAATAATTTTTAGAATTAAAATGAATGTGTTTTGTTTAGAGAGATTTATAGAGATTTTTATAAAAAAGTTGAATAAATTCCTTTTAATTTACAATTTTTGTTTTAAATGGGCTGTAATTATCTGTATTGATTTAAAATTCAGGGGATAGAAGCGGTTTTTTAACAAAATTTTCTTGAAGCGGGAGATCGAAACCCTTTTCTTTGAGTTTTTCGAAGAGTTCGTTTCGGAATTTTGAACTATGAATCATGCGATGATGGTTCGGGCATAGGCCGATAAGATTTTTTGGGGAGTTATTTTGTTTATTTAAATCGATATGATGGAGGTCAACGATTTCATGGAACCCGCATATGACGCATTCTTTTGTTGTTTTCTGATAAGTTTTTAGGTCGACGTTGTGAGCTTTTCGATGACTATAGGCTTTATTGTTATCGAGATGAAAAACATAATTATAACAACCGGCACAGAGGCCTTTGGCGTGAAGAGGCATGCGTCTGCTACAACGTTTGCATTTCCCGATTTTTGGCTGCCATTTAAGTTTTTTATAACAAGTGTAACAGAGGCCTTTGGCGTGATGAGTTTTGTCTTCGTTGCAGTTTAAACATTTTTTTAACATTCAATAAAAAATACGTTCGCATATAAATATTTTTGTGCTAACAGCCAAAAAACGTTCGTTTTTTTATGTAAGAACGTCATATAATCTGTATTATGCGAACTTTTGTGAAATTTGAAGTTTAAAATGTATTGTGCGAACTTAAAAGGGGGATTGTCTTATAATTTTGACTTTATGCACTTAGGTTGACTTAGTGAAAAAATATGTTTGTTTTAAATAAAAAATTCTTTTTAGTTGGTTGGAAACATTTAGATAAAGTGCAATTTCTTGTTGTTTAAAATTTATAAAACAATGGTTTTTTAATAGTTGTTTTCTGGAAGAATTTTAAAATTTATGTGGTTTCGGAGCTATTAAATTTTTGTCGTTGCCTCGGCGTTGTGCACTTAGGTTGACTTAGTGAAAAAATGTGTTATGTTAAAAACGATTAAAATTAGGGCAATTATGATTGAAATAATGATCGCCCAGCCAATGGTTATAGTAATTAAATTTGGGATGACTGGGATAATGAGAATTTTGTTTATTGCCCCGAAGCCAACAAAAAAAGAAACCGTAATCCCCATAAATAAAAAAAGAATGGTTAATAATGAATCTGTTTTTTGAGTTTTTTTGGTGGTTTTTATTTTTATCATTTTATTTTTATTTATTTTTTTTACCGGAAAAAAAATGTAATATTAAAAAAATGATTACTAAAGAAAAAATTATTGTTATAAGCAACGCATCTGTTATTGATGAGGTGTAACCAAAATATTCTTTTATAGAATTTAGGCTACTGATTTGGTCGGGATTAAGTGTACATAATTTCCATTTATATATCGGATTTGGAACGGCTGGGGCGACTCTACAGGGCGTTATTGTCGATATTATAGATAAAAATGAAAGTCCTGCGGAGACGAGCGCTGAATAAATTATCTTTTTTTTTAATTGCATTTTAAATTGAGGGGCAGGGGGTTTATAATCCTTTTTATAGAATTATGAGAATATCTTTGGCAAATGAGTTTATAAGATGTGGGGACAAACAGACCTCACGCCCTGTTTAGTTTTGAGTTGGTTGTTTATTTGCTGTTTAGATGTTGTTTAAATTAAAGTTACTTTAGTTTTATTAATAAATTCTTTATCGTCGATATAATTGTTGTTTATGTTTTAAACAACCCATATTTACTTGTTTGATATTATAGATTTATAATAAAGATTTGATAATTTTAAGTGTTTGCTGTTTAAACAGAGTCGAAATATTTATAAACCGTTGTTTATAAGAAATATTAAGATGTGGTGGTTTTTTAGTAAAAAAAATGGGTACGAAAAATTAAAGGAAGAGATCCAAGATTCTTTTGGGCATGTTAAAACAGACTTTAATAAAGTTGGTGAGTGGATTAAGTATTTCGACGATAAAACTAAGGTTCAAGATGAAAATACTTCCAAAATGAAAGAAGATATATTAATTCTGCAAGATGAGATAAATGAAATGCGAGAGCTTATTTCTTTTTTCAAACCGCAATTATCACAGGGGGGGTTTAAACAATCAACAACTGCTGGTGATAAACAGTTTGTGCCCGTAGCTGTTCAAACAGTTGTCCAAACTCCTGTCCAAACAGATATTTTAGATAATTTAACGGTAATGGAACGAGCAATTGTTTGGGCTTTATTAAATTCTGAAATGAAATTAAGTTATGAGGATTTAGCTGCACTATTGGGGAAGGATAAAAGTACAATTCGTGGACAAATTAATACAATAAGGCAAAAAAGTAGCGCTTTAATTGAAGAATTCAGGGAGATAAATGGGAAAAAAAGGATATTTATACCTGAGGAAATAAAAAATAGGATTATAAAAAGTGTTAAAATTAAGGTTAATGATACTAAAAAATATAGAAAAGAGAAAAGTGAGGGTTAATTAGTACAATAAAATATGAAGAAGTATTATAAAAAGAAAGAAGTGAGAATTAAAATTAAGTTAAAAAATTAAAAGTGAGATCAGGGTTAGTTTAATATCAACTGTCCTAAATATGATAAATTTAGGGTTGAAAATAAGAAGAAAGGGTTTATGTGAGATAAAACTTATTCGTTTAAACGAATAAGTTTTATTAATGTTTTGATTTTTGTTTTATCGTCGAAATTAAATATCCCTTAATTGAATAATTGTGGCCAAAGTGGCTATTTTTTTAAGATCTTGGGATATAGAGAGAGTAATGGTTTTGTTATTTTGTTTGGTTTTATTGATTGGTATGCCCTTGATAATTAATTTATTTATATAATCTCTAATAGATGATTCGCTAAGCCTTAATTTAAGGGCGAGAGTTCTATATGTTACTTCCGATAAAGTATCTTGAAGTAAATATAGGTTAGAAAAAACCATCATTTCCTGTGGAGTTAATTTCTTAAATTTTAACCTTATTTCTCTTTTTATTTCATCAAGAGAATTTAATATTTCGTTTGCTTTTCTAAAATCTGTTTGTGAATTTAATAAAATACCTTGTTTTTCTTGATTATTTTTTGTTTGTTTGTTTGTTGGAGTGTTTGTTTGTTTGTTTGTTGGAACCCCATCATTTCCTGTGGAAAAGTTTAATATTTGCTCTTTTGGGCCTTCTTGAGTATTATTTTCTGTTTGTTTGTTTGTTGGAGTGTTTGTTTGTTGGGGCGTTTCTATTAAGAATTGTTGTTTTTGTGTTGGAAATTGTGACGATTGGGTTTCTTTTAATTGAAAATTTTTTTGGTTTATATGGTTTAATTGGTTTTTTATTGAAAAAATTTCTGTTTTTAAAAAAGAAATATCTTCCTTTATCTTCGCAAAGGCCTCTTTTATTGCATCCATTATGAAATTGGTTTTATGATGTTTATAATTATATTTGTTTTAAGAAGCATATATTTTATTGAAGTTTTTTATATAATTCATAAGATTTATTTGAGATTCTCCATCTCGCTCTTTTTGAGTATTTATAGCCTTTGGGACTTTTGTCGATTTTAATTATAATTTCTTTTTTTTCTAAATCTTCCAGGATTTTTTTTATAAATTCTTCGTCGCGAGCTATTTCTTTTGCGATTTCTGAGGTATAAATTTGTTTAGGAAAAATGGTGTATAAAAAAGAAAGAATTTGTTCAGAAATTTTCTCTTTTTTTATTTTTGATATTATTGGCATTTAATTATTTATTTTTTAAATTTAAAAACTATTTGATTATTAAATTCTTAAATAATTATTATAAAATTTTTTAAATAAGTTGATTTAATAAAATAATATTATTTAATTATTTGGTTTTAGATCTACTTTTGGAAGTCTTATGTGGATGGGTAAACCCAACTCTTCTTCTAATTCAAAAGATTTAAGGGAAGCTTTTTGTATAATTAAATTTGTAATGTTTACAAAATCTGGGGTTTCGATTTTTTTAGATTCCCAGGATTTTAAAAGTTCTTTATATGTTTTTACGTCAATTAAAACATAAATAATCCCTTCAAGTTGGATTTTCCCGAGTTTTTCGTAATCTATTTCAAAAAAATATTTTATTTGAATTGAATTTTTTGAATTATTTATTGAATTTAAATCTAAAATTTTTATATTTGTTTTGGCGGAAATTTCTCCTGAAAAATCGAGATTTCGTTCTCCATTTATTTTTATAAATCTTGAATTTATTAATTTTAATTCTGGCATTTTAAAAACTAATTATATTTATTTATAAATTTATTGTTATAATAAATCTTCTTCAGAAACAACAATAAAATCACCAACGGCAATAACTGCGTGATATGGAACAAGAGCTTCTCGTTCTTTTGTTCTTTCTAAAGATAAATTTGTGGTGTAGGTTGTTAAATCTTTTAATACAAGATATAAAAGTTCTCCAGTTCTTGCTTCAAATGTTATATCTTTTACAATTCCAAGTTTTTTCCCTTCTTTTGTTACTAATTGCTTACCAAGAAGTGCTTTAAATGGTTTTTTTTCCATATTATAAAGATAAGAAAACTGTTTATAAACTTTTCTTATGGTTTTTTATTAATGCAAAGTAGTAGTTTGATAATATTTAATAAAATGTTTTGTGATTTTATTAATATAAATAATTTTATTAGTATTTTAAATTGGTTTTAATATATTTAATTATAGTTATATATTTGGTTGTGTGTTCTATAAGTATATAAAATATGAGGTGACCCTATGATTTCTTATGGAAAGATTTAAAAAGTTTTTGTAATAAAAATAAAAAATTTATATTTTTAGTTTAAAAGTTTTTATATATTATAATATATATGTTGTAATATAGTAAATATGTAAATAATAATTGTTATATATTATAATGTAAATAATATTAATATGATATAGTAAATTATAATATATATGTTGTAATATTGTTGTATTTAAATTAATTGTAAATTTGAATAATAGTTATATGAAAGTATTTATTTGTGGTTAAATTTTATGTTAAAAATAATTTAATTTGTTCGAGAAGAAGTTGGGGGGTGTGAGTTATATGGAAGTATATGAAAGTTTAAATAGTTTTTAGTTAAAATTAAGTTATGGGAGTTGAACTTAATGAAATTTTTAATTCTGCTGTAAGTAATAATTTATTTAAGGAAAAGGCGGTGTTGCAAACGAGATATACTCCAAAATCGATACCACATAGAGAAGAGCAAATTAAGGCTATCGCGAGTATTTTAGCTTCGTCTTTAAGGGGAGACCGTCCCAGTAATTTGTTTGTTTATGGAAAAACTGGAACTGGGAAAACGCTTTCGGTTCAATATGTACAAGATGAATTAATAAAAAAATCAAAAGAGTTGAATACAGATGTTAGATTTGAATATTTGAATTGTAAATTAAAGAAAGTCTCTGATACGGAATATAGAATTTTAGCTGCTTTAATTGAAAAATTAGGGGGGAGTGTTCCGGCGACTGGGCTTCCAACTGATCAGGTTTGGTCGAGGTTTATAGAATTAATTGATAGAAAAAAGCAGTTAATAATTTTTATATTTGATGAAATTGATCAAGCTGTTAAAAAAATGAACGATGGGTTTCTTTATTCTTTTACTCGTTTAAATCAGGAATTAAGTAAAGCGCAGATATGTTTAATAGGGATTAGTAATGATGTGACTTTTTTAGAAAATATTGATCCGCGAGTTAGGTCAAGTTTAGGGGAAGAAGAGTTTGTTTTTCCTCCGTATAATGCGATTCAGCTTCAGGATATTTTAAATGAGAGGTGTAAAAATGCGTTTAAAGAAGGGGTTGTTGTGGATGGGGTGATTGCCAAATGTGCAGCGTACGCGGCGAGGGAGCACGGGGACGCGCGAAGGGCGCTTGATTTGTTAAGGATAGCTGCGGAATTAAGTGAGCGGGATGGGAAAATGGTTGTTTCAGAAGATTATATTGATTTAGCTAATCAAAAAATAGAACGAGATAAAATTTTAGATATTGTGGAAAGTGAGCCGAAACAGTTTCAACTTGTTTTATATTCTTTAATGCAGTTAATAAAGGAAAATAAAGAAAAAAATATTGAAAGGTTTTTTACGGGAGATGTGTATAATTTTTATCAGTTTTTGTGTGAAAAAATTAAGTTTGAGCCACTTACCCAGAGAAGAATTTCTGATATTTTGGCAGAGATGGATATGTTGGGGATAATTAATGCAAAAGTTATTTCAAAGGGACGGCATGGTAGAACAAGGGAAATAAAATTATCTATTCCACTTGGTTTATTTGACAAGGTAGAAACAATACTAACTGATTCACTTTGTCTTTGAGGACAATCCTAATGGACGTAGTTTCCTCGATTATAATGAATAATATAATAAAGATATTTTTAGAGAAAGGGATTTTAATAGACAGAGAAGTGCTTGGGGTAATAAAAAATTTGAGTGAGGAAAATTTATTAGAGTTAGTTAATTTGTTTTGTGATTTGAATTTGAAATTTGTAAATTTAAATATTTTGAGAGAAAATGTCAGTTATTTAAATGAAAAACTTTTAAAGAAATCGTGTTTTGATGGTTTTTTTAAATTTATAAAAAGCGGAGATGATTCTATAAAAATAATTTCAAATGTATCTTTTTCGCAAAGAAAAATAACTGTAAGAAATTTTATAGATTATTTTAAATCAAGGTATGACGAAATAAAAAAAATCCTGGAGGCAAGAAATTTTCAAAATCTTTGTTCTATTAGGAAAATAAGAGGGAATGGGACGATTATAGTTTCTGTTTTAAGTAAAAAAATAACTAAAAATAAAAATATTCTCCTTGAGGTTGAAGATTTGAGTGGGAATGGCATTGTAATTATAAATAAAGAAAGACGAGAATTATTTGAAAAGGGGGAGGGTGTGTTGGAAGATGATGTTGTCGCGATTGAAATTTCTGGTTGTGGGCAAGGAGGAATGTTTTTCGCTAAAGATTTGTATTATCCCGATTCGTTTTTAAGTGAAAAAAAAACAGGGGATGATAAATATATGGTTTTTTCCGGGGATTTCCATGTTGGTTCGAAATTTTTTCTTGAGGAAGGGGTTTTAAAATTTATTAGATGGTTGAATGGGGAAGAGGGGGGGGATGAGGAAAAAAACATCGCGAAAAAAGTAAAATATCTTTTTTTGTTGGGAGATAATATTGATGGGGTTGGGCATTATCCAGAACAAGAGAGATATTTGAATGAAAAAACATCTAAGGGGCAATATAAGAAGTTTGAAGATTTATTGAGATTAATAAGGGAAGATATAGAAATAGTCATTTGCCCGGGGCAGCATGATTCTGTTTGGGTTGGCGAACCTCAGCCAAAACTTAGTGAAAGATGGGTGGGTGGTCTTTATGAAATGAAAAATGTTCATTTGGTTTCTAACCCTGCGGTTGTAAGTGCCGGAGGTTTTAGGGTTTTGATGTATCATGGAGCGAGTATTAATAGATTTATAGATGAATTACCGGGTATTAGGGCTAAATTTGGGCATAAATTTCCAACAAAAGTAATGAAGGAGATGCTGAAAAGAAGACATTTGTCGCCATTGCACGGGGTTATGGACTATATTCCGACTGAGGGTAGAGATAATTTAGTGATTAGCGAGTTGCCAGATGTTTTTGTGGTTGGAGATCAGCATGTAGTAGACGTTTCAATTTATAATAATGTATTAATGATTGCGGGGTCATGCTGGCAATCAAAAACTCCTTTTGATGAAAAAATGGGAAATATCTCGGATCCATGTAAAGTGCCTGTCTTAAATCCGAAAACGAGAGATATAAAGATATTTGATTTTAACGATGAAATTAAAATGAGCGAGGTTGAGGTAAATGAAAATTGGGGTTGATGTTGATGATGTTTTGTGTGATACCATGAGGCTGTTTTTAAAATTTATCATGGGAGAAAAGGGCATAAATAAAAATTTTGACGATGTTAAAAGTTATAATTTGAAAAAGAATTTTGGTTTTGAATTAGAAGAATCAAACATGTTATATAAAAAAATGTTGGATGAATTTCAAATAGATTTAATTAGTGGGGCAGCGGATTCTGTAAAAAAATTGCATGAAAATCATGACATCATTTTTATTACTTCAAGACAGTTGATTCATAAAGAAAAAACAGAGTCGTTTCTCAAAACTTATTTTATTGATAATCCTATTGTTTATTTTTCCAGTGATTATAATTCTGATCAGGGAAGAAATAAAGAAGAAATTTGCAGAGAACTTGGGATTGGGGTTATTATCGAGGACAACGACGAACATTCTTTGCGATATGCCCAAAATGGTATTTGTGTTTTGCTTTTAGATAAGCCTTGGAATAAAAATATTTTTCATGAAAATATCGTCAGGTGCAATGGATGGGAAGAAGTTTTGAATCAGGTAGAGAAAATAGTGGGCAGAGGAGGTTTGGGTAATGATGTTGTTCAAAAAAATAAATGGGATGTTGAAGAATATTTCAGAAAATTAAAGGCGGATGTTGATAAGGAGTATTTGGTTTCGAATCGTGCGAGAAAAATTGGGCTTGATCCGGTTGATGAAGTAGAGTGTCCGCTCGCTATAACAATGGCTGAGAAATCGGTGAATCTTATAAAAATGGTTTATCCAGATTTGCCTGTTGATAAAATTAGTGAAAGAATTATCGAACTTGAGAATCAATATGGGCAGCTTGATTCTATGGTGAGTTTTTGTATTGCGAGGGAAATTGCTGAAGAAAAATTTTGTAAATTCAAGAGTCGTGTTGAGTCAATTGATTGCGGGGTTCGTATTGGTTTTGCGTATATTACTTTAGGTGTTGTTTCTTCTCCAATTGAAGGTTTTACGGGTCTGAGGCTGGGGGAAACAAAAAATGGGGAGGATTATTTTATTGCAAATTTTAGTGGGCCGATTCGATCGGCAGGGACTACGGCTATTTGTGTTTGCCTGATGTTGATTGATTTTTTACGGGAACATTTTGGTTATGCGAAGTACGATCCTAATGAGCAAGAGATAAAAAGATATGTAGTTGAAAATTATGATTATCATGAGAGAGTTAATAATTTACAGTATTTACCAACAGAAGAAGAGATTGAATTTTTAGCGCGGAACATGCCCATTGAAATTTCGGGTGAACCGAGCGAAAAGAAAGAAGTTTCGAATTTTAGAGATTTGCCGAGAATTGATACAAATTTTATTCGCGGCGGGATGTGCCTTGCTTTTAGTGAGGGGCTTGCCCAAAAGGCAGCCAAGGGGCTAAAGAGAATAGAAAGCGTTAAAAAGCATGGTCTTGTGTGCAGCGGCTGGGACTTTTTGTCTGAATATTTAGAAATACATAAAAAGAGAGAGGCGGGGAACGAATATGTTGAGGCTACTTATATAAAAGATTTAGTGGCCGGCCGGCCGGTTTATGGTTATCCCGGGGTTTCTGGAGGTTTTAGATTCAGATTTGGAAGAAGCAGGACTTCTGGTTTTAGTGCGGTTTCGGTTCATCCTGCGACAATGGGTATTACAAATGGATTTTTGTCGATTGGGACGCAATTAAAGTTAGAAAAACCAACAAAGGGTTGTATAATAACTTTATGTGATAGCATTGATGGCCCGATTGTAAAATTAAAAAATGGTACCGTGAAAAGAATTGAAAGTTATGAGGAATCGGTGCAAATTTGTGATGAAGTTGAAGAAATAATTTATTTGGGAGATATTTTGTTCCCGTTAAGCGATGTGATTGATAGAAATGCAGAACTTCCAAAAGTTGGCTATGTTGAGGAATGGTGGGGATTAGAAGTGGAGAAAAAAGCAGGGAAGAAATTAAAATATATCTCAAAAGTTTCTCTTGAAGATGCGATTGAATTAAGCAGAGAATTTGCTGTGCCGCTACATCCGAAATATATTTTTTATTGGAGCCAGATAAAATTTGACGAATTTTTGAGTTTGCTGGATTGGTTGAAGGATGGGGAGGTTTCCCAAAATAAAATTGTTTTGCCATATTCGGATAATGGGGGATATAAAATAGCAAAGAGGGCTCTTGAAATTTTAGGGGTGGAGCATGAAAGGGTTTTGGATAAAATTATTATTGAGAAGGATTTTCGTCCATTGATGACGAATATTGGGGTCGATGTTTTTGATAATAATTTTAAGAAAGAAATTGAGGCGAAGAAAATGAGAGTGAAACCAAATGTCTTAGATAGTTTAAATGATTTGTCTGAGTTTTTAATAAAAGATAAGGCTGGGAGTTTTATCGGAGCGAGAATGGGGAGACCTGAAAAAGCTAAGCTTAGAAAATTGCCGGGCAGCCCGAATTCGCTTTTTTTTATTTCTGAACAAGGTGGGAGGCTTCGAACGATTCAGGAAGCTGCGAACAAAGGTTATATAGAATCAATTTTCCCCATTTTTCGTTGCAGATGTGGGAATGAAACTATATATCCAATTTGTGAGAAGTGCGGCGAAAAAACAAAAAAGGAATTTTTTTGCAAGAAATGCAATAAAATGGGAGGCAACGAATGTGAGAAAAATCACGCAGAAAGTTTGTTTGGTTTTTCGAAGAGAAAAATTGATTCGAGATATTATTTTGATGATGCCAGAAAATTACTTAGTCATGATTATCATGAGATACCGCCATTAATTAAAGGAATTAAAGGAGGAAATAGTTTGGGATTTGATGTTGAGCATTTAGCTAAGGGAATTTTAAGGGCGAAATTTAATTTGAGCGTGAATAGAGATGGGACGATAAGATATGACGGGACAGAAATTCCGATTACTCATTTTAAACCGATTGAAATTGGTGTCACAATTGATAAACTTAAAGAATTAGGATATAATAAAGATATTTACGATGTGGAATTAACAAGAGGCGACCAAATTTTGGAAATAAAACCACATGATGTTATTTTGCCATCTTGTCCGGAAACAAGAGACGAAAGGGCGGATGATGTCTTTTTTAATATAGGAAATTTTATTGATGAGGAGTTAAAAAGATTTTATAAAATGGACGGGTATTACAATTTTCGGGCAAAAAGTGATTTGGTTGGGCAGCTGATTGTTGTCATGGCTCCGCATAATTGTGCAGGGGTTGTCGGGCGTATAATCGGCTTTAGTAAAATGCAGGGGATTGTTGCGAGTCCATATATGCATGCTGCAGTAAGACGAGATTGTGACGGAGACGAATGTACGGTAATGATGTTAATGGATGTTTTGCTTAATTTTTCGAGGAAGTTTTTACCAAGCCATAGAGGGGGGACACAGGACGCACCGCTTGTTTTAAATGCGAGAATTTTTGCCGGGGAAGTGGACGACCAAATTTTAAATTTTGAGGTTTGTGGTAAGTACCCATTGGAAGTTTATGAATTGGCTGAGAGAGGGGCACATTCGAGAGAATGTAAGATAGAAACAGTAAGGGACAGACTGAGGAAAAAAGAAAATCCTTTTGTTGGGATTGGGTTTACTCATGAAACAAGTGATATTAATTCGGGAGTGCTGAATGGTGCTTATAAAATTTTGCCTACGATGAGCGAAAAAGTAAGAGGGCAGATGGAGCTTGCAAAAAAAATTAGGGCGGTAGATTGTGATGATGTTGCAAGACTTGTTTTAGAGAGACATTTTATCAGGGATATAAGGGGGAATTTGAGAAAATTTTCAAGACAACAGTTTAGGTGTTCTAATTGCAATGAAAAATATCGAAGGCCGCCGCTTGCCGGAGTTTGTTTGAGATGCAAAGGCAAGATAATTTTTACTATTAGTGAGGGTTCTATAAAAAAATATTTGGAACCTGCGATGATATTGGCGAAGGATTATAAAATTTCTGATTATACAAGAGAAGTTTTGGAATTAACAAAGATGTATATAGAAAGTATTTTTGGGAAGGAAGAAAGACAGGAAAAATTGTAATATATTATAATTAATGATATAAATTTTTATAAAAGGTTTTTGGATTGGGTTTAGATGGGAATAAAACCTGGTTTTTATCAAGCTTGGAATGAATATAATAATGGGCTTGGGACAGTTTTAGTTTTTGGTGATTATGATAAGGATGGTAAATTTGTATTAAAAGACGAGTACGGCAGAAAATATGATATGAAGAGCTTGGGGGATAATGTAAAGCCTATGTGTGAGGAAGATGTGATGGCTTATGTGGCAGCCGAAAGAGGTAGGATAAGGTTTGTAGATAAAGGTTTGGAGAAGTTAGCTAAGGGTTAGATTGGTGTTTTTGGATTTGAAGGTTTTATGTAGGGGTCTGAAAGTTGACCCGAACTTTCGCGATGTTTTGAGCTTCGCGTGTTGCCCACCCACCCCATAAGGTCGCTTCGCTTCAAAGTTTGACAAGGAAGGTTAGCAATATTTTTAATAAGAAGATTAGTAATAGGAGAATTATATTAAACATCCCCATAATTTTTTTAAACTCTTTGGAATTTTTATTTTAATGGGCTTTACTCATCTCCATTTACATACGGAGTATTCACTTTTGGATGGGGCAACGAAAATTTCTGAACTTTTTGGGAAGATCAAAGAATTAGGGCAGAACGCAGTCGCTATCACAGAACATGGGAATATGGGGGCCGTGATAAAAAAATATCAGCTTGCCAAGAAAGCGGGTGTGAAATTAATTTTTGGTTTTGAGGCTTATATCACTGATGATAGAAAAAAAAGGGACAAGGACGGGAAAGATTATCATCTGATTTTATTGGCCGAAAATTATGAAGGTTATAAAAATTTAGTTAAACTTGTTTCTATAGCTAACGGCGAAGGATTTTATTATCGTCCGAGAATTGACAAGGAAATTTTGAGAAAATATTCTAATGGAATTATTTGCATGAGTTCGTGCATTGCGGGCGAGATTGCCCAGGCGGCAATCGAAAGAAATGAGGTGAAAGCAAATAAATTAATAGACGAGTATCTTGATATTTTTGGAAATAATAATTTTTTTCTCGAGGTTCAGAATCATTTCATTCCTGAAGAAGAGATTGTGAGGAAGTATTTTAAGAAAATAGGGAGAGAGAAGGGATTAAAAATTGTCGCTACAGTTGATTCGCATTTTTTAAACAAAGAAGATAGTTATGCGCACGAAGTGATGTTGGCGATTGGGACAAATGGTGATATGGCGAATAAAAATAGATTTAAATTTGATGGGACGGGATATTATGTCATGAATGAGGAAGAGGTAAAAAAACTTTTTCCTGAAGATCCAGAATATATTGATTTATCGTGCGAAATTGCGAATAGGTGCAATGTTGAATTAGATATAGGGAAACCGATATTCCCGGACTTTGAAACTCCAGATAATTTATCCTACAAAGATTATTTGTATAAGTTATGCAAAGTTGGCCTCGATGAAAAGTATGGCAACAAAAAAAATTATAAAGAGGCTATCGAGCGAATGGAGTTTGAATTGGGCGTTATAAGCAAAATGGGATTTGAGGAATATTTTTTGATAGTTGCAGATTTTATTAATTATGCAAAAAAGTTTTGTCAGGTTGGACCGGGGAGGGGAAGCGGTGCCGGCTCGATCGTAGCCTATTCTTTGGGAATTACCCAACTTGATCCGCTTGAGCTCGGACTTTTGTTTGAAAGATTCTTAAATCCAGATAGAATTAGTCTGCCGGATTTTGATGTTGATTTTGGGGACAAGGAAATTGTTCTTGATTATGTAAGGAAAAAATATGGCGAAGAGAAAATCGCGATGATTGGGACTTTTGGAACAATGAGCGCAAAAGCTGTACTAAAAGATGTAATGAGAGTTTTCAAGATTCCTTTTGATGAAGCGAATTTTATAACAAAACTTGTGAGTGAAAAAACTATTGAGAAAAGTTTGAATGCCAAGACGGAAAGCGGAAGTTTTACGAATGATGCGAAGAGTTTAAGGGATTACGAAAAGAAACATGAGGAAATTTTCAAGATCGCGAAGAGACTTGAGGGTTGTGTACGGCATAAAGGAGTCCATGCTTGTGGCGTTGTTTGGGGCAAAAAAGATATTAGTGATTATATCCCAACATATTCTCGGAACGGGGATATTATAACGCAGGTGGAGGGTCCAGATATAGAAGCTTATGGTCTTGTGAAGTTTGATTTTTTGGGGCTTGAAACTCTAAATATTATAAAGAAAGTTTTGGACATGGTGGGCAAAGATAGTGCATGGCTCGAGAATCTTCCTCTTGACGATGATAGTGTTTATGAAATGTTGCGTGAAGCAAAAAGTATTGGAGTTTTCCAGGTTGAAAGTGAAGGAATGAGGAAAACTTTAAAACTGGTAAAGCCAACTTGTTTCGACGATATTATCGCTATTGTCGCACTTTACAGACCCGGGCCAATGCAATATCTCGAAGTTTACGCTAATAGAAAACATGGGAGGGAAAGTTCGATTTATCCACATGAAAAGGCGGAGAAGGTTTTAGCTTCAACTTATGGGATTATGGTTTATCAGGAACAAGTCATGCAGCTTTCGAGAGTGCTTGCGAATTTTTCCATGGGCGATTCGGATATTTTAAGAAAAGCAATTGGGAAAAAGAAACTTGATTTGATGGAAAAAATGGAGGGACAGTTTAAGAAAGGTTGTGTTGAATTTTCGGGGATGAAGAAAAATGAGGTTGACAAGCTTTGGAGTGATATAGTGAAATTTGCCGAATATTCTTTTAATAAAAGTCATGCTGCGGCTTACGCTCTGATATCATACAGGACAGCTTATCTTAAGAAATATTATCCTACGGAATTTTATGCGGCTACGATATCATCTTCTGTTTCTGACCCGGATAAGTTAGCTTTTTATCTTGAGGCGGCAAGAGCAGAGGGAATTGAGATTTTACATCCAGACATAAACACATCGGAAGAGGGTTTTAGCGTTGAGAACAAAGAAGGGAAGAAAGAGTTGGGCGAATTGGTTCAGGCTTCGCAAGGCAAGAAGGTGATCCGTGTCGGGCTTTCGGGAATTAAAAATGTTGGGGAAGAAGCGCTGAAGAAAATTATGGAGCAAAGACCTTTCAAGAGTTATCAGGATTTTATAAACAGAGTTGACACTTCTAAAGTAAATAAGAGAATTTGTCATAGCTTGATTAGTGTTGGATGCTTTGATAGTTTGGGGGTCAATCGTTCGGTTCTTTTGGCAGTTTACGAGAAAATAATAAAAGAGGATAATGGCAACGAAAAACAGATGACTCTATTTGGCGGTATTGCGAACAAAGTCCAATACCCGGATTTGCCACCAATGGAAATTAAACAAATGCTTGAACTTGAATGTGAGCTTTTGGGTGCTTGTGTTTCGTGTCATCAGACAGATGCTTTTCCTGAATCAAAGATGGATTTTACACCTATTTGCGAGTTAAGAGAGGGGCTTGAGTCAGAGATTTTCGGGGTTGTCAAGAGATACAGTAAAATATTAACTAAGAGTGGGGACGATATGTGTTTTATGAATATCGCGGACAAGACAGGGGAAATAAAAGTAACGATTTTTCCAAGAGATTATGAAAATACAATGAGGGAGACGATTTTGAAAGAGGGGGATGGAGTCAGGGTCAGGGGCCGATTTGTCGAAGATGAAAAATTTGGGAATGGATTTGTCGCTAAAGAAGTTTTGGTATGCAAAGCGATGGATAGAAAGGATGAGAAGATTGGGAAGTGGATTTAGATTTTGTCCAACTTCTTGAAAAGAATTTAAGCGTTTTTCTAAAATGTACCACAATATTCTTTAAATAGTAAGATTTTTTTGTTGACTTATGGTGGGTGAAGAGTGTGGGGTTTGCGCCTGTATTCTTAAGAAAAATAATTCTTTTGCTCTTCCACAAATTCTTTATACTCTCTTAAGCGAGCTTCAGCATCGAGGTCAAACAAGTTCGGGCCTGGCGGTTTTTTCTACTAATTCTAAGAAAAGATTAAAATCTTGTTCCGAGGTCGGGAGAGTTAATAATTTATTCAGGAGTTATGATAAGAATTTTTTTAATAATTTTCTTTTGAATAATAGTGGGGAGTGTGGGATAGGACATGTTAGGTATGCGACCTCAAATGTTAGCGATGATATGGCACTTGTCGCTGAAGAGGCACAGCCTTTTCTCAGGAGACACGGTCGTCCGTGGAAAAAATTTGCGATTGCATTCAATGGACATCTTACTAATTATTCGAACCTGAAAGAAGAGTTGATTAATGAAGGTTATTATTTAGATACAGATGTAGATACTGAGGTTTTAATGCATTTAATTTCTCTTTCTTTGAAGCAGAATAATGGCGATTTAAATTTTCCAGAAGGGATGTTTAGAATTTTTAGGGATGTGATAAAAAGACTTGACGGGAGTTTTTGTTTTGTTTTTTTGAACGCACTGGGAGATTTGGTCGTTGCGCGTGACAAGTTTGGATTTAGGCCCCTGGTTATCGGCGAGAACGAGAGCATGATAGGTGTTGCGTCTGAAAGCAAGGCGTTAATAAAAACGGGAATAGAAAAATTTAGAGATGTTTTGCCTGGTGAAATTATTGTTGTTCGCGACGGGAAAATTTATTCTTTTATGGGTGAGCGCGATTGCAAAAAGGCTCATTGTCATTTCGAATACGTTTATTTTTCAGATGCTTGTTCAATAAATGACGGAATAATTGTTGATGAGGTTCGGTCGAATCTCGGGAAAGTTTTAGCGAGAGAGGAAAAATTGAAGTTTGATAATCGAGAAGAATGGGTTGTCGTCCCAATCCCCAGCACAGCGATTCCGATTGCAGTAGCATATTCTCAAAATTCTAAATTGCCGTTATCTTTTGCTTTGATAAAAAGTGATGTTGGTCGTGGGTTTATTAATAGCTCTTTTCAGAGAAAGATTATAATGGATTCAAAGTATAATGTGGTGCCGAAAAGCGTTTTTGGCAAAAAAGTTATTTTGGTTGATGATTCCATTGTGAGAGGAGAGACGAGTGCGAGAATAGTCGAACTTTTGAGAGTGTTCGGGGCCAAGGAAGTTCATTTAAGACTTGGAGAGATGCCGATTAAATTTCCTTGTTGTTATGGCGTTGATTTTCCGAGTTTTGAAGAATTAATTTTAGGTAATTTTGTTGGGACCAAAGAGGAGTCCGAAAAAATTGTTGCCGAAAAAATTCATGCAAATAGCGTCGGATTTGTTTCTTTTGAAGGGTTAAGAGAGGCTCTTGGGGGGAAGAGCGATTTTTGTTTTGCGTGTTTAAATGGGGAATATCCGACAAAGGCGGGTTGTAATTTTTTAGAAGGGAAGAAAAGGGTTTGTCAAGGCATGAAGCCGATGTGGAGAAGTGAATAATACTTGCTGGTGTTATTTCGGTTAAATTGGTAGATAATAGATTATTGTAGGGATTAGAAGGCATCCCATAAGAAAACTCCGACGAACTCCAAGTTCTATACAGAGAAGTCCAAGAAGGGTTGATGCGAAAAGTACAAGAATTCCTAGAAATTTAGAAAAGATAAATACAATTATTATAAGAAAAATTAAAATTAGAAACGAGAGTTTTGAGTAGTTGATTTTATGAATATTGTTTGAAAAAGTTTTTGATATAAAAATTGTTAATGGTATGAGTAAAATTGTGGACAGAAATACTGTAATTAGAATGAGTTTGAGCGACGATAAATTTAGAATCGTGATTTGTGACACGATTGCTGCGATTCCCGTCCTGTTTTTTTGTATAGTGAATAAAACTACAAATGAAAGAGCCATAATCAGAGTATTCACAGAACCGATTAAAATCAAGAATTGTTCTTTTGAGAGTTTGCCCATCAAAGTTGAGCCAATTATTGCAGCCTGGCTACTCCCAAGCCCCGGGAAAAGTGCGCAAATTGGAGAAACCAGTATTGTGGCGACGGTTGGTTTAATTAATTCTTTTTTGTTGATATAGAATTTTTCATTTTTTTGTGGGGGAATTTTAGTTTTTGTTTTGACGGAAAAAATAATTGTGGATGTCCCAAAAAGTCCCGTGAGAAGCGGGATCAGAGGATCTTTTATCGGAAGATTTAGTGATGATAGGCCAAGAAAACCTGCGAGAAAGAAAATTAAAGTAGCTTTTAATTTCGAAGATTTTTCTGTCAAGATTAAAAAAATGGCAATCCAAAGAATTGCCCAACCAAGCATTCTGTTTAAGAAAGGATAAATTACGGGGACAAAGATAATAAAAAGAGGAGCCAAAAATGCGAGCAATAGTATTGCTGAAACTGAGCCAATTAGAGTTAAAATAACTGCATGATTTCCGCGACCTTTTAATAAGAATTCATGTCCAGGAAGAGTGCTGAGTCCGGTGTCTTCGTCCGGGGCTCCGAGAAAAATTGACGGAATAAAATCAATAAAGGTGTGGGTAATGGCCATTGACGTTATTAATACAAGAAAAATAGGAATGTTTAGTTGAAGAAATGTCGCAGAAAGAAATATTGCGGCAACAAGATTAATGTGGATTCCCGGCATTAAACCCGTAAAAGTCCCGGCAATAATGCCCATGAAAAGAGCGAGAATAATTTCAAGAATCATCTTGAGTTGCCGACAGGTCAACTTCGTCAATTTTAATTATTCTATCTATAACGGTTTGTTTTTCATTTTTATAAAGTTCTTCTTTTCCTTGGTATGAGATTTTATCGCCGGATTTTAACGGAAGAAATTTATCTGAAAAAATAATCAGGGTTTTGTTGTTTTCGAGGTGGATAGTTATTTTATTTTCTGAATATGCGATTGATTTTATTTTGCCAGTTTCGGCGTAGTTTATGTTTAGTGAAACAAAGATAAGAATTAGTATGCTTAGGATTGTTAATATAAAAATTGCTTTTTGATATTTCATGTAAATTCAGTTGTCATAGTTTTAATTTTTATTGTGGTGAAGTTTATGAAATGTTGCATGTGATTTTATTTTACGAATTAGAGAGGTGTTAATAAAAATAAAAGTGTTTCGATTTAAGAATAAGTTTTTTATGCTCTTATTTTGATCAGAATATTTTGAAGAAAAGAGCGAAGAAAAAGAGCTTGAGAATTTTTATTCGGTTTTAAATTCAATAATATCTTTATCTTTTAATATATGGTCAAGACCAATAACTTGTCCGCCGAATTTGGAAGATGGCCCCCAGATTCGGGATCTTCTTACTTTTTGTGACATCCCCTTTCTTATTTTTTCTATGGCATCTTTTAGTGTCGAATTTTCTTTCATGATCATTGGGTCTTTCGTAGGATCTTTTTTAGGTTCTTTTGTGTAAATTCGTACTATCGGGAATGAAAGGAAAATCTTTTTTTTTAATTCCAATATTTCTAATGATGAGCTTGATTTTGAAAAAAAGATGAAATCGAATTTTTTGAATTTTGATTTGAGAGTAGCATCCACTTTTCTTTTTTCGTTTTCTGATAAAAGATCTTTTTTATTATATATTAAAATTATTTTTGCATTTGTCCTGTAAATAAATTCTTCAGATTTTGGGATTTGTTCCAAGTTGTCAATCACAAGAAGCAATGTATCTGTCGAGTTTAGCAGGCTTTTGTCGTGATTCGGGAAAGATGGCATATCAATAATCTGGATTTTTGCGTCTTCGAATTTAAAAGTTCCAAGACAGTGCTTGTCTGTTGTGAAAGGGTGGGGTGAAGTTTTTGATTTTAATTGCGTTAGTGTGTTGAATATTGTTGTTTTCCCTGTGTTTGCAAAACCAGCCAGAACACACTGCATTTCAGTTTTTTTTATTCCCTGTTGCCCGCCTTTCCCTGCGCTTTTTCTTTTTTCGACATCTTCTTTTAGTTTTCTTAGTCTATTTTTTAAGTTACTGAGCATATTTTCCGAAGATTTATGTTTAGGACATTCCCTAATCATTATTTCAAGGCAGGCCATTTTTTCTTCATCGGAAGTTGCATTAAGATATTCTATTTCGGCTTTTTGATAGAATGGGGATTGGTTTGTTGATGCCATAAAATTATTAAAGGACGAGGGTTTAATTAACTTACGAGAAACGATGAGAAAAGCAATAATTTTAATATTGGCGGCGGGTTTTGTCCTTTCTTTTATTGGCGCTGATGATTGGGGGGATTTTACAGAAGAAGAGATAGATGCAGACAGCGAGAGTTTGTTAAATGACTCAGTTGTTTCTGGGCAAAATGACGAAGAAGTTAATGATTCAAGCACAGTAATTATGGATTCATCTGGCGACGAGATGGGAGAGAGTAAATTTACATTGGAGTTTTATATAGCGATGGGGTTTTTGTTTATTGGGATTATTTTGATAGTGTTTTTGGCTTATGCTTTTTTTAAAAGGCCGAAAAAACAAATGGGAAAACGACATCCCAAATAGTGGGTTTAATCACAAAAGATTTTAAACCGATTTTCTTTAATTTTTTATGAAAGTTGGAGTTTTATTTTCGGGCGGCAAGGACTCGACGCTTGCGACTTTTTTTGCTCGAAGAGATGGTTATGAAATTTCTTGTTTGATAACGATAGTGTCAAAAAATAAAGATAGTTTTATGTTTCATACTCCTTCTATCGGGAAAACGGCTATGCAGGCGGAGGCGATAGGGGTCCCAATAGTTCTTGAAGAAACAGATGGAGAGAAAGAATGGGAATTAGAGGATTTAAAACGTGCTATTAAACGAGCAAGAAAGGAATTTGGGGTTGAAGGAATAGTTTCCGGAGCGGTTGAAAGTGTTTATCAGTCCAGTAGAATACAAAAAGTTTGTAATGAACTTGGGGTTGAATGTTTTAACCCTCTTTGGCAAAAGAATCAGGTAGAGATCCTTGCTGATTTAATTGATAATAAGTTTGAAGTAATAGTTGTTGGGGCTTTTGCTTATCCGTTGGATAAAAGTTTTTTGGGCAAGAAGATAGACAAGAGTTTTATTTCGGAAATGAAAAAATTAAAGAGCAAGTGGGGGATTAGTCCGGCAGGGGAAGGAGGAGAATATGAAACGTTCGTCTTAAATTGCCCGTTTTTTGAACGAGGATTGAGAGTAAAATCTTACAAAGATATTGGAGAAAGAAATAGTTGGCGGCGAGAAATTGTTATTTATTAGTAAAAAGTTTACTTGTGCTAAATAGAAAACTATTTAATCTCGTTGGTTTATGGTGGGGGATGAGGAAGGGAGGGGTGTCGAGTGTCGTCGCGGCAGTTCTGATTATTTTGATAACTATCGTCGTGGT
>Ga0265297_10000710_pt1 | contig 92470 bp, 69 predicted proteins | sample Munlanlwell13791_FD_192502 | JGI IMG/M metagenome (GOLD analysis project Ga0265297, IMG submission 192502) | Leachate microbial communities from a municipal landfill in Southern Ontario, Canada - Leachate well 137-91 | ecosystem: Engineered > Solid waste > Landfill > Unclassified | place... | reverse complement strand
TAAAGCGGCATCTTGAAGATGCAAGGGGGTCGTTCTGGAACGACCCCCTCAACGACCCCCTTGCGGGGGTGGTTGGGTTAATAATTTTGACCGAAAAAGGTTAGTATCGAGTTGCAGAGAGGCACCAAAGAGAATCCTTCCTGAAAATGGGGGGATTTTTCTTTTACTTCTGAAAAATTTTTTAGCGCTGCAAGCAGCGCAGCATAAGGGAAAATGGGGGTAACGATGATTTCAGAATTTTTAAAAAACAGGTTGGAGCCGGAAATTTTACGCAATGCAATTTTTTTTGAATCGAGAGTGCCGGATTCGGAGGTTTCAATTTTGTATAATGCTTGCCCCGCCCTTCCCATGCGCGCATTATATTTTTGCCGATTTATGAGATCGGCGACTCCCCTGAATGAGAAAGGACTTTATTAGACACAGACCAGTTTACCTGGAGAGTTGTGTAAACATTTTTCTGCGGTTTAAATTTTGAAGCCGGGTTTTGAATAACTGTGATTTCAGGAACGGCAGAGATATTTTTTACAATAACCAGATAATATTTTTCACCGTACTTCAATGCGGTCTGCCATTCTTTATTTGTAAATAAAATTCCGCCGTCTGCCGAAGCTATTCCTTTTACTTCAACGAAATGCGACTGCTTTCCATCATTAATTTCAAAATCATATCCGCAACCAAAATCTCTGCTGTCAATAATTTTTCCTGCTATTGGCAATGCCTTATTTTTAAAATATTCCAAGAAAAAAGTTTCTGCGGCTTTTCCGGTCGGGCCACGCAGAATGAATACAGGATTCGTATCTCTTTTTGAAGGCTCTGCTCTCTCTCCGAGCAAAGCATGGATGTCCTGATATTCCTCTGTATTTTTAAACTCCTTATTTTGAAGTATCTCCTTAACGATTTCCAGCAAAGTAACATCATCGGTCTCCTGAAATGTTTTGAAAGTTTTTAACCTGCTGCCACGTAATTCTCTCACCCAACCAACACGATCATTTTGATGATACGGATCGAACTCGTCTCTCATGCCCTGAATAGTCCTCGGCTTTACACCCAAAATTAAACCCACTCCTTTTGTGGCATCTGTAAAACTTTTGTAACCTAACAAAGAATATCCCTGCTTATCAAAACGAGAGAGGTAATAAGCAACGATAAGGGCTAATTCATTCTGCGGCTTCATGATAGTAAAATATGCCCCGGTCGTGAGATATACCCGGATATCTGATGCTGAAGATCAATAACGAAGTTATCCCTAATTTTTTTCTTCAAAGGTATATATTTATCAGACAAAGTGGAATGAAACAATTTCAAATTAAAGGATAATTTGAAAGTCTCTCCATGATCATCATTCCAAAAACTTTTTCCTAAGGTATAACAGTAGTCCTTTCTGATAGGAATATCTTTTTTATTAGCACCTCCGTTGGTAGGATACTGACTCGGGTGTATCAAACCATTTAAAAAATAAGTGTGCTTACCATTTTTTTGAGCTGCATTGCATAAAGGTGTTATTTCGACAGCAATTGGAATTATTTTTGCATATGCAGTACCGAGAGAGGCTTCGTCCTTGTCTATGATGTCCGCAATAAATTGTTTTTTATTTGCCGTAGTCTGTCTAATTTTAAAAATACTACCAGGACCGGGATTTATGTCCGGTGTAAAAATTAATATCGTGTTAAGTTTTGCTTTTTCGGAGTCATCGAGAGTACCTGCGGCGATTTTTTTATACAGATTACCAAAACCATTTGCCACAATTTTCTGCGATACGGTACCTTTAAAAATTTCATTAAATGCCATGAGAGCATTTTGGGGTGTATCCTTTGGCCTACCATTTCCGGCGTAAGCCTCTGAAAGAGAATTTATAGTTTTCGACAGATCATCATGATTCTTTTGACCGGCAATATTTCCTGCTAAATCAGAGATGGAATCGGTAGCCAACCTCTCCCAGTCTGAAAACACTTGCAGCGATGGCGTAAGAGCAAGCTGGTCGTTAATTTTTTTAATAATTGATTTAATTTTAAATTTTCCGGTCGAAGTTTTAAAATCAGTTTTTTGTAGCGTTAATGTCGTATATGGTTTCGCAAAATCAGTCTGTCTCTCCATTTGCTGTAAAAAAGTGGATGCCACTTCTTCAGTAGTATGACTCGACCATATCACCAGAATATAAAATCCCGTTTTCCCGATTATTTTACTTAATTTACTCAACGCATTTCCTGCATTTTGAGCAGCATTGGTAGACCTCGAATCACTAAACATCAGGTCAAGAAAAACGAGGCGTACATTACTGCAAGACTTGTTTTCCAGGCTGCGGTTCGAAATTGTTTGAAAAAAAAGTGATGGGATTTGAATCGCTTCCAACGCTTCTTTTATTCCATTCCCTTCATCTTTGTTGTCGTCAATTATTACGACACGGGCAAAATCTGAATAATTACTTAGTTTCATATTCTCGACGGAAAATTAATTCAACTATCGCGCCATTAGAAAAGTCTTTCGGAATACCATCTGTTTCCTTATATTCACGAATTATCAGTCGACCGTTATATGCCTTTATCATTTCATTAACTATATGAAGGCCGAGACCCATGCCCCCCGGCTTCATCGACACAAACGGCTGTATTGCATCAGTCGGAGAAAGAGCGAATCCTTTACCATTATCTGCAATTATCAGTCCGACCTCATCATTACCATATTTTTTTATATCAATGTAAATTTTCTTCTTTTTTACTTCGTAATAATCCAACCAGAAAATTGAGTTATCAAAAATATTCAATAGTACTCCTACGATGGTATTCAACGAACAGCGTACTTTAACTGGTTTTGTTTTTTCAAATGCTTTAACAAGTTCAATCTTATGTGCTTTAAGCCTGAACTCAGTATTAAATATCGCATCTTCAATAATCAGCTTTAGATCAAGCTTTGTCTTTTTTTCATTTGCGATTAATACCGTGTAATTTTCTACAAGTTTGGCGATGGATTTAACCAGACCCCTTACTTTACTGATGTTAAAATCTTCGTTTGAAGCATCCAATGCCTGAGACAGCTCCTTAATTCGTTTTTCTATTTCATGAATGACAACACCTAAACTGAGACCGGCTCCGGCACTCTTTAAGAGAATACTGTTTGTCTTTATATACTGCTGTTTGATTCTGTCCAAGCTTCCAAAAAGCTCCTTCTTAATATCCTCTTTATGTTTAAAGAACTCATCGGGATTTTTTTCGCCAGGCTTCAGACGGTCTAACTTTTCATGTACCGACTCCTTAAGTTCATCAATATCGTAAATGACAGGCTCAGTTTTTGAAGAACCTTCATATAGTTCACGAATTTTTTCTTTATCAATATTTCTAAGCTGACCGAAAATTTCTATCGCTCTTTTGATTGAATCGCGAAAAATGAAATATGCCTGATCTTCAACGAACCCCTCTCTGTTGGTTTTTTCTCGAAGATCGCGACTGGCAGACCTGCTAATTTGAACCGCAGCTAAAATATTCCTGTTACCAATTTTCTGCGACGGTTGATTGATGCGTGTCTTATCAAGGTTCAACCAATCATCTCCCGGTTCACCATAATTAAAAATACGCATACCATCACGATAAACACGCACACCGCCGTTAACAGCCAAAAAATCATTAAGGGCCTCTTTATCCAATAAACCAAGATTAAGAATCTTTGTGCCAAGATCGAATAAATAAGCTTCAATTTTTATTTCTCCGATTTGAAAAAATCCCAGATCAAGTTGACCTTCTTTATTTTTTAAATTTTTTATTACCTTCTCGTACTCAGCGCTCTTAATGCCTATAACCCTTGGACTTAATTTATCCATTGATTTCCATGGTTTAAACCGATATGAAAAATCAGTAATCTGTCTTCCTGAAATTGTGCAATTTAAAGTCCATAAAGCTTTCTTCTTTATATCTTTAACCGTCAATAGATTCTTCGTCCACTCAGCCTGTTTTTCCACATCTTTAATCTTCAGCTGTAATAAAACGTCAAAATCCGATCTTTCACTAAAGGGAGAACTTAATGACGTAAGTGCTCTGTGTAATTCTTTATAAAGTTTTCCGTCCCAAGTGGTTTTAATTTTTTTGATATGAATATACGTACCTGTTTTTCCATTCTTAAACATCTCTGGTTTCCTTTCTTCGACAAAAAAACTGGCGTCTTCAAGATATTTTGTATTTTTAAAAATATCCCAGTCAATTCTTACAACTACTTCATTTTTTGAATTCGCATTTTTTGTAACCATCTCAATATAATTTCCAAGTTTGTGCACACCAAAACGGCCGATCCCCTTCTCTCCAATCGGCAACCGGCTGGCTGTGTAACCAAAATCTTTCGGAATATTTTTTCCTTCCAAAATTAATTCTTTTACGTCAGCTCCCGGCTCAAGCCAGACATTTTTTACAATCTCCGGTGTCATTCCAATCCCATCGTCAGCGATAATAATTTCAGCTTTTTCCGGGACATCGACATTTCGTAATGTGACTTCACACTTTTTCGCATCTGCATCATATGCGTTTTTAACTAACTCAATAACTGCAATATTCTCGCTGCGGATAAGTTGATCTCCGAGCTGAAGAAGTAACCTCGCGCGGGGTTTGAAACTACTATTTTTGACTTCTTTGCTCATAGGTATTTGATAAGTTCTTCCGCTAAAATGGTTGAAAACATTGGCGGCACTGCGTTACCAATCTGTTTAAAGCGCGGCCCACGTTGTCCCTCAAACTTAAAATCATCAGGAAACGTCTGAAGTCGTGCTGCTTCACGTACAGTCAAAGAACGATTCTGTTTTAAATCGGGATGAATGTAAAAATGACCATCTTTTGCAATATGAGCCACAACCGTATGAGAGCCACAAGCTTCATCATCGACGACCTTAAATCTGTCCAAGAATCCCCATTCATTCTTATGGGTCTTTAGTCGCCCCGGGAGCTGATTGTATTTAATATTTGCACCCTTCTGCTTTTCGAGCACTGCGCGTTTATAAATCTCCAAATCCTTTTTGGTATTTGGCCGCGCAATATGATCCATAAGCAATCCGAATTCAGGATTTACAATTCCAAGTCTTTCTAAAAGGATATTTTCTTTTGAAAATTTTCTCGTTTTAATTTCTTCACCAGCATTAATTTTTGGCAGATCGCCAAGAAAGTCTTTGACGAGGTAATCACGTTCAACTTTTTTAAAGTTGGGATATTTTTTTAATTTTGATTTTTTATTCCAGCCGACAAGTATGACTCTGTTTCTGTTCTGCGGAATTCCAAAGTGTGCTGCATTAAGAACTTCATAAGCAGTATCGTAACCAACATTCTTCATTAGCCTGCACATATCCTTTAGATATTTGCCATCACCGGAACTTATCAGACCGGGCACATTTTCAAAAACAAATATTTTGGTTTGAACGCTTTAAGGAATCCAACATAATACCTGTAAAGAAATTTACGACGATCCCATTTCATGTTTCGGTCGTCGCGTGCACGACCGATGCACGAATATGCCTGACACGGAGGACCTCCGACTATCATATCCAGCTCCTCGTCACCGAGGCGTAACCGTATTTGTTCTATCAGGTCTTTGTAACTGCTCTCGTTAATCGTTGAGCATATTACAGAATCCCTCTCCTTCTGGAGTCCATATTTTTCAATCAGAGTTTCACGGGTTATTTTCCCTAGAACATACTGTTTGTATTCCTGCATCGCTCCTCTTTTCAAAAGAGCATGGTAGATCATGCGAGTCACGAGTGTGCTACAGGCGTTTTCATCCATTTCGATATGTCCGATCATATTACAACCCGCCCTGATGAAGCCCTCTGACAAACCGCCTGCACCGGCAAACAAATCAAGTACCCTCGGACGGTTATCCGGTGGTAATTTTTTTTCAATACTATCCAAAACATTGTTGGCATCTTTTTTCAGTTCGTGCTCTTTGACGCGGATGACCTTGATACCAAGTGATTTTAATTTTTTGTCGACCATACGATCTCGTGAGATATTTGTTTTTATTTTTGAATTCCAAAATTTTTTATTTGTCGCCGGTTCCTGAAAACAGTTTTCGCAACCGTGCCAAAAACATCCATCCATGAAAAGTGCTGTCTTACGGTTCTCGAAGTAGAAGTCAGGTCGACCGAAAATTTCTTTTGGCTGCATCTCGAAGTCGGTCAACCCTTTGGAAATAAAAAGATCACGCAAAAACATCTCCGGGCCGGTTTTTTCTGACCGGATGCGTGACATATTGTAAGACCGTTGGGTCGGTGTTAGTACATCAGCCATGTCATTTAATAAGTTCCCTGATTGGAACATCAAGCGCAAGTGCGACCCGCTCGACGTTTTTTACAGACATATTTCTTACACCACGCTCAATGCTACTGATATAGGTAGGGTGAACTCCAAGAACCTTTGCGAGATCGCCTTGGGACATATCTTTCTTGAGGCGAATTTCCCTGACTCTCTTGCCCAACTTCGTCGCTATAGTCTCCGTAAGCTGCATATATTTTCCTTGCATTTATGGTAGCAGTTATAGTAGCATTGTGCTATATAGAGCAATATGTCTACTTCCTATTTTCTATACGCCCGCAAATCATCTGACAGAGAAGACAAGCAAGTCCGGTCTATCGGCGACCAGCTCATCGTCTTGCGGGAGCTGGCTGAAAGAGAGGGGCTTCATATCGTACAAGAGTTCACGGAGAAACGGACGGCCAAGAAGCCCGGCCGTCCTATCTTCAACGATATGATGAAACGCATTGAACGTGGCGAAGCGCAGGGCATCATATGCTGGAAGCTGAACAGGCTAGCCCGTAATCCAGTTGATGATGGCCAGATACGCTGGTTTCTGCAGCAGGGAACTATCCAGCGCATCGCCACGCCAGAAAAGAGCTACTATCCGCCGGACAATGTGATGCTCATGTCTATGGAGTTCGCTGTGGCGAATCAATATATTCTTGATTTAGGCTCTGACACGAAACGCAACCTTGAACAGAAAGCGAAACGCGGAGAGTATCCGGGACTTGCGCCTATCGGCTATATCAACGACCGGCGCTCGAAAACAATCATCGTAGATGAGCAGATGGCACCAGTCGTACAGCGGGCGTTCAAACTGTATGCGGAGAACGGATCGCGGCTTGAAGACATCGGACGATTCCTTTTTGATAACGGCGTAAAAACCCACCCGACAAAAAATGGGAAAGGCGGCAGGGCATTACATAAAGATAAAGTGAAAAAGTTTCTCACCAATATTTTCTATATCGGCATGTTCCGATACGCCGGAGAAATCTATGAAGGGAAACATGCGCCGATCATCGAAAAGAGGCTTTTCGATAAAGTGCAGGAAGTTTTGAAGTTGCGCGGCAGAGTCCAGAAAGCCAAGAAAGAGCCGACGGCTCTCTGCCGCTTCCTGCGATGCGGCGCGTGCGGCTGCTCAATCACGTGCGAAGTCATCAATAAGAGACAGAAAAACGGAAACGTGCACCGCTACGTCTATTACCGGTGCACGAAGAAGCGCGCCCCGTGTTTCGAGCCGTATATCAGAGAGGAGAAACTTGTCGCCAAACTGACGCGCCTACTTTCCAGCTTCGCCATGCCTGAGGGATGGGCGGAAGAAATGCTTTTGATGGCGGAGACGAAGGCGAAAGAAAAGCAGCGTGTGGCGTCGGCATCCATTCAGAGTCTGCGGGCAAAGATCGCCGGGCTGACTGCCAGCATCGACCGCCTGACCGACCTGTATGTCGGGCAGGATATTGAGCGGGAAACCTATCTTGAACGGAAGGGCGGTCTTATGTCTGAAAGGAAGTCTGCGGAGGAGCAGATCGCCCGGCTTGAACGAAACGCCGCTGCGTGGCTCCAACCTCTCAAAAATTGGATAAAAGACGCACAAACAATAGGCGAAACCTCCGAATCCGGCACTCTCGATTCAAAAAAAATTGCATTGCGTAAAATTTCCGGCTCCAACCTGTTTTTTAAAAATTCTGAAATCATCGTTACCCCCATTTTCCCTTATGCTGCGCTGCTTGCAGCGCTAAAAAATTTTTCAGAAGTAAAAGAAAAATCCCCCCATTTTCAGGAAGGATTCTCTTTGGTGGACGCTGTAGGATTCGAACCTACGACCCCCTCGGTGTAAACGAGGTGCTCTAACCAGCTGAGCTAAGCGTCCGGGTTAGCCAGTAGGGTTGAGCCAGTAGCCAGTAGTAATTGCTCTTCCTACTGGCTACTGGCTATGGCCTACTGGCTACCTTGAATGCGGTGATCATAAAGGATATTGCGATATTTGTCGAGACGGGATTCCTTGCGCTATTCACATATAGGGATTAAGCTCGGCCCAGAACATTCACAGAAAGGGGGCGCTATGCGCACACCTGCAAGACAAGCGAATGTAACAACTCCATGCTGGATGAAACTCGCATGGATAGAATCTCCGGCAACAATCATTCTGTTCGTTCATGAAGATATTATTGAAGAAATCGATTCGATTCCGATAACCGCACCAATCATTGAACATTTTTCAAGTAAACTTGGTCCGTATATTTCCACGTCCGATCAGTGGGGATTTCAGGGTTGTCTCAAACGACTTCCGAAAGATGCGGATGGATTTACCGCGTTCCGGATTGAACTTCCTATCATCAAGAAATTTCGAGATGAACTCTGTAGTCATTGTGACGGGACGGGAAAAAATGAAGAGCATTGGAAAGGTATCTGCCTTCACTGTGAGGGAAATGGCCATCCCCTTTTCTATGATTGGTCTTTGGCCGAAGCGATATCCGCGAGCATCACTTTGCTGGCAAATCGAATCAAGTTCAGCTGGATTGATCGCGAACTCACCGCAAAGACGCCGCAGTTACTGTCATTTGAAACATGCACGGATACAAGAAATCATGCGATCGGCGCTGAATGTAGTTCAATTCTTGTGAACTGGTTTCGTGCGCATGGCCCGGATGACCTGGAAGAACCCACGCGTGCAATGCAAAATGCTTGGAAAACGATGATGGGTAATAGCGACGATCATCCATATCCTATCTGTGCCGAAATTTCTTCCGAAAGCGGTCGATTGTTTCTTCATTGTCCGGGCGATGCCTGTGGCCTATTCCCTTCTTTTGGCCACGACGATCCCTTCGGCGGGTATGAACTCGATTGTCACAATCTAGACGATGCGATGCAACAATTCACGCTCCTTGCCGGGCTTGCGGCCACCGAAATGCAGGCTCGCAAGGAACTTGGACTGTAACCGTATCTCACAACGAGGTTTGATCGCTTGATCAAACCTCGTTTGTTATAAAAAAAAGAAGATGCCAGTATCAGCATCTTCAGAAGAAATGAGAACCATGGTTCCTGCGCCAACTGTTTGTCACGCCTTGGCAAGCTAGTCGTACCGTCATGGTACGAATTGGAACACGAACCATGGTCCGTAAGCATACGGTATCGATTTGTTTGTTTGCTGTCAAACAAAACAAAGACAATCTCTTATTCAACCTGCGCAAACAAAACGACGTAGTTTTTGCCGTATGCCTTCGCGCATTTCGGACATGTCGTATATGAAAAGTAGAGCTTCTTCATCGTCTTCCCCTTGGACGCAACATACGCCGCCATTTCTTTGGCCCATATTCCGGCGTTGCTGTACGGACCCTCAAATACTTTTGTAAGAAATGTGCCGGTAAGCGTTGCCATGAGTGCTCCCGGCACCTCTTTTGCAACATCGATATAGATGTCACATCCCCACAGCGACTTCTCATCCGTGAGCATAAGCTGATGCGGAGCTTCGGCCTCGGCTTTCTGAATCATCGCCAAATTTTTCGTAATGATCGCTCCCATATTCAAAGGAATATGCAAGAAACTCGTCACATGATCTTTCACGAACGTTTTGTTCGTCCACGTGATTTCCTTCTCCTGCCACGGATCGGGGTTAAACGGCTCACAGCATCCCGTCGGCACAACGGGCTTCTGATCGATAGATTGTTCCATACAATAAAAAAATAAAGGATTGAATAATATAAACGTACCTATTTTGTTGTTACAAGTCAATAATACCGTCCAGTCAAAAAGAAAACGGCCCTTTCAGGTCGTTTTCTTTGTTTGGCCGTACCACTTCGGTCAAAACCAACGTGGCCGTGCCATCCGTAGCTCCGCCGTTAGGCGGAGCGAAGGATGGTGCGCAGAAGAGGACTTGAACCTCCACGGGGCGAACCCCACCAGCACCTCAAGCTGGCGCGTATACCATTCCGCCATCTGCGCTTGAAATCAGAAGTGAGAATGTAGAAGTTAGAAGTTAGAATTTCGAAGGGATCCCCCGCTTCTAACTTCTAACTTCTAACTTCTATCTTCTTTTCTGCCCGAAGACTATAACAGAAACCTCTTTACTCGACAAGGCCCTGCTCCACGGGCTCCAAATGCTTGTTTCGGCCTGAAATAATCTTGAGCTTATCGGGCAAGATGCTCAACGAAAAAGAAAAACCGTTCAACACATGCCCGTCGACAAGCGCGTCGATCGGCTCACGGCTTTGGATGGATCCGTTCTGTAAAAGCATTTTCGTTTCTTCGGCAATCGCCGCTTTCTTTTTGAAGAACGAAAACCGTGACGGCGATTCTTCTTCAACCGAAGGCTGAATGGCCAATTCCAGCCACCCATCTTTCGCATTCGACATCGCCAAACCATTTGACGTAACGCCGCCAAGATTCCGGATAGAAATGGTCCCGGCTTGCGATGGACCGATGCGGAAACGCCCGTCCACATCCACGGTCGCGCGGGCGTCGCGCAACAAAACTTCGGTTAAAAAATACCGCTCATTGATTCGGCCGATATCCACGGTTTCAACGCGCCGCGCCGCGAGCGTTTCGCACGCCGCCTCGCCGACGGGAATGCCCAGAAGCCCGGCAATGTCCGACGGTTTGCATAGAGGAATGTATCCGACCGTAACCGGAAGATCCGGCAAAAACCACATCACTTTTTGAAGCGTCGTATCATTCCCGACGACAACAATATTCTGCGCCCCATCATGCACCAAGCCTTCCACGATTTCTTTCGGACTACGAAAAATCGCCAAACGCGAAACGCGTCCCTGAATCCCGAGCGCGGAACACCGCGTTTCGACATTCGCAAGGACGCGCTGATACGACGAATCCGTCAGGAAATCATCGTACAAATAGGCGTAGAGACGATTCATATACTAGCCAGTAGGCCGTAGCCAGTAGCCAGTAGGAATTGCATTTTCCTACTGGCTACTGGCTATGGCCTACTGGCTGATTTAAATGGCTATGAGTTCGTTTCGCTCGCAGGCGTTTCTTCTTTTTGTATCACCGGCAAGTCCTTCTTCGCCGCCGCCTGTCCCCCGCCGATTTGGACGCGGCCGTCGATGGATGCGCCGGATTCGACCGTGATGCGCTCCGCAACAATATCCCCTTTGACGCGCGCGCTTGCATGAAAAATAGCTTGATTTTTTATTTGCAGATTCCCATTCACTTCGCCGGAAATGATGGCTTCCTGCGCCGTAATATTTGCTTGGATTTTTGCTTCAGGACCGACGGTAAGCGTTCCTGCCGCTGAAATCGTTCCCTGAACGTCTCCCTCGATCAGCACGTCGCCTTGGCTGTGGAATTCACCTTCCACCTTCACGCCGCGGGCAATGACCGTGGCGGATGAAGCTCCGGCCCCCGGAGTCACCGGCATATATGCCGATTCCCCATTATATGGAAAATCGGAACGTTTCTGATTGGTAAACATAGCTTGGGCACTGTACACAATGGCGATAGGAACCGTCAACAAGAGGGTAGCTAGTAGCTGGTAGCTAGAAGCTGGGGCTATACGGAAGAATTATTTTAAATTTAAAAAATCCCTTCCAAATCCCCCAGCTACTAGCTTCTAGCTACCAGCTACATTTCCTCTGGCACTGGGATTCCAAGCAAACCTACCCCAATAGATAAACTGCGATACGCCGAGGCAATAAAGCGGAGGCGGGCGTTTCGCGTGGCTGGGTCTGCATCGAGCACGGGAAGATCGCGATAAAAGGCATTTGCGAGCCGTGCAGTGTCTGCACACCAATTTGCGATGATCGACGGCCGCATTTCTGCGGCAGAGCGGGCCACGACATCGCCGAATTCCGCAATTGCAATCGCCAGCGCTTTTTCCTGCGGCTCTTTCAGGCTATGACAGCTTGGTTCTTCCTCGCCGTGAGAAACCGGACTACCGGCTTTTTTCAAAATCGAATGCAAGCGCACGAGCGCATATTGCACATACGGACCCGTATCGCCTTCAAAGGACAGCGCTTCCTGAAGATCAAATGTCATGATCCGATCCGAATCCTGTTTTAACATCCCGAATGACATTCCGGCTTTTGCGAGCGCCCATGCCGTATACGACACCTGCCCTTCATTCCAATCCGCATGGCGTTCCTTGGTTTGCTTCCACGCGAATTCATACATCTCGTCGCGAAATGATTTATACGTCACGATATTCCCCTTCCGGCTCGACATCGCCCCTTCCTTCAGGGTCACAAATTCGTAACCCACGTGCTCGGTTGGAACCGTATATCCCATCATTTTCAGCGTCGCGAAAAGCTGATTGAAATACAGAGACTGCCGCAGATCAACAAGCATGACGCTTCGCGACATGGTTGGATACTCTTTTTGTTTTAAGAATGCGAGCGCAAGGTCTTTTGTTGAATACAAACTTGTTCCATCGGATTTCCGAACCAAGAATACGCCAAGCTTCTGATCCTCCAAGTCGACAATGATCGCACCTTGGCTTTCCTTGGCGATATTCTTTGCAAGCAATTCATCCACCATGCGCTGGCCATCGTCCACGACTTCACTCTCGAGATATTGGCGGTCAAGATTCACGCCGAGTTCTTGAAAATACAACTTCATCTCTTCGAGCGACCAACGGCGCGTTTCCTCCCAAATAAGATTCCATGCCGGATCGTGTTTTTCGAGTGCAATTTGAACAGCAGAAATTTCATCCTTTATTTCCGGATGCTCTTCGAGAGCGGTTGATGCCTCGGTATACAAACGGCCAAGATAACTCCCGTTCCTGTCCGTCGATGCCACGCGTTCCAAAATCGCCTGCGCGTCTTCCGTCGTCAATTCCGCAATCGACCGCTTAGACTTCTTGCGCAGTGCTGATACAAGCCGCCACAAACATTTTGCCACATGCGCCCCTACGTCACCGTGATAACTTACGGGAATGACATTCCATCCGTCATGGCGCAGGATCTTCACAAGCGAAGCGCCGAGCAAAAGATTTCGGATATGCCCGACATGAAACTCTTTGTGCGTATTTGGCTGGGCATATTCAAACACCGTGGGCGTATGTTTTGGCTGTGTCGATGATCCATACGACTCCCCTGCCTGTTCCACGTTTAAGACAAGCTGATGGGCGAATTCTCCAATCTTGATCGTAAAATTGACGAATGGCCCGGCCGCAGTTGCGGATTCAACATAACGAGTCGATGTACCAAAAGCTTCCGCGATACTCTTTGCAATCTCGGCTGGATTTTTTCCTGATTCTTTTGCCGCGCGAAAACACCCGAAAGCCAGATCGCCCATGTCCGCATTCGGCGGACGCTCAATGTCATTCGCAGTCACAGAAAAATCCGCAACAACAGAAATACGCTGGGCGATATGTTCTTTTACGGTGTGGAAGAGAGAAGACATAGGAAAGAAGTCGGTGAGTCGGTTGGTCGGTGAGTCGATAAGTAAGATGAAATCGTTTCAAGAACTACCCGACTTACCGACTACCCGACTTACCGACTATTCTGACGAAGTGCCGCTTGCCTTTTTGGATAACTTGATTCGACTTGACGGACGCGTTGACGTCGGTGACGACGGCACCGTCGAGCTTGACTCCGCCTTGTTCGATCTGGCGGCGAGCGTCGGTTTTTGATGCAACCAATTTTGATTCAACAAGCGCATCAACGACCGTCATCCCTGCACGATGCGTAAGCTCCGGCATATCATCGGGAGTCTCACGGTCGCGATGAATCGCATTAAAATGCTCTCGTGCGGCCCATCCGGCCTTTTCATTGTAAAACACCTCCACGATCTTTCGGGCAAGTTCATGCTTCGCCTCGATCGGATTGCCACCGTCCTTGATTCGTCCTTCGACGCGTTCGATTTCTCCATCTTCAACATCCGTACACAGTCGAAATCCCTGCATAATCATTCCATCCGTCCAGCTCATAACCTTGCCGTACATTTCTTCCGGCGCATCATCAAACGCAATCGCATTCCCCTCGCTCTTCCCCATCTTCTTTCCCGTCGGGTCTGCGAGCAATTCAAGCGTCACCACAAACTTTTCTTTCCCCTTCATCTCTTTCAATAACGTCCGCCCAGCCAGCATGTTGAATGTCTGATCATTTCCCCCAACTTCCATATCAACATCCATTGCCACCGAATCATACCCTTGCATGAGCGGGTACATAAATTCATGAAGGTAGACGGGTTTCCCTTCTTTGAGCCGCTTTTCAAACATATCCCGCTCGCTCATTTGCTGAACCGTAAAATGCGAAGCGAGTTCAATCACATCTGTGAATGACATCTTAGCCAGCCACTTTGAGTTGAACATCATCTTTGCCGGATTGTCTCCGGTAAATTTGAGAAACTTCGATGCTTGTTTTTTATACTTCTTACAATTTGCAAGAACCTGCTCGCGCGTCAATCGAACGCGCGTTGCCCCTTTATCCGTCGGGTCGCCAATTATGGCTGTAAAATCGCCGATCAGCATGATCACCTCATGCCCCATGCGCTGGAGCTCGGCGAGCTTGCGCAACCATATTGCATGGCCCATGTGCAAGGTCGGGCCGGTCGGATCCACGCCCGTATACACGCGAAGCCGCTTGCCGGAAAGCAAAGCCGTTTCGACCGGAGCAATATCCGGAAAAACATTCTCTACTCCCCGTTCGAGGAAGGCTTTCACGTCCGACGGATCGGCATTGAGGCGTGGCATAATAGATGTAGAGTATCGAAAAAGGCCGGAAAAAGCAATGTGGGCGGCGCAATCGACCATTGACTTTTCCGACAAAACAGGCTAGGTTGGCCGTGCTCCTTTAGACCTCACACAGAAAGGAAACGGCAATGCCTCAAAATTCTTCTTGGTGCAATGCGTCGCTCACCCGGGCGTATGACACGCGACTTCAACTCAATGCGAATTCAAGCATCGAGCAGGTGGTCGAAGAACATATCTGGAATATGTGCGCGAGACTATTCAAAAGATGTCCGTACGAGAAAATCATCGCGCATGACGGAAACGCCCAAATCCTTCAAGAATTCAGAGCGTTTCTTATTAAAGAGTACGGTGGATTCCTTGATCGCCGAAGAGCCGCGGCCTATAATTATCTGAACGACGAATCATCGGGACCAGCTGAACGGCGTTTAGCCGAAGAAGAAATTCTCCTTCCTGATCTTTCCGGCGAAGAACGCGCCCGCATCGTCATTCCAAAAGGACGCGAGAATGAATCCGCTACGTCCCCGGACGTTCCAGTTCCGCAATCTGCAGAATTCCAATCTGTCTAATCTCTCCAAAAATCACAAACCCCCCGAAGCACTTCGGGGGGTGGTTTTTTATTTACATCTTCCCCAATCTCTCTTCTATCGCCTTTTTCTTTCCTTCAGCTTCCTCAAGCTTCGCCTTCATCCCTTCGATAACTTTCGCTGGAGCTTTAGACGCGAATTCTTTATTTTTTAGCTTCGCCTTCGTACTCTTTATATACGGCTCCAGTTCCGCGAGTTCTTTTTGCATCTTCGCTTTCTCTTTTTCGATGTCGACTGCACCCGCAACATTCAATCCAATCGTCGCTGTCCCGCTCATCGCCGTCACCCAGCCATCCGGCGTCAGCTCGCAACGAATATCTGACGCGCGAGCAAGCTGTTTGATGACTTCAAGATTTGAATTAATCAAATTCTTTATTTCTTCATCAGAGGTAATCGAGAATTCCACAAACTTTACCGGCTCAATCCCCTGCTCTGCGCGGAGACGACGCATGTCGGTGATGAGTGCAATGAATATTTCAAATTTCTTTATCAGGGTTAATTTCTCTAAAGATAACTTATCAAATCCCTCACTCTGATTTGGCCACTCTGAAATAATAAGATTATTCTCAAATCCTGCTGTTTTCCAAATATGCTCGGTGACGAATGGCATGAATGGATGCCAGAGCTTGAGAATGGATTCAAGAATGTGAGACAAAATTTGTTCTTTCCCTTTTTCAATCTTTGCAATTTCCAAATACCAATCTGCAAGATCGCTCCACGTAAAATCTCTCAACTCTTCTCCTGCTGACGAAAACTCATACTTCTCAATTTTCTGCGTCACGCTCGCAACCGTCTCATCCAAACTCGCTAGAATCCACTCATCAGCCAATGTCTTCGATTTGATATTATTTATTTCTATGGGCGCACAGCCGTGCGCCCCTACACCATCACCTCCAATCTGCAACAAGATGAACCGACTGATATTCCACAGCTTATTTGTAAAATTCCTAAAACCCTCAACTTTTGCCTCCGAAAGCTTCATGTCTTGGCCGGGCGTTGTTCCCATCAAAAGAGACAGACGGACGGCGTCGGTTCCATATTTTGGAATCAAGTCGAGCGGATCAAGAACATTGCCGAGAGATTTGCTCATCTTTCTCCCCTGCTCATCGCGCACCAACCCATGAAGATAGATGTCCTTGAATGGCACTTCACCGAGCGCATACGTGCTCATCAAAATCATGCGCGCAACCCAAAAGAAAAGAATATCATAGCCTGTTTCAAGCACAGCCGTGGGATGAAACTCTTTCATTGAATCAAACGCTTTCTTATCCGGCCAACCCAAAGTCGAAAACGTCCAAAGTCCGGAAGAAAACCATGTATCGAGTGTATCAGGATCACGCTCCCAGCCTTCGCCCAGACTTGTGTCGCTCACCATCATCTCGGTTTGCAAATCCTCCCCCGTCGCCTCATTACGACCCTCCCCCGTCCCCTCCCTTCGCAGGGAGGGGTGACTTTCTGCCACCTTCTTCTTATACCAAACCGGAATCTGATGTCCGAACCAAATCTGGCGAGAGATGCACCAATCGCGGAGGTTGTTGATCCAATGGAAATACGTTTTCTTGAATTGATCAGGAACGATGTTTATTTGACCGGATTCTACTGCATACGTCATCAATTCTTTGAGCGTCGCTTCATCGCCTTTTTTCCAACGGCCGAGCGTATCTTGACGAAGCGCAAACTTTTTATTCACGCGAATAAACCACTGGCGCATCGGCAATTGCTCGACTGGAGCTCCACCGCGTTCGGCAACAGGAAGATTCTGCGGAATTTCTACGACAGACTTCAACAGCCCTGCATCACCGAGCATTTTTTCAACTTTCTGACGCGCTTCGATAACAGTCAAACCGGAGAATGCCGGACCGGCATCGCCTGTCATCTTTCCGTCTTTGCCAATCACCTGAACCGTCGGTAAATCATGGCGAACCGCTATATCCGCGTCGATCATGGAATGCGCAGGCGTTACGCCGAGCGCACCAGTACCAAATTCAGGATCAACGGCTTCGTCTGCGATTATTTTAACCTTGATCTGTTTGCCGCAAAAATTCGCGGTCAGCGTTTTTCCAACAAGATCCTTATATCGCTTATCCGTCGGATGAACCGCAACAGCCGTATCGCCGAACTTTGTTTCCGGACGAGTGGTAGAGATGGTAATCGGAAAATCCTTGTCGTAGGTGAACGTCAACAGCTTTGCCGTTGTTTCCTTCGTCAACACTTCATCATCCGACAATGTTGTCTGAAACTGCGGATCCCAGTTCACCACGCGATATCCGCGTTCGATGATTTTGTCGTCATACATCCTCTTGAACATCTCATTCACCGCACGGCTCCGTTCTTCATCCAACGTATATTTCTCGCGCGTCCAATCACAAGACGATCCCATTTTCCGAACCTGTTTGCGAATCGTATTCGCCGAATCATCCGCGAATTGCATAACGCGTTCCAAAAACTTTTCACGCCCCAATTCCTTGCGTGGATCCTTCATCCCCTCTTTCATGAGCAGCTGTTCAACTTTCACCTGCGTCGCAATGGCCGCATGATCCGTACCCGGAATCCAGAGCGTTTTTTTACCGCGCATGCGCTCGAATCGAATCATCACGTCCTCGATCGCAAGCATGGCCGCATGCCCCATGTGTAAGGTCCCGGTCCGATTCGGCGGCGGCATCACAATGCAATACGGCGCGCCTTTTTGATTCCGCTCCGGCAGCTTGTCCGGATCGAATACACCAGACGCTTCCCATGCGGCATAAATATCGTCCTCTACGCTCGAAGCGTCATAGGCCTTTGGGAGTTCTTCAAAACGGGACATAGATAAGAGAGATAGTACGTGTTTGCGGGGGTAAATGCAACCCTCGCCTTTTCTTTTACTCGACCTTCCCCCGGCCCCTTCCTTCGCAGGAAGGGGAGCTCTGATTCATGGTGGTTCCGTATGGGGAAGGTATATTTTTGTAATCGAATTGAATTTTATTTAATGTCCTTGTTGAATTATCTCAAAGCTCCATCAAAAACTAGCCTTGGCAGTATAGCTCCCCTTCCTGCTCGCCCCGCCGACGGCGGGGTAAAGGAAGGGGCCGGGGGAAGGTCGCTATCAGAAAACCCCCGCCCTGCACTTGCAAGTCGGGGGTTCACGCGAGACTGGAACAAGTTCCAGTGTGCGTTGAGGATGCGGATTCAGGATTCTGGGTCCCATTCAAATTGTATGACGATCTGCTTTCCGAGATGACCTTCGCCATCTTCCAGATATACAGTGTACCGATACAAATTCTCGGGAAAAATCAACGGTGTAATGTCTTCCAAGACGATATCGAACAAGTCCGTAATTCGAATGCTCTGCAGACGCAGAAATCTCGATTCTGCAAGATCCTTAAGTTCGCCAGCATCGCCCCACAATGTCTTGATGGCCGTGCGACACTCGGACTTGTTTGATAATTCGGCTCTTGCAATGACGATGAGATTCTCAATATCTCTTTCCAACAACTCCACGTTCGATTGTGCGTCCCTACGAAGTATGGACACAAGATGGTGCAGTCGATTCACGGCGTCGTCTTGATACTCATCCGGCTTCTTTAACATGATGAAATTCATACCTTCCTGGTTTGCCATCACGATCATTGTGTTTCGTGACGGATACCTCGCCGCTCTCGATCCTTCGAGAAAAACGACGTATCCGCCACAAAAATCCTTTTTAATCATGCTTATCCTGATCCATTTTGAAAGAACGACAGAATATACCAAAAATTACCCAAATCGTCAAGTTTACCTTCCTCACCACACGCCAAACGCCATACGCCACGCCCCGAATTGACATTTCCCCCTTCCCGTCGTAAGCTAACCCGTCGCCAATCGCCCAAGGGGAGAGAACGAGAAAGCGCAAATAAGTCGGTAAGTCGATGAAGTCGATAGAGTCGGTAAGTAATACAATTACGAACCGACTCTATCGACTTACCGACTCACCGACTCTTCTCATGGCTCTTACCCCCCAACAACAGGCGCAGGAAATGATCTCCCGCGCCAAACACATCCTCGTCATCGGACGGGTGCATCCTTCCATCGACACGGTCGCGGCGGCTGTGGGTTTTGGGTTGTATGCAAAGGCCATGGGGAAACAGGCGGATGTCGTGATTCAGGATTTTGACGCGGCAAAACATGTGCCGAGTTTTTTGAAAGATGCGAGCATGATCCGTCCGAATGTGGGAGCGTTACGCGCCCTGCATGTAAAGCTGGATGTTTCGAAAACGCCGATTGATGAATTGTCGTACGACGTACGCGACGGCGTGCTGGACATTACCGTTATCCCAAAAGAGCGCGAATGGAATCCAAACGATCTCACGACCAAACCCGGCGAAGACCGATATGATGTGATCGTGGCGCTCGATACGCCGGACATGCGATCGCTTGGAAAAATTGCGAGCGAACATGCCGACTTTTTGTATCGAACGCATATCATTAACATTGATTCGCATTCAACCAATGAAAACTGGGGCCAGGTGAATATCGTCAACATGAATGCGGTTTCAACAACTGAAGTCTTATTTGAACTCATGAACGGATGGAATGCTGGAATCATTGATGACAAAATTTCAACCGCGCTTCTCGCCGGCATGATGTCGAATACGCGCGGATTCCGCACGCCAAACGTGACGCCGCGAACACTGACCGCGTCGAGCCATCTCATCGCCATGGGCGCCAAGCGCGCGGAAATCGTCGACGGACTCTGGCGCACGCGTTCCGTGAGCACGCTCAAATTGTGGGGACGCGCGCTTTCCCGCTTGCATCTGGAAGAAGGCCATAACATCGTGTGGACGGCGCTCTCACAACGCGACTTTATGGAATCCGGCGCAGGGGCGGAATGCCTTCCTGACATCATCGACGAGCTCATCAGCACCATGCCGGAAGCGAAAATGAGCGTCATCATCTACGAGAACGAAAAAGAGCGCGATTCAATCTGCGCGCTCATTTCCACCGCGCCTCCGCATCATGCCGCAAATATCGGCCGTCCGCTCGGCGCCGTCGGTTCTTCCGAACGCGCCACAGTCTGCATCGAACATACCACCATCGCCGAAGCGGCGAAGAGTATTATTGAGTTGTTGAAGAAGTCACTCAAGCCGTAACGTCCTCGACATGTATATCGTTACGGCAAAAAGTATTGTTAAATTGTTGTATTGTTAAATTGCTACAGCCTGCACTTTTGTAGCAATTTAACAATACAACAATTTAACAATAATTTGATTACCTATCTTTTCGCTCCCCCGCCCGCCACGTCCGCCGCGGCGGACGAGGCGTTGCGGGCGGGTCGCTTCTCTCTTTCCCCACCCCCTGTTATCATCCACATACCAGCCACAAAGGAGGTGAAACATGGCTGAAAGCGTTCTTTCTAACAGGCAAAATAACGATCCGCCGAAGGAAGAAATTCCTTGGCTCAAATGGATCGGTGAACGGCTGTGGTACCCGCGATTCCGTTATGCCGCGCTTCCTGTCGGATGCCGGAAACCGATTTATCGGCTCTCGGTCGATGACATGAAGCACGTCGAGGAAATCGTCGAGAAGCATCTGCTTCCCTGCCAGTATCACGATGAGGGAGAAATTGCCGTTCTGATCATCCGCCTTCCTGTTCAATCCGCAGATTCAAACGATGAAGATTCCATCATCGCGCGAATCTACGAACAGCAGGTTCCGCGCGGAGACATGCCTCATCCGCTTCGCGGAACAATCGGGCGCGCACGACTTGCAAGCATTGCGATGAGCGATGCGAACATCCGCGCATGCCATCACCACCAGATGGATCCCGGATCCATCCGTCCACCAACAATCTAAAAAGTGAACATGCAAAATATCTACTAAACGGCGCGACCACTTGGATCGCGCCGTTGCCCGTTTATAAAAAATTGCGGATTACGTATTACGGATTGCGAATTATTTCTTCAATTCGTAATCCGTAATACGTAATCCGCAATTTTTCCCGCTTACCTCTTCTGCACCAACTCAAAAGGCGGTATCCGGCCGGTCGGGCATCCTCGCCAGGTAGACACCGACTCCGGATATCGCCTTTTAATCCCCATCCACACGATGAGTTTGTGGTAAAAAGTATAGCACACCACCAAACAAATATGCGAATTTTTTTCAAGTCAGGGTTGGAAAAGCCGCTTTACCCAGCCAAATGACGTCGAAAAGCGGCCTTTCCCCTGATTTCTTCATTACGGTCCAACTTGAATCTGCTCTGCCTGTTGCTGTGTTCCTGAAAGCTTCTGAACCTGCTGTTCAATCGCATCTAATCGCGTATTGATCTTCTGCACTTCGGTAAAGACATCAAGGCGAGCTTTCGTATTGCGAATCGTCGCCGCAGTTTCGGATTGCGCGTTCACGGCATTGAATGCAATCGTTGCAGTGATCAAAAGCGCGAGTCCGGCAATAATCGGCGCGGCCCAAACATGTTTCACGCCCTGTGCGGCTTCATGCGCATGCTGATGGCTAATTTGCGATGTCGGTCCGCAATATCGCACGGACTTCGGTTCAGCTGGCACGCTTGGCGCGGTCGGCTCCGGGCTATTCACTGCTTTTGCCGCGCGCGGCTTGCGCGAACCGGCTTTCTTGGTCTTTATTTGATCCATAGTGATGAAAGAATTTACGAATGGAAGATAAGAATATGTTTAGACGACAAGAGTATAGCACAGAAATCATCCACAGGGCAGGCCGAGGTTGCGTCGTCACGTGGTTACGTGGTTGCGTAGGAAGAAAAAGATGGCAGGATCGCCTGCCTGTCCGGTAGGCAGGTAGGGGTGATCCGGCGGATCGCCCTTAAAAAAACAAAAAATCTCAATCAGCCGACAAGGGTTTTCTTTTTAATAAGGGGTATAGAAAGAGACATCCAACAACGCTTACTATTATGCCGATAATGATAAAAGCTTGCGCTAGAGTATATATATCCACTAACCAGCCAATGATTGGGGCCAGAATCGCATAAAAAACACGCTCGACTAAGCTCACGACAGAAAGGACGGTCGCTCGAATATTTGAATTTGTTTCTTTATGGATATAGTCGGAAATCACTATCGTAGAAAATCCGCTGACAAATTGAAATAAAAAGACAAAAATAAAACTAAATATAAAAATGAATTTTCCCATAAGGACATAGCATGCACTCGTTAGTATGAACAAAAGTACGAGCGAAAAATTCTGACCAAGTTTCTTTTCAATGATATGTGAGTATTTTGCACTTAATGCCCGAATGATATTAAAGGCGGCAAAAATGAATCCAAAATAGACGATATCTATGCCAGATAATTTAAAATAGGGCTGATACAAATAGTAAGAAATATCAATAGCACTGACGATGAGCGCAGAATAGAGTATCAATCGTCGTATTCTTTTATTTTGGAAGGTTGAAATTTTGATTGATTGTAATAAATGATGAAAATGATTTTTTTTCGTTCGTATTTTGTTTCGCTTCGGTTCATGAAAAGAAAGGGCTAAGGGTATTAAAAGAAGATAAAAAGGAAGCATTGTATAAAATGTGTATCTAAAATTTATTCCGCCCAGCCAGCCTCCGACAATACTCGCAACAGAAATCCCTATTGAATAACAAAAAAAAATATTCCCCCAAACTTTTTTATACAGGCTCTCTTTATTCAAATCTTTCATGGTATCATAAATAAATGCTGAATCTGCGCCTGAAATGAAAACTCCAGCCAAAGCCCAGAACAAACTCGCAAAAAGAAAATGATAAAAATTTACCCCCAGCCCAAAAATGAGCATAGACAGCGTTGCAAAAATGCCAGTAAGCACAAGGGACTGTTTCCTCCCTATGACGTCAGCAAAATACCCGGTTGGAATTTCCATCGCGATCCAAACGACTGAATTGATCGATTGAATCGTCATTATTTGTGTAAATGACAATCCATTTTTTTGATAAAATAAAATAATGATCGGTGTAAAAAACATCAAGCTATACAAAATCTCGTATAGATAAAATTTCCAAATATTCCCTTCTAATTTCCGCTGATTCGTTTTCATTATGCCACGCTAAAGTATACCACTATCGTCTTCAGAAAATAACAAAACAACTCCCTTTAAAAGGAGTTGTTTTGTCTGGCCGTGCCATCCAAAACCCCCGGCGTTTAGCCGGGGGTGACGGATGGTGGGCGACAGAGGAGTCGAACCTCTGACCTTCACAATGTCAATGTGACGCTCTAACCAACTGAGCTAGCCGCCCGGATGCTTGCCCTCCATAGCTCGAGTCTTCGAGAGCGACGGAGGGTGAATCGCCGAAATCATACGTCGAAACAGGAGTTTCGTCAATAAGTAGCTAGTAGCTGGGAGCTCGTGGCTGGGAAGAATAAAAATAACCCCTTCCAAATTCCCTAGCTACCAGCTACTAGCTACCAGCTACTAGCTACTAGCTACCCTCACCCATCCATGCCATGATGGCGCTCATTATGGCTTCTGCGTTCCAGACATTTTTCCAACGGTATCTTGCTGACCCGTCCAAGATCGGAGCGATCGCACCGACGAGTTTGCACACGGCGCGGCTCATGGCGAGCTTTTTGCCGAGCGACGGACCAATTCTCGAAATCGGCGCAGGCACAGGAGCGATTACGCGTGCGATTGTCGAGCAAATCCATGAACCATCGCGGCTTACAAGCGTAGAGGTTGATCCCGAACTCGCACGCATTTTTCGCGCGTCATTTCCAAATGTTTCCTTGATCGAAAATGATGCAGAAAAAATCATGCATAATACGCATGGCGCTTATTCCGCGATTGTTTCCGGACTCCCCTTTACCAGTCTTCCGCCGGAAAAAACTCGCGCGCTCCTGAATGACGTCCGCGAATCATTAAAACCAGACGGAATTTTTATCGCATTTCAATATACCTTACTCAAACAAAAACTCTTCCAATCATATTTTCCAAAAATCGACATTCACTTTTCACCGTTCAATCTGCCACCAGCGTTTGTGTTTGTGTGCAGAAAGAAGAGCGCACTGATGGAAGAGATTACTCGTCAGTGAAATTCCTACAAATATACGAATGCTTTCTTTGTGAGCATTCGTATATTCGTAATTCGCCGATTCGCGTGATTCGTAATTCGTAGGAAAACAAAAACTCCGGCGTTAACCGGAGCTTGGTTGAACAAACAAAGAGTGATCGTCGAGAACCGCGTTCAGTAACTCAATTTGATGGTCCTCCATAGTTCGCCTAAGCGAACGACGGAGGATCGACCATCTGTACGTATCGCATACCATTGAAGGAAATGCGTACGCTTTTTCTCCCTAGAAAGGAGGTGATCCATCCACAGCTTCCGCTACGGATGCCTTGTTACGACTTCGTCCCTATCATCGATTCCGCCTTCGTCCCCTTAACGGGGCCTTCGGGCGTTTCCGACTCTCTTGACGTGACGGGCGGTGAGTACAAGACCCGAGAACGTATTCAATGCGCCGTGGCTGATGCGCATTTACTAGCGAATCCAACTTCATGAGGGCGAGTTGCAGCCCTCAATCCGAACTGGGGCAATGTTTGTGGGATTAGCTCCGCCTTGCGGCTTGGCGACCCTTTGTCATTGCCATTGTAGCACGTGTGTCGCCCTGGACGTAAGAGCCATGCTGATTTGACGTCATCCCCACCTTCCTCCCCGTTATCCGGGGCGGTCTCTCGTGATATACAACACGAAATAGGGGTTGCGCTCGTTATCCGACTTAACGGTACATCTCACGACACGAGCTGACGGCAACCATGCAGCACCTAGACAGCACCTTCGAAAGCGGCCTCCCTTTCGGGTGGCTTGCAGCTGTCTTTCAAGCCCAGGTAAGGTTCCTCGCTTACCGTCGAATTAAACCACATGCTCCTCCGCTTGTGCGGGTCCCCGTCTATTCCTTTGAGTTTTAGCCTTGCGGCCGTACTCCCCAGGCGGAATGCTTAACGTGTTAACTTGTTTCACCGACACCGGGAGGGTCGATACTCCCGACATCTAGCATTCATCGTTTAGGGCGTGGACTACAGGGGTATCTAATCCCTTTCGCTACCCACGCTTTCGTCCCTGAGCGTCAGCGACGTTCCAGTAAGCTGCCTTCGCATTTGGTGTTCTTGCCGATATTAACGCATTTTACTACTACACCGGCAATTCCGCTTACCTCTCCCGTGCTCTAGTCCGACCGTATCAGCGGCAGTCCCGAGGTTGAGCCTCGAGATTTGACCACTGACGTATCGAACCGCCTACGGACCCTTTACGCCCAATAAATCCGGATAATGTTTGAGGTCTCTGTATTACCGCTGCTGCTGGCACAGAGTTAGCAACCTCTTATTCTTTAGGTACCGTCATCGTTCGTCCCTAAAAAAAGCAGTTTACGAGCCGAAGCCCTTCATCCTGCACGCGGCGTCGCTCCCTCAGCCTTTCGGCCATTGGGGAAGATTCTCGACTGCAGCCACCCGTAGGTGTCTGGGCAGTGTCTCAGTCCCAGTGAGGGGGGTCGTGCTCTCACACCCCCTATCCGTCATAGCCTTGGTGAGCCATTACCTCACCAACAAGCTGATAGACCATAGGCCCCTCTCGAAGCACCGAAGTATTACATGGGAATGACTTGTGTCCCCCCATGTCTATCGGGAATTAGTCCCCCTTTCGGGGGGTTATACCCGTCTTCGAGGCAGGTTACCAATGTGTTACGCACCCGTTTGCCACTAATCATTCATCATATTGCTACAACAAATGATCCGTTCGACTTGCATGCCTTAGACGCGCCGCCAACATTCATCCTGAGCCAGGATCAAACTCTCAATTGAACACCCCGATGGACATCGGGGTATCTATACGAGTTGAACATGGTTCGTTTGTTCGACGATCACTCTTTGATTGTCCAAATTGCAGTGCGTAGTTCGTAGTACGTAGTGCGTAGGATTTTCCTACTGGCTACTGGCTACTGGCTACTCCCTAACTGGGGTCACGAAATCCCGGTGATGACCGGGAATCTCTTTCAGCCTCCACAGGGGAAGCCGGGGTGACTTTTCAAGGTGGTGGAAGAATAGAGGATTTTGAGAAGGACGTCAAGAGCAAAGTTGAGGATAAGAACTGGTAGCTAGTAGCTAGAAGCTAGTAGCTAGGAAAATAGGAAAAATGAGGCTTTTCTTCCTAGCTACTAGCTACCAGTTCCTAGCTACTAAAGACAGACAAGCCCTCTTGACAAGTTCTTTATTTTATGCTATATTGTCCAGTCATACTGAAAATCGATTTTGTGTGACATTGGCTCATTTCGAGTCAAGAAAGGCAGTTGTACCATGACAATCATCAATTCAAATCAATCATCTGTTTCTTCCGATTCCACCTCTTCCGATTCCAACACTCCCGTCGTTGCCAATACGAACGAGGCTGCCACGAGCGACTCGATCGAGGCCACGAGCAGTACGAACAATGTCGCTCCTGCCGCTGTCGAGCAAACGGCGAAGAAGTACGACGGACCGCTCTCGCTCGAACAAGCGCGCGAGATCGTCGGCTCAACGATCGAGAAGAATCGTGCAAACGATCTCGGCGACGAGAGCGTTCCGAAGGCAGCAAAGTGGGCGCATTACAAGATTCTCCCACGCATCGCCGATCCAAACGAGCAAGCAACATTCCGCAGGGAATTGCGCCAGCTCAATCCCCCTCCCGCACTCGACGCGCAGCGGGTCTTTGAACTGATCCAAAAACGCATTGGGAATAGCAAGGACCGGGAGGAGATCGTTTACGCCGTCAAGTCAGTCATTGGCATCATCTATCACGCCGATGGATTGAATCAGACGGAACGGCAAGCGCTCATTACCGTGGCCCGGGATTTCTTTCCCAAGATCACACTCGATGTGGCACGCGCGGAGTTCGAAAACTCCAACAACGTTCTGGAGACTGCATTCAGGGGCTTGGAATGCCGAGACAATTGGGAGCCTGCAGAAGCGGCTTCCATCGAGGCCTTCATCGAAGGCGCTGTCCAAAGCCACTTCACCAAGACCGCTCGGTCATCGATTGAGCTGAAGTATGCAGTCGCCGGGGCCAAGCAGTTCTTGTCCGAGGCACGGGATCGCATTGAGCGCTTCCGCAATCCCCAGCAGCAAAACCGCCGCCCCGCATCCTCCAACAATCGGCGCTTCGACAACAGTCGGCCAACCGTGCTCATTCCGAGCAATCGCGAAGCGAAGCTGAAGACCTCAGCAAGCGCGCCCTCCGTGCTTGAACAAGCAGCTAGCGCTGATCAGCGAAAGAAGTCGCGGGAGGAGCGTGCCAAGGCCAGTACCGAAGCAAGCCGAAGGCTCACCCAGGACATGCAGCAAAGCAAGTCGAAGAAGGAGCGCCATGAAGACGCGCCGAAGCAAGGGTCCGCCGGCAAGAACAGGAAGAAGAACGGCAAGAAACAGAGCGTTCAAGCCACCGCGTAAGGCCCAACTACCGTCCCAGATCACTTGATCGAGACGTAAAACAACGACCTGCCGGTCGACACAGTGCAATCACTTGCGCTCACTGTCGACCGGCTTTTTGTTAGTAGCTAGAAGCTAGTAGCTAGGAACTGGTAGCTAGTAGCTAGGAAAATAGGAAAAATGAGGCTTTTCTTCCTAGCTACTAGCTACCAGTTCCTAGCTACTAAAGACAGACAAGCCCTCTTGACAACTTCCCCATTTTATGCTATATTCTCTCGTTACGCTGGCACGGTGCCTACGTATCAAAATCACCGGTTCTGCGGAACCAAATCAGGAGAGTGACAGATGACGACTCAAATCAATTCAAGCGACTCGAACATTGACAATTCGTCTCAAGAAACAACGACCAACAACGTCGAGAATATTCTCAATCGTACGCGCATCGCAACGATCAACAACATCCTCAAAAGGATGCCGTGCTTCGAAGCAATGGCGAGAAGCGTTGTCTGGGCCATAGATGTAAAGACGCAGGTTGAACGCAATGATGAGGAGCAATCTTTCTTTCAGGTGCAACTTGCTCAATTGCAAGTCATCGCGGCTCAACCGTTTTCAAAGGATTTTCTCCAAGCAATCCGGCCAGTCGACGATCGACATTTCCTTCGCTGGGCAACGGCATGTCTCTTTCTCATCAACGAAGAACTCGTCGATGACATGAATCAGCAGGCACGCGCTTGGCTCGAAGAAGTCGTCGAAGAAGCAATCGGTACGCTGTCTGCCATCAAGTGGTTTGCACTCCAACGCAAGCCAGAAAAAGACGATGGAGAAAACACGTGCGAGTGGGCAAAACAGACTTTCATGAATTTCATGAATTTCCTGAAAGACGATGGTGAGATCAGCGAAGCTCTGACGTGGTTGGAGCAGCAGATCGTTCCACCACTCAATCCCACCTTTGCTCATGTCTGGGTCAGCAATCAATTCGCCGCCTACCAGAAAGAGCATCAATCAACGATGAAGAAGCCCATCGAGCAATCTCGCCGCCAGAAGAAAGCCAAGCGTCCAGAAGCACGCAAAGCGAGCGACACCATCCCGGCCCCAGCACCGGCCGTGAACAAGGCCATGGAGTCGCATGCGGAAAACGTCATGCCGCTCGACGATGATGACGCTGGTGAAATCACTGCCGTCGACGTCAAGCGTCCTTCGTCCAAACCGCCAGTCATAGATGAGCGCACGCTTCCAGACATGGCCCCGATCACCGAACCTCCACCTCCAGCGGAAAACAATGTCAGTGACAAACGAGTCAACGACGAAGAGATCCAAACGGGGTCAGAGGTCTCGGACGAAGATGTCATGGAACTCGCAGGTCAATTGATAAGCCAAATGCCTGAAGTCTACACCGATATGGCTGATGCAGTGACCAACGCCAAGCGCCAACTCGGTGTGCCAGTCTACACGATGTGAGACGAAACGTACTGTCTAGATGATCGAATCATTTGGACATAAAACTCCCCGGTAGAAAGAACGCATGCGCGTCTCCTTTCTACCGGGTTTTCAGTTTGGCTAACGGCTGACAGCTTACGGCTTACGGCGAAGATCTCTTGCCGTTAGCCGTCGGCCGTAAGCCGTTAGCCATCTTCGTGACCTCCACCCAATCCCCCGCTGACAACTCTTCTGCCCGGATTTTCGGATTGAGTTTGATGGATTTGAGAATCTGTTCGATGTCTTGCTTGGACATTTTTGTATTCAAAGGACCGAATACCATAAGATTCGAAGCGAGCTGTTTTCGCGGATGCGCAAAACCGATTTTCGCGACTTTCATGACCTGCTCCGGATCAATCCCCCATTTTTTTCTCCGCTCGTCATTCGTCATCGGGATAAGCTCAAGCAATGCAGAGTCAACCTTTGGCGGCGGATAAAAACAATTCGGCGGAACTTTGCGGATGATGTTTGCTGATGAGCAAGAGAGTGCGATCATCAAAGATAATAGTGAAGAGCGCGGCGCGCCTGTCCTCCGTAGCTTCAGCGAAGGAGAATGATGCGATGCACGCATCAACGCAAGACAGCGATCAGCAACTTCTTTTTGAATCAAAACGACAATCGTCGATGGCGGATCGGTTTCCCAGAGAGCTTTTCGGAGTAAAAGAGAGGTGATGGCGTAGGGGATGTTGGCGATGAATTTCCAATTTAGGGCGTGGGGATTGGAAGAAATTATTTTTATCCAATCTAAATGAGCCGCGTCGCCTTGAATAACGTTGAGATGAGAATCGGCTTTGGCGATGAGTCGGTCGGCAAAGGCACGATCTTTTTCGATAGCGATGACGTTCGCGCCTTGATCGAGCAAGGCATTGGTCAATACACCTAGGCCCGGACCAACTTCAAGGACAAGATCGCCCGCTTGGACATTTGCCGCCTGAATCGCATCACGAATCACGACGGGCTCAATCAAAAAATGCTGGCCCAGTTTTTTGTTTGGGGTCTGGTGCATGCTGGCGAGGATGGATTTAATTTGGGAGGGAGTCATACTAAAGAGGGGCGTGGGGCGTGGCGTTCGGGGAGTAGTGAAGATCTTTCGCCACGCCCCGAACGCCACGCCCCACGCCCCAATCCTACCATGCTTGACACAACTCGTAATTCTTGATATCGTACACGATCAGTCCGCACCCTCACAAAGGAAGGTCAGTCATGTCAATGAAACCCGCGGCCATTCGGCCGCTCCAACTTGTAACCTCAAACCTTTCGGATGCCTCCACGCATTCGAACAAAAACCCCATGCGCATCACCAAGGAAGCGCATGGATTGAAAATGGCCGGCCAGTATGCCCAAGCCTTTGAACTCATCCGCCACGCGCGATTGCACATGCGATTCAGCAGTAAAGGTAATCAACGAACAAACGTACTCCGTTCATGCACAAACCTGTCGACCCTGCTTGGACTGGAAACCGACGTCGATGAATCGGCGATCATGCATTTCCAGCACGCTTCGGACTATCTCCATCGTGCCGCACAGGCCCTGCCTGAACGCGCACAACTCGGAAAGAGAACGCTGGAGTATCAGGCATTCGCACTGGAATGCTTGGCAATGGTTCAGCGCGCTATCGCATGGCGTTGCGTCTGTGACATGAAAGGAATACGCATTGTCCTCGAACGGCTGCGAGACGCTCCGGGCTACAGACGGTTGTCCGGATGTCTGCAACGACTCGAAAAAAGCACGCGCGCGGCAATCGCTCCAAACTGCGAACGTCGCGAAGCAAAAATCTGTGCCACGTTTTTCTATGTCTCGGTCATGCTTGCCAACTGTGGGCTTGCCGAAGAGTCATTTACACTTCAGTTGCTAGTCAGGGAACGGGTAGATGCGCTTCGCGCGTCAAACGGTGAAAAATCACCATAACCGTCACATTGATGTGGTTTGACCCCTTCCTGAATAAAAAGACGGCTCACGCAATCCTAACGTGAGCCGTTTTAAATTAGAAGTTAGAATTTAGAAGTTAGAAGAATCGCTCTTTCTTCTAACTTCTAAATTCTAACTTCTTTTCTTAAATGGGTACAAACAAATCCGCTTCGAAGCTCCTATTTCCGTCTCAAAATGCAACACGGTTTTCTTTAATCCTTCGCGTAGCGGCGTCGCCGCTTTCCATCCTGTCGCCTTATGATACAGCGACGCATCGAGCGCGCTCCGCAGAGGCGCATTCTTATCCGGCGGACCCTTTTTTGGCTTTTTCTTATATCCGACAATCTTGGCGAGGTGGTGAAATAGTTCTGTAATTGTCGTTTCTTTTCCCGTACCGACATTAAACGCTCCACACAGCGTTTTCTTTTTTGATGCGCGAAGTACGGCATCTGCGACATCTTCAACAAAGACAAAATCGCGCGTTTGCTTTCCGGTTCCATTTACCGCCACATCGCCGTTCGTGAGCATTCCTGTCGCGAACATCGAAACCACGCCAGCTTCGCCTTTTGCATTCTGCCGCGGACCATATACGTTCGCGAACCGAAGGGCGATAAACGGCAGTCCATACTCCCGTTGATAGAACATGCCATAGAGTTCAATGGTTCGCTTGGCAATGGCATACGGGCTTTGCGGTTCGGAAATCTGATCTTCTGGAGTCGGCACTGGCGAATCGTCTCCGCACAGCGCTCCCCCGCTTCCGGCAAAAATAAAACGCTTCACGCTCGCTTTCGCGGCCGCATCAAGCAAGCCGAGCGATGCGCGAACATTTGTTTCCGCGTCAACAACCGGCTCTTTAATAGATACGCGCACGTTTATTTGCGCGGCAAGATGGCAAATGAGATCCGGTTTGTTTTTTCGAATCCATGCCGTCGCGCTCGGATCGCCGATATCCGCATGTAAAAAATTTGCGGCCGGATGAATATTCTTTCTCTGCCCGCTCGACAAATCATCAAGAACCGTCACCCGATACCCATCTGCCACGAGCCGATCAACCACGTGCGAACCAATAAAGCCTGCGCCGCCGGTGACAAGGGCGATGGGGTGGTGGGAAGTTGAAGACTTTTTCATGAACGGTAGTATAGCAAAAGAGTCGGTGAGTCGGTGAGTCGGTAAGTAAATGCGCTCACTTACCGACTCCCAACTCACCGACTTACCGACTATTGGTATGCCTTCGCCTGCAACGTAAACAACTCCGCATACCTTCCGCACTTAAACATGAGCTCATCATGCGAGCCCTCTTCGATCACGCGGCCTTGATCAACGACGATGATGTGCTCGGCCTGGCGAAGGGTGGAGAAGCGATGGGAGACGAATAAAATTGCTTTGCCCGAAAGAACATCAGGCAAGGTCGTAAAGAAGTGTTCTTCTTTTTGCGCGTCGACAGACGATGTCGGCTCGTCAAAAATATAAATGCGCGCATGGCGGTACAAAGCCCGTGCAATGCCGATGATTTGATTCTGCCCGCCGGAAAGCTCAATGGCTTTATCTTCGGGCATGGCATATTGCTTTCCCGCATGCGTTTCGAGTCCTTTTGGAAAATCCGAAAGAACCTCGCGGAGTCCGCTTGATTGAATCGCTTCTTTCAAACGATCTTCATCAAGCGGAGACGCGGCGTCTCCATATCGAATCTGATCAATCAGCACATCGTCAAAACGAGGCACTTCCTGGCTCAATACCGAAAGCACGCGCCGCCATGCAGATGGCTTGATTGTTGCAAGATCAACGCCATTCACCAGAACCCGTCCCTTTGTGGGATGAAACACGCCCATGAGTAATTTAAGAAGCGTCGTTTTCCCTGCACCATTCAATCCGATCAAAGCAATGCGCTCCCCTTCTCGAAAAGAAAAGTTCACGCCGCGCAACACCTCTTCCTCATTTCCCGGATAATGAAACCACACGTCTTCGAAAGCAACGGTCAGTCTCCCTTTCGGAACAGAAGCGCCTTTATCCATTTCTGGACGAATGGAAAAGAAATCACGAATAACGACGAGATATGATCCTTCACGCTGAATCATGCGCAAATTACTCAATCCGTTTCCTAGACGACTCCATAATGATGGGAATGTCGAGAGAAAAGCAGATGCCGCACCAACCGTGACAGATCCAGCGATCGAACCAGTGATGATAAATCCGAGTCCGACTCCCATTGCAATAACGTACAGCGCATTAATACTAAGATAGGACAGGCCCATTTTTTTCAGGTTGTCCATGCTCTGCTTCATGAGTCTCTTTGCGAGATCATCCCATTTGCGCAAAAATGTTTTATGAAGGTCCCATGATTTTACCGGGAGCAGTGAGAAAGGAAAGGTGAGCGTATTGCGAAAATAGTTCGCTCTCCGGCCTTCGCGGGTTTCGTTTCGAAACAGGCTCCAATTCCAAAGTGTTTCGCGGCGGCTCGCCAAAATGCGCAAAACCACGGCGATGCAGAGCAGCACGATGGCGGGCCAAGGAATAAAAGCAAATACGGCCGCAAAACCAAGAACACCCGCAAATTGAAACGCGGACCAAAATCCCCACTGGGCGACATTCAAGACAACGTAGGATTTCCGTTGAAACGCGTCGCACAGGGTTCGAAATTCCGTCTGCTCGATAACGGAGAACGGCAGGGAATTCATGAGTGCGATAGATTTCTCTGACAATGCATGTTCCAGACGAAAACGAATCATGTCGCTCTGAATGTCGACGACCGCTTCTGTCACGTTATAGAGCGCAATACCAAGAAGAAGGATGCCTCCCCACCATATCGCCGCTGAAATCTGCTTGGTCGCAAGCGAATCGATAATAACTTTTGTCGCGTAGACGATTGCGGATGTGAATGGGACTTGTAAGACTCCGCCGATCGCCCAAATCAAAAAGCCGCGCGGATGCGCTTGATAAATAAACTTCGCAATGAACGGTACGGCTTTTAAAATTTCTTTTGACGTGGGCTTTTCGTTCAGTGCGGGAATGCGAGGGACATCCGGTGTCATGGAGACCATGATACACGGGATTGAAAAGGATTGCCATGATTATATTAAAAAAATAATCCCGGAAATCCTTTTAAATCCTATTAATCCTGGTTCAGACTCGCTTTCACATCCCCGGCCTGCATGCGTAGATAGGCCTCGGCGAAACGGTCGAGGTCGCCGTCGAGAACTTTGTCAGTTTCCGTCGTCTCTTCGCCAGTGCGAGCGTCTTTGACCATTTGATACGGATGAATCACGTAGTTGCGGATTTGATTTCCCCATTCCGCGCTATGAAATTCTCCGCGTAATTCTTTTTTCTCTTTTGCCATTTCTTCTTCCCGCAGTTTGAATAATTTTGACCGTAAAATCTGCATGGCCGTCTCTTTATTCTGCACCTGGCTCCGCTCATTCTGGCATGACACCGTGATATTCGTAGGAATATGAACGATACGCACTGCGGAATAGGTCGTATTGACCGACTGGCCGCCTTTACCGCCGGACATGAATGTATCTATGCGCAAATCTTCGGGCTTGATATCAATCTGAATGCTTTCATCAACCTCCGGTAACACTTCAACGAGTGCAAACGACGTCTGCCGCAAGTGATCCGCATTGAACGGTGAAAGGCGTACAAGGCGGTGCACGCCAGCTTCACCGCGCAAAAATCCGTATGCATGGCGCCCTTCAACAAACATCGTAGCGGACTTAATGCCTGCTTCGGTTCCACGGCTTTCATCAACAAGACGCGTCTTCCATCCTTTCTTTTCCGCATAGCGCACATACATGCGGAGCAACATCTCGGCCCAATCCTGCGCATCCGTTCCCCCGGCTCCGGCATGAATGCTCATGATCGCCGACCGATCGTCATACGGCCCGGAAAAAAGCATATCAAATTCCCGATCTCCAAAACGTTTTTCCAGTTCTCCGACGGTCGACTCCATTCCTTCCAGCGTTTTCTCGTCATGCTCGCTATCCGCCTCGTGCACAAACGCAATCGCATCCTCGATTTCCGTCCGCAATGCCGTCCACGCATCAACGTCGCGCTTCAGATCCGCCAGCTTCTGCGACTCTTTTCGTGCCCGTTCCTGATCGCTCCAAAAATCCGGCGCACCTGCCTCCACCTCAAGCGCCTTGATCTCGGTCATCCGCGAATCAATATCCAAAACCTGCCACGCATCAAGAAGGCGGCGGCGAAGATCAACCAAGCGATCTGTTAAAGGATGTGACATGATGAAAGTTTATCTAGGGCTGATTGTTGTATTGCTGAATTGTTAAATTGTTAAATGTCATGAATGCCAACAATGTAACAATACAACAATGTAACAATCTCACTCTATCTGGCACGAAAAAGCAAGCCTACGATTGCTTGCCTCAATCCTGTTTTCAGAGTTTGATCTTCCCCCGATACGGTCCAAGGATGGGAATTTCCCAAAAAATACCTTGCAGACATTTTAGGATCACAAGGACATTCGCAAGGATGACGGCGGCAAACAACATCCAGCCGAGAAACGGAATCCAAAAAAAGAAAGCGCCGATCACCCAAATCACGAATAACAGCATCCCCTGCTTCGCATGTTCTTGCGCATATCGAGATCCGCGCGCGCCAAGCAATGGTACAAGAAAAAGAATACCGATATACGAAAACGCGGCGATGATTCTATGATCTTCTATGTCCTTTGGATCAAACTTGGGCATTGGGATGCCCCGGATGGGTTCTGACATACGGGAGGAGTATACAGGGAGGTTGCGTGGTTGCGTAGGGCGTGGTTGCGTAGGAAGAATTGGAGATGGTAAGCGGTAAGCAGAGAGCGGTAAGCGGGACAATGAACCCGCTTACCGCTCTCTGCTTACCGCTTACCTCTTAATCAAACTGACTTGACAAAATAGGCTTTTTGTGCTATAGTATGGGCAGTTGTAGGAAATCCCTCAACGTACACTCAAAAAAGCCTAAGGAGGCAAAAATGAATCATTGGAATCTCATTGTCTATATCGCTGGATTTCTGACTATGACTGCTGGAGTCATGCTTTTCGGCAAAGCTCGACGTAATGAGCAAAGAAGGAGGATTTCCAGTAATCATCACACGCCGCGACATGGTTCACAGGAAGCAATTGCATTCGTCGTCTGTGTGATCGGTATCGTGCTTGCCTCAATCACGAGAGACGCACTAAAAATCCCAAACTTCGCTCAATCATTTCTTCCAGTAGGTTATTTAGTAACGGCTTGGTTCATCATGATGAAACGAACCACCGCTAAGCAATCTTGAGCCTTACACTTCTTCGACCGGAGTACCACATTGTGGAGCCGGTCGATTTTTTTATATCGACCTACCCCCGGCCCCTTCCTTCGCAGGAAGGGGAGCTATACTGCCAACGTAATTTTTTTTGACAACGAAAAAAAATAAATAACGACGACTATTTTTTCTTTTGAGTCCACCGCCAGAAAATCTGGTGCACGCATATCAAGATGATCTTGAAAGCAAGCTCCCCTTCCTGCGAAGGAAGGGGCCGGGGGAAGGTCGATTCAAAAAGGACGTCGCATTCAACGCGACGCCCTTTAATTCTCTCTGTTTTCCCCAGCTACCAGCTTCTGGTTTCTAGCTACTTCTAAAATCCCATTCCTCCGCCCATGCCTCCATGGTCATGCCCGCCACCGGCCTCTTCTTTCTTTGGAAGGTCGGTAATGGCACATTCAGTCGTGAGGAACATGGCCGCGGCGCTTGCGGCGTTCTGGAGTGCGTAGCGCGTGACCTTGGCCGGGTCGACAATGCCTGCAGCCATAAGATCTTCGTAGATATCTTTTGCCGCATTGTATCCTTCGGATCCTTTGCGGATTTTGACTTCCTGCGCAACAACAGAGCCATCTTTTCCAGCATTCTGTGCGATGATGCGAATCGGTTCTTCAACAGCGCGGCGAAGAATATTCAAACCGATTTTCTCATCGCCTTCCAGATTCAAGGAATCAAGAACCGGAAGCGCGCGAAGCAAGGCCACTCCCCCGCCTGGAACGATTCCTTCTTCGGTTGCGGCTTTGGTTGCAGAAACCGCGTCTTCGATGCGATGCATCTTTTCTTTTGTTTCCGTCTCTGTTGCGGCACCGACCTTGATGACTCCCACTCCGCCGACGAGTTTTGCCATGCGTTCCGTAAGCTTTTCCTTATCAAATTCGCTTTCGGTCGATTCAATCTGCTTTTTAATCTGCGCCGCACGTTCTTTGATGGCCTTTTCATCACCTGCGCCGCCAACAAATGTCGTATGCTCCTTTGTTGAAACGACTTTTTGCGCAGAACCGAGGTCGGTCAATTCAACAGAATCAAGCGAGCGTCCCAGATCTTCTGTGATATATGTTGCACCAGTCACGATGGCGATGTCCTGCAACATCTCTTTTCGGCGATCGCCAAAGCCCGGGGCTTTCACCGCAAGCACATGGAATGCGCCGCGAATTTTATTGACGATCAGGGTCGCGAGAGCTTCTCCATCAACATCATCCGCGATGATGACCATGTCTTTCTTCCCGCTTTGCGCAACCTTTTCGAGCACAGGAACAAGTTCTTGCACGGTTGAAATCTTTTTATCTGTCACAAGAATCGGCACATCCGCATATTCCGCAATCATGCGTTCTGCATTTGTCACAAGGTAGTGAGACACATAGCCCTTGTCGATGCGCATTCCTTTGACCGTCTCGGTCTGAATGCCGAATGCCTGCGATTCGCTCACCGTGATCACGCCTTCGTCGCCGACTTCTTTGATTGCCGCGGCAATGATCTTTCCGATTTCCGGATCATTCGCGCTGATGCTCGCAACCTGTTCAATTCCGTCTCCGGCAACCGGCTTTGCAATCTTCTCTTTGATTTCCTTCACCATCGCTTCCACGCCTTTTTCGATTCCGCGTCGAACCGCGAGCGGATTTGCACCGGCGGTGATGTTCTTGATTCCTTCCGCAATCATGGCTTGCGCAAGAACCGTGGCAGTCGTTGTTCCGTCTCCGGCAACGTCATTCGTTTTCGATGCGACTTCTTTGACAAGTTCCGCGCCCATGTTTTCGAACTTGTCTTCGAGCTCGACTTCTTTTGCAACCGTGACGCCGTCTTTGGTAATGGTCGGACTGCCATATCCGCGGTCAATCACAACATTGCGGCCTTTCGGGCCGAGTGTGATTTTGACGGCATTGGCAAGCGTATCCACGCCGCGCTTGAGCGCATGGCGGGCTTCTTCGTTGAATAGCATTTGCTTTGACATATAGTATAGTTGTTGCCTTGAGGTCTACGAATGTACGAATGACGCGAATCAGCGAATTACGAATATACGAATATCTTTTATTGAGAGTATTCGCCGATTCGTATTATTCGTACATTCGTAGACCAAATAAATTATTACTCGATTACCGCGAGCACGTCGGATTCAGAAATGACGAGATAGTCCGTGTCGTCGACTTTGACTTCGTCCGGTGAATACTTTTTAAAGACGACTTTGTCGCCGACTTTCACGTTCATCGGTGCGCGCGTTCCGTTATCAAGGACGCGTCCCGGACCAATGGCGACGACATTCCCCTGCTCCGGACGTTCCTTATCCGCCATATCCGGCAGGATAATCCCGGACAATGTTTTCTCTTCTTTGGAAGCCGCTTGGACGATGATGCGGTCTCCCATTGGACGCAATGTAGACATAGTTGAAAGAATGGTAGGTCGTAGATCGTAGGTCGTAGGTCGGCCCGATTCCCGATCTACGATCTACAATCTACGTATTATTATGATAAGCACTCTAAGAAGCCGAGTGCTAATGTGGCAACAGCATGCCAAAGTATGGGCGGGGAGTCAAGAGGTTCGTTTTAACCGACCTACCCCCGGCCCCTTCCTTCGCAGGAAGGGGAGCTATACTATCGAGGTTGATTTTTAGATGGAACTTTATAAATGATATAACGCGGATTTTAAATAAAAATTAATTCGATCACAAAAAATTTACATTCCCCATACGGAACCGCCAAGAGTCAGAGCTCCCCTTCCTGCGAAGGAAGGGGCCGGGGGAAGGTCGATTAAAAAGGCTTTTTCGTCAATCCTCTTTTACGGAATTTCCACTTCTCAAAACCACCAGCCCCACAACCATCGCGAGCAACGCCTGCCCCGACCACGTTGTCCAGAGGTAGTGATCGATACAGGCGAGCGCGATGAGAGTTAAAATCAGCGGATCAGGATATGGAATAGTGATTGATTTGCCTTTGATGGATATTGTCTGCCGCCGGATGCTCGCGAGGAGAAGGAAGGCGGCGAGGAGTACGGCTCCGAGAATACCGACGACGCCGATATCAACGAGGGCGGCAAGCGGAGCGACATGCGGGGGTTCGGGTGCGAGCGGAATAAGGAACGGAGTCGTTTTCCGGACCTCGGCGATGCCGAGATTTGTCGCGCCCTCTCCCCAGCCGAATAGCGGACGCTTTTTCCACGCATCAATTCCTTCGCGCAAGGCTTGCGAACGCGTGAACTCGGAAAGAAGTTCCAAAGTTTCCGTATTCTGCAAGCGCGTATTTACGTGATCCCATTGCGTGTATACGCCGAGCAGACCAGATCCGATTGCGGCAATGGAAAAAAGAATGACCGCGGTTTTTCGATCCGATGTGGAGGAAGAAAAAAATGCAGCAATCGCGGCAACGGCGAATCCAATCGCGGTTGCGAGCCATGCGCTTCTGCTAAACGTCAACACGAGAACAAAGCTGAAGAGCGCGGCGAGGATGGCGAGAAACGGACGATAGCGATACCGCGCGGCGGGGATCAACATTGGAATCAGCACGAGCGCGATGGCGAGCCAGCCACCGAAAATATTCGGGTGCGGGAATCCGGCATAAGCTCTTAACACGCGATAGAGTCCGTGTTCGACCACGGACGTTCCATGCACCCATGGATGCTGTTCCGCAATTCCAAGCCATGATGATGCGGAAACATCTTGATTAATATATTGAACAAATCCGAGAATCATTTCCGGAATCAATGAAATCAAAAACCACGAAGCGGCGCGTGCGAATGAAATCCGGACGGCAACAAGTGACCAGATAAACAGCGTCAAAATAATTGCCTGCGCCCACCACATAAACGACGCATGCCACGAACTCGTCATAATTGCTGGCAGGATAAGGAGCGCGACAGCGATCGCAAGGATCTTCGCGTGCTTCCAATTGCACATGCTTTTGATGCGTTCCCATCCCGCAACCGCAAACCCGAAACCTGCCGCGAGGAGAAGAAGAATCCAACTCGCATACACACACAGCGTCCCCTGCTCCCATGGATACGATCCAATGGATCCTTGCGCGAATATCCACCGCGTCTGCCATGGGAGGATGAGGATAGCGAGGGGCCACAGGACGGAATAGAGTTTTGAGATGATAGGAGAGCGCATACGGGGAGATTGTTGTATTGCTAAATTGTTAAATTGTTAGAATTTTAAATCGCTCAACAATTTAACAATACAACAATTTAACAATTTTTATGCTATGTACTTATTATTCTAGCAATAGTTTCTTTATACTTTTGTCTGTATTCCTCCCTCCGATCATCGACATGGAACTTGAGTGCATGATCCGTAACGATGACAGATGAATCGCGGTTCATGCGCTCGCGAATACGTTTTGGAAACCAAGAATATTGCAAGCGGCGCGCAACATTCTCGAGTGATGAAAAAAAGGGGGGCCCTTCGCCCTCGGATGCACTCGGGCTACGGGGGGTTATAGCAAGATCGGGAGATAAAAGCCATTGTTCTGCACGCGGATGAAGCACACGGATGCATTCATTTTGATGCCACAGTTCGGAAGAGATCCCGTCATCAAATAGCGGCAACATGCTTAAAAACCAATATCGAAAATATGGATCATCCGGTTTCAGCGTATGTGATTGAAGATCGAGCGAATCGTCCGTAATAAAATACGACAGGCAGACGGCATCTGGTGCGGCTTTGTCTGACGCAAGCTTTCCAAGCAAGCGATATGGCAAGCCGGCGAGAAGCCGTATCGTCCAGATATGGCCGGAGCGGACGATGACGAATAGATCAAGGTCGCCGCCGTTTCGAGCATGTCCGAGCGGCGTGGTGTTGACGAGTGAGACAAACCGCACGGCGCGAAACCGCGCGAGCCATTTTGCAATGCGCCGCGCGCGCCGCAATTTTCGCGGCATGTATGCCAAACGTTCATGAACGATTGCGATCAATGCATCGTATCGTTTTGCGAGCGCGATTCTTCCTTCGCCTGTTTTGACGATTCCCATCGATTCGAGTTCATCGCGCACGCGAATCAACTCGTCGATGCGCGGCAATGCTTGCGATTCAAATCCAGACGATCCATGCCACTCTATCCATTGCGCGCACTCCGTCCATAACGGCGCATAATCAATAACGTCAAAAAAAGCAACGGTTCGAATAATCGCATCGCGGATCAATCTATCTCGATCGCTCGTTCCAAATCCTCCCCCGGCCCCTCCCTTGTCAGGGAGGGGGGCTCTCGATGAATCTATTCCGTTTATGGGGCTATCACTTGCCATAAAGGCATTTTTCTAAAAACCTCCGTAGCAAGTCACCCCTCCCTGACAAGGGAGGGGCCGGGGGAGGATTTGAATTTATGCTCCTTCTTCAAACGACGCATCCGACTGCATGGGAGCGATGGATGGCGACGGCATAACTGCTTTCCGCAATGCGTCCTCGGACGCTTTCTTTTCTACCGCTGAATCTTCGACCACAACGGCTTGATCCGTTATCTCTACGACTTGCGACCAGTCAATGAGCGCTTCGCCGTTCATCAAACCTTTCATTAACCCGCCGGCTTTTGCATGAATCGTCTGCAAACGTCCGGTTTCGGTATCAATATCCGCGCCGCTGACGCGTCCGAATTCAGCGCCGGATCGGCACCGCACCGGCAAGCCGATAAAGGCTTTCAGGGAAAGTTTCATATAGGGTCAGGATATGCGAGGGGCGGAGTGATAGCAAGGGATGAGTTGGGGCGTGGGGCGTGGCGTTCGGGGCGTGGTGAACATCTTTCCCCGCGCCCCAAACGCTACGCCCCACGCCCCAATTAAAGACGTCCCTGCTTCGCGAGTGCGGACAGGGACGGTTGCGTCGGCGAGGATGTCGACTAGGTGGTAGGAATGGATGTCGCGTTGGCGAGAAGGGTATTCCACGCTTCTTTCTTCATGGTGAGCTTTCCTGCCTTCGGATCGCTTGGATCATGGACCGTCACTTTCCCGGTTTCGGAATCATAATCTGCGACTGGACAGCCTATCCCACCAAAGCAGTGCAACGAACCATCGTAGATTCTGCTTTGCATCTCTCTTCTCCTTCAACCCGATAATGGATCGGTGTTTGTTATGTCTCCCATGACAGCTCCTTCATGCAGATCAGACCGTCTGACTGCAAGAATAAGGTAACACAGGTATGGTAATCGGTAAACAAAAAGCGGTAAGCAGGATTATAGACCCGCTTACCGCTTACTGTTTACCGTTTACGAGTGATTTATGACTGATCCGGTTTCTTTTCTGATGTCTGATCTGACTGCTCACTTACCCCAGTAAACAACTGTTTCGCATCTTTCTCCTTCTGTTCATCCGCCGTCACCACATGCGCCGTCGATTCAATCACCCCTTGATTTCCGCCTACGCCCAACGCCCCACGATCTACGCCCTTCTTATAATCCAGCATATACCACTGCTGTAACACCGTGAGTGCGCTCATCACGACCCAGTAGAGCGTGAGTGCGCCCGGAAGGCTGAATCCGATAACGACGCTCATGATTGGCATCATGTACATCATCTGCTTATTCATCATTGCGGCCATGCCTTCGTCTTTTGCGCCCGGCGTAGCGGCGACGTCTTTCGGCGGAGCCTTTGTCACGTTGCGGCCGAGAATCTGTTTTGACTGAACGAATTGAACCGCGCCGGCGATTATCGCCATGACATAATTCGGTTTATCAAGCGGGATAAAACCAAACAGCATTGGATTGATATGCCCCGGTTGTGGAATAAATACGTAGAGAAGATTCGAATCAATCGTCCCGAGCATTTTATTCAAGACCGAGTAAAGCGCGATAAAAATCGGGATCTGAAGCAGAAGCGGAAGGCAAGATGCGGCCGGATTCACTTTTTCCGCCTGATAGAGCGCCATAAGTTCCCGCGCCTGTCCTTCTTTATCGTCTTTATACTGCTTGCGGATTTCTTCAATCTTCGGTTGGATGGTCTGCAATGCGCGCTGTTGTGCAATCTGCTTTTTTGCGAGCGGATAGAGCAGCGCTTTCACGATAATCGTCAAAACGATAATCGCTACGCCGATATCTTTTCCCGGAATCACGTCGTACAGCCAAAGCAAGACATTTAATATCGGTCGCGTGAGGATTTGTGTGAATAGGTTTCCCATGTAATGAAGATCGTCCACAGTCCACAGTCTTCGGTCCGCGGACTGCGGACAGTGGACTGTAGACTCTTTGCAGACGTATTATTTTATTGACTCACTGTCGTGTTCGCGTCCGCTTCATCCGCGCGCTCGGCTTTATCCGCGCCTTCATCAAGCACGGTCGCATCGCCCTCACTGGCAACTGGCGCGTCTTCTTTCTTCTCTTCTTTCTTCTCTTTTTTCTTCCGTGTCTTCTTCGGCGCCGCCACCTCCTCTGCAACCGCATCAGGAACGACAGACTCTGCTTCGGGCGACGCATGCGTCGCCCCTACATCCGCATCCGCATTATTATCTTCACTCGCATCCGCATTAGCGTCCCCCGTAGCTTCAGCGGAGGGGGATTCTTTTATTTCTCCCGTTTCCGAGTCCGCAACAATGACTCCTTCCTCACCCTTGATCGTAATCTTCCAGCTCGTCAGCTTCGCGGCAAGGCGCACGTTCTGTCCGCCCTTGCCAATGGCAAGCGACAGCTGATCCGCGGCAACGGAAACAACTGCAAGATGTTCATCGCTCAAAATTTCCACATGCTGTACTGCCGCAGGCGACAATGCGGCCGCGACATATCCTTCAATATCCTCTGTCCAGGCGATCACATCCACTTTTTCTCCGCCAAGTTCGCGAATCACGGCTTGAATGCGGGTTCCGCGCTGGCCGATGCATGATCCGATCGGATCAATGGCATCGTCATTTGTGGCAACGGATACTTTGGTGCGGCTTCCCGGTTCGCGCGCAATAGATTTGATCATCACAATGCCGTTTGCGACTTCTGGAATTTCCTGTGCAAACAATGCCGAAACAAGTTCCGGCGAAGAACGCGACAAGCGGATTTCCGGACCCTTCGGCGTCATCACGACTTCGCGAAGCAAGGCTTTCAGGCGCGTGCCCGGATAGTACCGTTCGTTTTCGATTTGGTCTTCTGGCAACAGAATGCCGGTCGCGCGTCCGAGGTCGATCAACACCATGCGTCCTTCGCGGCGCTGAACCGTGACGTTCATGAGTTCTCCTTCGCGTCCTTTAAAGTCTTCGAAGATGACATTGCGTTCGGCTTCGCGGATTTTTTGCATGATCACTTGCTTGGCGGTCTGCGCGGCCATGCGTCCGAATGCGGCAGGAATGGAAAGCTCCACGCGGATTTCTTCTTCAAGACGCGCATCCGGCTTAATGTCGCGCGCGTCGCGAATCATGATCATGGTTTTCGGGTTGAACTTCGGTTCTTCCGATTCAGTTTCTTCCGGAACGGGTTCGCCCGGGCGTGGCGGACGCGGAATCCCCCTCCATCGATATTCGTTCGCGATAGAACGGATGGACTCGGATTCTTCTTTTGCCGCGAGCGTCTGCTCCTCGTTTTCTGGAACCAGCTCCATGTCTTCGACAACGGTTTTCACGTCGAACACTCGAATGCCAGCGGCGGCGCCGTCGTATTTTTCCGGGTCGAATTCGGCCTGGATGTTCTGATTCTTATTTCCGAAATCTTTGCGATACGCGGCCGCGAGCGCGGACTCGATCGTTTCGATGACGGACTCGTACGAGATATTTTTCTCGTCGCAGATCTGTTTGATCGCTTGGGATATTTGGGAAGCCATAGTGTTAGTTGCGTTGTTACGTAGTTGCGTGGTTGCGTGGGAATTTCCTACGCCGGACCCTCCGAAGCCCGAGTCGGCGAGGGCGAAGGACGGGCTAAATAAAAGACCCGTTCATCCGGAACGAGTCAATAGCAAGAGGATAGCAGGGGTTGGGGGAAGAGTCAAATAGTAGCTGGTAGCTAGTAGCTAGAAGCTAGGAAAACAAAAAGAGACGAGCATATACTCATCTCTCTTTCTTCCTAGCTACTAGCTTCTAGCTACCAGCTACTCGTCTTATGCGGCTTTCTTCAACACCTGCGGCGCTTCCTCTTCCGCAGAGGCGTCGACATCGCTCATGTCAACGTCAATCGCTTCCACCTCGCTCATATCAACGTCAACTGTATGAATTGCCGCCCACGCCTCATACAACGCGTCCAAATTCCCTTGAACCTCCGAACGTTTTTCGTTCAGAAATCGATTATGATCAATTAATTGTTGAATGTATGTTCCTAACACTTCTTGTCCGCCCGTTTCGGTTGCATATTTCGATTTCACCTCTTCTGATTGTTTACGATATGCTCCGATCTTGGATTCATTTTGTTTAATCAAACCCTCTACTTCCTTTTGCTTGCGTAGTAATTCCTCCTCTCTGTGATGTAATGTTTCCGCACGTTCTGCCATAGCGATCGTTCGGCTTTCATCCTCGCCCCACTCTGTGAGCTTTCCTGTAGCATCTTCTTCTTTGCCTTCATACAATTCAATTCGCTCCTTCATTTTCGAAGCATGATCAGGCTCTTCCGTCATGAATTTTCGTATCGACTCCTGCATGCTTCGCGCGTGTGCAATCTTCTGTTGTAAATGCATGCCAAAAATATCAAGTTTTGACGGATCTTTTTGAAAACTGATGACGATAAGTTCTTCGTGAATAGATTTTTTTGATGCCTGAAGAGCCTCATTCTCCCGTTCAATAATTGATACAATTCCTGCGTTAAATTCCGTGTATGCATTCGCATTGTGCCATTTTTCATACACGCCATGAAAAGCCTCTTGCACTTCGTTAATTACAGAATCATATGCTTTTACTTCTTCCGTCAAAACACCAACCTGCTCGTTCAGTTGTTCCGGCGACATAGCGATAACGTCCTCAACCATTTCTTTATCCAGACCGCTTCGTATAGCTTCGATGTTTGAATAAAATGGATTCGGAACATATGCTTCATCCTGACGTTGGCCCAGCCCTTCTTCTGCGATCTGCGCGAATCCAAACATGCGCTCCCAGCGCCTTGCTTCATCTGCGAGCTGTTTCAAGCGCCGCGTGCGTGCACTTCCAGACAGATTTTCATTCGCCCAATTCGTCTCTGCCGTTATCTTGCGCATCGCCGGTGCCATGCCGCGATAAAAGGCACCGATGGTGACTTCTTGAATATTTTTCAAACCGATGACATTCCCATCTGCATCCGTTTCAAGCTCTTCCGCGTACTTTGCTTCACGAATGGACTCACGTTCTTCCCCCTGCTTCTTGCCCAGATCGTGCGCACGATCGCTCGCCTCTAATTCCGCAAGAGCCGATCCTGCTTCACGCTGACGTTCCACACGTACTTTTGGGTTCTTTGTCTTTCTAAAAGACTCTTCAAACTTTTTTTGTGCACGTTGAACATTTGGAATTGACTGTTCCGATCCTTCCTTTTGGGCATGTCCAAATTCTGCAAATTCGTTTCGTGCGACGCGTCGACGCCGAGCCTCCTGATCAAGATCTGTAAATTCACTGTCCCCTAGCTCCGCCACTGCTTCATTCGTCACGTCTTCCGGTTCTTCGATAAGATCGTCTGATAGATCCACTAAGCCTTCAGTATCAGGAACAAGATTTTCTTGAGCAAGTTTTTCATGACCTCGACCGGCATACGCTTGGCGAGCAGACCACACCGGCTTCTTCTTCGTGTCGACGACCGGAGTCAATTCATCCGGTGAAATATCTTTTACTGGGATGAGATCTTCCGGAGGCAAGTCGACAATTTTGACCTGCTTTCGTCTTTTTGGAATAGACGTCTCTTCAACAGGGAGATTGCGGGCTGCGCTTTGTTCAAATTTCATAAAGATAGAAGTTAGAATAGAGAAGTTAGAATTTAGAAGTCAGAAAATTTTCTCATTCTTCTAAATTCTAACTTCTGTCTTCTAACTTCTATTATCATAGCACAATTTGACGATTTTGTCCAGTTGTTTTTACAGAAGGGCGTGGGGCGTGGCGTTTGGGGCGTCGTGAAAATCTTTCACCAAACGCCATACGCTACGCCCCACGCCCCCTCTTTACTGCCCCTCCCCTTCCAAAAGCGACACCGATCCCGGGAAGACGATCCACGGACGGTAGATTGCGCGGTCGGGATTATTCACGCTGCTTGTGTAATCGTTGAATTGAACGCCGGTGCTTTCTTCCGGAAGGAATGAGCATTCATTCACGCCAACCGCTGTTTTGAAATTCGTATTGCTCTTGACTCGCGATGCGTCATAACAGCCTCCATTCGGATGAAGGACGAGATTCGTCGAACTGTCGACCGGCACATGCGTTTGCGGGCTCAATGCGCCTCGGCATTCGCCCGTGCACCAGCCCCAGTTGTCGACAAGCATGAGCCGCGGCGTAAATCGGCACGTGCTCGTTTGCGCGTCGAAACATCCAGCCTGCCGCGGCGGAGCCATGTTTGGATCGGCAAACGGCGCGATGTTCGGCAAGCAATGATCTCCGGCCGGACAGCCGCTGTCACTGCTACATTGAATCTGCGTGCTTCTGGAACATCTCATTTCCATCGGAGAAAGACTGGATGCGGACATGGGGCAATTCGGCGGTTTTGTCTGCGGCATGCAGCTGTATGCGTGGCGGAATTCAAAGAACTGCTCTTCGCATGCATCCTGATCGTTTCCAAACGGCGTCCGTGCTTGGCAGCTTCCCTGCTCGCCTCCGATATTGCACTGCGCATCTTTCGTGCATGACGTCTTTGAGGAATTCGAACATGTTCCGAGCGTCACACACTGGCCTCCTCCGGACGGACAATCCGTATCGGTCTGACAGGTCAGCCCCGGCGTATCCGAACACTCTTTCGGCGTCTGACAATATGGTTTGTGATTCTTCAGGAATGAATCTGGCAATTGCGTGACTGTCCCGTCGCCCCAGTCGACATACACTTTCCGGAGCGGCATTTGGTTATCCGATGCCCAGCCGTAGAAACGAACCGTTGCCAAATGATTTCCCGCCCCGCCGTTCACAACTCCTTCGGCATATCCATCCACGCTAAACGTATCGAGTCCGGAAACGCGGCAGGTCGCGCCTTGGCAGGATCGCATATCCGGTGCGGCCGTATGCGGAGGGATCGGATTGTAGTAATCCGCGTATGTATAATCCATGGAGGTTTTGCTCAAACTTGAACCGGCTCCAGCGGAATTTAAGTAGAGAGGCGTATAGAGTCCTTGCGTCACATCAGTCGGCAACGGCTGACCATCGGTGATGCTGTTTGTTTTATCAGAAATGTTGTATCCGAAGAGTCCGCAGTATTCATCATCCGGATCCAAGCAATATTGCGGCTTCGGCCAATAGCCTGCCGGATGCGTGCAGATATTACTATCGAGCGCCGGATCCGCTTCCTTCCACGGATGCCTCGTATCGCTCACGCGATCATTCCCATTCGCCCAGCACGCATCCGCGACCCCGCCGCTCGGCTGATCGTATGGAGGCGTTGCTTTTCCTCCGGTCGTCACCGGATTGCACCACGTCTTCGCTTCGCCTTGAAGCGTCGTGACCTGGGAGCTTGTCAGCTGTTGAGGCTTGCAATCCGAATCTGCAGAGCACGTAACGCCGTCGCGTCCGCCTCCTCGGCATGTCCCGATCGGATTCGATCCGGCAAATTGATCTTGAATGGACACGGCGCAGTCGCTGTCCGCACTGCATGAATTTCCGTCATTTCCTCCGCCACTACATGTCCCGTTTGAACACGTGCCGTTGCTTGCCGTCACGGATGTCGGCTCTCTGAACATAAGGGCGGAAGATTCGCATGCGCCGTAATTCGCCCACATGCCTCCTTTACCTGTATTGTAACCGTCGAGCGCGCTCTGCGCCTGCTGCCATTTGATGCAAAGGCCGAATACTTTTCTCAAACATTTCGGAGTCGGACCGGCAGGCGCGGCCATGACATACGGCGAGATATCTTGCAATGGATCATTCGGATCCTGTGCATTCGGACTCGTGACGCGCGAATAGGTAAGCGGCTTTGTTCCGGGATACGTATTCGGGCTTCCATCCGCATCGCCGTTGAAATTCAAGTTCGCGCTCATCGAACCCATCTGGCTTTGATCGCTATACCCGCCCCACCAGATATACGGATTGAATCCAGGGTACAGTTTGAGCATGTCTGTATCATCCCAACCGTCGTATGTGAGCGTCGTCGCTCCTTCGGAACTGATTTTCGTCGCGTAGAAGCACGCGCCCTTCTCTCCGCAGTTATTCACATAATTTCCTCCACCCATATCCAAACCGAACGGAATCGCGGGCCAGAATGCATCTTTATACGTATTCGCATTCACCTGGGCATCCGCTCCGTTGACTTTTCCAATGGCATCAAACCACGTGTTATGGTCATCGCCTGCATTTCCACCCCGCTCAAACGAATAGAAAAATCCTTCTCCGGCAGGTATGGATTTATCGATCTTGCTATTGTGCTGGCCCAGCGGACCGGATTCGTTTGACGTATTCGTCCAATAGAATGTCTGATTGACCGATCCGGATGGATAAGAATTTCTCGCCGTGAATGTACAGTCTTCATCGGAGAGGCATTGCGCCCACGGCGAACCGTTACAGGTTCCAATCGTACTCCCTGATGGGATCGTACAGCTCGTGCTTACTTCCTGCGGACATTCAGAACTTTCACTGCTTTCTTTCGTACAGTAGCTTGCATACGTCGTGGTTCCGCCAATGCTCTCTTTCACCTTCCCCGGATCGCGGACGCTATTCGAACAACGGTATGCTCCAGCCTTCAGCGCTTCGGCGCGCGTGCATCCGGTCTGATTCCCGCTTGATGATGTTCCGGCGCAATTCGACGGACATGCCGGATCTGTTCCGGTACAGCGATATCTTCCACTCAACAATTTTTCCCATTTTGCATTCACGCTTCGTGACGAATCCGAGTCCGTATACCCCTGGAACAACGCACAGCTTCCATACTGCGGCGTAAGCGCGCCATCCGGGGATATCTGCATCGGCGCGATATGGCAGATGTCCGGATCATTCGTACAATCAAGTCCGCGATTCGTTCCACTAAATGAGTTGCACACTTTCTGCGAGAACAGCTTGCTTCCATCAATGCCTCCGGCAATGCACTTGCCTTGCACGCCGCAGAATTGTTTTGACAAATCGTCCGCATTCGACACTCGGCTCCCCGCGCTGTCAATGAGCGTCGGACACCATTGCCCGAAATTCGGACTCTTTGGATTCGTACACGCCCAATCATCGCGCGAAACTCCGCGCGTATCATAGCCGTAGATGCGGTAAATTTTTGCGAACACGTTGCTTAACTCTCCCCAATTGCTTGTCGGATATTTCGCAGAACTGAAATAGGTTTGTCCCGGAGACGTAAACGTGGGCGGATTCATGGGATTCACATCACTCTGCTTGACTCCGGTCATAAACAGCGGCTGCCGTCCGGCATCGCCGGTCGCAAGGCTCGCGCCGAACGGAATATTCGTGGTGTTCCAGCTGAACCCGTTCTTCATGCTGTATCCGCTGTTCGCCCAATTGCGGTCCGTAAAGGCGGCGGAATCATGACTGTCTTTACTGATCGTTTCCGCAAGCTCCCGGCACACATCCGCGGAATTCATCTTCATGTTCATGTAGATGTATTGGGTCTGATCCCCCGGCGCGCATGCCGTCACCCACAGTCCGACAAATTGGAACGGACCGACGAGCTGATTCGCATTCACGTCGGACGGTTCCTTGGAATTTTCAGTATTATTCGTATCTTCGAATACGGCGCGGATTGCAAACCACGGATTTGCAGAATCGCATTTTCCGTACACCGGACGTTTTGACAAATGATCCAAGCCTTCGCGACCGATATCCGGCGTGAATGCCTGGAATTTTTGCTGGCCTTGCGCGCGATAATCCAACTCCCATGTCTTGACATAACACAGGCCATTCTCATCCGCGCGAGGGTCCTGCACGAGCGACGGATCGCTTCCGTCAGGAGATCCCTGAATCGCGCAATTCACTTTGATCGGGAGTCCGGACGGCGTTCCATCTTCAGTTAAAATTTGCGCCGTGCTTCGATTGAGCGTTCCGCCGCCCTGCGCGATGCCCTTGCTGAACGCCGCATGCCAATCCGAATCGTAATTCCTCCAATGGTCCTCATCCACCTGATTGTCGCTTCCGCCGTTCGCCCATGAATTCGTGTACGCGCATTCGATTTTGGATTGCGGAGGCGTAAAGGTGAAATTTGCGATCACATCTTCCAGCGAATAATCAAATGCCGTCCCCCAATCCGACGGAGGGAAGCCGAGTGCGCCGTATGCCGTATGCCATGGATTAAACAGGATTGCGTATTCCGTATACGAACGATTCGCTCCTTGTCCGGTTGTGACAATGCGCATGAGATTCTCGTCTTTCGGATTTGGCTGGTCATGATCGAGATTTTCACATACGGCTCCGGCCGCTGTTCCCCTTGCCGTGACGCCGTCGAGCGATGCTCCGCCTTCGTTTCCAGTGCATCCTCCGTGAAACATCGAAAAAATTCCAGACGAACAATTTCCGTCTGACGTAAACCAATCCGCATAGAAAAATGCTCTCATCCTACCGGCATAATATCCCTCGCTATTCACCCACGGGCCAAAGGCGTGCTTGCACCAGTTATCGCCGCCGCACGCCGCGCTTACGCCAGCGCTCGTAAGAGAGTCAATGGCGGCATACGCGCCAAGCATGACTGGGGCATAGATTCCACCGGATAACACGACGACGAATCCGGCATAATCAAATCCTTCCTCCGGCATGTCTTTCGGCCACACGGCTTCCGCATTCAACTGCTGCGTCCGCGGCTGATGGATCGCCGAGGTGCAGTAATACCGTCCGGATGACTGCGGCGGCTGGAATCCGGCGGTCGGACTCCAATGGTACTGATCGCCCGGACCGACAAATACCGGATTCGGATTCCACACAAGGCATTCATGGCGTGACTGATCTCCGGCAATGTTCCGTGAGCTGTCATACTCCAAGCACTGGCCCGTAAGGCCGCGAACGAGCTGGGCGGACGAAATCGGCGTGCACACTCCTCCCTCTCCGCAACGAGCATCCGGTTTTCCCTGATTGCCGCCGCTGATCGATGATGTCTGCGTCGGCGAAGCCGTTGTCCCCGAGCCTCCAGACGCCGCGCTCGGCACGGTCACGGTCACATTCACAGACTGACTGCCTTCGACTCCGGAATTTGGAACGCATGGAAGCCCGTCGCGCGGTCCGCCAATGCACACCGCATCCACGACATCCGTGCTCAACGGCTCGTAGAATTTCGATCGGCCTTGTCCGTACTTCACTCTCTTATACGTGCAGGCGCAGGCTTCTCCATACTCGCAGAAATTCGCGTTTCCATATCCCACAGCCGCGCGCTTTGGAATCGGCGGGGCGACGCTGTCATCCCAGGAAACGACGTACTCGTTTCCGAACGGCGCGTCCGCTTCCGGCGCGGCCTTGCACTGCGTGTCCGGGAAACTGGTCGAGAGAACTTGGTCGAGCGAAGAATTCGTATCCTGCATGAACCGATTCGCGAGCGCGCCGGCGTTCAGGTTATCGGATACAAGCGTGGCTCCGCTCGTTCCCACAAGCTGCGCCGGCGGAGTCTGATCCATCGCGAGCCAACAAACGTTTCCTTTTGGATTTGGTCGATTGGAAGCATCCGTCTTTACTCCGAAAGAGCCTGTCTGCGGAAAGTAGCAAATCGCGCCTCCAAGATTCGATCCTCCGAGTTGCGTCGCTTCGCTCGTTGACGGATCTCGCACAATTGAATTTGTCGCCGAATACGGAATGCCCACCGCAAGCCGATAATCTTTCTTGAGCGAATTCGCGATCTTCGTATCTGAAGAAATCATGGATCCAATCGGAACGAGAGAAGAATCCACGACCTGAAAATGATCCGGAATGCTGAAGCCGGTGTAGTCAATCATGCCGAATCCGACCGGCCGGCTTGCATAATTCGCCGCATTCAGCACGGAGTATTGTTTGAGAATGGTCGAAGCGCTCGATTGCGAACGATCCACATAACTCGTGCAGAACGGTACGCCGTCGCCGGTATCGGACTTTTGCGTTTGATTGCACAGAGCGAGATCCGAACAGACGCTCTTGTAGGTTCCGGTTTGCGAATCATAGACGGTTTCTCCGGTCTTGCACGCGAGCCACTGCGAGCACGAACGATCCGGAATCACCTTGATAATGATATTCGTATCGTTCGCAAGCGCCGAAATACCGGAACACTGCGCGAGCGCTTCAGCTTGCGTTCTTCCGCCTGTATTCATCGCCGTACCCACGCACGTCACTCGATCAGGATGCGCTGGATCGTCAATATACGCATGCTGTGCTTGCGCCAGCGCATTCAGGCACGACGGATGGTTCGGATTCAAAACACAATCAAGCGGAGCGACCGGCTGATACCCGCGCGTCTTGTAATCATCAAATGTCGCTGCAGAGTTGTATGTAAGCGCCGGATTCGAGGTGTCACGGAAGAGAACGCATCCGCGTCCCGGATCGACTTTGCCGTTGCAGGATTCTTTGTCCAAGCGCTCGTCGTTAATAACATAATACGTCCGTCCCGACGGATGCAGAGGATCGCTCTTGTCGTTGACGTCCCGAAACTCCGTGCACTCCGCTTCCGTCGTCGGACACGTTCCCGACCATGCCTGATACGGAGTTGACGCTTTTGCGTCTGACCACGCATTGAAGCCCGGATCTCCGGTTAATCGGATGCCGAACTGTTTTCCCTGATGCAGCAATTCCGGATAACACGGACAGTCGGTTCCAACCTGATACCATCCGTCGTATGTCGTTCCAACATACTGCTCCGGATTCGGAAGATTGCATCCGGGCGCGGCCGGAACTGGACCGCTCGCGCCTTGATACGCGACGACCACGCCTTCGCGATACTCGCACGCATGCGTTCCCGGCGAACGGAAGTAATCGGTTCCGGATTTTCCGGCTGCGGAATAGTTGAATGCCTCGCAGAACAGTTTGTCGTTCGAACAGAGCGTCGTATCGTACTGCTTCACGTCATCTTTCAGGTAAACAGTCGTGAACGGCTTGGTCGTACCCGTCTTTGATTGCAGGCCCGTTCGCGCTTGATTGAACTGCGGCAAGCCGAATGCGCGGCAGCTCGTTTGCGATTGCGGACAGCTCATCGCTTTGTTGTCGATGTAGTACGAGAAGGCATCTGCCGGACGCACCGTAATTTCCGCATCGCACCAGCCATGAACTTGCACATTCGTACCGATGACGCAGTCCGCATCTCGCGTACATGACTTCGCTTCGAGTGTCTGTTGCGCCGCAAGGATTTGATCGGGAGTCTGACTGATTCTGACTCCGCCGGCGGTGAAATACATCCCGTCTGTTTTGCACGTTCCCGTCCCCTTGTCCCAGCGCTGGGCGGACGAGCTGTCTGAATTTTGCGTGTTCACGTATGCCGAACATCCGATCGACGTATCGCGGCACAAGCGCGTGAACTGGCGAACATGCCGGATCGTTCCGGTGCGATCCGTGTAATCCCGGCATCCGAGCATGGCCTGCGGAACCGCAACGCCTTCCGGAGTCTGATCGCATTCGTTCGGCGTCTTCCAGGAATCTTGAACGACATACGCCATGTCATTCATCTGCGTCACTTGAATCGTATCAATATAGCTCACCAGCGAATTGAATCCCGTAAATGCGATGCGCGTGCTCTTGGCTCCGGTTGAAGTCGATCCATAGAACGGGCCGATGCGGAACACATTCCACTCCGGGCGCAAGGCGACCGTTCCAACCGCAGTACGCGCATTCGGATTCGACGGATCAGCCGTCGTAATCGTTATGCGCAACGGAGTCGGATTCGTACTCTTCGCCCAGAAGGTAAGTTCGTACAGAGATGCGGGAGACGTCGGAATGTCGACTGTCGCTTCTCCCGTCTGGCCGCCGTTTGCGACAACGCGCAACGACTTGTCGCCGACCAAAACAGATTCTTCCGACTGGCTAAGCGACGTATTCGCTCCGGCGGCAAAGGCGTTGTCCGTCCCCATGAAATTTTCCTGATACGCCGTGGTCAAAACCCGCCCTTGGGTTCCGGCATACGCGCGGCATCCGGCGACATCCGCACTGCAGGAATTCGACTTTGACGTCAGACCGAAATAAATACAAACGTTATTCGTAAAATTCCCGCCGGTCTTCATGCAGTCCGCCGCATCCGAATGATCTTTCCGCAATTGCGTGCACTTCGAATCCGCAAGAATGGTCTGTGATTCATACGCGTACGACACATTTCCTTCCGGATCATAGAACTGCCGGCAATCCGGATCTTTGCCTGTGACATATGAGAGCTGGTTGCACGTTGTTGGATCTTTCAACGATCCGTCCGCGCCCGGTTTCACAAGAATACGCGGGCCTTGCTGCGATAGCGGCGCTGACGTATCACGCTGCAAACTCCACGTCACGAGCTGGTATCCGGATGCTTCTGATCCTTCCCACGTGTAATAGGTTTGCGTGGAATCATCCGGCAACTGACAGCTTCGAATGTAGCTGTACGATTCGACTTTTTCCGCATCATTTCCGGTCGGTCCGATATTAGTGAATGATTCACAACCGACATCCTGCGCCGTACACAAAAGTCCGGTTGACGGAATGAAGGAGACGGATGTCTGATCCTCCGGATCATCAAGGCCTGGAACGTCCGGATTTTGAACGAGATCGAATGTCGACGCCTGCTTGCGGAATGTTTCGTATCCGACGCAGGACGCCGGACATGCATCCGCCGCTGTTAGAACCGCCGGAATTTCCGAGGATGACGGATCCGCCGTTGAACGATACCCCTGGCAACCCGCCTCATTCGAACGACAGACTTGCGCGTAATTCGCACAGAGCGGATTGTCCGTAGACGCATTGCCGGTACAATTTAACTCCGCCGGAGGAATTTTGAGATATTCCGGCGTGAGCAGAGGATTAACTCCATCATTATATGTTGTTGCCGTTTCCGACTCTTCCAGCTTGACTCCGTCCGCAAGCCACGAGTCTCCGGAACCGTTATCCAGCACAACCTGTCCCCAAGACGTTCCGGGCGGAGCGACGAAGGAACACTCAAACCTCTGCCAGTCTGTGGACATGCCGGTATTCGGCAAAAGGATATGTGCATCTGTCGCGCCAGCGACACAGCCGGAACTCTTAAAGAAATTCGAAACCGAAATAGCGTACGAAGAATTGAATGGCGGCGGAATATTCGGCTGATCAGGATATGGAGTATAAAATTGCACGCCAATGCCGCCTCCGGTCGGATTATTCGTAAAGGTTCGCGCGTAGAGCGAAATCGTGTATTGCCGTCCGGCGACAAGGCGAACAGCTTGGTGGACGGAGAATGAAGACGTTGTCGTTGTTGACTGCGCTCCGTCGACAGATGCAGACCCGCTCCCGACCTGCGGAGCCGTGTAGACGATTGGACTCGCATCCGTCAGATATGACTCCGGTTGAGTGACCCATCCAATCAGTGATTTTGTCGATGCATCTACCTGCTCAAATGAACCGTTTGTAATCAGGTTCAGCGACGGCTGTCCGCTCACCACGCGGCGAAGATCCGTACATCCGTCATACTTTGCATCACAGCGCGCAATCGTCGCATTGAAATAGACGCGATTCGCCGGCGCAGACGACCAGGCGTCCGACTCCTTCGGATCCGTGGTATCACGCTTGTTGCTATACCACATACAGCCGACATCCGCCGCCGAGCATGAACCGTAATCGAGCGTGCTTCGCAAGTAGCCGACCGGTTTCGCATTCGTCCCGCGCGGCGTATAGCTTCGGCACGTCGCATTCTGTTCCTTACACGTCAGTGCATCAAACTGCCAATGCGTTTGTTCCGCCAAACAATATCCGTACCCGCCGATGCACGCGCCTTTGGAATCTTTCTGAAGACAGCTCACGGAGTCCTGGCAATCCTGCATGCGCTGGCTCGTTCCGGAAAGGAATGAGTTAGAATATCCGCGCGTCAGACATTGCGACGGGAACGATGCCAGCACCCAGTTCGGATCAATAAGATGGCACCACGGATGCGCGCCATCGATCGTTCCCTGGTCATTACAATCATCGAAATGCCGGATCACCTCGCCGAGCGTGATGCATCCGCTTCCGCCGGCACAGCGCTGCTGGTTCGCGGAAGAATCCGCGGCCAGCTCCCATCCGACCGGAACGATGCGCGCAAGGCGCATCTTGCGAAGATTCGACACGCAATAGGCTCGCTGTGCGCATGTCGGATCCGTATTATCTTTTACGTCCACGGACGGAATCATCTGAAAATTCGCGTTGATAAATCCTTTATCTATCGCCTGCTGAACCGTCATATTTCCCTGCCGGAGCGCGGCTTCAAGCGATGAATTGATAGCACAGTTCAACGTCGTTCTTCCTCCATCCGGACATGCAACCATTTCTCCAAGCGTATCCTGCTCCTGCGCCGACGTGATATTCGGCGTCAGGATATCGCTGAATTGGCTCGAAGCAATCTGTTCGGCTTTTGTTGAAGATAACGGCGAAGCGGTGAGGCTCAACAAATCCGGAGCAACAAGGCCCGCACCGTCGCTATGAAACAATCCCTTTGTCAGCTTCCCGAGCAAGCGGGTGACAAGCACATTCGTAAACGTGCTTGCCGCAACAACGCCAAGCTGCGCCGCTCCGATATTAAATGCATTCGCAAAAATGGCATTTTTATTTATATTCTGGCCGGCGGCAACCTGTTCAACGATTTGTGATTCTGTATTTCGCTTCACGAGCGATGCCGGCGTTTCCACATTGCCGGAGAGAAAGTTCGTGACATCCTTATATCCCCCGTTCGTGATTCGCTGTAAAATGCCGGCTTCGCGCTTTTCCGCTACGGCATCAAAAAATGCCGTATTCAAACCCAAGCCAAAGGCAACATCATTCCCGCCTGCGGAAAAATTCGCTTTAATGCTCTTAAAACTCGTTACATTATCGAGCGATGCGGCCGTCGCATCCCAATTGCTCACGATATCCGTCCATGCGCATTTTGGTTTTGCGCGAGCAACGCCATTCAATGCAACGGAAGGGATGGTTAATTGAAATTGCAAAGCGATTGCGGAAAAACGAGGGGGCTGGCACAGATTCACGCCAAAGACTCCTTTTGTAAAATTTTCCGACAGCGAGCCGATAAATTCTCCCGCCGCATCATACGCAAGCTGTTTTGTGTAGTCGCCAAATGAAAGCACTTCGATGAGTGGCAATTGCCCCTTCCCTCCGCTCGCAACCCACTCGGCAGTATCGTATGCGAGTTGTTGTGTCACCAAAGTGGAGGCATTTAAAATGGAAACGAATCCGGCATATTCAAGCTCGTACCAAATGGAATGCTTCATCTTATCAATTGCCATCATCGCGCCCACATCCGTGCACCACACTCCTACGCCGCACGGAACGAGCGTTGGAGTGTCCCGTATGTCGCTTTGCGCGTATACCGGCTGCGCCTCAAGGAGCATCGCAAGCGGCGAGAACACAACAACCGCGCTCGTAATCGCGGCGATCATTTTCCAGGCGTTTGTTTTTGCGTTACGTCGCATAAGAATCAGTCAATAAGTCAATCAGTCAATGAGTCGGTAAGTTAGATACGTGTCGCTTTGAGCACTTATTGACTTACCGACTTATTGACTTATTGACTTCCCATAGTCGAAGTTGATGCTTCTGGCAAAGCCGCAGAACTCGTCGAAGATGCCGGAGCTTGAAACGAGGCATTCGACTGGTCATACGCATCTAGAAGCTGCTGGTCGGAAAATCCCGATACCTCCTGCGCGGACATTCCGCTCGCCTGCAGGTATTGCCGGATCGCCGCCGGCGTCCGGTCCGGCTTCAGCGGAAGCGCGGATCCGGTTGAGGACGGAAGGCTGATCAAGGAACCATTCGTACTCGTTGACGCGCTCTGCTGATAGCATACCTTGCCCTGCGGACAATTCGGATCCGTTCCTTTTGCGATTTCAATATTATCCTTTATGCCGTCTCCATCCGTATCGGAAAGATACGGCGACGTGTGGTACACGTTCAACTCATCCCAGTCCGAAATGCCATCACCATCCGTATCCGTTCGTTTTTGCTGATCTGCTTTTTCCTGATCCGTCGGTCCGAACATTTGTTTAATTTGCGCGAGCTTATCTACTGGAGCGGTGAACGGATAAACGAGCGTTCGGCGAATCTCAACAAACGCAAGAACGATTGCCGCAATTCCGCATACGCTTAAAAGACCGACAGCCACTTTTTGCTCGCGGGCAAGTGATCTCCAAAAGTCTTTAACGCTGTTCTTCACGGCGCAGATTCCTCAAATAAGAGGATGAAGAGAGTATAGCATGCGGAAGTGCGTGGTGCGTAGTATAAAAGTCCGCAGTCCACAGACTTCAGTCCGATGACTGGACGACTGCGGACCGTGGACTGTGGACTCATCATCCAGCGCCTCACTTCATGCTACAATACCTCTTATATGTCCCTCCCTCTCCCGCATGACTGGTCGTCATCCATCGAAGAAGGCCAATTGAGCATCGACGTGTTTCGAGATAAAGACACACTCGTTATCCGTTCAACCGTCTCCGGCGCCAAACCCGAAGACATCGACGTTTCCATTCACGGAGACTTGCTCACGATTCGGGGAAAGCGCGATAGCAGCACATCGGTTCGGGAAGAAGACTGGTATTATCGCGAATGCTACTGGGGCGCATTCAGCCGCAGTATCGTTCTCCCCTACGAAGTTCAATCTGATCGCGCAGAAGCTTCTCTCACAAACGGCATTCTCGAAATCCGCGTTCCCATCAAGTCGGCGTCGGCAGGGAGTATACGAGTCCGAGTAAAAGAATAGTCATAAGCTTGATTGTTTTATCGTTTTATTGTTATATTGATGTATTGTTAAATTGCTATATATTGCTACGGCTTCAATTCCTAAACAATATAACAATTTAACAATACAGCAATATATATTTTGTACTCATCATTCCAATTATTACCGACCTCCCGCTATGCCCCTCCGTGCCAAAATCTCCCGAATCGAAGAAGACGTCGCCGTTCTCAAAACAACCGACGGGCAGGAATTACGTTTTCCTGTTTCTGAAATGAATGGAAAACCGGAAATCAATTCAGAACTGTTGATCGTTGTCGCTCCCCTTCACGCAGAAGACGCCGGATCGCGGCCGTTGGCAAAACACGTAGTAAATGAACTGCTCGGCAGTCAAGAACAACATGAGTGATACGCATTCTAAAATACTTACGCACCTTCGCCGCGTTCACGAACATCCGGCGACAAAAGCCGCTCTTATTTGGACGGGAATTTCTCTCGGAGTTCTTGTCGTGCTTTGCCTTGCCGGAGGAGGCGCGGCGATTGGGTACGAACGCATGTATGAGCATCGAATCTTTCCAGGCGTGCGCGCATGGGGCGTTCGATTGGACGGCCTGACGGAAAACGAAGCGCGCATCGCCCTAAACCAGCATGTCGATTCTGCGCTGAAAGACGGCCTTCATTTTACATACGACGGACGCGATGTCGCGATCCCATCGACAATCGGAACGGATCCGGATACGTCGCAAGACCTGATTCAATATGATATTGAAGCGGCCGTACAACAAGCGATTGGCTTTGGACGATCCAACTCCTTCATTCAAGACACCGTCGTTCGCTGGACCGCGCCAGTACATCCAAAAAATCTCAACGCATCCGTAACGATCAACGCCGCCGGCGTTCAAAGCCAGGTGATGAATGCGCTCGGCGGTGTCGTGCGCGCGCCGCAGGATGCCCGCCTGAACATTTCATGGAAACAAGATGCATCGCCGGACATCACGGTGACTGATGCAACGGATGGAACAGTTCTCATCTTTCCTAAAGCAATGGATCGATTAACATCTCAAGCAAAAGAACTCTCTTTCTCCCCGATCACGCTTGACCATTCCACGTCAAAACCCTCGATCGCAAAAGCGGAAATCGAACCGCTCATTCCACAAGTCGCGAACTGGCTCAAACAGATGCCGATCACCCTCACCGTTGATGGAAAGTCATATCTCGTTCCAAAAGAGCAATTTGCATCATGGATCACAGCGGCAAAAAAAGACGGCAAAGTTTCCCTTGCGCTGAATCCGGATACATTCCATACGGATATTCGCGCCATTGCGCCGATTGAATCCCCGGCGAAAAAAGGATCGCTCACGATCCAGGATGGAAAAATTACTTCCTTCGAAACAGGAACGACCGGCGTACAAATCAACGATGACCAGACAATGCAAGGCATCGTGAACGGCATTGCAACCACAACAACCTTTCCGATTATTGCGCAGGAAGAACAACAGCAAATCGATGGAACGGATCCCCAGCGTCTTGGCATTAAAGAAATCATCGGCATTGGCACGTCGGACTTTTCCGGCTCGCCGACGAACCGCATAAAAAACATCGGCATTGGCGTGAGCAAGGTAAACGGATCGCTCATCGGACCGGGAGAAGAATTTTCCCTACTCAAAACGCTCGGGCCGATCACGGCGGATTATGGCTGGTTGCCGGAACTCGTGATTAAAGGAAACAAAACAACGCCGGAACTCGGCGGAGGCCTGTGCCAGATCGGCACAACGGCTTTCCGGGCGGCGTTAAATTCGGGCATGAAAATTACCGAACGGCAGAATCATAGTTACCGCGTCCGCTACTATGAACCAGCCGGAACCGATGCGACCATTTATGATCCGGCACCGGATTTTAAATTTGTGAACGACACGGCAAATTCCATTCTGATTCACGCGTATATTAAAGGAACGATTATCACCTATGAATTCTGGGGGACAAAAGACGGTCGTGTCGCATCGGTTCCGACGCCGAAGGTCTATAACATCGTTGCGCCTCCGCCGAAAAAACTCGTCGAAACAACAAGCATCAAAGCTGGAACGACAAAATGCACCGAAACCGCCCACGCGGGCGCGGATGCGACTCTTGATTATACCGTGACGCTTGCAGACGGAACCGTACGCAAACAAACATTCAACTCCCACTACAAACCATGGCAGGCCGTCTGCCTCGTTGGCGTCGATAAGCTCTCGACCGACACCGCGACGAGCACGGCGGATGTACCGATGAATCCATAGTAGCTGGTAGCTAGAAGCTAGTAGCTGGGATGAAATAAAAAAAGACGAGCGTGTGCTCGTCTTTTTTTCCCAGCTACTAGCTTCTAGCTACCAGCTACCATCAGGCGAAAATACGAATTCATTTTGTTTTTGCGTTTCTCATTTCTTTTGCATTTGAATATAATTGGAAAATTTTTAAACGCTATTCTACTCTGCTTCGTACTTTCGTCTGACCACTACGAATGTACGAATGACACGAATCGGCGAATGCTCTTGAAGCAAGATATTCGTACTATTCGTAATTCGCTGATTCGTACTATTCGTACATTCGTAGTTATAAAAAAGGCCTTGAGCAATCCGCCCCCAAGAAATTTAGTTGTAGGTACGAGCGAGTCCGAAGACCTGCCACACCCTACGATTAAATTCCATGCTTGTCGTGGAAACGGATTGCCTAAGACCTCTTCCCCGTGCTGATGCCCACCCCTCTTTTTAACCCGCCCAAGGCGGATTGAAGTAGACCCGTAAGAATACAGGATATCGGACTTTATGTCAAGCCCTGCCTGCCCTTTGGCGCTTTCTACCCCTTTATACGCACTTTCTTGATTTTTTGTGTCAAAAAAAGCCCGCGCGGTTGCGCTGCCAAAGATCTACGGGGAGTTATACCGGAATGGATCGAAGCCGTCAAGCTATTCAAAAGCGCCTCCTCGATACGGAAGCGCTTTCTGTTGAATGAGGGCTATTTTGACGAAAGAACGTAATACTCATAGTATCGCAGTGCATCCATGATGACGTCGACCGAATTGGTAGCGCCTGAAAGACGCTCTAACCTGCGAATTCTTGGTGATGTATTTCCGACAAAATGAACTTGAATTCTGATGACGCCTCCTTCTATATCTTGAGGCAGAAGAGCCGTGCTTTCTTTGCGTATCATTTGACGGACCTCATCGCCTCTAGAAAAATCAACAACAGTCACGCCCTCTTTGTGAACGATTGGCGGTTCAACCGGCTGTGATTTTTTTCTCAACCACCCTTTCTTGCGTGCAACAATCACGATTGCAATAACAAGAACAAAATCTACGAGAAGATTAAAAAGAACGCTTTGATTCATGATGTCCTCCTTCCCCTTCTTATTCTTATCACAAACCAACGATCTTTTCAAGCCTCCTTTTTTCTTCCTACTGGCTACCTGCCCGCCATCGGCTTACGCCATCAGGCGTTGGCAGGCGGGCTGGCTCAACCCTACTGGCTGATTTACACCTCTTCCAACTTCACCGACAACAGCTTCGAAGTCCCATCCTCGCCCATGGTGACGCCATAGAGGACATTGGCCTGATGCATGGTGGTGCGGTTGTGTGTGATGATGATGAATTGGGTATGCGCGGCATATTCGCCGAGGATGTCGGCATAGCGCTTGGTGTTTAGCTCGTCGAGCGCCGCATCGACTTCGTCGAGGACGATGAATGGCGACGGGTTGGTTGCCATGATGGCGCTAATGAGCGCAATGGATGTGAGCGCGCGTTCGCCACCGGAAAGCAGGGCGATGGACTTGAGCCGCTTGCCCGGAGGCGTTGCGATAATGTCGATGCCTGCCGCAGGCGCATCGTCCGGAGGCGGAATAAGATTCCCTTCTTCGTCGATTGTCGGTTCGGGCGCAACCTGCACAAGCGATGCCTCTCCCCCGTCGAATAAAAGACGGAATGTTTTTCCAAATGCGCTATTCAACGTATGAAATGCCTGCTCGCTTCGCGTACGGATGGTTTCATCAAGTTCTTTGATCACCGTTTCAAGTCCGTTAATAGCTCCGCGCAAATCTTCGGACTGCGTCGTGAGATATTCAAAGCGCTCTTTGGTTTCCGTATACTCTTTCTGAACCGTCGGATCAATTGAACCAATCCATTCCAGCTGGGAGCGGACTTTTGAGAGTTTTGGTGCGAGCTCGGCGAGATTTTCAACTTTTCCGACTTCAGTCGCGAGCGTATCAAGCTCGGTTTCAGCTTCGGGCCGATGCTGGCGGAGCTCGGATAAGAATCCGTCGCGGCGCGTTTCCCATCGCGCGAGTTCAACGGCAGCAACGCTGGACTCCTGTTCCACTTTGCGTGCTTCATTCCGCTTTGCCGAAAGCGCGTGCTGGGTTTCGAATAAATGCGCGCGCTTTCCTTCTTCTTTTTGATTCCACGACGCAATCTCTTTTTGAATCTCCTGCGCCCGCACCGTCAGCGCTTCCAGCTTCTTTGCGATCTCTTCGAGTTTGGATGCAAGTTCCGGATCTGTTTCCTTTGCATTGGGTTCTTCGGGTGGTTTCTGAAGTTTTGTCGCAAAGGAGGAATGATGCGAGTGAACGTCTTTCACGAGTTTGCGAACCGTATCCATGCTCGGAGATTTGGATTCAATATGCGCGAGAAGCGCATCGAGTTTTTTCTGCGCCGCATCTACCGCATCGATAATCTGTTTGAGCGAGAGTGGAACGCGATGATCTGACGCATGCGCTTTTTCCGCATCAATGCGCGCGCGAATTGACGCCTGCTTTTCCCGAAGCTCGGCGCGTTCTTCTGCGATCTGATCTAATTGCTGTCGCAACTTATCCTGTTCAACGGACGGCGGAACGGCTTTTTCCATGGCGAGCAATTCCTCTTCCAAACGCTTCGCTTCTTTTGATAATTCCTGCTCCGCTTTGTGCGACGTTTCGACGCGCGTTTGCACGTCGCGGAGATGCGTAGAAATTTCATGCCAGTTTCCGCCAAACACGGATCGCTCCAATTCCGCGCGCTCAACTTCGAGCGAATCGCGCATCTGCAACCGTTTTGCCTGGCGTTCAAGGGATGAAAGCCGCGGCGCGATTTCGCGCAACAAAATATCCGCCTGCGCCAGGCGTTCTTTTGATGATTCGAGCTTTGATACGGATTGCTGGCGCTTGAGCTGGAATGGACGAAGACCGGCGGCTTCATCAAAAAATTCTTTGCGCTCCGCCGGTCCAGCGGACAGGATCGCATCTGCCATTCCCTGTCCGATCACGCTGTACGTGCGCTGGCCGATGCCGCTTTGCGCAAGCAGCATGGTGATGTCGGATAATTTTGCGGCCTGCCGGTTGATTTCAAATTCGGATTTTCCATCTCGATACAATCGGCGCGTCACGACGATTTCCGACATGCTCATCTCTTCCGTCGGCTCGTCGTTTTCGAGTGTCATGGTGACTTCGGCAAATCCGGATCGCGGCTTTTTCTCTGAACCGGAAAAAATCAAATCTTCCGACTTTTTGCCGCGCAAAAGTTTCATGCTTTGCTCGCCCATCACCCAGCGAATCGCGTCCGCCACATTGGATTTGCCCGACCCGTTCGGTCCGACAATGGCAGTGACTCCCCTGTTTGATTTTTCTTCTGAAGAAAATTCTAATACTGTTTTTCCGGCAAAGGTTTTGAACCCCTGCATCTCTAAACGTCGCAAACGCATACAGGAAAATAGGGTACAGGGTGTGAGAGTAGCTAGCAACTAGTAGCTAGTAGCTGGGGTTATTCGGATGGAATTTATTATAAATAAACAACTTTTCCGTATAACCTAGCTACTAGCTACCAGCTACTATTCCCTTTCAAGGCGTTTTCCTGTACCGTCTCCTCTTGATATGGCAAAGCCTCTTGAATACCATGCCAGCCACCTCCACCAAGCTTTGGCGGAGAGTATTGAGCATGCCGTGGAATTTCCGCCGGGCATGATTGTGACCTTGGTTCATGCGGAAATAACCGGGGATTCAAAATACGCCAAAGGCGTCATTTCCGTGTTGCCGGAAACGTTGGAAGATGAGGCGATTCGCTTGCTAAAAAAATCCGCCGTGGATATCAAAGAACAATTAAACAAGCGCCTCCGTTTGCGCCAGCTTCCAAATCTTTCGTGGGCCATCGACCGCACCGAAGTCGAAGCCGCGAAGATCGAGAAAGTGATGAATGAGTTGAGGGAGAAGGGAGAGCTGTAAAGAGTAGCTGGTAGCTAGTAGCTAGTAGCTAGTAGCTAGGAAAAGAGCCTTCAGGGCTCGTTTTCTTATTTCTTCCCAGCTACTAGCTTCTAGCTACCAGCTACTCATCATGATCATTGACCTTCTTCTCAATCTCCTATATGCTCCTTCATTCCCTTAATGGGAAATCGACCTCATCATGCCCGACCTCACCCACGACTTCCGACGCCTTGCGGAGATCGCTCGAAAAGCGAATCGGATTTTGTTGATCTCGCACAAAAAGCCAGACGGCGATACGACCGGATCGACCACGGCATTTTTCAACTGGCTTGTTTCCGAAGGAAAGCATCCTGTCATGTTCTGCGTAGATACGCCTCCGATGACATTTTCATACATTCGAAACATTGATCGCTACACATCTGATATTTCGGTATTTGAAAAAAAGTATGATCTGATTATTTCTTTTGATTCCGGCGATTTGCGATACGCAGGCGTAGAGCCGTACATGCAAAATCTCCAGCCGGGATATTTTTTGGCAAATGTCGATCATCATAAAACGAATGCGTATTTCGGCGATTTGAATATCGTGGCGCTCGATGCAAGTTCGACATCAGAAGCCGTGTATCGTTTTTTTAACGCGAACGACATCTTCATCGACGCCGATATGGCGACATCCATGCTCACCGGCATTTGCACGGACACGTCGAACTTCTCCAATCCGCTCACAAGCGCACAATCACTCTCGGCCGGTTCTAATCTGATCGCAAGCGGCGCACGGTTCAATGATATCATTCGTTATTTCTGGAAAAATCAATCATTCGATGCGCTCGGCGTATGGGGACTCATGCTGTCGCGCTTGAATTATCAGCCGACATACGACATCGCCACGAGCTATCTTACGGAAGATGAACTCAAAAACATGCCGCTTGTGATTACGGAGCAGATGGTCAACTTTCTCGCCGGCGCAGTTCGCGACGTTGATACGGTTCTTCTGCTTCGCGAGCGGAACAACGGAACGATCAACGGATCATTCCGCTCCCATGTCCGCGACGTCTCCACCCTCGCCAAAACCCTCGGCGGCGGAGGCCACAAAGGCGCCGCCGCATTCGCCATGAACGGGAAGTTTGAGAAGGTGGAGGGAGGGGTGAGGATTGTCTAATTGGCTAATTGGCTAACGGCTGACAGCAAACGGCTTATAGGCATCTGGATAGATTGACAACATCTTCTCTCTTTGTTTAAATGTACACGCAACATCAACGACGCTTGGCGACACTGCGATTGAGAGCTTGTCTCTCGATTGTGGAAAATTGGGTTCGATCCCCGGTTGTCGGCTCAAATGAAAGTACTTTGTTGTGAGAAGGATAGGCAGGAGGCAAAGACGTGCTCACTTCGGTCGGCAAATAGCCATCCTTGAGATACTGCCCAGGCAGAGGAAAGCAGGCGAGCTCCGTTGCACTAAGAGGTTCCAGTCACTCGACATGGAACCTCTTTTAATTTCTTTCTATGCCCAATGCCCTCTGGCCTATACCCTTGTCTTCTTAGCACTCTCCATGCTAGACTGCCAATACTATGAGAAACCCTTATGAAATCACCTCGGAAACATCGAATACCTACTTGATTCCGACCGTGATTGAAAAGACGAATATGGGCGAACGCGCGTATGACATTTACTCGCGCCTGCTCAAAGACCGCATTATTATGCTCGGCGGTCCGATCGTGGACGAAGTCGCGAATGTGATCGTGGCGCAGATTCTTTTTCTCGAAAGCCAGGACAAAACGAAAGACATCAAAATCTACGTGAACTCTCCGGGCGGAAGCGTGACCGCCGGTCTTGCGATCTACGACGCCATGCAGCACGTAAGCTGTGACGTGAGCACCATCTGCATGGGCATGGCCGCAAGCATGGGCGCGATCATTCTTGCCGGCGGCGCAAAAGGAAAACGCTACGCGCTCCCGAATGCGGAAATTATGATTCACCAGCCGCTCGGCGGCGTGGAAGGACAGGCTACGGATATCAAAATCCGCGCGGAACGAATCTTGAAGACAAAGGATCAGCTGAATAAAATCCTTGCCAAGCACACGGGCCAGAACATCAAAAAAATCGAAACCGACACCGACCGCGACAATTTCATGGATCCGAAAGATGCGGTGGCGTATGGAATCGTGGATAAGGTGTTGTAAAAGGTTACGGGTTAGCGGGTTGCGAGTTACGGGTTATAAGAAAGAAAATTCGACAGAACGTAGGGGCACGCCGCTGGCGTGCCCTTTTGTTGTTATGAAAATACTTGACATTTTAAGATAAATGCGCTAATAATATGCCAACACCAATAGCAAAAAGGAGAGGTGAATGAAACATTCTAGAACGTTCATTGCATGCTTAATCGGAGCGCTTGGGCTAACTTCCTCGCAACTTGCATTTGCGCAGACTCCAGCGTACAAAATCGCTTTCGGTCAATTTTGGCCAGTATCCTTTCCGAAGGGCGAGGCAAAAGCCGGACCAACCGCGACAACGACAGGTCTTGCTGTAAATATTCGGATGCAACCCATGTGGGTCTGGTACACAGAAGGAGGTCTGTTGACACCAAATACAGTGTTCACACCATCACCACGAGTTGTGTTTGGACCAGCATATCGACTTTCAGACACTGTACTTTTGGGTCTTACGGGTGCATACCAATTTAACCCTTCTCACGGAAATGTTGATTGGTCGCACACCGCAGGGGCTTCACTTTTTCTCTGCGTCCCAATCTCCAAGGAAATGAGCGTCACATTGGCATTTGGCGGTGGAAAAAATTTGCGCGAGGGCGGTCAATGGTCCCTCGTTGCTCAACCGAGAGCGGCACTTACGCTCCCTTGGTAAAATTGATCAAGGATAATAAAAATCGTACAAAATTGTGTCAGACACCTCGCGAATACGTGGGGTGTCTGTTCTTTTATTTAGGAGCGATCCGCCACAGTAAATCGCCCTTTTGCTTATAAAATTATCCTTTTGCGACATATTCAACAATGCGGTACGATCAAGATACCTATATGGAAACGACTCAAATAGCCTTATTTAAGGGTCGGCGAATAAGAAAAACTATCCACAATGATGAATGGTGGTTTTCTGTTGTGGATGTTGTTCAAGCTTTAACTGATCAGCCTGATGATTATACGGCCAGAAAATACTGGAATAAACTTGCACAAAGATTAAGGGAGGAAGGTAGCGAAGTGGTGACAAATTGTCACCAGTTGAAATTACCGGCACCTGACGGCAAACTTCGTGAAACCGACTGTGCCAATACCGAAGGAATCTTTCGTATCATCCAGTCTATCCCCTCTCCCAAGGCCGAACCGTTTAAACGATGGTTGGCTAAAGTTGGGTATGAGCGCGTACAAGAAATCGAGAATCCGGAATTGGCGACGAAACGGACGAGGATGCTCTATAAGCTGAAAGGATACAGCGAAGACTGGATCGAAAAGCGCATACGCGGCATTGCGATTCGCGAGGAATTGACGGATGAATGGCAAAAACGAGGAGCACAGGAGCAAAGAGACTACGAAATTTTGACTGCGGAAATTTCCAAAGCCACATTCGGAATTACGCCGACGGAATATCAAAAACTGAAAGGATTAAAACGCGAGAATCTTCGCGACCACATGAACGATCTCGAACTTATCTTCACCATGCTCGGCGAACGCGCCACGACCGAAATCCATCGCACCGAAGATTCCAAAGGACTCCCCAAACTCAAAAGCGATGCCATAGCCGGCGGCGACATCGCTGGTATCGCCAGAACAAAACTCGAAAAACGCCTCGGCCGCTCCGTCGTATCAAAGAATAATTATTTGAAAGAGCCTGAAAATAAAAAATTACTTGATTAAAATTTATTCGTAAACATCTAAAAAAATAAAATCTTTGCTAGTAAGCTCTGTTTTCTTGTTTAATAAATCTTTCCTCATTGCAATGATGATTTTTCCAAGAATCTCTTTTCCAACTTCAGAATTTCCATTTCCATTTTTACCCAAACTACGTGCATAATCAAGCATTCTTTGTACTGCATGAAAAACATCATCTGAGCAATATAACCAAGACGTTTCCCACTCTTGTAAGAAAGACTTCTTTAATTCAGAACTAGCACTTACACCAATAAATCCGCGAAGATATTTTATTAAATTGTTGTACTTTTCAACTTTCATTCTAATCTCTGTCTCGGTGCGCAATTGTCGCACTCCAAACCAATAGGTTACTCCTGAACCAATCAATGCGCTCAAAACTATTGTTACTATATTATTCATATATTTTCTTCGTCATTTCTTCCCCCCAATTATCAATATTTGTTTTCATATCTTTCTTCCCCTAGTGGCTTAGTGGCCTAGCCCCCTAGTGGCCTTCCTCATCTTCTTCATCATCACCTCAAACGGAATCACCATCAAACTCCACGGCAAAACGGAGAGGATGACCGGGACGAGGACGCGTGAGTCGGTAAAATAGGTGGCCGCGAGGTAGATGGCCAGGGTGAAGTTCATGTAGGTGAGGCAGACGCTTACGGAGATGCGAACGTCGCGCTTGCGCCAGTAGGCGGTGTAGTAGCCAATGACGTGAAAAGCGGCGAAGAGGACGAAAAGCGCGATAAGCGCGTCGAGGAATTCGCCTTTGAATGCGCGAAAAATTTGATCGCTCTGCTTGCCGACAACGCCCATGATCAAGAGTCCGAGCAGGGTCACGGAAATCGGCTTGAAGGTATATGACGTGGCGAGAATCTGTTTTTTGAAAAATGGCTTTACGATATTCGCAAGTCCGATCGGGACGATAATGATTTTTGCCAGATTCCAAAACATTGATGCAAAACTGACGGTGACGACAGATCCGGCGAGAAGTTGGATGACGAACGGGATGGTGAACGGAGCAAGGAGAGATGTCAGAATCGTCAAAACGAGCGCAATATCCTGCCGTCCGCCGACCACATCGGCGATAAGCGGCGCGGACATCGCTGTAGGCATAGCGGCAAGGAGCATGAAGGCAATGGCGTAGTCAGGAAGAAAAACCTTGGTGACGTAGAAAATGATAATCGGAAACAGCACGAGCATGAACACGTTCGTGACAATCAGGAGCGGAATGTCTTTGAGGCAGGATCTAACTTCCTTTAAGTCCAGCTTCAGCGCGCTGAAAAAGAAAATAATCGCAAGGATGAGCGCGGTATAATCGCCGAGAGGCGCAACAGTTTTTGGAAAAATAATTCCGATGGCGATGGAAACGAGCAAAACAAAAATATACGACTCCATCAAATGCAGAAATTTCTTTACCAGCGGGTGCATATATAGAGGCATGATACCGCATAAGAAGATTTCTCAATAGAACAAAATAGAGTCCGGCACGCGACTGCTTGAAAGCAGGCGTACCGGACTCATGGGAACGAACAAGGGGCTATGAAGAACGACGCGGCAGAGACGCATGGATTTGCGAGGCGGCCAGCTGGAGCGCGCGCAAGGCACATTCGTTGATTTCGTCGCCCGCATCATGGTTGGAAAAGATTTCCCGCGCAAAACTCATCAGCTGTTTGTGCGTCAACGGCGTTCCAAGCCACTCTGAACACAATCGAATGTCATGAAGACTCGCAGACTCTGCAAGAAGAAGCCGCATGCGAAAATCTTGAATGACTTTGCACACTCGCCGCTTGGACGAAGGTTTGTCCCTGATGATTCCATCGGCGATAATAAGAATGCATATCGTTCGATCATCCAAATCTTCAACCGCTCTCTTCAGAAGAGCGAGACGCTGTTGAATCGTCAGTTCAACTTGAAAGGCCTCGGCAAACTGTACGATAGTCTTTCGGGGAGCAAGCGCCGCATCTACCGCATCTTGAATGATCTGATTTCCAAATTGCAAACGATATGATTCGGTATTTGCAATATGTCCTAAAAGCAAATGGCTTGTCCAAATGCTTTTTGACCTGATCGCTGAACGGATCATGGCCAGTTGCTGATCTGGACTGATTCTTCTGCCAAGTCTGAATGCAATAGTGTCGGCACCACCAAAAAAACCAAGACGAAGCGCACAGCGGAATGCCGAATACATACCGTCTTTGTATTTGATACTCTCACAGAGCGTAAACACGTTTTGAAGCGAATCTTCATTCGCTCCGCGTGCAATAGCATCACGCTTTCGATACAGCATCAGACGCCGCTCAAGCATCCCAATCTCTTCCAAACGCCGGTGCGGTTGAATGCATTTCCGATATTCCTCGACAAGACAGTTCCGCAGGAAAAAATTGCGCAAAGTGTCTGGATCAGATGCATTGATGGCATAATACACAAACCACTCCTTAGCGTGATCAATCTTTCCTTCCCGTTCGCGAACACGGGCAAGATGCAATGAGACATTGATTGGATCAATCCCTAATTCAGAGCACGTCCGCTCGAATTCTCGAATATACAATTTCGGCGGTTCGCTCATAACCATGCATGAGCGAGCATCCGCTTCGATCTCCAGAATGGTACAAATTTGCTCTTCGTTCATCCCTAGAAAAATCGAGGGGGTTCTTGGTTTTCTTGATGATTTCTCCATCGTTCTCTCCTTTGTGTGAAGTTGCTACTGCGCTCGGATTAAATACCATTTCACGCAAAACGTCAAGACCTGGCCGAAACAAAAAAACAGATCTCATGATCTGTTTTTTATGTGGGCATGCCATCCTCCTGCGCTCTCGAAGACTCAAGCTTCGGAGGACAGGGAGGCGTGCCCCTACACCACATCACCTAATTTTCCTTCGTCTTCATTCTTTAAAAACGTCACGCTCGAAACGAGGTCGCCTTCTTCTTTGAATCGCATGACGCGCACACCTTGCGTATCACGGCCGAGGCAGGAAACGCTCTTGAACTTTGTTCGGATCACAATCCCCTTCTTTGAAATAATCATGAGATCGCGATCATCGTCTTTGGATGAGAGAAAGGCAGAGACGACTCCACCGGTTTTGCTCGTAACGCGCATGGTTCGGATGCCGGAACCGCCGCGCTTCTGGACTTTGTATTCGGACAGGTTGGTGCGCTTCCCCAAACCGTTTTCTGCCAGCGTAAAGATTTCGAGCAGGCCTTTTTTGGCAAGCGACGGATTCACCACGTCCATGCCGACAACTTTATCTTCTTTTTTGAGCAAAATGCCGCGCACGCCGGCTGCATTGCGCCCCATGGAACGAACATCGGTTTCTTTAAATCGAACGCTCTGGCCATTTCGAGTGACGAGCGATATCTCATCTGATCCAGTTGTCGGTTTCACCCAGAGTAAATCGTCTCCGTCATTCAGTTTGATAGCGATGAGTCCGGATCGGCGCACATTTGCAAATTCCGCGAGCTCGGTCTTTTTAATCGTGCCTCCGCTTGTGACCATGACGAGGAATTTCTCTCCCTCCATGTCGTCGAGCGCGAGCGTTGTCGCGACTTTTTCTCCCGGAGCAAGCTGAAGGAAGTTCACGACGGCCTGACCTTTGGACGTACGGCTTCCCTGCGGAACGTCGTATGCCTTTAACTGGAACACACGGCCGCGCGTGGTAAAGAAAAGCAGGTCGGCATGCGTATTCGTGCTGAACATCTGTTCAACCGAATCTTCCTCTTTCGTCGCAAGACCCTGTACGCCTTTGCCGCCGCGCAATTGCGACCGGAAGGTGTCCGGCGGGAGGCGCTTGATATAACCGTCTCCGGTCATCATTACGACCGTCGGTTCATCTGGAATCAAATCCTCGTTCGAAAACTCGCCAACCGCGCCTACGATAACTTTCGTGCGCCGCTCATCCGCATACTTGTCGCGCATTTCTTGAACTTCGGTTTTAATCACGCCCAACATTCTTTTCTGCGAGGCAAGAATGGCTTCGAGTTCCGCGATGAGCTTGAGCTTTTCTTCATATTCCTGTTCCACTTTGAGCCGTTCAAGATTCGCGAGCTGGGACAGCTTCATTTCGAGAATCGCAACCGCTTGCCGTTCTGTCAGCTTAAACTTTGAAATCAAGTTGATGCGCGCATCATCGCGATCTTTTGATTTCTTGATCGTGTCGATAATCTTATCGATCTGCAGCATCGCAATGCGCAAACCTTCCAAAATATGCGCCCGATCCTTGGCTTTCATCAAATCATATTCCGTTCGGCGCTTAATAATTTCCCGGCGATGCTTCACGTATTCTTCCAAAATCTGCTTGAGCGACAACACGCGCGGAACCACGCCATCCACAAGCGCGAGCATGTTCACGTGGAACGTCTCTTGCAATTGCGACATCTTGTACAGCTGGTTCAAAACTTTTTTCGGATATGAGTCTTTTTTGAGTTCAATAACAATGCGAACCTCGCCTTTGGATGACTCGTCGCGTAAGTCACGAATGCCTTCGATCCGCTTTGTCTGCACGAGCTCGGCGATTTTTTCGAGCAAGGTGGCCTTGTTCACCTGATACGGAATTTCCGTCACGATGATTTGATAGGTTCCGGCTTTTTGCTCGATGATTTCCGCCTTTGCGCGCATGACCAAGCCGGCTTTTCCGGTTGCGTATGCATTCAAAATATCCTTGCGGTTGTACACGATGCCCCCGGTCGGAAAATCCGGGCCTTTCACGTGTTGCATGAGTTCTTCGACTTCAATATCCGGATTGTCGATGAGCGCCATGATTGCATCGCAAATTTCTCCCAGATTATGCGGCGGAATATTCGTGGCCATTCCAACGGCAATACCGAGCGTCCCGTTCAAAAGCAGATTCGGGAGCTTGGCTGGCAACACAGTCGGTTCCTGTTCAGATCCATCGAAGTTCGGCGCAAACCGAACCGTATCCTTGTCGATATCGTGCATGAGCTCATCCGCAATGGACTGCAATTTACACTCCGTATATCGATAGGCGGCCGCGCTGTCGCCGTCGAGCGAACCGAAGTTCCCTTGTCCGCGAATGAGGGTGTATCGCAATTTAAAATCCTGCGCCAAGTGAACGAGAGTATCGTAGACAGCGCTGTCGCCATGCGGGTGATACTTTGCCAGCACGTCGCCGACGACGGATGCGCACTTTTTGAACTTGGATGTTGATCGAAGTCCGCTCTTCCACATGGAAAACAAAATACGGCGATGCACCGGCTTTGCCCCGTCGCGCACATCCGGAAGTGCACGCTGAACAATCACGGACATGGCATAGTCGATGTACGCTTTGCGCATTTCCGCCGAAATCGGCGCGGGTTGCACAATGCCGCCGACCGGAATCACTGCGTCGGGGAGGGCAATTTGATGAGAGGGGGGAGTTTTTTTCTTGGCAGGCATACGAAGAGAGTAGCTGGTAGCTAGTAGCTAGTAGCTAGGAAAATCTTCTTCCTAGCTACTAGCTACCAGCTACTAGCTACCAGCTACTGATCCATTTGAAGTCCGGGCGTACTCGGATCAATCACTGGCATGGATGATGGTTGAGGCGGCGGAACGACTGGGGTTGATGTCGCCTGCACGCCGGATAATGGAGTATTGCCGGGAGCGATGAGATCATTTCTTGTTGGCACATTTGATCCCGGTTCCAAAACACTCTTCATTAACTGCGAAAAATTCCCAGCCTCTGCTCCGGATGTCGGCTGTGGGATGGTCGGAGATTCGAGCTCGGCGCGTCCGCGCAACCGAGTCGTAAACGCATCCATATTCTTGGTCATATCCTGATACGAAGACGGCTGGCCTTTGATTGCGGATCCAATGCGAATGCCGACCGTATTCCACCATCCCCATCCGATCGCAAGCAGTATGGCGGCAAACCCCATCCACACGGTTGCACGCTGAATCGGATCTTTCGCGGTTCGCGATGATGTGGCATGCGCCAGAATCAACTGCCGTTTTTCCTCCTCACTCAACATCCGCGGCGTATCAGTAAAATCCTCGCTCATCTTGGGCGGCTGATTCTTTTGATGCGAGGGTGATTTAGAGAAAGGCATTTTAGTAGCTGGTAGCTAGTAGCTGGGGCAAGAAGATTTTTTTCTTCCTAGCTACCAGCTACTAGCTACTAATTTACGCGCGATCCAATACCGCAACCAACACCGTATCCGCTGGCAAGTCTTTTTTCTGAACTTTGAGGCGATTCATGTTTTCGCGCTGGCAGGCTCCCATCTGTTTGCAGAATGCGTCAACGCTTCCGAGTTTTGTTTTGAGTCCGGGAAGTTCAAAATAAATCGGCACCACAATGCGCGGTTCGATTTCGCTGATGATTTCTGCGGCCGTGCTCGCGCTGATCGACTCTCCCCCGCCAACAGGCAACAGCAAAATATCGATATTTTCCAAACGCTCCAATTCATCATCCGTTGGCTCGCGCTTGATCTGCCCAAAAAACGCAATCGATATGCCTTCGGTTACGATGCGATACATGATATTTCCGTCATGCTGTGCCGGATCTTGAATGCCGTTGATAAAAACGCCTTTGACTTCGTATTCACCCGGAGAAGAAATAACAAACGGAGACCCTCCTGGCCCTTCAAGATTAAATTGTTTTCGATCCTCTTTGCTTAATGCAATGACGTCCGGTTCCGTCGTTCGCGGGAAGCGAATCGCCGCTTCATTTTCGAACGGGTCGGTGATGAGCGTACAGGCTTTGTCGCCATTTTTTGATTCGATTCTTACGCTCGAATATCCGTGCCAAAAGAGTTGCATACGTGCAGGAATCGTATCACAAAGCGCAGGGGTTGTGAAGGGGTTTTGGAGGGGGAAAAGGATGGATTTTGTTAGGAAATTTGAATTGAAAATACCCAGTCATCACGTGTCGATGACTGGGTATTCTTGAGTAGCCAAGGTATGACGTTCGCGAGCGCCGTACCAAGGACAAAGAATCCAAAGCCAAAACAGAAAGGGCTAAGGATTCAAGTGTCCAAGGTCTGGCTTGCGGGAGACGAGAGCGCGGTTGTGCAGAGAACACTGACTGCCCAGATCGTACCAAAACGTGCCAGCCTTGCGCTCGCCGTCATGGCTCCACAGTACAGGCGAGCCCAGGCAGCCGCCGCCAGGACTGCGCCAGGAGGATCCGAAAGCGATGATGTAGTTATCCAGCTGAAGAGCGGGGTACTTCGCGCCAAGCGCGAGGAGTTCCGGCGTTTGTTCCAGTACCCAGTCCGCTTCGAGTTCCTCTTTCCACTCGGTTGTGGTAATGCCATCACGTGATGGAGGGACGAGGAACAATTCCTTGTCATGCTGGAGCGTTCCGGTACGATCTACGGGGAAGCATTCTTCCGTTATGGAAGCGATCGCGTTTTTATGATTGTTGTACTTCCCAGCCTTGATCATTTGAGTGAGAGTGAGGGAAAGGTCGATGGAGACGATGTAACCTCGAATCTCTGTGGATGCCTTGGTCTCGTTTTGAATAGTAAACCGTTTTCCAAGAATCGCTTGAACCGTCTCCCGATCCAATGCGCCGGTTTTGATCATCTGTCCGAGTTGAAGGTACTGTTCTAATGTTGCTTTTTGCTTTTCACTCACGTTGCTATCCTCCTCCATCCCGTTGACACAAAGGCGAACGAACGCAAACCATTTGCGTTTCGCTTGCTGATACCGAGGGTGGAATTCCGTACGAAAAACCGTACGATGGCTTCAGTACAACATAGATAGAGCGAAAAGTCAAGCCTTGACGCCTACCGCCAAGCTGTATTACACTTGTAACACACTATGCGATCTACCATCTCTATCTCACTCCAAAAAGAAGAAGCTTCTCACATGCGCTCGCTTGCAAAACGGCGAGGTTTTCCAACGGTGAGCGGTTATGTTCGATATTTGCTCACAGAGAGCGCCGGCGAAATCATCACAAACGATGATCTGCTCCGCCGATCAAAGAATGCCGATGCGCTTCATAAGAAAGGAAAGCTTCAAAAGCTCACATCACTTTCAGACATGATAAATGGCTGACGGCTTACGGCCGACGGCTAACGGCTCTCTTCCTGCCGTAAGCCGTTCGCTGTCAGCCGTAAGCCAATTTTTATGATCATCCGCTCTATTTATTACGAACCAAATTTTCTGAAAGATTGGAAAAAGCTGGATCAACGTTTTCGTATTGCGGCGGCAAAAGCGGAGAAGTTATTCCGTGATAATCCACTCCATCCGTCACTTCGACTTCACGCCCTTCAAGGCAAACTATCGGGGCTCTGGTCTATCTCGGTAACATTTGATCTCCGCATTATTTTTAAGCGCATGGAAAACGGAGATATTGTTTTTCTCTCCATCGGCAGGCATGAAATTTACAATAAATAGAATTTGGAATATAGAATTTAGAATTTGGATCATAATTCCAATTCGAAATTCGTAATTTTCAATCCGTTAATCTCTTCGCCTTCCCTATCAACCCGCCCACGATCGCGAGCGCGAGCGCATCGGCGGCGTCGTCGGGCTTTGGGATTTCTTTGAGATGAAGCAGGCGCGCAACCATTTCCTGCACCTGTTGTTTATCCGCCCCTCCCCATCCGGCAATGCCTTGTTTGACCTGACTCGGAGTGACGTCAACGATGGAAAGGCCCGCATCCGCAAGCGCGAGGATGGCCACGCCGCGCGCCATGCCAACCTTAATGGCGGTTTTTGCATTTGTCTGAAAAAACAATGATTCGACGCAAGCGATATTCGGCTTGAACCGGCGCACCGCTTCGACAATATCATTCCGCACGGCTTGCAGTCGCGTTTCAAAAAGATCCTCCGGCGATGTTTCAATCACGCTATGCCACACGTGCACAGCATCGCTCCCCTTCATATCCACGACGCCAAGTCCGGTCCGGCCAAAGCCGGGATCAATGCCGAGGATACGGAGGGGTGAGGGCATGAGATGAGAATAGCACGAGGAGCGAGGAGCGAGGAGCGAGAGGTGAGAAGATCGTCAAACATATTTTTTTCTTCTCGCTCCTCGCTCCTCGCCTCTCGCTCCTTCTTATGGCATACTGTCCCCGTATGGAGCTATCCAATATCGAGGCGGTAAATAAGCCAGACACGATGCCGCCGGTCGCAGAGTCCGACGTTGAAAAGCCTGCGAATGCCCCGGAAAGCGTGAGATCGGCCGAAATCGCGCAGGCCGCGGAACAGACCTTACTCGAATTGCAAAAAGAAACGATTGCGGCAGATTTCGGGCCTCCATTTATTCGAAAAGTCATCCAGCTCATCAGTGAACAGCCTCAAACAAACCGGCAAGACATCTATTTGCAGGCATTCGCGTCCCTGCTCGATGAAGTAAAAAGGAATATCGTCGCGACATATCCGGAAATAACAACGGATCAATTGGAAGGCCAGATTTTCGCCATCTATACGTCGATCGTTGAAGATATTTCGCACGGACAATTGGGAGCGAAAGAGCTGGAAGCGGCAGAGCGTGTGTTACACCCACAGGAATCTGTCAGCGCGCCGTCTATTTCGAGCATCGGCGGAGTACAGGAAAAGAGAAGTTAGAAGATAGAAGTTAGAAGTTAGATAAATGCTCTTTTCTTCATTCTAACTTCTAACTTCTAACTTCTCTTTTCTAAAAAAAACACCCTCGAATCACTTCGAGGGTGTTTTTATTTCTACTCGCGCTCACTACGAAATGGAGCGCTCTGTTTCGTCTTCATCATCGAATGCTTCTCCTTCGCTATTCAAGTGGACGCCAAAGCCGGTTCCAGCCGGAATGAGGCGGCCAATGATCACGTTTTCTTTCAAGCCTTCAAGCTTATCAACCTTGCCGGTAATCGCGGCATTGATAAGTACTTTCGCCGTTTCCTGGAAGGAAGCTGCGGAAAGGAAAGATTCGGTTGAGAGCGAAATCTTGGTGATTCCCATGAAGAGATCGTCGGCGGTCGCGCCTTTCTTTCCTTCTCCTTCGGCGTTTTCGCCTTCCATGCGCAAACGCGCGCGGTCAACGACTTCGCCCGGCAGAAGATCCGTATCGCCCGCGTCCTTCACATACACGCGGCTAAACATCTGGCGGATGATGACTTCCACGTGCTTCGCGTTCAACTTTTGTCCTTGCGACGCATAGATGAAGAGCGTTTCTTTCAGCATGTAGCGCATGACTTCCTCACGGCCTTTGTATTTGAAGAGCTGGGAGAGATCCAAATGGCCTTCGGTTAGCGCATCGCCCAGCTGAACTTCGTCTCCATCTTTTACAAGCACCTGATATCCAAGCGGAATCTGATATTCCATAATCGTCGGACCTTCCCAAGCGACTTTCACATTCTTGCCTTGGATGGTCACAACTCCCGCGTGCTCGGCCTTCACTTCATTCCCATCAACTTTGTTAATAAGAACTTGACCGACTTTCACGGAAACGCCGTCTTTGACTGCAGACTTATCGCCGGTATCGCGGACAAAGATGTCGTCCTGCATGGCAATATGTTCCACGCTCACAACCTTGCCTCCAGAGTTCGTGTCAAAGACGCGTTCACCGTTCGAGAGTTCAATGATGCGGCGTTCGCCGTTGATGATTTTCACCTTTCCGGCAACTTCCGAAATCACGGCCTTGCGCTTTGGCGTACGAGCTTCGAATAATTCTTCCACGCGAGGAAGACCCATGGTGATGTCTCCCCCGGCAACGCCTCCCATGTGGAAGGTGCGCATGGTGAGCTGGGTGCCTGGTTCGCCGATGGACTGCGCGGCAATGGTTCCGATGGCGGTTCCAAGTTTGACCATTTCATTATATGAAAGGTCATACCCATAGCATTGCTGGCAGATGCCGCGCTTGCACTTGCAGAGAAGCACGGATCGCACATGCGCTTCGGCGATGTTTCGCTTTTCCAAATCGCGAATATGCTGTTGCGTAATCAATGTTCCCTTTGGAAGAATGGCTTTCTTTCCGCCGACTTCTTTGAGATCGCTGATCAGCACGCGTCCAAGCAAACGTGTAAGCAATGGCTCGCCGATGTATTCGCATTCGGTTGCCGTGAGCACCACGCCGTCCGTATCTCCGCAGTCTGCTTCGATAATCACAACATCTTGCGCAACGTCAACGAGGCGGCGCGTGAGATATCCGGCGTTTGCCGTTTTCAAAGCCGTATCGGTCAAACCTTTTCGAGCTCCGTGCGATGAGATGAAGTATTCCAGCACGTCGAGTCCTTCGCGGAGCGATGACTTTACCGGGAGCTCAATGATGTTTCCGGACGGGTTTCCCACCAAGCCCTTCATACCGCTCACGTTGGTAAGCTGACCGATGGAACCGCGCGCACCGGATTCGATCATGGAGTACACCGTACCGAGCGGATCGAGCGATTCTTTACATGCGCGCTGGACGCGGTCTTTCACGTCCGACCAAATCTTGATGATCTGGTTGTAGCGTTCGGACTTCGTAAGCAAGCCTTCTTCGTATTGCGTTTCAATTTCACGCACCTTGCGCTCCCCTTCTTCAACGAGTTCGTGCTTTTTCACATCCACATCCGGCAAGTCGCCCATGCCGTACGAGAAGCCGGACGTTGTGGCGAATTTGAATCCCATTTCTTTCACTTCATCCAGGAATCGCGCCGTACGTTCGAATCCGCGGACTTCCAGCGTGATGCGCGTAATATCCGCGAGCTGTTTTGTTCCGATGGCTTCGTTGCGGAATCCGACTTCCTTTGGGAAGAGATCATTCAAGATAATGCGGCCGACATTCGTTTCCGTAATCGCTGATCCGAGGGATGGAATACGCGTTTTCATTCGTTCGCGCACGTCGATCTTTCCAGCCTGATACGCGTAGACCGCGCCTTTGATATCGCCGAACGTTTTGATCTTTCCGTCCTTCGGTTCAATCATGGTCGTCATGTAGAACGCACCCCACGCAATGTCTTTGTCCGGACGCGCAACCGGCTGGCCTGTGGCAGGCTTGAGCAGGTTGTTCGTGGATAACATTAAATTCCGAGCTTCCTGACGCGCTTCTTCGGTGAGCGGAACGTGCACGGCCATCTGGTCTCCGTCGAAGTCGGCGTTGAATGCGGAACACACCATCGGGTGAATCTGGATGGCTTTTCCTTCGATCAGTACCGGCTGGAATCCCTGAATGCCCAAGCGGTGCAGGGTCGGAGCGCGGTTCAAGAGCACGACGGCTTCATTCGCGATCTTTTCCAAAATATCCCACACCTCGGAATGATCCGCTTCGATGTATCGGTTCGCGCTACGAATGTTGTGAACGTATTCGCGCTTGATGAGTTCGGAAATGATGAATGGCCGGAAGAGTTCAAGCGCCATGATTTTCGGCAGCCCGCACTGGTGCATGTGAAGCGTCGGACCAATGACGATCACGGAGCGTCCGGAATAGTCGATGCGCTTTCCAAGCAAGTTCTGGCGGAAGCGTCCCTGCTTTCCTTTGAGCGAGTCGGCGAGCGATTTGAGCTGGCGCTTTTTTCCGGTCGCGGCGATGACGGTCTTTGAGTGGCGCGCGCTATTGTCGATGAGCGAGTCAACCGCTTCCTGCAACATGCGCTTTTCGTTGCGGGTGATGACTTCCGGAGCATTGAGTTCGATCAGGCGCTTCAAGCGATTGTTGCGGTTGATCACGCGCCGGTACAAGTCGTTCAAGTCGGATGTTGCAAACCGGCCTCCGTCGAGCGGAACCATCGGACGCAAGTCCGGCGGAATTACGGGCACGACCTTGAGAATCATCCAGCTCGGATCAAGGCCTTGCATAACAAACGACTTGAGGAGTTTGAGTCGGCGGATCACGCGGTCGCGCTTGGCGTCGGACGCGGTCTTCAATTCTTCTTCAAGCGCCTGCGCCGTTGCCGCCACATCCATTTTGCCGAGAAGTTCATTCACGGCTTCGGCTCCGATTTTCGCTTCGAACACGTGTCCAAACTTGAGCGAGAGTTCGTGATATTCATTTTCCGACATCACGCGCAGAGGACGAATATCTTTCAGGTCGCGTTCGGCCTGCGCATATTCATGATCAAGCTCCTGCACTTTGAGCTCTTTGTCCTGATGAACTTTTTCAAGCGCAGCCTCGGCTTCTTTCTTTCCCAGATTCTGCTCGGATGCGCGGGAATTTGCGCGCTCGACTTCACGAAGATACTCGGATTCGATCGCTTTCTGCTTTCCTTTATACTCCGCGCGAAGCAATTCAATCGTATTTTGGCGAAGCTCTTCGTTCACGTCGGTGATGATGAAGCTTGCGAAGTACACGACTTTTTCAAGCGCCTGCATGCTCATGTCGAGCGTGGTGCCGATCTTTGACGGTACGCCTCGCAAGAACCAGATGTGGCTGACCGGAGCGGCGAGCTCGATGTGGCCCATGCGTTCGCGGCGAACGAGCGAGTGCGTCACTTCGACTCCGCACTTGTCGCACACGATTCCCTTGAATCGGATCTTCTTATATTTTCCACAATAGCATTCCCAGTCCTTGGATGGTCCAAAGATTTCTTCGGCAAAGAGTCCGGACTTTTCCGGTTTTTGCGTCCGATAATTGATCGTCTCCGGCTTGGTGACCTCACCGTAGGACCAGTTTCGGATAATTTCCGGCGAGGCGAGCTTCAGGCGCATTGCGTCGAAGTCCGTCGTCTTGATGTTCTCCGTTTGGAAGAATGGCATATTCGTCGCAATGGTTAGAATGATTCAGGTGAAGGAGTCTTTGTTTCCGTCGGGCCCCAGATAATTTCTTCTTCCGGAGGCGGCGCATCCGAAACGACCGGCCGCGAGCGGAATCCATCCTGTCGCGCGCCGCCTTCGTCGATGCGGACGCCGTTTTTCAGGAGTTCCACGTCCAGACACAAGCCTTTTAATTCTCGAACGAGAACGTTAAAGGATTCCGGCACGTTTACTTTGCGGATCGGTTCGCCCTTGATGATCGCTTCGTATGCTTTGGATCGTCCGGGCACGTCGTCTGATTTGATCGTCAAAATTTCCTGCAGGGTATGCGCCGCGCCGTATGCTTCGAGCGCCCACACTTCCATTTCTCCGAATCGCTGTCCTCCGGATTGCGCTTTTCCTCCGAGCGGCTGCTGGGTAATCAGCGAGTACGGCCCGATGGAACGCTGGTGAATCTTATCCTCGACCATGTGGTTCAATTTAAGGATGTAGATGTACCCGACCGTCGGCGCATGATCGTATGCTTCCCCGGAACGTCCGTCGTACACCATGATCTTTCCACTCGATGGGAAACCGGCTTTATTCAATTCTTCATGAATAATTTTTTCCGGCACGCCGTCGAACACCGGAGATGCGACCGTATATCCGAGCGCATTCGCCGCAAGGCCAAGGTGGGTTTCAAGCACCTGTCCGATGTTCATGCGGGACACGACGCCGAGCGGAGAAAGAATAATGTCGACCGGGGTTCCGTCTTCCAGGAACGGCATGTCTTCGACCGGAACGATCTTGGAAATGACGCCCTTGTTTCCGTGCCGTCCGGCAAGCTTATCCCCCACCTGAACTTTGCGAAGGTCGGCGATGGCGACGACGTATTGCTTGATCACGCCTGGCTGGAGCTTGTCTCCGGCTTCGCGCGTGAACACTTTCACATCAACCACGCGGCCATGTTCACCATGCTGGAGGTAGAGAGATGAATCGCGCACGTCGCGGGCCTTTTCGCCGAAAATTGCACGCAAGAGTTTTTCTTCCGCGGACAAATCCGTTTCGCCTTTTGGCGTAATTTTTCCGACAAGAATATCTCCGGCTTTCACTTCGGCTCCGATGTGGATGATTCCCTGATCGTCGAGGTTCTTGAGTTTTTCTTCGCTCACGTTCGGAATATCGCTTGTGACGACTTCGGCTCCAAGCTTGGTGTCGCGAACGTCGATGGTGTGATGTTCAATGTGAATGCTCGTAAAGCGATCCTGATGCACGAGACGCTCGGAAAGAATAATGGCGTCTTCATAGTTATATCCGTCCCATGACAAGAATGCACAGAGCAAGTTCTGGCCAAGAGCGAGTTCGCCATGCTGGCAGGATGTTCCGTCCACGAGGACTTCACCGGCGTAGACTTTCTGCCCCTTGTCTACGGCTGGTCGCTGGTCAATGCACGTGGAGTGGTTCGAGCGCTGGAACTTGATCAGGTCGTAGCGATGCACGGTTCCATTATCCGCTTTGAGCTCGATGTGCTGGCCGTCCATGGAAATAATCGTTCCATCTTCCGGAGAAAGAATCGCGTGGCCGGAATCGACCGCGGCTCGCCGTTCCACGCCCGTGCCGACAATCGGCGCATCCGGACGAATGCACGGAACGGCTTGGCGTTGCATGTTTGATCCCATGAGCGCGCGGTGGCCGTCGTCGTTTTCGATGAATGGAATGAGCGAAGTGCCGATGGAAAGCAACTGCTTACTCGACACGTCGACATAGTCGATATCCGCAACGTCGACGGTTGTCGGTTCTCCGTGCTTTCGAACGGCGGCGCGCTCGTTCAGGAATCGTCCGGTTTTCTGATCGATCGGTGTTGTTGCCGGAGCCGTTGTTCCGCGCTCTTCCGTGAATGCGTTTAGATAGACGATTTCCTTCGTCACGTATGTGACGACCGGAATGCGTTCAAACGTCACTTTCTTTTGCAAAGTCGCCGCGAGTTCTTTCGTAATTTTTTCTCCCTTCTTCGCGATCACTTTTCCATCACCCGTCGTCACATCCACGCGAAGCTCTTCGCCGATGCCGTCTTTCCCGTCATTTTTTGCCCATGCCTTTACAATTCGATACGGCGTTTCAATAAATCCGAAATCATTAATACGCGCATAACTCGCCAAGTGGCCCACAAGTCCGATGTTCGGTCCTTCCGGTGACTGAATCGGACAGATGCGGCCATAGTGCGTGCGATGCACGTCGCGCACGTCGAAGCCTGCGCGTTCTCGCGTCAAACCTCCCGGACCCATGGCGGACAAACGGCGCTTGTGTTCGAGTTCGGACAGCGGATTCGTCTGGTCCATGAATTGCGACAGCTGGGAACTCATAAAGAATTCGCGCACCGCGCCGATAACCGGCCGGGCGTTGATGAGTTTTGCCGGCGTGAGCGTGGAAACGTCCTGCGTCGACATGCGATCTTTCACAATGCGCTCCATGCGGGCGAGTCCGATGCGGAAACGGCTCTGCACGAGTTCGCCGATTGCGCGCACGCGGCGGTTGCCCAAGTGATCCACATCATCCGCATCTTCCTGCGTGATATTCAAACGGATGATTTCACGCATGATGGTGACAATGTCTTCCTTTTTCAAAATGCGATTCTCTTCTTTCACAACCGTGTCGCGATCCGACGGGAATCCAAAACGCTGATTGAATTTGAATCGTCCCACCGCGCCCAAGTCATACCGTTCAAAACGGAAGAACATGGAATGGATGAGCGACTTCGCGTTATCCGACGTTGCCATATCTCCCGGCCGGATGCGCTTATACACTTCGATCGTCCCTTCTTCTTCGCTTTTGGCCGCGTCCTTTGCCACCGTGGACTCTGCGTACTTAATGAGCGGGTGCGTATCCGCATCCGCAAAGAGCGCGAGAATTTCTTCGTCTGATCCAACGCCAAATGCGCGCAAGAGCGACGTTGCCGCCACTTTGCGCTTGCGATCGATCTTCACCCAGATCACGTTCTTCGCGTCGGTTTCGAATTCCAGCCACGCGCCGCGATTCGGAATGAGTTTTGCTCCGTAGTAGCGGCGGCCGCGAATAGATTCTGCGGTAAAAAATGCGCCGGCAGAACGCACGAGCTGTGAAACGACAACGCGTTCCACGCCGTTGATCACGAATGTTCCGCGATCGGTCATGACCGGCAATTCCCCCAAATACACTTCCTGTTCTTTTGATTCCTGCGTGCGCTTATTCGTCATGCGCGCTTTCACGCGCAACGGCGCTTCGTAGTTGATCTTTTTTTCTTTGGAGGTTTTCTCGTCGAATTTCGGTTCGTCGAAAAAGTAATCATCCAAACTTAATTCCAGATCCCGACCGATGAAATCTTTCACCGGTGAAATCTCTCGGAGGAGTTCGCGGATTCCTTCTTTCAGGAACCAGCTGTAGCTGTCGCGTTGGACCTCGATGAGATCCGGTAAGGCCATCGCGTCGCGCGATGACGTAAAAAATTTCCGTTCCCGTTCCTTTGGCGGAACGCGGCGGAACACAAGCGATTGCGGCATGGGGCTTGGGGCTATTCGCGGATTTCAGACCCGACACTGCCACACAATTTCGACAAGACAGCCGGGGATGCGTGGGAAGCGGCAGAGAACGAAGCGCGAGTATGTGCGTGAGATGGACGATTTGATCCTCCTTCCGCCATTGGGCGAATCGTCGAGGAATCGACCGCGCAGGATTCAGACGCAAACACCCCCCGTGACGATCCGTTCGGAGGGTATGTGTATCTTGGTGTTATCCGTGTGACATTGAAGCGTTTTGGCGCCCAACTTCACTGGCGATTCAGATCCACGGCTACAGACCGTATATCTAAGGATCGCGTTGCGCGCGCGAATAATAGATGAAGGTGGAGGGGTTGTCAAGGGGAAAAGTCAGGGCGTAGGGCGTGGGGCGTAGGGCGTGGTGAAGATCAATAAACCATCGCAACTATTGACAAAAGGAAGGAATTCTGATATCTTGGAGCTACAAAATGTTCATTTCCTGATATATTCTTGCGAATGCCCGTCACCATGGTAAGGAAGTTGGTGGAAGTTTTACCAGGGGTGAATTGGTGCACGGCGTAAGAGGCTGTGTCCGCATTCTCAAGGCTCCACTACTAGGACCCTCTCGCTTCTCTGCTGGCGAAAGGGTCCTTTTCAATTAATAAGGGCCATTAGGAATAGGCCACTACGCCACTAGGGGAATTGCATTTGCCCCTAAAGGCCTAATGGCCTAGTTCCCTAATGGCCTTCCGGGGGGCTTGACAAATCCCCCACAATTGTGTATATTCCCTTGTTCATTACTATATGAACACGGGAAAACACCTCCGCTGGAAAGCTGATTTACGTCATTTTTCCAGCGGTTCGAGGGGTTTTTCCCCTTGGCCGCCCTTTCCAAAAATATCAGAATCAGCTTAAGCCAAACAACTTAAGCGGCGCGGCTTCCGTCATTTATTTGATTGAAGCATGAGGAAACGGAGAGTTTCCATTCAGTGCCCGAAACGGACATTGAGACGCCCTCGTTATGAGGAGATAACGAGATTGAAAGCGCAAGCTTTCATTCTGATACAATAGGCCCACGGCCTAAACAATTTCATAGCTTGAAACTCCCCGTTTCAAGCCCACCCCCTCTACGATCAAAGACTGTATGCGCACCGCGCCTCTACAGTCTTTTTTCTTTTCTGGCTGACGGCTTACGGCTTACGGTCAGAAAAGATCTCTTCAGGGTTACTCATTGGGGGGTTGACGTTTTTCCAAGTTTCTGCTACTTTCAAATCAGCTTAGAGCTTCTTTCTTTAGACAAAATAACAATTTCAAGGAGTTAGTAATCATGGGCGGAATGAACCATCAACCCTGTAGTCATCACTTACCAAAATCGACACGGCTCTCAAGAGCCATGTCACTTGCATACGCACAGCTTATGCAAGCTAACGCGACGCTCGAAGATGCACTCATCGGAGAGCTGGAAAATCAGAAACCGACCGAAACCTATGCCATCTGGGAACGATCGCGAGATCAGTTTGTCGAAATGGCCAAGTGTCTTGGCCGCTTAGTTGAAGCGTTCACAGCTTCAATCAACGACATGGATGGTAAGCCATTCCTGCATGGCGCAATTCTTCAATCTACCAACCTTGATCAATTGAAATCAAACCTCGTCATCACTGGTGCGGTAAATACCGGTGATCAGTTGTTCGATACGGTTGGTCATGTGTTGCAAAATGGAGGATTCGAAGCAATCTTTCGTTTGCTCAAGTCTCGTGCCGTTCAACATCAACAAGCGGCAGAATCTCTCGTCAGTGTCTATAAGGCGGGTGAAGAATACGCAAAAGCAGGAACTCTTCTGCGAATGATTGAGGCAAACGAATTGCCGTTCAGATTGCGATTCGCTCAACTCATGAATCCATTTACAGAGACTCTGCAAATGTTTTCATACTCCAGTCTCATCTCGATCGAAGTCCACTATCGTTCGACACATTGCCAGCCCGGAACAAGTCTTCTCCAGAAGACTCATGCCATGCACGCATAGGTCGAATTGCTCTCATCAAAGGGGCGGAAGCTAAAAAGCTACCGCCCCTTCTCTGTTTTTTGCCGTATGCTAGAATGACGATACATCACTTTATGAGGATTTTCATACAACCATCTATTAATGTTTTGACTGCGTCATACGGCTGGAACCGGACATCGGAGCTTGATGCATATAAGACAAAAGGTCACTTTTCATTATTTTTATTAGAAACGATGTCACGCGATTCGCTTCCGGCTTTTACATATCATGGGCGTAAGCATCCAATGCAAAAAACACGAAGTTGGTATGGAAATTTTGATAAAGACATGAAAAAAGTGTATGCAAAACACCATGCCTTGATAAAGGAAGGCTTGAAGTCCAAAACATGCAAAGAAGCAAAATATTTTCCAAAAAAGTTGAAGCGCCTTCTTGAAACATTCGGGAATTACACTCCTCCATGTTCACAGGTAATCCTTTGCCCGAATATATTTGGCGTGCCGGGTGAAGGATATGGACCGCTCATCGGCGACACTGCGTATGCGGTATTTACGCCTGATCCCAAAAAAGATCAGACATGGCTCATGGTGCATGAAGTATGCCACTCGCTCCTTTTGCCGATTTTTCAGTCTCAAAAAATTAGAAAGTTTATCAAACAAACCGAGTCATTAATGGAGAAATGGTCAACAAAAAAATTTCGTAATTACTATCCAAAGTGGGAATGGATGATTGAAGAATATTGCATTCATGCCATCGAGCAATACGCTACGGGAAGTTCAATACAAGAAAAAATGAGCTGGGGAATGAACCGCCTTCCATGGTTTGTAAAATCTTGGGCCGAATTCCAAAAGCGCCGCAAAACGAACCATGCTTTGGATGTTAGTATTTGGATACACGACACGCTTATCGCTTTAAAAAGTCGATGAAAGCATAATATTCACTGACAAAAATACAACAATTTTCTTTTAGCGGGGATATTGACAAAACCCCCGATTTTTGATATGGTGGCTGGTCAGTACTCTATCAGAGGGGGTGACACGAAAATAGGGCATAGGGCGTTGGGCATGGGGCATGGTGATGAGAAAATCACCAATGTTTTACTGCCAATTGCTACTGCCAAAGATGACTCCTCGACCTTGTCCCCCGAAGCCCGAATCTGTGAGGGCGAAGGGGGATCGGCCTGATAGGCATGGAGGGGGCGGCCGCTTGCTTGAGTCTATAGCTTAAGCTTGCGGAGAAAATGTACTGCAATCCGAACCTCGAAAGGGGTTCAACTCGCTCCGATGTATGTTGGACCGAGACACGCAGAACGATTGCGCTTCTGCTCGGTGACGGACGCTTGTTCGTTATTGAGCTCCGACTCCATGCCCATCCGGCCGAAGAGAGTCGACGAGTCGTTAGTCGATGAGTCGATAAGTCTCACTGGACGCGAGAGATCACTGTAACTTTGACATCTTGAAAAGGAGTTGAAATGAAACAAAAACGAGCTAAGAATCCGCTTCCATTGGAGCGGAGAAAAAAGGTTGAAGTACGTGATGATCAAACAATTGTGCAACCGTTCATCGGATGCATGTTGCCATTGATCGCTTCGTCAAATAAGCTGGTTCGATTGCAAGAAACGAATGTGCGTTTAACACAACCGTACGTTCAACTCGTTGCGACTGTGCGAGCCGATCAATTAATGCGTCCGCTCAAATCATCGCCATGCATTGTCACCGATCAATACTGCTCTGCGGCATTCTTTATTCATCAGAATCCGACGTTTCGACGGTTTGAGCTCGAGTTCGCGCCAAGGCAGAATCATGGCAATCTGACCGATGCATGCGCTGAATGTAAGACGGCTTTAGAAGAAGCAAAGAAAGAAAATCTGAATTGGATGATGCAAAATGTCGACGGTTTTGCAAAAGCGTATGAAGAAGTGCAACGGTCCCAGCATGTCATTGATACGTATGGAGACAATCGTTCACTGCAACGCCAAGAACAAGTGCGTCGGGCACGAAAAACAATCAAGAGTTCAAAAAAATGGATCGAGGTTGTGAAAAGGAAAGTCTCGCATCAATTGCCCTATCCAATTTCGCATCTGCATGAACGGCTCGACATCGTGAGCATTCAAACGCTCACTCGACGCTTTGAGCAAGCCGAAAGCAAGCTCTCTGAAGCAGACTGGGAGCTCTGGGATGAGGATAACAGCCAATTAAACAAACTGCTCCTCGCCTATCTCCAAACCGAATGCGGCATCAATGTGCCGGAAACAAATGCTTTGAGGCCGTTTGTGCATGCAATGAAAGGAACTGGAAAACGCGGAGCGGTCTATGATCTGCGGGATGTGAAAGGAATGCCGACGGATGAATTCGGTTGGCCTGCCGATGCGAGTATGGATCCGATGATCATCGACTTCCCGGACATCCGCACCGCCTTCAATCAGCCAAGCGTTCTCCATCAAGACAAAGAACGAGCCGCAGTTGGATATTTCGAACAGGCAGAGACAGACGCAGGAGTTGGAAATGGATTCTTCGGGATTCAACGCGGTGATCGCGCCGAGCTCGTCATCATTGACTGGAAAACGGCATTCGGACTTTTTGCCAGCGCAGAGTATTACGCAGAACAGGGAATATTGGATGCGATACTTTCTGCAGCAACACCATGAATAAGCCACTAAGGGGTTAGGCCACTAAGCCACTAGGGCAAAAATACAAAAAATCCCCTAGTGGCTTAATGGCCTAGTTCCTTAATGGCCTTCTCCCCGGACGGCGCGTGACCTGAAAAATCACCGCCGTCCCAGGTTCTCTCGAACGTCGATGCAAGATATGGACGTTCAAGAGATCCTGCAAAGGATCTGCACTTTCCAAAACGGCTTTGTTCCGCAAGGAGCGAAGTCGAATAGTGAGAATGAAACTCACCCTAAATCCCTCTCTTGTCTGTGTTTTATACTACCGTTGTCGCATTTCATTCACCTTGAAACAAACAAATACAGGACATGTCATACTTGGAAGGACTAACTCACCAAGTAAAACAATGCCCTGTATGCACAAGCATACCAAATTAA
>Ga0265297_10000709_pt1 | contig 92558 bp, 151 predicted proteins | sample Munlanlwell13791_FD_192502 | JGI IMG/M metagenome (GOLD analysis project Ga0265297, IMG submission 192502) | Leachate microbial communities from a municipal landfill in Southern Ontario, Canada - Leachate well 137-91 | ecosystem: Engineered > Solid waste > Landfill > Unclassified | place... | reverse complement strand
AGATGTGAACATGAAAGAGCGGCTATTTCAGCACGCCAAGGAGCTTGGATTGAAGTTGCAGAAGCAGGTTATCAATGGAGCGGGTGGTTATAATTCTGATGCTGTCTATGAATTGGGTATGGATGTTACGGTTATTGGAATTCCGCTGAGAAATATGCACTCGCCCGTTGAGATTTGTTCAATGGACGATATTGATTCAGGCGTGAAGATCATTACTAAACTTTTTTATTAAGCTGTATTATCCAAGACATATTGGAGCTAAAATGCCTTTGAAAGACAAGCAAGCACGTAGAGAATACGCACAGAAGTGGCGCGGAGAAAACCCTGAGAAGGTTCAGGAGATCAAGCACGCCGACTATAAAAAGCACCAAGGAAAGCGTGATAAGGCAACCAACTCTTATCGGGAACAGCGGCCCTGGCTCAGGCACTTTGTGAATGCTAAACAGCGTTGTACGAATAAGAAGTGCCCCTCCTATAAATATTATGGGGCCAAGGGTGTGAAATTCGAGCTTACCCTTGAAGAAGTAAAGGAGCTTTGGTTCCGTGATAAGGCTTTTGATCTGATTCAGGCCTCCCTTGACCGGAAAGAATCGAATGAACCGTACTGCTTTGATAACTGTCGTTTTGTTGAGCGTAATGTAAATTGTAGCAAAAAAGTTGATTCTAAACTGGAGTAGGTAATAATGGAACCGTCTAGGAAAGCTATTACAGAACAGCGCAGAAAAGATTGTCTGAAAACACTTGAGGGCATATTCAGGCGTTCTTACGAGATGTCGCGGGCTTGGGGTATTCAGCAGGAAAGGGCCAGGAGATTCGCGCTTGAGGACGTTCTTGCTTATATGATCGCTGAAATGGAAAGAGTTCCACAGGATAAAAGTTTTCTATCGGCCTGTCTTAGTGACTTTAAAGAGCAGGTGCCCGAAATCATCAAACAAGAAGAGGCGTAATATGGGCTTTACAAAACCAAATTGGACTGTGTTAAAAACGAGAAGTCCTAGATATTTGCGAGAATATTTTAGGAGAAATTTTACAAAGTTCTCGTGTGAAGATGTCTACAAGTTTAAGCAGTTGCAAGCTGAGATCAATGTTGCTCTGAGTAGTCTCGCGGATAAGCTGTGTACTTCCCCGATATTCAAATTGGCGCAGAAGCAGGCATTAAGAGAGTTCCCGGAGGTTGCCTATCTCCAAACCGAAGAACTCCTGAGCAATCCTCTTTGGCTGAAGTACCAGAGGGCCATTATCAAAAACGCACAAAAAATTATGAAGTACATGAACAATCAAGAGGGCCAGCAAAATAGATTCGATTGTAAAATTCACCTTGACAAATAAAAATTTTGTGGTATACTTAAACCTCGGAGAAACATGAATCACTATTACTGGTCAATTCCAGCTGTTTGTGCAATGTATGTCCTCTACGCTTATTTGATGAAACAGAATAATGTTTATCACACGGCGTTTTGGTTTTGGGCCATGTCGATTGTCGGGGCTTTTCCGCTGTGGTCTATTGTGAGTAAATATTCAAAGCATCTTCTTTTCGATACGTTTATCTATGATTTCTGTATGCTGGTTGCACAGACGGCTACCCTGATTATATTGGGTTCAGCGAGTGGTTTTTCAACTGTTCAGTGGTTCGGCCTGGGTTTATGCGTAGCCGGATTGCTCTTAATCAGAATAGGGCTTTAATCAATGCTTAGATGTAAGGAATGCGGGTTCCATAAACAGAGTTGCTCAGGTTTTGTCTCCACGAATTTTACTGAAGGCTCAGGCCCTAAGGATTCTGGGGTCATGCTCGTTGTGGATTCTCCGTTTCAAGCGGACGTGACCACAGAGGCTATTGGTTCAAATAAAGAATATAATTCTCAACTGGACATTTACCTGAAGCCCATCGGCTTGAGCGTTTCTTCCATTTATGTCACTGCCTTTGTCAAGTGTTTTATTTCAGATAAGAAGAAAAAGCCCACGAAAATAATGAAGGATAAGTGCGCTGAGCTCTACCTCGCTAAAGAGATCGCAGAGGTTAAGCCAAAAGTCATTTTAGTCATGGGACGCATGGCTACTCAGCATTTTATCCCGGATGTTGGGCCCAAGGTGCCCTTGAAGCAGGTGGTGGGAAAGAGCTTTTTCAATGGCAAGTATGGCTGTTATGTGGTTCCGATCTACGATATGTTTTATCTCACGAATTTTAGCCGCCAATCCGCACAGGCCAAGCAAACGGAAAAAGCTATTGCTCTAGCGAAGATGTATATGACGGGTGGCGAGGTCAAGGCGAATCGTCCCAAAATTCCTTACTCCTCTGATATACTGGACATGTGTAAGTTGGGCCCCCGTGTCACCTTCGACGTGGAGACCACAGGTCTGAATCCGCGCAGAGATAAGATTTTGACCATTGCGGCTAGCGACGGAAAATTAACCGTATCAGCGGACTTTGCCTTTTATGCGGACGAGAAATCTGAGGTCATAACAAACCCGGATGGAACCTACACGATCAAGGGTTACACTGAATTTTATCGGAAAGTCTTGCCCTTTGTGGCCTCTGAGTTGAAAAAGCGGCAAATCGTTGGGCATAATGTTCACTTCGATTTGGAATTCTGCTTAGCTGAGGGCCATGATCTAACCGAGCAGTTGATTGCGGATACTCGCATGATGGCGTTCCTTATCAATCCGAATGGGGCCAACTCTCTTGGTTTCTTAGTTCAGCTTTATTACGGGATTGCTTATAAGGAAGAAATTGATCGTGAGAAGATGGTTCTGATGGACAAAGAAGAGCGGAGATATTACTGTGCGGAAGACGTTTATTATGACTTTAGACTTTTGCTAGACCTTTTCAAGCAACTTCAGGCTCAGGATAGTCTGATTGCCAATAAGGTTTTTACAGATGTTATCCGTAATCTCGTGTTCACAGAGATGCGCGGTATTGTAACAGATTTGCCTAAGATCAATGAGTTAATTGAATTCTATTCGCAGGAGCGGGATGCTTGCGCCAAGAAGTTCAAGACTAAATTTAATCTTCCTGAGGAGTTTAACCTTAATTCACCTAAACAGTTATGTAAACTTTTGTATGAAGAGCTTGAATTACCCATACTGGTTCGGACTAAAACGATAGACCCAAAGACGGGTGAGGGCAACCCCTCTACGAATGAGGAGGCAATCTCCAAGTTGGCAGAGCGCAGACCTGCTTTGAAAGTCTTGGTGGATTATCGGACGAATAAGGGTCACATTGAAAAGCTCCGAGGTTATGCCGAGGCCACAGAGAAGGACGGCAGAATTCATAGCAGTTTCAATGTGTTCTCCCCTGACTCTTCCCGGTTGATGAGTTCTAAGCCGAATATTCAAAACGTGCCTAGACAGAGCCGATTAAAGGAAGCTTTTGTGGCGGCTCCCGGATACACGATTGTTTATTATGATTACAGTCAAATAGAATTCCGAGTTTGGATTGATCTATCGAAGGATTCCAAGGGCATCGAATTCATCAACTCTGGCCGGGATATTCACGCCTTTATTGCCAGCCAGTTCTATCGGCTACCTGAGGCGGACTTTTTGGATAAGAAAAATGAGGAAGCCCGCGAAAAGCGTAATAGGGTTAAGGCAATCGTCTATGGTTCCATGTATGGCCGAACCCCCGAAGGTATCGTGCGCGAACACGGCGGCTCGGTTGAAGAAGCAACTCAGATTCAGGCGATCTTCTTTAGTCTGTGTCGGCAAGGCTGGTTCTGGCTCCAGCAAATTGAGCAGGAAATTGTCAAGAATAAAAAGTTGAGGACGCCTTTTGGGACTTATCGGTTATTCAATGACATCGAATTAGCCACCCCTAAAGAGAAAGAAGAGTTAATCCGGCAGGCCAAAAGTTTCATTGTGCAGAGCTGGGCGGCAGAGTTGGGCTTTATTGGTATCGCCAAGGTCTGTAAGCAGATTAGAGTTGAAGGCTTGGATGCTCATTGGATTCATAATATCCACGATGCTGATATGTTTGAGGTAAAGAATGAACACGTAGAGCGAGTAAAGGAGATCATTCAAGAGTTAGCGCAGTCTCCTTATAAGAAGATGAGTATTCCATTAACCATTGAAATGAAAACAGGACAGTCCTGGGCGGAGGTTGCTTGATGAAGATATTTTGGTTCGACACAGAGACCGGAGGACTAATCCCCGGAAAGAACCCGATTTTAACTTTGGGTTTAATTATTGAAATTGACGGTGAAGTCAAAGAAAGGGCCTATTTTAAAATGCGGCCCCTTCCAGAGCAAGTGGTCGAAGATGGGGCCTTAAAGGTAAATGGTATTACTCGGGATGAGATTCTCAGTTTTGAGCAGCCCAAAGTTGTGCTTAATCAAATTGAAACCATTCTCAAAAAGTATGTAAACCCGGATGATCGTTTCGACCAGTTTACTCCAGCTGGACACAATACGCAGTTTGATATAAAGCACTTAGATGCTTTTTTTGTAACTCAGAGAGCCAAATTGGGGTGGCGTTATTTTGATTACCACTTTTTAGATACTATGGCTCTAGCAATCATGTTGAAAAAAGAACGCTGGATTAACGTCCCGAATGTCAAATTGGATACGATGGCGGCGGCCTTTGGGATTCCACTTAAAGCGCATAATGCAATGAATGATATTGAGGCTACTCGGGCCCTGTATTATGCCATTAAAAATAAACTCTCATTTAAGGCTTGACACAGTTTAAAAAGTATGGTATACTTGCATCAAAGAAAAGGAGAATGAAAACATGGCAGAAAATAAGTTTAAGGTAACGCAACAGGCAGACGGTAAGTATAAGTACACGTGTTCTTGTGGTTCCGAAATGTATGATAACACTCGTTTAAAGACGAGTCAGAAGGCCCCCGATCTGAAATGTAAGGATAAGAACTGTACCGTGGGCTTTGATAAGAAGAACGATTGCGCCGCGCCCAATGCGGTCTGGTTGACCGAGGTTCAAAAGAAAAAGCTCAATATCCCCCTTGAGGCCCAGATTAAAGATTCTACGCCTAAGGCGGGTGGTGGTACTAAGACACAAGGAACTGGCGGAAAGACCAGCGTGGGAACCGATATGCAGGTCTCCTATTATGGTGCTTGGGCGAAGGACATGGCGATCTATCTGGCGGAAAAGAATAATGTGAAGAATTCAACAGACCTCCAAACACTGTATGCCGCTTGTCTTGAGATCGTTGGAACCTCTCTGAAGAATCATATCTCCAAGGTAGTTAAAACAAATCCCGCCGCTGAGAGTGAATCCCGACCTGTGGATGTCCCTCAGGAAGAAGAAATTTCGCTCGATGGGCCCAGTGAATCGGTCTCTGTTCCGTCAGACATTAAAATTGACGATGATATTGTCGAGGTTGACCCGCTGGCAGACAGTAAGGCCCCGGCAAGCAATCCCGATGACGTGGATTTGTCCGGTTTGGATGACGTTGATTTAGGTTAATTTTCTTACACGGAGATCAAAGCAATGGGACGTAAAAAAGCTGAAGATAAAGAAAAGCCCCCGGTTGTAGAAGAGGGCCCTGGTGCAGTAAACCCGGAGGAGCAAAACCCACAGGAAGAGCGGGAAGCTCCGGTAGATGACATCCAAAAACTCAAGAGTCCTACGCAGACGGATGAAGAAGAGCTCAAGAAACTTCTGAAAGATGCGGAAAAGACTTTTGGCGAAGGTGTTATTGCTTCTGCGGAAGAACTTTTGGAAACCGCTAAAGTCAGTAGTCGTAACCTTCTTTTGGATATTCTGACCAAGGGTGGTTTGCCAAAGGGTTCCATTACTTTGTTCTTTGGGGATGAGAGCAGTGGGAAGTCTTTTCAAACTTTCTTGCTTGCCTCAGTTTTTACGTCGCAGAAAATCCCAGTTCTTTATATTGCCTGTGAGGGTGATTTCTCAAAGACCTGGGTGGCTAAACTTGGGAATGATCTAAAGTATTTTTACATCTCCAAACCAAGTTCTCTGGATAAGGCCATTGATATTGCTGATATTGCCACGCGCAGTAAGCAGTTTGGTTTGATTATTTTTGATAGTGTGACTGCGGGTATTTCACAGGATGTTATTGATAAGTCTGCCGCAGAAAAACAGATGGCAGATCAGGCTAAATTAAATGATAAGCTGTGTAAAAAGCTTACCGCAGGGTTACAGCCGTCTAATCTTAAAGACCCGAATACCTATAACGATACCATTGTTATTTTGATCGCCCACACTCGGGAAAAGGTTGGTATCGTTTATGGTAATCCAATTACAATTCCCGGAGGACACGCACTCAAGCAGCATTCCAGTTATATCATTACGTTTAAGAAGTGCAAGATTCTTACGCAGGATGATAAGCCCGTTGGCCGCGAGATGAATTTGACTATAACAAAAGCAAAATATTCCAAGCCGTATGGTACGGGTTTAACTGAGCTTTATTTTGAGCCGCCAAGATTGAATAATGCCAAGATTATGCTCACGTATGGGATTCAGTTGGGCGTAATTCAGAAGGCTGGGACGTATTACTCTTACGGAGACATTAAAGCGCAGGGACAAAAGGAATTGATACTTGCCTTGAAAGAAAAACCTGGCGTATTGGCGGAGATCAAGCTGAAGCTGATTGAAAAATATCATAAGTAAAAGTTGAGGGCTGATAGAATGAGGAGACTGTTTATGTTTTTTACGATTGTTGGAACGGTTTATCTCGCGGGTGTGCTGAGCCTTACCGCACAGGCTTCAATGGTGCTTACGGAATCAAAGGTATTAGTTTCTAGGCCGAATAGCCCAAGCATCACGCTAATTGAGGGCATGGATAATGCAAAGGCTCTCTCTATTTATATGAGAGACACAATGTATTATTTTTCAGATCAAGCCCCGCTGGACTATTTTGATTACTTTCAAACTCCTGAAGTTTTATCTTTTTCTCGGCACGGCGATTGTGATGACTTCGCTATTTATAGTAAGGCAATGCTACATAAATTAGGTTACTCCGCGCAGACCTATTATGTTTCTTACGTTAGACCCACGGATACAGGTTTTGAATCTGTTGAGCATGCAATAACTGTCTTTTTAGACGGCCAATATTACTCGGTCTTTTCAAATAAGGAAATTTTGGCAACCTTCGAGAGAAGTCCAATTCTAGCGATCAAAGCCTTATACCCTACGTGGAAAACAATAGCGATTTTAGAGCCTGTAAAATATGGCTATGTAACGTATTCTGAATTCATTGATTCCCTAAAAAATTCGATCTATGCACCAAAAGAAAAAGATACGAAAGATACCAAAGTTCTAAATACAAAAAGCAGATAGGGGTTGTCATGGTTATCGGAGCAAAACAGCGCACATTAGAAAAGTTGGCTTATCGTTATTGGCTAAAGCATCCGAGTTGGTCTTCTGAAAAATGTTGGAAAGCCGCTGAGCTACTTTTAGCAAAGTTGGAAAAGAGAAGGGATAAATATTATGGCTCTGACAGCTGAACAAAAAAAAGCCTTGGATGATCTTTTGGCCGCTGGCGTAATCTCACAAGCCGAATATACCGCTAAGGTAAATCCGCCGGAAACTGTGAGTGGCAAGAAGTTCCTTTCCGGTATGGTCAGCGTATTTGACCCGGTGAAATGGTTGAAGGATATTACGTCAATCTTTAATGTCCGAAAATTATTGATCTATATTCTTGCTATTGGGCTCTTCTTCGGCTATGGTTATCTGAAAGGCATAGGAAATAGACCCGTTTATTTGGATATTGAGGGCAAAGAGGCCAGAATTAAGCTTAATGGTGAAACGCTACATATTCGAGCAAATGGTACAGCTGAAGTTTTAGATACCAAAACAGGCAAAAAAATCAAGGATATTTGCGTTAAAGATGTTCCCGGTTTACAGGCAGTTTTGAAACCCATAGGCCTACAGCTGAAGCCTTTTGCTTTAGTAGGCACAGGCGCAGGCTTTGGCGGCGATCAGGACACTACGGTGGCACTGGAGGGCGGTGTGGGGGTGGCCTGGTTCAAGTGGTATCTTTGGAATTTGGATAGCTCTATTACCAATAAGGGCTTTTATCCGCTGGGCATCAGCAAAAGATTTGAGCAAAAAGCTCTTCAGAATACCTCAATCGGCATAAGTGGCGGCATTGGTTACGAGGGCGATATTCGCGGTTTAACCTCACTTCACTGGAATTTTTAAGGAGCCTTATGGCAGACCGAAGATTGATCTTAGATGTGGATTTGGACGGGGTTTGTGGGGATTTCTACGGCTGTATGCGCGAGATATTTTCCGAATACGCCGAGATTCCTTTGGAGCAAATTCCGGTGGCTGACTCCTTTAGCTTAAATTGCTGGGGAATTCAAACTCGGCAGGACTATGAGGACTTCCATCGGTTTGCAGTTACTCAGAAAAATCTTTTCTCTATCATGCCCATCATGCCGGGAGCCCGGAAATATCTTCGGAAACTTTCGGATGAGGGTGTGAGAATTCGGATTGTTACGCATAGACTCTGCATTAAGTATTTTCATAAAGAGGCCGTTGTTCAAACGGTTGAGTGGCTTGAGAAGAACGGAATTCCTTTTTGGGACTTATGTTTTTTGAAGTCAAAGACAGACATTTATGCAGACGCCTTTATTGAGGATACCCCGCATAATATCGACGCCCTCAGAAAGCTTGGGGTCTATACAATCTGTTTTGCAAATAGTACAAATATTGATGTCAGCAATCCACGAGCGGAAAGCTGGGAAGAGGTTTACAACCTCGTAAAGGAACGTGAACAATGTATAAAATTTTCTTAGCTCTTATGACTGTAGGGTATCTCGGTGTATCTTTTTACCAGCCCGATTTACGCATGAAACTGGTGGGCATCTTAATCGCAGTAGCAAACCTTCTCATCTTCTATAGGTAAATCTATGATTATAAATGACTGGTTAAAAACATACCTAATTGGGCCGATGGAGAAAACACAGAAGGGTGACTGTGGCCGAAGCTGGCGCAAGAACTTTACCGTAGAGCTAAATAAACGGATTGATTCAAACGGAAATCCTATCTATGTTTTTGACCCAACTCTGGAAGAGCAGAGTAAGATTGGCATGGAATCAGAGGTCTTTCACGCAAGAGTTCAAGGCTGGCTGGCCTCCGGCCATAATGACAAGATCGCAGAGCACGGCAGGCTTATTTGGAAGGGTAAAACGTACATAGAGAAAGATGCGAATGGTAGGGCCCGGCTAATTCATATTATGGGGGATTGCGATTACGTTGTAAATTCAAACTTTTTGATTGCTCGCCTAGAGGCCGGAGATGAGCCTTGCGGAACATACGGGGAAGCGTGCATTGCAATAGAACACAAAATTCCCATCTATGTTATTCAGACAATGCCCAGAACGGGCTATAAAGGCAGTTTTGTTCAGATGGTTTATGGGACAGGCGGAAGATTTTTCAATACGGAAACAGAGCTTTTAAATTTCTTGGATTCTAAATATCAGTTGAAAATAAAAAAGTGAGGATGAATCGTGATCGTAAATTATTGTGATTTATGTTCGCAGCCTATCAGCAAAGAGCGGCACATTATCCTCTTAATTGAAGAGAAGGATTTTGGCTCCCCTATGCAGGGGCGTACCGCAAGTCCGCGAGTAACCTATGAGGTTTGCAGCTCTTGTATTGGCCTGATTCATAAAATATTTTCTGTGAAGAAACAGAAGATCACTGAGATTGAAAAGTTCTTGGAGGACACGTATAAATTGCCCGTAAAACAGGCAAAAGAAAAGGTTGAGAAAAAGCATAAGTATAAGATCACGAGAGGACACAATGACAAATAATACCAAAGACACTAATCCTAAGGATGCTGTTGGAACAAAAAAGGTTCCTATCTCGGTTATTCCCTTTACGGTCTTGGGCGAACTTGCTCTGGCTTTACTTGAAGGTGCACGGAAATATGGTCGGCATAACTGGCGTGTGGCTGGGGTACGGGCGAGCGTATATATTGATGCGGTTATCATGCGACACTTGGCCCCTTTTTGGGAGGGTGAGGACATTGATCGGGAGTCCGGTTTGAGTCACATCACCAAGGCGATTGCTGGTTTGACCGTTCTTCGGGATAGTATGATTCAGGGAAATTGGGTGGATGATAGACCCCCGAAGGCTCCGAAAGATTGGAAAGAAGACCTCAATAAAAAAGCAGCTGAAATTATTGAGCGTTACCCGAATGCCAAAGAACCCTATACGGCAATAAAAACCACCGAAGTCGCAGAAAAACCCGAAGAAATTAAAATTGTTACGAATACCAACCCCTTTAAAGTTGGTGATTATGTTGATGTTGTAATGGATGGTTATTTTGGGGCGGAGGAGATAGAGTGGACGAAAAATCTAAATCCCAGGGACATGATTATGGTGCAGGAGGTCAGTCCATTCAGTATTAGGGTACAGGGCTACTGGTGTGCCTATCAGCATTTTGATTTTTCTAAAAAGGTTCCTGATACGGATGGGTTGATGCCATAATGAACTCTAAACAGTATCAAAAAGAAGCCAGAAAGCTCGACATCTACCCGAAAGACTTGGGGTTAATCTCACATGTCATGGGTCTGGTCAATGAGGCGGGCGAGGTCGCGGGTAAGCTCAAGAAACAAATTCGTGATTGTGATAGAGACTTTGGAAGCAAGCTTTTTAAAGAAGACATGCGGAAAGAACTCGGAGATGTTATGTGGTATCTCGCAAATACAGCTGCGGATTTAGGGTTTACCTTAGACGAAATTGCTGCGGCCAATATTGCCAAGTTAAAAGATCGACAGGCCCGAGGAAAGCTACAGGGTTCAGGGGATAATCGCTAATGGGTTTTCCAGCATACTTCAATAAGCCAGACTCTATTAAGAGTACCGCGAATAAGAAAGAGGCAAAAGTATTCCGCCATCTTTGCAGCGGTGCCTTGAGCTGGAAGGGCGATTTCAGTGATGCGGATACCTGCCTAGATCATAAGGGCACAAAGAATAAGTCCATCAGTGTTACCACAAAAATGTGTGATAAGCTGGTGGAAGACTCTCTTGCAATGGGAAAGCTAAATTCAGTCCTGTTACTCGATCTTCCTGAGTATTATGTGGTTGGCCGGGTAATTAAAAAGGCAGATATTGAGAAATGAAAAAGAGAACCCCTAAGTCAAAGATCGTTGTGATAGGAGACCCACACTATTCGCAGGGCCGTAAAAAAGCCATACTGACTGCGGAAGATAGTATCTGTGCAATCCTTGACTTGCTTAACCAGCGCGAGGTAACAGCCCCAAAGCCACGTTGTATTATTACTGGGGATATTTTTAATAAAAGCCCGATGGTTGAAGAGCGGGTAATGTTTGCAAGTTTTCTTAAACGGCTCTTTCTGTATTTCTCAGATGTGACTTTGATTAAAGGGACTGACTCGCACGAATTCACGAAAGGAATCTATAATCTGGAAGACCTCATTATGCTTTCAGACATTCGAGCAGTTGAAGAGCTGGAACTCGGGCAGTTTGTTTTTGGGCATTACGAGGTTAAGGGTACACGGTATATTAACGGAACGCTTTCACAGAGTCAAAAGGAGATTGATAAAGCTAAAACCTATGTTCTTGGGCACATCCATAATCCATCTTGTTCTTTCGAGAATGTTAATTATGTTGGTTCCATGTATAAAACAGCTTTCGATCAGATAAATGATAAGAAGCGTATAGCCATAATTAACGACGATGATAAGATTGAGTGGGTTGAGATAGCCTCCCGGCCAATGTTTGAAGTTCAACTGTTCGGGCAAGAGGGCAAGGTCAAAGCGTCAGGCTTTAAGACTCTTCAAGAAACAGGTTTGAAAGAGATCGACCTGAAGATAAAAGCTGTGACCGATAGTTCATCTCTGGCAGCAACCCACCGAGCTATTGCAAAGATCAAGGAAAGCTTTACAGTTGAGTATTACCAGCAGACGATTCAAGTAAACGAATTAAAAACCGACATCCCGGAAAGTCTCGATCAAGAAGCCTTATTGCGGAAATACTGTGAGCTCAAGAAAGTACCCCACGCATTAGTGGCTGCGGAGTTAAAATGAAAGACATCAATCTTCTATCCCTAGATTTAGAGTTGAATCAGCCGAGTGGTACGATCATTCAGGTTGGTGCGGTTGTGGGTAATTTAGCCTCGGGCGAGATTCTTGCAGAATATTCAGCACATATTTGGACTGCTGAGATAATCAACCCAACCATCACGCAATTAACGGGGATTCGACAAACGGATGTTCTGAATGGTATTTGTCTTATCACGGCCTATCGACAGTTAATTCAGTTGCATAAAGATTTTAATTGCTTCCGTAATGCGCTTGTTTGGGGTGGCGGCGATAGCGAGTATTTAAAAACTCAACTGGAAAAATCTCCGAGCTTACCCATATTGCATTCTGCGGAGGGCCTAAAATTTTACCTATTTGGCCGACGTTGGATAGATGCAAAAACTCTGTATGTTTCCCGCTGTTTTAAAACAGACGTGCCATATCAGGGCGGTTTGTCTAAGGCTATGACTAAATTAGGGTTACAATTTAAAGGCAAAAAGCATCAGGCCTGTGATGATGCCCGGAATACCTTTTACATTTATCGTAAACTATTGGAGATCATGTAATGGAAACTAAAGAATTACCCGATGTCGTCAGTGTCCTAAAAGCTGATCTGGCTGCGCGAGTGGAGAAATTCAATCAGGAAACAGGCCTTGCGGTAAGCGGGATTGTTATTGAACCCCGTGCCATGAAGGATGTCAACGGTAAAAAGGTTGCGCTTAATTATGTCGTAGGGGTTTCAATCGAACTTTAGTCGGAGGTTATGATGGTAAAGAAAACACGAAAGAAGAAGGTTGTGGCTAAGAAACAAATTGAGATTCCCAAAAATTTCTCTATTGACCTTGACGAATTATGTGGTATACTTAACGTGGAGATCAAGAAAGACTGGGCTTCTTTGGGTGTTGACGTTGCACAGAAAAAGACTGGCCTCTGCGTTCTGAGAACTACGGGAGACAAGCTCTACATGGATAAGCTGGCCGTGGTCAATGTGAAAGAAACGGGAAAGGGGGGCTTACACGCAAAACTTTTAGATTACTACAAACAAGCTTCGGCCTTTGTTAATGAAATTCAAACAGAGGGCCTTTCTGCTGGGTCGAATAAGGTTGTAGTCATAGAGGACTGCTGGATGGGCCAGTCGGTTTGGACTACGAAGGTGCTGGCTAAATTTGCAACAATGAGCTTCGTGGCTTTCTTGAAGTGGACGAAGAATATTCCAGACCCAATTCAGCCGGATGTTGCCCGTAGACGTGTGGGCTTTATCCAAGATCGCGGAGAGTTTGCATTTCAGACTTATTCGGTAGAGGGCGAAACTAAGCGAAAAAAAGTCTGGAAACGGAAACCCCTGGAGGTAAAAGATCAGGTTAAAAACTTCCTTGAGGATAAATTTGATTTGACCATCGAAGAAGACAATATGGCTGATGCTTTTATCCTAGCCTTAGCGGGGTTGATAGATGCGGAGATCAAATAGTCTTAAAAGGCTTATCTGGCAGATCACAGGCCAAACGTATGAGGTTCAGGTAAAGCGGAGACTCCCGAATAATTACGGAGCCATTACCGATAATGCCGCTAAGGTTGTGGAAATCTGCGAAAGCCAGCTGGAAAATTGGCCGCTTATTTGGCATGAGATGGGCCATATTTCCTGTGACCAAGATGGGCAGACGCTCTTTCAGGCCGAGTATGCCGCGCAGTTATGGGCACTCAAGCAGCTTTTAAAGCGGAAAGATATTCAAGTTTTTGAAGAGTCTTTACAATGGATGGAGGATTGGGTTGATAAGGATGCGCCCAAACCTTCAGATGAAATTTATTATAAGGTTAAACTAAAAATTTTTAGGGCGTTACGAACTAAGGGGCTTTGGTGTGATTAACCGGATTAAACTTCTAGGCTTTGGCATCCATAAGGAATTCGAGGCCACATTTAAACCTGGCATAAATGCCATAATTGGAAAAAATCGTCATGGCAAGACGCATATCATGGAGGCTATCTGCTTCGGCCTATTTGGTAAGACACAGAACTCGAAGCTTGAGAAGATCGTAAACTTTGACTCTAAAGAAGCCATTGTCATTCTCGACACCGATGAAGTTAAGCTCACACGAAAGCGGGATGCCAGCAAGTCCACCCTAGAGCGCACCACGAAATTAGAGCTGGAGACCAAGCTTAAAGTTGACTATAACGAGTTTCTCAGCATCTTCTATATCTCTTCGCATGAGCAAAAGAGTTTGTTTGACCCGGCCTATTTGCGGAAGTTCTTGATTGGAATTTTCAATCTGGATAGGTACTCCAAGCGATACGATGTTTTATCTGCTGAATATCGTGGCCTACTAGCGGTTGAACAGACAACCAAGAAGGTGAATCTTCCCCTGTTAAGGGCCCGTGCCGAGCGTGTTAAGAAGATCATTACAGCCATTAAGGTTAAGGGCGCGACGAATGACCAAGCAAGTTCAAAACTCGATGCCATTAACAGCGTGCTGTCGAATAAGTGGGGAGAACTCCGGGCCCACAAAAGTTACGTGCAGAGAAATGTAACACTCATAAATCAGCACAAGTGTAATGCTTGCGGCCAGAAGATTCACGAGGATTATAAAAAGGCTCTTTTAGCGCAGGTTCAGGAACGGGCTAAGAAGCTTAAAGACTTCGAGGCGATCTTGCGAACAAAGCAGGCAGAGGTTGAAAAGAAACAGGCGATTGTTCAAAAGCGCATAAACGAGACCAATGATCGCGTCTTTAAAGGAAATCAGATTTTAACCCGTATCAGTGAGCGGGCAAGGGACACCGGAAATACGGTCAACGTGGACAGGATTAAGGCTTTGGAGCAGGTTCTTCCAATTCTGAATCCGCGAGGGTTTCCGGCTTACCTGCTTCAAATTTATATCCCGGTAATTACAGAGACCACGAATAATCTTTTGCAGATCATTTTCCCGGATATGCGGGTGAGTATCCGAACCGAGAAACCAGAATCAAATCAGCCGGATTTTAAGCCGCTCATCCATAAAGAAGATAACATTCAAGAGATGTCCGATCTTAGCGGCTCTGAGCGGGCCCTTGTCAATCTCTGCTTTCGGCTCGGGACAATGGTTGTTTATAAGCAGCTTTGCAATACTATGATTGATTTCTTTATGGTGGACGAAGGCTTCGAGAAAGTTGACGATGAAAATTCTCTAAGAGTCATGGAACTGTTCGAGAACTTCATGGAGATGGGTTATCTGAAACAAGTCTTTTTGGTAACGCATAAAGACATCCTCAAGAAACAGGCAAACATCAATTATCTGGAGCTTTAAATGCCGAGTAATTTTCCAACCTTAACAGAGAAGCAACAGGAAGCGGCCTGTCGTGGAGAAATCTGCCCAAGGTGCCAATCTAGGAATATAAAATCTGTGGGTATGAGCCCGCAATATGATGCTGTAAATGAGCATTTTGATTGTCAAGACTGCGGCATGCAGTGGGAGGGTTATTGATTATGACTTGGAATGAGTTTAAAGAATTTGTTGATAAAAAATTAACCGAAACACAGAAAGATTATAACATTGATTATATAGATTTTTCTTGGGCAGATATTATGCACATCGAAACTTATATAGATGACAAAACTCAAGAAATTGTCATTCATTAAAGGAGCTTAAAGATGACTGTGCGAGAGTTAATAAATCGGCTTAAAACTTTTGACCGTGATATGGAGGTCAAAGTATTCGATTATATGAATAATGGCACTATCGCAAGTGTGGAAAATGACGCTGATGGGATAGTTACTATTCACGGGTCAGAGGAATTAGGCACCTAAAGGAGATTAAAAAAATGATTAAGATTAAAACAGGTGGTAATGCGGTATTGGTCGGTACGCTCATCCCCGTTGGTTCTCGTGATGAGGCTGATAGTATTAAGGGCGTGTCTCACTTTTGCGAGCACATGCTTTTTAAAGGCACCACAACTCGGTCTAAGGATGATCTTACCCGCACGGTTGAGCAGTATGGGGCCCAGTTTAATGCTTGGACGAGTGAGGAACACACTTTCTATTATATGACCATCAGCAGCAAATATCGGAAGGTTGCTCGGGAGATTATTGATGACATGGTGCACAATTCTATCTTCCCGGCCAGCGAGATTGATAATGAGCGTGAGGTGATTATCCAAGAGCTTAAAATGTATCAAGATAATCCTCAGGCATCTGTTTTTGAAGAGGCGCAGAAGTCCGTTTTTAACAAAGGTTCTGGTCTGCACATTCCGGTAATTGGGACGAAAGAAACTCTGGCGAATATTTCTCAGCAGACCTTGGCCCATTATTATGCACAGCAGTATACAAAGATGGTTCCGATTGAAGTGGGTGATACGGATGACGAAAGGAATCAGATCATTCTCCCCAATAAATTTGCCAGGGAATCACAGGACTTTTCTCAGGCTGACCACATCGTTTCGCGTCAGGGCATTACGCAGGCCAACATGGTTTTGACTGGTCTGATGTATCAGGATACCTCCCGTGATCTCCATAAGCTGCGCGTTTTGGATGCCGTAATGAATGGGTTTCAAGGCCGCCTATTCAAAACTGTCCGGGAAGCGAACCATTTGGTCTATCATTGCAGTTTTAATTATCAAGTATTCAGCTGCGGAACCATCCAATATTGGGTGTATGCGGCCCTCAATGCGGATAAGATTCAACAAGCTCGGGCTCTTATTATCAATGAGTTGACTCGGCCTGTCTCGCAAGAGGAGTTGGATTTCTCACAGAGCAAGCTTTTCGGTGAGCATGAGTTGGCTCTGGACAGCAAGGCAAACATTGGTAGATTGCTTATCGGGTCGCTTTTGAATCATTATAATTATGAGGAGTTGTTGACGGGTTATAAGAACATCACAGTCTCTTTAAATGAGATCAATGCTTTTACACTTAAAGCGAACTTCTCAAACAGCAAACTCGTGGCTATCGTTCCGGCCTAAACTGGGGTGCCCATGAAGCGGCAAAGTCATAACATTGAATTCTTTAAAAAGGTCTTAGGAGAAGTATTCCTTGAGTATAGGAAGAAGCTCCGCATTAACAAAGACTGGAAAGTTAATGTGCAGTTAGGCCGAAATAAAGACCTTTTCGCTGAAGTAGTCTATGATTACAAGAAGCGTGAATTCACGGTCTATGTTAATGAGACCATGCACGGAACAATCCGCTCTCTGGAGGATTCAGTTATTCACGAATTCTGGCATATTCTTCTTACCCCCTACACGGCAAAATTAGAGGCTCTTTTGGAGGATGCGGGTAAAGAAAAGATTGCAAAAATCCCACAGAAACTCAAAGCCTTTAAGGTTGAGGAAGAGGCTATGGTTCGTAAGTTTACCCGGATTATTGTGGACATGGAACGGTATCAGAATGATCTTGAAAAAGAAATTCGATACCTAAAGAAAAAGGTGCAGAATAATGGAAGTTAGTCGTTTTAAGCGCGGAGCCTACCGCTTTTATCGGGTAAAGCCCGGCGTAGAGCTGCCCTCTGTGACTTCTATTTTAACGCTGCTACCTAAGCCGAAGATCGTTCTTTGGGCGGTCATGCAGACCATTAAGTACCTCGTGGGTAAGGGTAACTTGAGCCAGGATACGGTTTTTGAGGGTTTCGTCTTCCATAAGAAACTCTTGGACTCCTTGGCTGAAGAGGGCACCAATATTCACGAGATCATTGAAGATTATTTGATTAAGCATAAAGAATCAGATCACGAGGTTTTGGGCCGCTTTAAAAAGTTTGAACAGCAGAATGGTTTTACGATTGAGGCCGTAGAGTTGACGCTGTGGGATGAGAGCCCGGATTACCAAAGCGCAGGCACGGCAGATTTAATCGGGGCCCTGTTTGGCAACCCTATCGTACTTGATATTAAAACGTCCAAGGCAATCCGCCTATCCCATAAGATTCAGTCCTGTATCTATCGGGACATGTTTGAGAAAAGGACAGGGAAGAAGGGTTACAGTTCAGGGGTTCTTTTACTTCCCCGAGACTCTAAGAAAAAGGTCGAGTTGTACGTGAACACCCCAGCGGAAGAGGGTAACTTTCGAGCGATCTTTTCACACTTAACTAAGCTCTTTCAATTACTGCTTAAAATAAAAGAATTAGACTTGACTTAGTTAAAATTTCATGGTATACTTGAGGTGCGGATAAAATGCGTAAACCGAGAAGAGACAAGTTTGAACAATGGATTGATCGTCACAACCATAAGCTTGAGTTAGTGCGGACAATCTTTAACGTCATCAGTGGGATAGCGGGAACGGCTGCGATCTTAAAAATTTTAGGGGTCTTTTAGGCATGGGTAAACTGGAAGCTTTGAAACAATACGTTGAGCAGAACCGCGAGGCCGCAATTAAGCATTGTGCAGAAACCTTTAGGTTCGATCAATACACGGATTCAGACCTCTTTTATAGAGCAGTGTTCTGTCTCTTAGTGCCTGCCGGAAACGCAAAGCGGGCCGAGGAATGTCTCAAGCAGCTTCAAGCAATAGACTATCAGAATAAGCCTGTTGATTCGATCTCACTGTATACAATGCTCAGGCCCTATATTCGATTCCCGGAGCAGAAAGCAATTCGGCTGCACAGTTTTAAAAAGATGTCGCGGGGATTTATCGCTTATCTGCGAAAGAATTATGGTAGTGTGGACGGGGCCTATTTACGGCAAGCCTTGGTACAGCGGGTTTCCGGCATGGGTTTAAAGGCAGCAAGTCATTTCTTACGGAATATGGGCGTTACAGACCTCGCCATTATTGATACACATATTTTGAAATATCGGGTTTGTTTTATGCCACAGTATGAGCAACAATGCTTACCCACAAGCCCTGCGAATTACCTCAAACTAGAGGAGCATTTTAGGGTCTGGGCTCACGAAACTTTTAATTTGACTGTCGCACAGGCTGATTGGTTAATTTGGTGCTTTGAATCCGGCAATGCCGTTACAGACTTAAATTATTAGGAGACTACCTTTATGCAAAAATTTTGGACTCAGAATAATATCGACATCCTCACCACTTATTTAAGAAATGGCCTAGACCGGAGAGAGATCGCTCGGAAGATGAATGTTTCCTTTGATGCCGTGAGCGGGGCGATTACGCGATATGATCTTAGTCAGCATATTGTTCCTCGGGTGAATACGGAAAAGTTCCTGGATAACGCTGATCTACCCGCCCTAAATGATACGGGTTTTGAGGATGCTAAGAAGGCCGCCAAGTTGATCTGGGCACTACCTAAAACTAAGCGGCCCGCGAAAAAGCTGGGAAAATTTGAGACTGTTTTACTTTGGCCGGATACGCATGTACCGCATCACAATATTGCGGCGTGCAAGTCCGTTCTTCAACTGGCTTCTGATGTCTCCTTTGATAGAATTTATATTGTCGGAGATTACATGGACTTGGGCTGTATTTCCCACTGGAACAAAAACAAGCATAAAACTTTGGAAATGAAGAGGTTAAAAGAAGACTACATTTTAGGAAACGCCCTACTGGACGAATTGGATAAACGTCTGCCAAAGAACTGCCAGAAGCATTTCCTTAAAGGGAACCACGAAGAGTGGGCAGACCAGCTCGTTGAAGAAATGCCCGCATTGCAGGGCTTAATTGAGCCGGAGAGTATGCTCTTCCTTAAAGAGCGCGGATATTCAGTTTACCAGTACAATGCTCTCGTTAAAATGGGCCGCCTCTATTTGACGCATGGTATCTATGCGGGTGGAAATACGATTAAAAAGCATTTGGATGATCTCAAGGTGAATATTGCTTTTGGTCATACCCACACACTCGGTTTGCAGCTTTCAGCATCTCCGGCTAGGGCTATCGCATTTGCGGGATATAACATCGGCTGTCTCTGTGACCTGGCCCCTGATTATATGCGGAATCGTCCGAATGCTTGGACACACGGTTTTGCCGTAGCCTATGCTTACCCGAATGGTTATTTTGATGTGGAGTTAATTCGGATTATTGATGGTAAGTTTATTTTCAACAATAAAGTTTATTCTGGAAATGCCTGATGGGTAAGACTTTTAAAGAAGACGATCTGAGTTCTGAGGCGGCATATCGACGTATGAGAAAATCTTGGGCGTTTAATCCCGCTACTCGAATTAAGCCCTCGGCAAAAGTTTACAAAAGAGGACAGAGTAAGCAGAATTTCAAGAAAGATTTATTGGAGGAATAACCAATGAGTTACGCAGATAAGATTGAGCTGACAAATCTAAAATCACCTTCCGCAAAAGAGATTGAGCTGTTTGTTGGAAAAGCCAATGCTCTCGGGTATGCCGGAGTTTGTTTACAGCCGGGTACGCTCTCAATCGCGGCGAAGGTTCGGAGACCAGATTTAAAGCTCATCACAGTTGCAGGCTTTCCCCCGATTGCCATGTTTCCTATGCTTATGAACCCGCAGTTTAGCCGGGCTCTGGCGATTCATCTTGGTAAATACAATGTTCAAGAGGTGGAGAATATCAAGCGCATTATTGATACAGGCTTAGCCGATGAACTCGACCTCGTATTTCCGATTCAATGGTACGCCACAGGAAAGATCAAAAAGATTTATCGTTTTTTGAGCGGTGTTAAAAAGCGGTTTAAGAAGCCCGTTAAAGTAATCGGGGAACTTGGAACTCTCATTAAGAGTCGAATCAATCTGTATGAAGTTTATTGTTTGATAGCGGATTCTGGCGCGGATTATTACAAAACAAATACAGGTCTCCTCGTGCAGGATTTTAATACCTTGACGGTATCGTATCAGCATCTTCAACTGCTTATTTCAGACATGGGCCTGCCCCGGTTAAAGATGAAGGCTTCCGGTGGTATTCGGACAGAGGAGCAAATTAACGCACTCCTCAAGCTCGGGGTGGACAGGATTGGAACGAGCTCAATTACCCCTACGGCTGTTGTGGAAGGAGGTCAGAAAAATGAAACGAATAAAGGAAATCCCCGCTGAAATTGATGAGATCATGCACTATTTTGCTAAGGTTTTTGCAGATTCTATGCGAGACCCGACGCAGGATAAAGAAGACCTCTATCACGATCTGGTTGTACTTTACTTGGAGACTTTGCAGACACCTAAGCGCGGCCTGAACCCGGAGAATAAAAATCACTGGTTCATGTTTTTCAAGAGTAATCTAATCAATCGGTATACTCGGGCTTTGAACGCAAGAAAAATGTTGGTCAAAGTCACAAAGGATGTTGCGGCTTATTATGAAAATATCAAAGATTAAAGCTAACCGAAGACTTCAATACCAGGCCGCTAAATTGCCAGAGGACTTGGTGCAGTTTCTTACGCCTTTGCAGTTAAAGGTATTGAAGTGTTATCTGGCAAATTATACTTACCAGGAAATAGCGATTGAACTGGGCATTGGGCACCGTAAAAAGGCGAAGACTTTAGACATTCTTTTGGAGATTGGCCGAGCTTTGGGTTTGTATCATGTTTTGGAATGTGAATTAGTTTTACCGAAAGAGCAGAAATCAGAAGATTTTATTAAGGGTTGGGTAAGCTGTAGAAAACTGATTTGGAGATTGATTAAAAATGAAGAATCCCGGTGGAAGACCCTCAAAATTCGAGATAACAACTCGGCGCGAGAAAGTTAAAGAGCTTTATCTCAGGGGCAAAACGATTAGTGGGATTGCTACTGCACTCGGTGTGGGTTATGATGCAGTGGAGTCTGACGTTCAATTTTTGCAGGCCAAGTACACGAAGATGGTCATAAATAACCCCCATCTCGCGGAGCGACAGTTTGCTAAAGTTGAGCAGATGCTCGATGAGATCAGCATTACTAAGGCGAAATACTGGGACATTTTTAAAGAACTCGAAGACCGTGTGGAAGCAAGCAATAAAATCGTTGCAGATTGGGAACGCGAAGTAAAGGTGGCAAAGGCCCATTTAGCTGAAGTTGAGAAGGGTGATGACCAGAAAGCAATCCGGCAGGCCCGCCGAGCACTGGATTTTATCAGTAGGCCGCCCAGAGTTTCCACCTATGTGTCACAGCGAATTGATACCTTAAAGGCTATCTTGGATAGGGTTGAGAAGGAGTCAAAGCTCTTGGGCCTCTTTAACCCGCAGCAGTTGATTGATAAGAATTATGTTTCTATTGAAGTCTTAAAAACGGTCATGTTGGTTATCCGCGAGATCATTATGGATTTGATTCCAGAAGACCGCAGAGGATATGCCTTTCAAAGATTACGGGCAATAGACGTGCAGGCTGTACGGACAGAAGATGTGGTGGATGCCGAAATTTTGGATAGGCCTGTTGAAGCGACACCAGAGAAGCCAAAGATAGGAGCACAGGCCGAGGTTCCGACAGTCGCGGTAAAGACACAAGAATGGCCCGCTGGAACCTACCCCTATAACACAGAGGCACCTAAAGTGGAGGAGCCTAAACCGACGCAGCCCGAATCGACTGAATCCAGTTTAGACGATGTGGAGTTATAAAAATGGGTGATGAAGTAAAAAATGTATGGGATGGTTTTTGGGTTGATGCCGAACAAACGAGTAAGGTAAAAGCCTCGAAGTTCGCTATTCAGCCTGTCCCGCCCTCAGTCTTTTTTAAGGATTGGCTTAAAACCCCGCTCTTCCCCCGGCAGCAAAAGGCCGTGGATGCCTCCTTTATGAATGCGATTGAGGATATTTCAGATAAGTTTAATGAGTTCATCTTGGCATGGGGCAAAGGCAGTGGCAAGGACTTGACAATCTCGGAGCTTGTTTGCTATCTGGTTTATTGGCTCTGCTGTTTAAATGACCCTGCTGAGTACCTCGGGATTAAGTCTGGTGAACCGATTGATATTGTCAACGTATCTTTCGATGCGGCTCAGGCCCAAAATGTGTTCTTTGAAAAATTTAAGCGGAAGATTCGGGAGGCAATCGACCCCGTAACAGGAAAGAACTTTTTCGAGTCCCTCGGCATGGATTTGGATAAGGCGATCTTGAAGGGCGGCGTGCTCTTCCCAAAAAATATTCGTTGCTGGTCATTGAATTCAAAGGAGTTTAAAGCTGAAGGTATGAATGTTATCTTCGCTATTTTTGACGAGATCGGCACGTTCCGCTTTGACAAAGCCGTGGAGATTCACAAACACATTAAGACTTCAGCCAGAACCCGTTGCGCCCAGTATTACAAGCTCTTCTTCATCTCCTATTTAACTTCAGGAAATGATTACATGGCCTATTTGATTGACAAGGCCGAAGGCGGAGCAGCCAAGACATACTTTGATCGGGCGGCCACGTGGGAAATTCGTAATGCGGCAGACTGCCCGGAAGAGTTGAAAAAGTACACTGTAAAGCAGTCCACGTATCAAGAAGAATACGATGAAGACCCCGCCACGGCTATGCTGATGTATGAGTGCAAAATTCCGAAGTTTCGAGCAAACAGTTTTATCAAGAAAGCGTCAAAGATCACGGACTGCGTAAATCTGGATAGGCCCTCGCCTTTTATTATGGAGCCCGAGGAAGGCACAGATTATGACCGCTTTTGGACTCGGAATATCCTTGAGGAGGAATTGGAGCCGTGGTTCAGGCCGTATTCCACTTACGAGATTGATCTTTTGTTAAAGGAGTACGAAAAGAATCCTTCGGAAGATTTGGAAGCCCGGATTCGGACAGAGCGGGAGAGACATTCAAGTGCTCAATACTATGTGCATATCGACTTATCCCGTGGGGTTGTGGACTGTGCGGGTCTAGCTTTAGCGCATACTTACAGCATTCTTGATAAGCAAAAGATTTATGTTGATCTCATGTTGCAGATCAGGGCCCCATTACCAGACGAGGAAGGGCCAAAGGAGATTGACTTGGAGGGCATTTTAGACTTCGTAATTAAGGTTTTGTTTAAGAAATTAAAGTTTCCAATCGTAAAGATCACGGCTGACGGATGGAACTCAAAGCTCTTTCTAAACATCTGTGAGAAGCATGGGATTGAGGCCAAGGTTATTTCGCTCGAAAAAGATACCGGGCCCTATGACACCCTGAAAGATTATATCTATCGGGATGATCTGGTTCTTTACATGTATCCGCCCGTAATTCGAGAATTGACAGAGTTAATTGTAACCGATAGCAAAAAAATAGATCACCCTCGGAAATCAAAGTGGCGTATGCGCGAAGAGGGTTTAAATCTCGGGTCGAAAGATATTTCAGACTGTTTAGCTGGTATCGCAAGTTCGATGACCGAGGAAATAGACGATACTCCGCTCGAAGTAGCGGGTAGATAAAAGGAGGAAGTACAAATGGTAAAACGTATAACAGAAGGTGTAAATGATGTGGCTCGGAAGCCAAAGGGTGAAGTCCGTTTGAAGCCAACGGAACAGGTACGGGATAGATCAAAGGCCGTAGGTTTTGGCGGAGTCTCTGCCACCTATGATGCCCCTACTCCGTATGGTGTTGACACTATCCGTCAGTTGATCTTTTCGACTGTTTGGGCGGAGACCTGTATCAACACTATCGTAGACGAGGTTGTGAAATATCCACTGTTCACTTCTCCGACGGACGATAAGATCGAGGCTTTCTTGCAGTATCCCTCAGCAAAAGACCCGCTCTTTATGATAAGAAAAAAGTACCTCAAGGACATGCTCCGTTGGGGTAATGGGGCCTGCGTTGTAGCGATGAAGGGCAGCAAGCCGAATGGTTTGGTGGTCGTTCCCGGCTATACTTTGCGGGTAACGGATAAAGAGCCCCAGACCTATGTTTTTCTGAAGATCGGAAGCTCCTCTGAGTTTAAAACCGATGAATCCGGTGAGATCATTGAGCTTACTGATAAAGAAGTCTTACACTTCTGCATAGACCAAGACAGTGATTCTACCCTCGGGCAGAGTCCGCTGAATCGGGCCTATCTGGATTTGACCGCTGATAAAGAATCCACGCAGAAATTAACGGACTTCCTCAAGAAAGGTTTCTACAAACCATTTTTCTTGTCTTTCGAGAAAGGCTCCCAGATCAATCGTAAGGATTTGGAAAGCTTTGTTGAATATACAAATGGTTTGGTCGAAGAGGGCGCAAAGGCCATGGGTATCAATAAGAAGGCCGATTTCAAAGACATTCCTTATCTGACCGCTGCGGAGATTATCGAGCTTCAGCGTTGGATTGGTTTGAAGATCGCCTCGGTTTTTAAGGTTCCGCCTTTCATGCTCAACTTGGTGCAGGATGTGGGGTCTTTGAATGCCCGCGAACAAAAGGCCCGCTTTCTGGAAAATGTTGTTATGCCAATCTTGGAGTATGAGGCTCACCTTTATACGTTGGTCATTGCCCATAAGGGTTTCAAAAATGAGGACACGGTAATAACCTCCCATGTTTTAGGGACTAAGTTGAATTATGACCGAGCCCGCATTGCCCGCTTGTTGGCCGGAGCCACGATGGAGATTTTGACTCAGGATGAAATTCGAGCCTTCTTCTTCAATCTGGGCCCAATCGGTAAAGGTAAGACAAAAGATAAGCAGATGGACTAAGTAAATTGATAAAGGAGAAAAGGAATGGCTGAACTCAAACAGTTAATCGCCACGTATCAGAAGGATAATTCTCCCGCTCTTGTTAAAATTATGCAGGCTCTCAAGCCCTTGGAAGAGGCTACAAAGAATGCTCGTAAGTTATGCTTCCAGCTTGACCCGAATAATATGAACAAGATCAATGAATTGCAGTTGCGTATTGCGGGGCATAAATCGCAGCTTCAGGAAATCTTCAGTAAGGTCGAGGCTTTGAAGCGCAATAAGGAGCTTGCGGCCTACATGGAGTTGAAGGTTCGTGCTGAGGAATCTGAGGGTCAAATTAAGTTTACGGATGGCGCGAGTAAGATGGAAGCTGCTTTTATTGTTGCAGATGAGCGGCGTGTGCTGGCCCATATCGAGGGTCTTTTGAAGTCGGCTGATGATATTCTCAAGACCTGCCGTAATTTGAATAATGGGCAAGTTGATGATAAAGAGTCTCCGTTGGATAAAGAGACTAATCTGGACAAGTAAATTGTTGAGTGTTCGTGCGAGGAGGTGACTTAAATGGATAAAGTTACGATTGTAAAGGTTGTGGCTTGTGTGGTTGGCGGTATCGTCGCTATTACGGTGATCTCCACCCATCCAATCCAGGTTGTTTTGTTGGCAGTCTGCGCGGCGGCTTATATTTATGCCGAGAAAGTTGTGAAGTAATATGTTACAATCTAAAACTACAGTTTTTGTAGAACTCGTTTGTAAGTGGGATAATCGGGTTATTCCGAATGTTCTTTGGGCTGACCCCGATCAAAATATCGCTGAAATTGCAATTACAGATGCCAATGGTTGTTTCATTCGGCAAGGTGATACGATTTTAAGGGGAATCATTCGGGGTGATTTTTTTCTGACTCCGAAGAAAGGCCAATAATGCCCACGTACAATTACGAGTGCCAAAATTCTGAATGTAAGCACGCCTTTGAGGAGATGCAATCTATTACTGCACCTAAGCTCAAGGCGTGCCCAAAGTGTAAGAAAGACTCCTTAGTTCGCTTAATTGGGTCTGGCAGTGGTGTGATCTTTAAAGGAAGCGGGTTTTACGAAACAGATTTTAAGCGTCCCGCTGAGGCCGCAGCAAAGGCCAGAGAGGAAGAATAATGCTCCCATACGAAATTAACGATACGTGTAAAGAAGCCTTCATCAATCTGGTGGCCTCGGACTCTCAGTATCATGGCAGAACTTATTGCTACTTTGAGCCCTATGAGCACAGATCAAAGGCAAAGCACTGGCCCCTCGTGGATAAAGCTACGGGATACGGTATTGTTATTCCCTTAGCCGCCGAGGACATTCAGTTCATGGATAAGGACGTACTTCAGCGCATCTTAAAGAAGGCTTTAAATCCAATGGTTCAGTTGGCTGTTTCTAAAACTGAGCAGAGCAAGCCTGTGGATTATTCAAAGAATCCTTTGAAAGCTGCTGGGCGTTTGAGTAAATTGTTGCATGTTGAGAAACTGGCGAAGGTCACAGTTGAAATCTATGGTTGGTCAAGCATTCTCGTTTAAGGGGTAATTATGGGCTTATTTGGTTGCAAACATAAAAAAGTCTCTCGGGCCTTCTTGAAAGCTCCTCGGTTTAATCAGGAGGCTGCGATAGAATACCAATATTGTGAGCACTGCCATAAAATTTTAAAGTGCAAAATCAAATTGGTAGAGGCTTTTCAATATCCTGTGGTGGCCCCGCGACCTAAACCACAGCCCGTGGTGGTAAAGCCCCGAGTTGTTGAGGTTACACCACCAGCCATAGTGGAGAAACCAAGGGTTGTTGCTCCCCCGGCCCCAGCTGAAGAGACTTTTGTGAAGAAGCCTGCAAAGCGGAGAAATCCCGGCAGACGGCCTTCGACTACGGAAGCCCCCGCAGGCACATCTTTGGGTGGTCTTGCAAAAGCTTTCTTTAGTGAGGAAAATCCCGAGCAGCGGGCACAAGAGGATAATGCTACACAGGATGTCTTAAAAGAGGTTTATGGTAAGTTTGAGGATGACTCGGACGATGACGATATTGGCGAAACTGTTAGGCTCGAATCTCCCGATGAAGCGGAAAGCCGTTTTGATCGCAGTAGACGTAAGAAATTACGAAGGGGTTAATATTTATGCGTAGGATTAAAAACTTTGACAAAGTAAAAGACCTCATCAAAGCAAAGCTCCCAGATTATCTCAAGGAGCTGGGCTTACGGGTTGAGGGAAGCAAAGTACAGTGTCCGCATACTGAGGCACATGAGCACGGGGATAAAGAGAAACTCTCCGCAGCTTTTTTGCCACAGTCTCAAAATAAATTGATCTATTGTTTTGTTGAGGATAGGGTTTTTGACATCTTCGATATTTATGCGCTGAAAACGGGGAAGTCTACCACAGGCGCAGCGTTCTACGATGTCCTCAAGGTCTTGGCCGATAAGTACCAAGTGCCCTACGAGGAGGAATATGAATTTTCCGTTCAGGAGCAGGAACGCCGGAGAAAGCGGAATATTCTGGAAAAGCTGCATGGTCTCTCTATTCAGCACGCAAAAGAGGGTGTGGAGCTTTATAAGAAGCGGAATATCAATAAGGATAAGCTCCTGCATTGGAAGATAGGATATTTGAAGCCGGAGTATGTTCCTGAAGACGTGGCGAAGGATTTCAAAACGCTCTTTGACTATCGGTTATTGGCGGTTTTTACTCATCATGCACTGGTCATACCCGTATTGGACGAAGATCAGCAATACATTGGGTTAATCATTCGTCAGTATGGTGCCCAAAAAGGCAGCGAGTATTTGAACATCAGCATGAGCGGTAAGAATCTCTTTAATATCAATAATGTCCGTGGAAGTGAGAGCATTACTGTGGTTGAAGGGGCTTTCGATACCATGGCCCTTTATCCCGAAAAGAATGTCGTGGGCTGTTTGACGAATACCCTGCACGATGCCGATTTGGAAAAGATCGCCACGATTAAGCCAAAAAAGATTCGGATGGCTCTTGACCCTGACAACCTCTTCCAAGGCACTGCGCGAGATGGTTTCTTGAAGGCTATCTTGAAGATGAAGAACCTGGACTCCGAGATAGAGGTGGTCATTATCCCCCATGATTCGGAGAATAAGCCTGACCCAGATGAATACATGAAAACCCACACTCTTCAGGAGTTCAATAAACTTCCGAAGATGGGTGCTCTTACTTATCTGTTGAAGAACCATGAAAAGAGCGTTATTAAGGCCGAGCAGATTTATGAATTTATCGCAGGCTGCCCCAACCTTATCCGTAAAGAGCAATACATCAATGACTGTTCTAAGTTTTTAAACATTGGTAAGCGACAGTTGACTCGGGCTATTGAGGGCATTAGTGAGAAAAAAGACTCATTTAATATGATTCAGTACGTCCAGGAAAAGGATGCGCTGGAGGATTTGCTTGAGTCTTTCACTGAGTCCGCTTGGAATAAAAATTACGTTGGAACTCCCACAGGCTTTCCCTTGTTTGACCGGAAGTTTGGCGGTTTTGAAGACACGCTCTATCTTTTAGTGGGGTATCCTGAGATGGGGAAAACGACGTTTCTATTAAACTTCTTTTATCATTTGATTCAGGCCAAGGATACCTTTGTTGCGCTCTACTCCTTGGACGATGGGGCAAAGCGGGCCATCCTTCCCCGGTTGATGAGTATTGCTTCCGGCCTAACCTCTAAGCAAATTAAGCAGCCTACACAGGAGATTAAAGAGGCCTGGTTCGGTGGTTTAAAGAAGCTCGAAGCTCTCAAAGATAATTTTATTATCAAGGACGGCTCAGAAGTACGAACCTTGCAGGACATGGAAAACTATGTTAAGATTCATGCGGCTATGGCAGAAGAGAAGCGAAAGAAGTTTATTATCGTCATAGACAACTTGCATGATATTGTGGCTTCTCACAAGTTTGAGGCGGTTCAGAATTCACAGCGGGTAGCCTCCTTTTTAAAGAGATTGCCTCAAGAGATTGGGTGTCCTATTATTGCTACGGCAGAGGTTCCTAAATCAGCCGATGCAAAGCCTAGTGGTAAAGACATCAAAGAGTCCATTGATCTTTGGTATGCGGCCCGTTTCGTTGCGGGTATCTTTTCAAACTTTCATGTAGCCAAGAATAAGAACCAAACAAACCTAGCCTGGCAAGATGAGAGCGGGAAGTTTCAGCCAATCATGGAGTTATTCGTATCAAAGAATCAAACGGGTGACGCAGAACACGGTTCACTCTTCTATAAATTCAGTATGACCACCAATCAGTTGACTGAATGCACAGAGCGGGAAACTACCCTCTTAGCTGCCGGGCAATTTATTGGTGCAATGGGCGAGTAAGAAAGGAGAAATAAAACATGTTTCAACTCACCTCTAAAGAGGCGTATGAGGAAATGATTCGGACTAACAAAATCGGTAAACGGCAGGAACAGATTTGTAGAGTCCTGAGTGAGTTTCCCTTCCCTATGACGAACTTGGAAATTTCACATTTTTCCGGTTTGCCAATTAACTCCGTAACACCTAGAGTTAAAGAACTTAGGGAAAAGGGCGTTATTGCTGAGGCCTTCCGTAAAGTTGACCCCGCGACTGGGCGCAGAGCGATTGCCTGGAAATTGATCTAAAATGAGTCGATCACGCAGAAAGCACGCAATTTGGGCGCGAGGCAGTGAGAAGGGTGATAAACGAAAGAATAATCGCCGCCTAAGAAAACGCTGTAAAGATGCCCTGCAAAAAGGTAAAGAAGTCATGCCGATTATGCGGGAAGTCTCTGACCCTTGGGATATGACCAAGGATGGTAAAATAGATGTAAGGCCGGGAAGTTCTGATTATCAAAAAGCACTGAGAAAATAAGCGAGGCATACCGTGGACGAGATTAAAATTGTTTCAGAGGGTTTCATGTTCATTGATAGTGAGGGCCAAAAATCTTTGAAGCCAGAGCAATTAGACGAGATTTCAGAGATAGGCTATTTTTTGCGGGTTCAAATAGATCGCGGTGTATACACCACCTACGCTCCAGTCGATGTTCAAACTTATTTTGATAATGAGGGTGCCGCCCGAGCCCGTGCTAGAGAACGCTGTTTAAAACGCCTAAAGGGGTTTGCCGATGGTAAAAGAGACTCAGCTAAAGATTCAAAGGGATGAGCTCCTTTATCTTAATTCTCGGCAGAAATTGACTCGGAGAAAGCCGCAGAAATGTTTGGGTGGTTTTTATTACCTTGAAGTTATATATGAGGAAATCCTTTATCGTAAATGCCGTTTTATTGCAGACCCACTAACTTTTTGGGCTTCGCAAGGTGTAGCTTTACGGGCAAGGCTATTTAATGAAATCTTATTTGAAATTAACAAAAGAGGTGCATGTGAAAATCCCTTACAATGAATTATTGCTCGATAATATCAATCGGGCCTCCGGTATGGAGTTGGAGGAGCTTTCGGCTATCTGTGGGTTAGTGAAAATGAAGCAGCCAAAGACTATCCTTGAAATCGGTACAAAGCATGGCCGTACTGCAATCAATATGGCGAATGTTGCCCCCGCAGACTGCCACATTACCTGTGTGGATATTGAGCATCTCGATCATACGGCTATTGCGGGTTATTTAGCTTTTCGTAAATTGCAGTTCATAACGGGCGATTCTCTCAAGTTTGATTTTAAGACACTAAAGACCAAATTTGATTTTATCCTCGTGGATGGTTGTCACATGGCGGAATGGGTAAAGAATGATACCAAAAAGGCTTATCAGGTACTAGCCCCCAGGGGTGTAATTGTATGGCATGATTACGGAAAGCCCGCTAGTTACACAACAATTCAAGTGAAAGAAACCTTGGATGCCATGAAAATTTTTCCCACAGTTATTCCGGGAACGAGTTTGGCTTATAAGATCGTAGGCTAAGATGTCTGAAGTCAACTCTGGACTCATTAAGATAGCCCTACTCTCCAATTATCGGTATAAGAAACAGCAGATCGCTGCCGATGAGGTGGGTTTTACTCTGGGCATTTCTGATATTAGCGCGTACAGTGAGTCGGGTCTTTTGACTGAGATAGAAATTAAAACATCAAAGTCTGATCTATGGCAGGGCGAGAAAGCAAAGGCTGACAAACATCAAATTTATCGAACTTTGGAGATGTCTTTCAAGGGCCTAAAATATCCGAAGTGTATTATTCCAAATTACTTTTTTATATGTGTTCCGACAGCTCTCTTGGATGAGGCGAAAAAATGGGTCTTGACAACAAACGAAAAGTATGGTATAATTGAATTCCAAGATGTGAAAGCTACAAATTATTGGATACCTCGGCCTGAGGATACGGTCTACACTACCCGAAGAGCTAAGTTGCTGCATTCGGAACCCTGCTTAAAGGCTCTTCCAATAATCGGGCGTAGGCTTTCTTCTGAAACTATTTGTTTAAAAAGTTCTTTACGTGAAATACAGAAATCCTATAAAAGCCTGTCAGATGAATTTTTTGCATTAAAGAAAGCAATTCCACCGGAGACTCAGAATGTGCTCGTGCCTAACGATAATTCGGAAGCGGGTAATAAAGCGGAAGTACATTTACCTGACGTTAGGTGATGGCCGGGTAATCCGACAGCGGAGAATAAAGAAATGATGCACTTTATTGTTTCAGTTCTGAGTACGGTTCTTGCCAATATTCTCACGTTCTTTCTTTATCAAGGCTTTGTAAACTCATACTGGGGCAGGAACGGTAGAGAAGAGGTATCCCGCTGGTTCGACCAGTTATCGAAACACATGAGGAAACTTAGGAAGGAGAAATAAAATGCCCGAAGAAGGTCAATATCAACATGATAAAAAGTGCAAGAAATGTAAAAAGCGCATGGTCTATATCGTTGACGCTGGAGATCATTTCGTCTTCGTTTGTAAGGCCTGCGGAGAGACTTGGAACGCCTAATGGAAATCATTAAAGATGACATCTGGGGTTATCGGGTTTGCGGCTACGTCGTAATTCCCACAAATGGCACGGTTACTCGGGCTGGTCAGGCCGTAATGGGCCGGGGCTTGGCGCAACAGATGGCTAAAAGGTATCCCGATTTCCCGAGGCTCCTCGCGCAGCATCTTTTGACGGACGGAAACACACTGAAGGTCTGGCCCCAATATAGTGTGATAACCTTCCCAGTAAAGCACAACTGGCAGTATAATGCCGATCTCAGGCTTATTGAAGAATCCGCAAAGGCCCTTGGAGATTACTTGACGGCTCAGGTAGATAATCCATACGGTCTAGCGGTCTATTGCCCTAAAGTTGGCTGTGGTAATGGTCGGCTCTGCTGGGAAAATGTTGAGCCAATCTTAAAAAAATATTGTCCACAAATAACCATTGTTGATAACGGTGCAAAATGAAAAATCAAGTGACAATCTCAAGGCATTCCGGCCTCGGTGAAGTCTCCCGCGAAAACTGGAAAGACCTTATCTCCAGTCTGGTTCTTGCTGGCTATGAGGTGTACGGTGATGAGGAACAAGTGATCTTTACACTCAGTGATGATGATACGGTTAAGGAGATCGAATGAAATCTATTTATTTAGTTTGTGACAAAGACAAAAATCCTTTCTTTACCACGAAGACGGGAGACAGATACCGAATGGTCTGGGCCTTCAAAAGCCCGGAAGAGGCAAAGGATTCATGCACCACACCTGAGGATACCATTGTTGAGTTCAGGCCTGTAAAGGCCAAGTAATTTTGGAGGCTATATGAACTTGAAAGAAGTCGCGGTATTTAAAACACTCCGCCACATGGAAACAGTTCGGAATTATTTAAATACGGTTATCAAAGAGCTCTTAACCCGTGGAGAGCGTCACGATCAGTCGAAGTTACAGAGCCCAGAGATAGAAATTTTTGCTGAATACACGTGCAAGTTGCGGGGGCTTACCTATGGCTCTCCCGAGTACGCCGAAACTTTGAGCAAAATTAAACCCGCAACAGATCACCATTTTCTGCATAATTCGCACCATCCTGAATATTTTGAGAACGGTATCCAGGGAATGACCCTGATTGATCTCGTTGAAATGATCTGCGATTGGCAGGCCGCGACTCTCCGACAGGCTGACGGAGACCTTTTCAAGAGTTTAGACATCAATCAGAAACGCTTTGGCTATTCGGATGAGCTCAAAAAAATCTTTATCAATACTGCCCATTGGCTAGAGAATCAACCCACCTTTCACCGTGGCGAGGAGAGTTAAAATGAAAGTTTTAAAAAATTTATTTGCAGCGATCATCGGTCTCTTAGGGGCAGCGGGTGGGTCTAAAAATTCCAGCAAAGCCTTGCGGCGTTACGGCATTCCGGGGCTGCTCACGATTCTCGCGTATGTTAGGCTCCATCCCGAGTGTGATTGGCTCGAAGCATTTTGGGCCTTGACAATTATGGGAATGTGTGGTATACTTAGTCTCGGTTATGGGATTCCGGGCGGAGATGATGAGGGCAGTGATTTAGGCCGCTTTTGGTACAAAATAACCCGAAATAGCCACCTTTGGGCTGATATTCTGACCCGTGGTACGGTTGGGCTTGGATTGGCCCTTTCGCTCATTGTGATGCCCATTTTGCTTGATTCTTGGGTGGTTTACGGGCTTTGCTCCCTGGGAATTACCCTTACATGGGCTTTTATCTCCTGGCAACCCTGGGGAAGCTTCGATTTTCAGTTCCGGGGTAAAGAATACCAGCTTTGTTACAGTGATCTTTGGGCTTACACACTTCTCGGAGTTTTTGCCAATATTATCATTTGGGAGAGCCTTTTGTCATGGAACATTTGTTTAAAATTTTAAATCAGACCTACCCGAATAAAGAGTGGCTCATCCGGGTCACTTATGAGCGGGCCAAGGGTGCAGTAACAGCCGGGCTGGTAACAGAGTACCTTCTTTACGTGGAAGACCGTGAATCAGTTTCGTTTGATTCCATGGACGCCTTAGAAAATTATATCTTTGATCTTTATAAGCACGCAGCATTACGTGAAGCTGAGGACATTATTAACGGGGTTCAGCCAACTGAAACAGACCTCTTTAACGAAGAAGATGCACAAGACCTGGAGAATAACGATGAATAAAGTTGCCGTAGTGGGTAGTCGTAATTTTGCTGACATGGAATTTGTCAAAAGTGTGGTCACACAAATCTGTGTTGATTATCCCGATATTACTGTTGTTTCGGGGGGTGCGCGAGGCGTGGATACTTTGGCACAGCAGATCGCAGAAGCACAGGGGTGTAAAACACAGATTTTTCCGGCTGATTGGGAACAGTACGGTAAGAGCGCAGGTGTTCTCAGAAACAATCAGATCGTGGCCCATGCGGATTTTGTGTTAATCTTTTGGGACGGAGAATCTGTGGGAACCGAGCACACACTTACGCTGACTAGAAAATCAGGAAAACCGTTTAATCTTTATTTTAGGCCAAATCCAAAAGCTTCGGAGGTAGACCTGTGATTATGAATCTTATTCTAGGCATCGGAGTAATTTTTATTGGTGGCGTTTTTGCAGTAAAGATTGCGAGCATTCTTGTGGTGATTTACAATTTGTTTCATAAAAAAGAGCCCAATGGTAACGAGATTTATCAGCAAAAGGCGTATGATCGTTTAATGGCAGAGCAAAAATAAACCTCCGGGTCGGTGGCAGAGCGGCTATCGCAGCAGCCTGTAAAGCTGCCGGACTTTAGTCCTTCGGTGGTTCGAGTCCACCCCGGCCCACCATAATTCTATGAAAAATAAACGTAAGTTTACAGAGAGCGGTTTTATCACCCCTAGAGGACGCTTTATTTCTATCGCAGATTATTGTCACGAAGATTACTGTGAAGAGCATGGTCTATCCAAGGATGAACTTCTCTGTGATAAAGGCTATATCGCTATCTCCGGTTGTATGCCTTATTTTGATGCCTGGGAAAAAATTACACAATCCCAGCTTGATACCTATTACGATTATTGTAAATTTTTTAAACAGCTCGAAGATTTTAAAACCTTTTTAAAAGAGTACCAGGAAGCACGAAAGGAAGACTGATGGTTAAACGAACCCTTTATTGTGAAATTTGTGGAAGTTCTCACGGAGAAGATTGCTGCGTAGAAACAGCTAAAAAGTCTTGCGTAGCCAGAACCCCTCTATCAGAGAAGGACTTTCATAGGTACGTCCAAATGATTCTGGATATGTGCGCCAGTGTTCTATTATTCAATCTTAGCAGAAAAACTTTTATTTCAAATCTGAAGACTGTATTGAAACAACTCGAAGCATGAGACTGGTCTATTCTGATTTTACTCTGCTTGAATGGGAATGTGTCATCGACCAAGTAACCTGCATGGGCCCTCGGCATTATTTCAACTATTCGATTGCGGCAAATGCCTGGACTTGTGGACTGCCTGAAAGTATTGAATTCTTGGAGGAAGATCATGGACTTGGGAGAAGCGCAATACTTAGCGATTACTTCACTGAATGAGTTTGGCCTGATTGAACAGGGCTGGCGTTTTGAATGGTCGCGGGCAAAGACATCTTACGGCACAGTCTATTATAGCTGTAAACTTTTACAACTCTCCAAGCCGCTCACAGCTATTGGCACATACGAACAGGTGAATGATACAGTCTTGCACGAAATTGCTCACTGCTTAGCGGGCCCCGAGCATCGGCATGATAAAGTTTGGTGGGGTATCGCTCGTTTAATTGGCTGTGATGGTACGATCTATGGGACTAAGGGTAACATTCCGGGAAAGTATCAGTACCGTTGTAAAAAGTGTGGTTATACCGCACGGTTTCACAGACCTTTAAAACATCTTCATCTAAGGTATCATGGAGCATGCGGTAAAGAGGGCCGTTTTGTGCGAGTAACAAATTTGGATTACCCAATACGAAATACGGAGGAATAAAAATGTCTGATGAATGTCGCTTTAATATCTATTTTAAATCTGGTCAAAAACAGACTATTGTCTGCACGGAATTGACCGTAACAAGGAATGCAAATGAGATTATCCGGTTAGCTTGGACTGGTTTGAGCAAACCCAAAAGCGTTATGTATATCAATATAGCTGAAATTGAATACATTGAAAGGACAGCCTAATGTTTGACGCCGAAGCTGAAGAGACAGGCCCGTACCTGTATGTACCACCCAGTACGCCGCCCGAAAGACCGTCTGAACCTGTAAATAAAACGAAGTCGGACGGCCTTTCCCCGGAGGATTCTTATTTTCTTTATACGTTATTCTTTTCACTCTTTTAACAGATCGCTATGAACTCTACTGCCAAATATCAAAAATATCGTCTGAGACTAATTGCAAAACAATTACGATATTATTATAGGCATAAAGCTAAGGTTAGTCAAACAGTCCGAGAGTGGCAAAAGAAAAATCCAGACAAACAAAGAGCATATCTCGAAAAATACAAAAAATTAAAACCCTGGCTAGTCTCTCTGTCAAAAGCTAAGGAGCGGTGTAAACGAGAAAAGACCGCTTATCAACGTAAAGGTATTAAGTGTGAGTTAGATAAAACAACTATTAAACAACTTTGGGATTCTTACCAAGCAGCTAGGATGAAGAGACCCAATTTGCATAGGTTTGATTCCGACAAAAACTATACCTTAGAAAATTGTGCTTTTGTTCCTCAAGAATTACACTCAAAACTTGAAGGTCTGCCGATTGAAGAGCAAAAACAGAAAATCTGGAGTTACTTGAATAACCCGGAGTTGAAAGCCCTGAACAGAGGAATAGCGGCCAAAAAAGGCGTAAGACTTCACCTAAAGAAGGGCCCCTCCGGGTTTTACGCCCTCAAAGGATAAATAATGCGATTACTTGATACTATTAAATCCAAAGTTGATAAAACCGTTAAATTTGTATTCCAATTAAGCGACGGTTTGATCTTTGAGATTGCCTATATCAATAAGGATGACGGCAAAGATATTTTATGCGTATCCTCTCAATCCGCATGTTTACAGGGCTGCAAGTTCTGTTATACAACAAAATTTCTTGGAAAGCTTCAGGTAAGAAATATTCGTTGGAATGAAATCTCCTCCGCAGTAGAGCAGGTCTATCGCATATTAAATTTAGACAATCAGAAACTCCTTTTGGTTTCTTATATGGGCTGTGGGGAACCCCTACTCAATATGACAGGTGTTTTCTCCTCCATGAATAGAATTCACAAAGTTTTTCCAAATTCCCGGTTTGCATTGGCCTCACTCTTTCCGCAGGATATGGTATGGCGGCAGTTTACAAATTTTGTAGCCTGTTTGATTGATAACCATATTTCGGTTAAGTTTCATTGGTCACTGCACTTTACGGAAGATTCCCGTAGAAAGCTTTGGATGCCAAAAGCCTTAACCATTACAGACTCCCTGGGCCCGCTGGTTTACTTAGCCAAAAAAGATTTTCCAATCGAAATCCATTACGCCTTAATTCAGGGGATAAACGATAGACCAGAGGATGCGCTTCGATTAAAGGAGTATGCTCAACAGATTAAAGCCTCCGTTAAATTTCTGCGGTATAACACGGATAGCCCCAAAACAACAAAAGAACAGGATATGCAGATCATTTCCACTGTTTTTAATCCTGTGTTAAGTCCTGCGGGTATCAAGACGGAGTATTATTGTCCACCCGGTGTCGATGTTGGGGCGAGTTGCGGACAGTTTCTTTTTGATTACTACTTAAAATATAATCTTAAAAGGAGCCCGGAATGAAAAGATATTGCCCGAAGTGTGGTCAAGCTTACGATGATAAGAAAGATCAGTTGGTCTCCTGTCCAAGATGCCAATTTGAGGGCTCTACGGCCTGTTGTAATCCAGCGGGTAAAAACTGTATTTGTGTTGAATGCGAAGAAAGTGAGTCTTAAATGACCGAGCCGCAGAAGCCCGAGGAGAAAATCTCGTTTTGCAGTATCCATCAGGTTCCTAATGATGACTGTAAAATATGCAATCTCACCGCCCATATTACTAACGCCAGCAAAATGGTTGACGGGCCGCCGAGGATTGAGCCGACGAAGGCGATTATTAAATTGTTGTTGGAAGAATATATGTTTCCATACACCTGTAATCCCGTAGGAAATTATTCCAGGCAGGGAATGACGCAAGTCATTGTAATGATTAACAACATTCTTTTAGAGCAGTGGCGGAAAGGACGAGAGACTGAGGTACAATGAACGCTCCCGAAAGATACCAGCGGTACTTAGAGCAGCCTGATTACGTCAAAACGTATACACACGGACTAGCCGGAAAGACGTATTATTCCGTTTATCTGGAGGGTAAGGCTTACGGCATTTTAAGGCGGGACGGTCATAGCTTCTTTTCCGGTGGTTTTATGAGCAAGACGAGGTATATCCCTGTTCAGTATCTTCTGATCTCCAAAACAAACCGTGGTTTTTGGTATGATCGCGGAGTTGAACTCCACACCGGAAAGTTGACCCCTGAGATCAAGGAATCCCTGGAAAACGCCCTTTTACAGGCCGATCAAGCGTGCCCGGCATGAGGAGTCCCGGAAATAAAATCGAATATCGCTGCCCGCGCTGCAAAAGTACGCATATTATTCCTGTCCAAGTTTTCGGCCAGAAAAGCCTTTGCTGTAATGACTGCCTTTAGTGGGCCCCTTGGAGAGAACGCTTAAAACAAAGCCTGAAATATGCAAACCAAAGTAGTTAATCTCCGCACAGATCGCTACGACGTTTACATAGGCCGCCCCTCCAAGTGGGGCAATCCGTATGAAATCCCCGAAGACGGTAATAGGGCCTGTGTCCTCCGCCGCTTATGTTGCCAATATGCCGACGGTGGAGGAGATAGCAAGAAAAATAACAATTATTCATAGCGCGGAGGACGTAGCTAAAAAAAATCCACTCTTTAATCGTCGGGAAAATAAAAGGAGATTAAAAATGAGTTCTACTGGACACTATGAAACTTTTAAAAATAAATTAGGAAATAAAGTTCGTGTTTACTCAAATCTTAGGACATTAGAATTTGTTGAAATGACCGATGATGAAGAAGCCGAGGTGTTGTGCATAGAACTAAATTATCAAGATATTTATGAAATTTTAAGAAAACATTTACGAATAACAGGCGGTAATACGGATTTAATATCCTCCGCGCCTGATCTTTTGGAGGCGTTAAAGGAACTTATTACCGAGCAAAATGGGCCACCTTTAATCCGCCATAAAGAATCTTGGGAAAATGCTATGCGTATGGCTCAAGAGGCAATCAATAAAGCCGAAGGAAAACCAACCACGGAGGACGGGAAAGAATGAAAAGATATTGCCCTAAATGCGGTCAGCCTTACGACGACAAGAAAGACCAGCTAGTTTCTTGCCCACGGTGACATCCTTATAGAACTCCTTAATTCCCTATAACTTACCCCCTACCTGCCCTATCTTATCCCCTCAGCGGGGCTCCGCTTCGCTCTGCCACCGCTTCGGGCCGCTACAGTGGCCCCTACGGGGCCTTTTCCTGGCACTTTCTATGAGACAGCACTGTGGGCCCCTCTGTAGCAGAACTGTTACTGTAGGGCATCCTGACGTTGCTGGAGGCCCTTTTGGAGTCATTTAAGGAATGAGGCGATTGTTGGCGGTAATTGTATCAGTTTTGTCACAGCAAGAACCTGTAGCACTCCTGCCACAGAATGTGTACTCCTGTGTATACATTGAGTCATTTGTGCGGGAAACTGTCGAATTTTGACAGTTCTATAGTTGAAGGCGCGATTTCTGTCAGAAAGAGTGTATGTTTTTTCTGACAAGAGAAATGAGTGTGCCGGAATTTCCGGTGAACTGCTCTGGACGGGGGTCTGCGCTGGACTGTAACAGGATTGTTAAATTACTGTCATGTAATGAGATGTAATTCGATGGCCTTTGCTGGGCCCGCTTGCGGGCCTTTGACAGTGCAGGGCTGTGGGGCTCAGCTCAGTTCAGCTCTGTGGCAGTGAGGCGAAGCCGTGCCGAGGGGCGGGAGTGGAACGGACGGCCCGAGGCTGGCTATCGCGGGGCGCACGCTATATCGGGCTAAACTTTGTATAACTTTCCGAACCGTCTTGTATGGTTCGATACATACGATTGTAGGGGATTGCATAAGGGCCGGAATCATGCCGGAGCGGTAGCGAGGGCTGATTCACGGCAAGCGGGCCGCGCCCGGCGGCCTATAGATCATGCGCTATACAGCATCCACAGGTCTAAATTCCATGCCATATAGGGTATAATTGACCACTTCTCCGATCATTTCTGACCAGATTTCCGGCAGATTATCCCCGCTCGGGACAAAAAGAAAGGGCTGAACGCCAGGAATCCCCGGCTATCCAGCCCATGCCCCATCATTCCAGGGGCTCTTTTCGACTCAATTAACCTACAATCCGGTGTATTCGCAATATTGTAGGGTAACAGACTTTAAGCGTACTGTAAATTAGTAATACCCAGTCCATTCAACTTTAATCGTTTATTATTTTGAATAATTGCCATTAAAACAAGGCTGGTGCCAGCGGGCGCATCAGAAAAATCGACTGTACCCGTTAATATACGGGAGCCAGTCTCGTATTCTCCGGCATCCGTTAAAGTAACAGGTAAAAGAAAGACTCCATTATCTATCGAGGCCTCTAACACTAAATCTGTATTCAATGTGATTGAATCTATGTCTGATTCAAAAACAACAACCCGAGCAGACAGTGGAGCTGCTGATAATGCCAGGGTTTTTGAGCACAGGATTGTATTCACGCCAGGAGTATATTGAGAGGGGATTGTTGTACTCAGCGTACCCCGATAGAATATAAACTCATCAATCTGACCAACCCAAGCAGTATCCCCACCCCCGAGCCACCACCAAGTTGGGTCAATGCCTATAGTGAGTTTTCCAGCACTATTATAAAAGTTTTTACCAACACCAATGTCCCGTGTTCCAACCAGGACAAAATCCATATAAAATTTTATGTACTGGCCGTTACGGATAATTTGATAATTATGCCATTCATTTATATTTATTGTTAAGGCATCAGATAAAACCTCTATCTTAGTGGTGCCATCCTCCGTAAACTCAAAACCAAGTTTAAGGTCTCCGGCATCATTATAAATATAAGAAAAATATGAAATCGTATCATGCACAGCACCATTAGATTGCCCAACAATGGGGGCATAGCCGCTAGTTCCGGGTAGGGTTGTCAATCTTCCGTGCAAAGCAATTCCAAAATCTTCCGTACCAATATCAAAATCAGCATGGTCATCTGTCTGCACATTTGATAATGCCGCATTAAAAATTAAACCAGAACTGCCAAAAACCTTATTGACAGTATCATATGCCACATTACTTGATGTCATCGTATGCGGCGAAACTGAGGAATCAATAATTGATTCTCCATCACTATCATTAAAGTGCAAAACTAATTTATACTTACTTGAAAAGACTGATGCGGGTGAACCCGTATATGCCGAAGTTTCTGGTGTAAAATTTGTGGTATGCCGGGCGATACCCACACTAAGCCTAAGCTCATCTAACCAGCCATTAAAAGGGATGGCTGCCGCATTACCGCTCGCGCCAATACGAATAGTGTGTGCAATAGCGGGAAACGTAACTGCACCGATAGACTGCGAACTAACTAAAGTACCATCTCGAAATAATAATAAATCATTATCACTACGGCATAATTCTAAATGATGTGCTACACCCGTATCATTTCCCCAAGCCCAAACCTTATCAAATAAAATAGAACTTCCAGAATACGCGATTGTTTCTATTTGATTGCTAGAATTGATTAAAACAACGAATTCATTAGTGTCTGTACCTGGGCCTTGATGATATAGCATTTGATAAGCATTCGCTACATTCATAGTAACCCAAACATCTAGTGTCCATTTTCCGGCCAGCAAATCCCAATCGGAAGAATCATCTATATCTAAATAATCTCCGGTTCCATCAAATAAACCACTCGCTCCGCCAAAAACCGACTGAGCTGTATCTATTTGCACATCTCCTTGCGGAGTTACAGTATGCCCCATCGCATCAGTGAATGTGGTACTTCCGTCAACACCATCAAAGTGTAATAACAGCTTAGTATAACTATCCTGCGCTAATACACTAGAATAATAATCCTCAGAAGAATTATACTCTTGATTTATTGATCGCGTTAAATCTACGCCAGTCTCATCCATAAAACCATCAATAAAACCAGCACTTAACTTAATAAAAGCTAAAGCGTTTAACCGAATTAACCTAAAGGAATTTAAAACAATATCTAATAAAATAGTCTCTAACGTGGCACTTCCGACACTAACCCCATCCACGTAATCTTTAACAGCTTTCTGAGAGGGATAAAGACTATTACTACTACCTAAACTAGAGTCTGTAGATTTATTTGATAAACTTTCCTTTCCAGAGATTGTACCAATATCAGAAATTTGAACTGCCGTCAAATGATAAAATTCTCCGCCTGTACCACCCTGTAATCCGGCTAAGGCATTGTGATTATCTAGATTAGTCTGTGTACCACCGTCATTATTTACAAGTTTACCAGATGTTTCATAAACATTTTGAGTTTTTAAAACACCAGCATTATAAATAGAGTAAGTTCCAGCCGACGTAAGAATACAATCAGCTATTGTTTTTGTCCCTGTTCCATCACAATAAATTGCTCTAGAATTAACATTTGCATCACTAACCGAAATTTTACAATTCTTAATATTTCCCGTTCCGGTTCGTAAAAATATAGCAGTAGAACCAGCGTCTCCGCCAGTTGAAATAATCTGAGAATCATAAATGTTACAATTTCCGATGTTATTTAAAACGTTAGCAGAATCGGACGTAGCTGATAGAACAATAGCTTCAATAAGAGAATTATATATATTTATGTCCTTAAATCCGCTAGTAGTTGAAATAGTCACAACACCCGTTCCAGTTCTAGTTGCAGTAATATAACAATTACGGACAGTAAATGTATTCGTAGTATTTACTAGCCTTAAAGCATTAAACGCCGCAGTTTGATAAATATGAAAATTTGCAATTTCACAATCATTTGCACTTGTCACACAATTTGCAGACGTAATACTAATCTGACAAGAAAACCTATCAAGACCAACCACATCAACAAAAGCCTTCATCACAACAGCCTCGGAATATAAACCAGGATTTACTAAAACTGTATATCTTTTAGAGGTTGTCGCGTCTAAAATGGAATCTATAGCCCCCTGAATCGTGGTAAACTGTGCATTTGCTTTTCCCACTGTTACAATTTGCTGAGGAAGCCCGGCCTTATTCCCCAGTTTAATGTCGGTGTCATCCCGGACTTCTTCAATAGCGGCCTGTACGTCTGTAGCCACTATATCTCCGTCCGGTGTAAAAGGAACTCCCGAGGCTGCCTGATTATCAGAACCACTCGCATGTTTCTTGGAGATAGCATCTGAAATATCAGAATCACCCTTGACTGTAGCTAATGAAACCGCATCTGAAGGAGCATGTACAGCCTGTGAATGTGAATAAGCAGTCTTAGCTTGAGCCGCCGTTACTGCGTTAGGCCCACCCGTATCAAGCCCCTGATCTGTGCCTTGTGTGTGTATTTTGGATATTTCTGTATCAGTCACTAAAGATTTACCAGAAACCTTATCAACTTTGCCACTCAAATCCTGATCGTCAGAATGCGCGGCATGTTTTAAAGAAACCGCACTATCAATATCCGCTGGAGTTGAATTTGGCTTTCCAGTTAAACTGGCCCAAGTAGCCGCCACGACCTCGGGAATAGTAAAAATTCTGCCATACTTATCAAAATATTTCTTAGCCATTTATTTCTCCTTATGCTAACCTATTTATAGACCCATAAGATAAACTAGCTTTATTCACCCAATTTACGAGGTCTTTTCCACCATCCGCATAATCTGTATTATTTGTATTCTCATCCACTGCCGTAATACGCATAATAACAGATGCTCCAGAAATGTGAATAAAACCCTGATAGGTCTTATCCCCAATAACTGCGTCCTTAGCCGGAAAAAATGCCCCTAAACCATCGCCTAAATACTGTAAATCCTTACTTGGTTCCGTCATATTACACCCCCATTAGTTTTAGTACATAAAATTAAACCTAAATAATTTATGCCAGCACAAACATTGCTTGCCCAGTAAAAGCCTTACCTCCACTCGCAGACCAATTCTCCCCAACTGCGGCATTTTTCGCTAAATAAACAGTAGACCCACTTATCTGACAGTACGCCTCAGATAGCGTAACCCCACCCTCACTAGCCCAGGCAGCCGGAGCATAAATAACAATGCCTGCATTGGCTGAAACAGGTAGAGTAAACCTAGCCTGTGTAGAATTACTCGTTCCCTCTAGATCAAAAAAAACAAAAACTACTGAACCGATCTGTTTAAAAAATATTTTTTTGACTCCCAAAGAGGCCCAACCAGTTATTGTAGAAGTCTCTGAAATATCTGTAAACGCCCCTTCCGTAGCCTTGGTGTCAGCGTAACTTTTAACTGCCTTTTGTGATGGGTATTTTGTATCACTATTTGCGGCTAATGTTTCATCTGTGTCTTTATTTTCCGTATCCTCCTTAGCAGATAATTTAGTATCTGCGTCATCCCGAACCTCAACTACAGCTTCTTGCACAGTGGTGGCAGCTATGTCACCGTTGGGAGTAAAATCAACTGTAGTAGAGACCTGATCGCCTGTATTCACGCCGGATGTGTCTCCAACTACGACATGCTCGGCATCTGTTAAATGATAGCGTTCTCCGGTTTGTCCACCCTGTAAACCAGATAGGGTATTATGATCTATACTGGCCCCAGAACCCGCATTTAAAATTGTTGTAACATTTATCGGAGTGGGGTTAGCCGCTAAACGACATTTACCCTGAGAGGTGGATGTTGGCGTAGTCCAAGTAAGTCGGTAGACAACTACAGACTCATTGATTATAAAGCCAGAAAAATCAAAACCAGAGGGTGATTCAGCTTGTGCTGCTGCCAGGGATGTAAAAATAGCCCTTCCTGGAATTATTAAAAACCGAGCATCACCCTCAATATTGGAAACTAATAAGTATGAATTTACCCAGCGCGTTAAAGCCCCACCACCGCCAGTGGCATCTGTCATTGTTCCAGCGTTATCCCACTGAATCCAATTATTTGTATTCCCAACATTATAAATAAAAGGCATATTAGACTTTTTCCAAGCCCAGGTAGTCGGCCCTGTACGATAGAACACAGAATACGCCGTATCTACCCCGTTTGGTTTAGCTATACCCGTTTCACTATGGATAATGTCATCATCTGCAATAAGCGAATCACCAATAGAAAAAACTTTGTCAACATCTACATCAGAATTTAAAGTAAAACCACCTAGAGCTCCAATACTAATAGGCTGACTTCCACGAGTCTTGTGCAAATAATAGTGCATTCTTCCATCAATTAAAATACTGTGTCTCTCATCTGCTAAATGGTATTTTGGTGTCAAACTATTATTAAAAACTATCGTGGCAACCGGAATAGAGTTATCGAGTAAATTCCATTCTGAATTGGATTGTGTGAGAGTACCATCATTTGAGTCCAGTGTAATATAGTAGATTCCAGTAGTAACCGGAGAACCCGGTAACACACATGTTTTACTTCCCGTAATCGTGTACTTTACGCCCGCTCTATAATAAGACCAAGTAGTTGCTGGGGATGTCGGGGCTATGGTAAAAGTATTCGTACCATCAAAGGATATTGTAGTATCTGTTTGATTTAAAAAACCATCCCGATTGATGTCTACCCACGGCTGTAAACTAAATGTTTTTATAGCCTTCTGCGAAGGATATTTAGTATCACTGTTTAAAGCGAGCAAAACATCTGTATCCTTATTGGCTACATTCTCTGCTGTATAACCGAGACTATCTTGCTTGCCGCCTAACTTTATGTCCGTATCATCTCTGACCTCTTCAATCGCGGCCTGCACATCTGTGGCAACTATGTCACCGTCTGGTGTAAAAGGAACCCCAGAAGCAATCTGATTATCAGAACCGGGTGCATGAGAATTATCGACTGCGTCTTTAATATCCGCAGCATTAGAGGAATTTCCAGCACCATCATCGACTGTCTCCGCCTTGTCTACGATACCATTATCATTTATATCATAGGTGGCTTTTTCCATATCATCTGTACCATGAAAGGCTAAAAAACCCACAACAGAATAATAAATGGTGGCCCCACCCGATACCGTTTTAATCCGCAGCTTTTTTATAGAGGTGGATTTTAGGTAGGGATTTCCTGAGGCAATCATTATAGCCAAACCCCAGCCGGACTCCGCATACTCCTGTACGATAATATTCACAGGAGAATAAATACTCCACTGAATAATATCAAAACCAGTGTCTAATTCAGTAAATACGTTATTTATTATTAAAGAATTTGCCTGTTCTCGCATAAATAAATCCAGTGTTATGTATTATATAACGATTTTTGTTCAAGTAAACCAAGTTTGACTAAAGACTCATTGTTAGACCTAGCGCGCTCTTTTAAAACATCAAAATAAGGTAAATCTGAAAAAACCTTATTTGATAACTCTAGGCTCGTCTTTTGCTTCACTACATCATAGGTAATTCCATAAATAATTAAATTAGACGCTTCGGTGGCACTAAGATTAGTCCCAGTCACCGAGACTTTACCAAGTAATTCCACGTCCAAATCTAACCCATCCATTTCAAGAGAGCCCCCATATATGGGCTTATAAAACTCCTTGATATAATCCAGGTAAGCCTCCATCAAAAGTTTATCTGATACCTTTCCAGCGGGGCTATTCACATCCTTGAATTCGGGCCTTTTTATAACCTCAATCCCGCCACCATAGCCCAAAAATCTAGTAACTTGGATGGGATTATCACTTTTATAGGCATAAGTAACATTGAACGTATATTCTGTTCTACCTGTTGTAGCTTGCCCGGTAAAAATAGAACTCCCATTCATCTCTATCGGAATCATGGTGCCTACAGGAAAATCACCCGGAGTAAAGGCACAAATAATTCTACCCGCATGTTCAGCGGTCTGAAAAGATGTGATAGGCAATGTCACGGTTGTAGGTACAGCCGGAAAAAATGTATCCCAATAAGTCGTCATGGTAAGAGTCACCTGAGCCGATTCATTAGGCATGCTCAATAATTTCTCTAATAATGTATGTTTTGTATTAAAAACAAAATAAAACTTTCTTTGTGTAGCCCCACCTATACCAATAGAGCTAAAATCCCAATAAAAACCAGAGCGTCCAACAGCTGAGCTTAAATGCACAGGCCCAGTAAGATTATACCGGAGTGTTTGCGTAGTTTCTGTGACCGAAAAATCTCCGGTAAGAATAACTTGATTCCTGGCCCTAGAATAATCCGTAATTGGATTAAAACTCATCGTCCTATGGCTGGAGGATATTGCTGTACCTACAGATGGGATTACGATATTTTTTATAAAACTACCGCTATCTGTAGCACGAATATTTAAACGTCCATGTCTGTCTTGAAAATAAACATATTTTCCAAAATACTTTGTAGCCCAATCAAGAATATTTTTTAGTGGCTCATACAACCAACTTATTTCTGGGGTATCTACAGTAGGTAAATTAACGATAGACGTAGAAAGGCCCGCCGTATTTAGTATACTTTTTACTGCATCCGAGTATGTGATGTCACCAGCCTGTACATGATATACAGAAGGAGAATACATTTGATTCAAATAAAAGAGTAGATCACGGCACTCATAAGTAATTTGCTGTGTTTCACCATTTAATGTTCTTTGAAAAGAGCTAACATAGCCACAAAAAATAGGCTTACTGGAATGGGTATCATCAAATAAATAACCATACAACTTCTGATTTATAGATAAAGATGGTTGAGCATCGAAGTCTACAATCTCAACTACAGTCATTGTACTCCCGTCTAAACTCAACTTTACCGACTCTATGTATAAATTTTGATTTATTGGAAATACGCCAGCCTCCGAAATAATTCCACCACCTGCCGCAACAAAACCGGAATAATTTGTTCCAGTTAAATAAACGGAATCAAAATCTAACTGAGTATTTCCATAATTAGTAAAGGTCTTATTTAACCCCTGTTTTTGTGCCCCAATAGAACTCCCAGAAACCGAACTCCCAACGTGTCCGGTAACATCATCTAAACTAGCATCTGAGGTATCTGACTGGGTAATTGCCTCTGGCTGTGCAAAATCAGTTGAACCCCCACCAATAGCTACAATAGATTTTACCCAAACCCTTAAATACATATAAACTGTCCTATTATCCTGTATACATGAATTCAAACCCAACGTAGGTATCTCCCCACTAAAATCTCTATTTACCCCAGAAATGCTGGGAATAGTTGGTGCCCCCTTTGTTGGGTCATAATAAGAGGCTTCGAAATCAGTTGGGCCGTCCTGAGAAGATAAATCCATAGTTTTTTTCTGCATAGGAATATCTGCTGGCATACTTAACAGTTGTCCATAACTCTTCTCACCCTCAACTAAGGCATTTGCATACTTTTGTTTTAACATATCTAAGTCTACGAGGCCCTCTGAAACTAAATTTTGACTTTCAGATAAGTCTGCCTTGACAAGGCGCACCGAACCTAGCGTATAATATTCCGGCGGATATAATAGTCTCAGGGCTTTAAATGTAGCGTACCAATCAATCTCAGCATTTATATCCTCAGTATATAAATAGTATGCTGTTACTACAGCAACGGTTAAAGTAGTCATAAAACCATATTCCTTTAGCTTTGCTAACATCGGAAGTAGAATACTTTGGTATCTACAAACACGCCTGTATAATCCGGCCTCCCCGCCAGAAGTCCACGCAGAATAAACCACCTTATTATTAACGAAGGTTGTAAACTGACCAGAAAAAATTGGAGCACTTATATAAGGAGTACCCCAAGGATAAGTATTCTGAACCGTGCGAGTACGCCAAATAATAGGTATGGTCACAGGTATTTCTAAAACAAAACCAGAATTATCATCAGATAAAACATAAGTGTCTGCCATAATTAAACTCCGTCTGAAGTAACTATATAATTTAGGGTGGCTTCTTGATGAATCTGCCCAGGTAAAATAATATCCGAGGTTGCCGTGGTTACTTCAAGTGTTCTCCATATATTATATTTTGTTTTTATTGTATTTAATACAAAATCCCGTTGCCTACCAGAAATATCAAAAATAGATAATGTAACTATGCCATTAAATGTCGTGTCCAATGGCAAACCTATGGCTTGATAAAGAGAATAAACTCTTGGATTGTACTCTACAATAAAATCCCAAGAAAACGGTGTTATGGTAAAGAATAATGAAAAATCACCCGCCCAAATAGGAATAAAATTATCAAAAACCTCTGTTGGTGGTTTATTCGGTGATGTGTTTACAAAATAATTTAATTCAAATTCTTTCGTATTTGTATTAAAGCCAAAAATAACTCGCCAATTATAATCATATAATTCTGGGTCTATATCTATGGCTAAATTTGTTCCAGGCCAACTAAATTTTTCACCATTATAATAAACCGTACCAGCAGCGGATTCAACCTCGCCTGTAGTCATATTCAAATTAAATGAACTAAAACCATATAAAATTGGCTGTATATACTGGTCTACCAATATTCCGTCATAATATAAATTTGCCTGTTTAAACGGAACTATATCAGAATAATTTATCTGAATTAATGGCCCCTCAAATAAACCAGAACAGTCTATTACCGCACTGATATAAAAAATACTAACTGTTTCCTGTAAAATATCTACACCATTATCGTATTCAAGAGTTAAATTTAACTGACCATAATTTTGTGTAGAGAAATCTACCGTGAGCAAATTATCAATATCTATATTTGCCCAAGAAGAAAAATTTACACCATCAAAACTATAACGATACCGCTTGGTATCCAAAAGGCAAATTACAGATAGATTACTGGTCAGGGTATCAACACCCGTATAAAATTCTATCCCGTATAAACCTGTCTCCAAAGCGGCATCATAAGAACTACCTATATTTATTCGATAATGCCTATACGCTACCGAATTTTCAAAATCGAATGTCTGCCAAGTATTCGAATCTTCCGCCTCAAAGTACGCCAGAGTCGTCCAACCAGTGGTGGAGTCTGCCAGCATAGTTGGGGCCGCCTCATTAGAGCCTAAAATACTAAAAGCCTTAACACAAGAATGCGTTAAAAATAATGGCTTTATTTTTAATCTACGAATCGTTTGTTCATTACCCAAACCCGAATCATAGGCCCAAGACTCCGGTAAATGATTAGATGTACCAGATCGCCAATAAGTAACATCGTTTCCATCCGAAGCCTGATCTGCTGTATGTCCACCTCCTGTATATACACTAGAAGCAGAGGCTATACCGCCAGACGCAAGATTAACCACCCCATAGGTACTACTAGAAATCGTATCAGAAGCATATTCCGGCCAAACAGAATATTTTGGTGCAGTGTTTGGGGATATTTCCAGTGTTCTGTAATGACCAGAAAAATCTAAAATACGAATTCTTAGCTTATCTATACTTTCAGCGGTATAGGGCAATAATGTAATCTGGTTATTATAAAATGTTCCTTGACCCAGTGTGCCAACCAGTTCTACAGCATTACCTGACTTATTTACAGCCACTACTGAATCTAAGGATACTATTGGTTGATTAAGCTCAATAAACCAGGTATCTGCATCATAAAATAAATACTCAGAACCTAAGCCATTTACTTTTTTAGAATCAATTAAATTTCCATAAGATAAAATATTAGCCTCAAAAGGAAAAGTCATTAAATAAGCGTTTACTTTTAAATCTGTACAACCCTGAGCAATTTGTGTAATACGCAATTCAAACTCACCCAAAGGCCGCATTAAAAAGCCCATATCTAAGTTTATAACTTTTTGAAACTTTAAACCCGTAGCCGAAATTACTTCCGTATGCTGCAAAATACCCAAAGCATAAAGTTCTATAATCGTCTGTCCAGAGCTCCCAGTATTGCCTAAATGTAAAGTGAAACCTGGACAAACACCAGAAAAGCCTATTGGATAAACGTCTGAAATAATATTCGGAAGTAAATAATCAAAACTATAATTTATAAGATTTGGTTTAAAATCTGTATTACCCTGCGTAAGCCAATCCAACCCAGGAAATAATTCCTGAATCTGCCAATTCTGCCAAGATAGAATGGCCGTATGCTGAATCGTTGCTGGAACCGTTAATTCATCATAAGTCAAATGCCTATTTGGGTCTATTGGGACAGTCAACTCATCATAAGTTAAGAGTATATCCCCAGAGGGCACCGTTAATTCATCATAAGTTAAAAATGTATTAGCCACAATAAACTCCTAAAACAATTTTAAGCATCAGCAGTATATAAAATACGAAGCTTCGTTCCACCCGATTTTACGATCTGCACACAGGATGGCCGCACCCCCACAGCCACACTAAGGGGAGTCTCAGCCCCCCAAGTTGCCGCCACCGCATCATACTTCTGATAATAACATATACTATCTGCTGTTTTTACATAAAAAATGTAAACATTATCTTTATTATCAATCCCTATTGCTAATTGACCATGATTTAAAGTATCAGTTGTAGAATAACTTGTATCAAAAGAACTGCTACCATTTTTATCAACTCTTAAACGATAGTTTCCAGACAATAAATAATAAATCAGTCTCCAGCGATTTCCAGCAGAATCTAGGGCCAATGCTCCACCTAATTGGCCAGCCGGGGCAGAACTGACTGTTAATGCGCCCTCTGACGCAAGGCCTGTGCCCAGTGCACTGCATATCCAAGTAACATAACCACTCGTTCCACCCGCAGCGGCCTTAATTACGGTATAAATATTACCCGTAATTGGGTGAGTGTCTACACCGTAAATAGCCTTAGCCCCAGAGCCGGGCCCGCCAATATTTACAGTGGTGAAAGAGGAACCGTAGTCATCAGAATATCTCATAAGAAAATACGGAGCAGCATTAGCGGTTATCATAATGTATAATCTCGGGGTAAAACGACTATAACAAATCATAGCCTGACAACCCAATAAATCCAGCGTCCCATTAGCCACCTGGCTCCAAGTACCAGAAGTGTGATCTCGCTTATTTACAACATAGGTAGTATTATTATGACAATAACAAAGAAATATATCATCCAATTCAGATTTACAAAATGACATACAAAAAGGCGCAGATAATCCACTAAAGGTTGTATCCTCAGACCAGTTTGAGCCCCCATCAGAAGAAACTTTGACCTCTATAACATTAGAAGAATTTATTTGAACCGCATAAATAATTCCAGTGGCCGTTTCTATAATATGCTGCTGACCATAACCAGAATTATTAGCCGCCTGAATTAACTCGTCTGTATCAATTTGAACTGGCATGACCCATCTCCTTTAAAGGCTTTTTACAAATTTGAAAGTTACTAAATTAGCTTTTAAGTCCTCAGATGTCTGAGAAAATGACTCTAAATAGCAGTCACTCAAAGTGTATGTACCATTCTCATCGTAGACCACTAAATCTCCTGGAACATTTAAAGATAATGTATTATCTAAAGTAGCAATAAAATTCTCTAAGGCTGTTCTATCAGCTTTTGCTACTAGAGTCTGAACTGTTATATTTAAAAGGCCTCCGCCTAATTGTTCTGTAGAACGCAAACGCATGCCCTTAGCTCTTGGAATTATTCTTGTTTCAACATTTCCCTGGTAATCAAAATAAACATAGGAGTAATCTCCAATGTCCTGAGATTTCCACTGAATTCTTTTAGGTGCCCCCACGAAACTCATAATAACTCCTTAACGACCCTGATATAACCGCTCCAGAGCCCGTTTAGCCTCAGCCTCAACATCATTTAAACGAGTATTTATCCTTGTGAGTGCCTGATTGTGGGTGTCAACTGCCCGACCCATTTTATCAAAAGCATTCTCCATGCCAGCCGTATTTAATTTAGATAAATCTATCTGCTCAGCTGGCCCTTTACCCCACTGAATTGAAGCGGTTCCTTCTGAGGGACTCTTATTATTAGCACCAGGCAAACCCATTAAAGTTGTAGGAATTTGCGGGTATGGATTGGGGAAGGTGCCACCAACAGCAGGTAAACCTGTAGAATTTGTACCAAAACCACCAAGAGCAGTCTTAGCGAGAGAAGAGCCGCCAACGACCAAACCCTTGCCAGTCTCTACAGCCATCTCACCAAGAGCCGCTACAAAACCTCGCGCAACCTCCGCACCAATACTTTTGAATATTGCAACATTTTTTTGAAGTTCAGCAAAAATTGAAGCAGAAAAAACTGCTCCAAAAATATCTATGATAGGCTTTAAAGCCATTAAACCTTGACTCAAAACAGCAATAAAAAGAGATGATAATGATTCTGTAAATAATTTTAATTTATTAGTAACATCTCCAGTAGATTTTATATCACTAGACTGTATTTTCCCGGTCTCAGAACTAAACGCATATTTTTTAAAATTCATTTCTTTACCCGGAACAAATACACCTGCTAATTGATCTGTTATTTTAGGAACAGCCTTACTCATATAATCTAAAGCGGGCCTAAGTGCCTCGGCAGCACCCTTGAAAACATTCGCAAAACTACCCTTATTCCTAGAAATAGATTCAAAAATAGTATTTAAAGATTTTTGAACTGGTTCCATTATGGGGGCTAAAGCCGAAAAAAATGAATCAGCAATCACACCAAAAATAGCCATTACACTATTCTTCATTTTCTGCCAGCGGATAAGTACAGACTCCACGAACTGCCCAAAAATAGTCTGAGTAATACTTTTACCCTTTTCAGACTCAGATACATATTCTTTAAGAATAGTCTTAAAACGATTAAATTTATCTAAGTTATTAAGTACCCGCATAATCGCCTCACCGCCGCGAATACCAAAAGCCCTCCCAATAACCTCAGTGGGGGCCTTAGTACCTATTTCATTTAAAACATCTGCAAAGGGCCGAAGCTTACCACCAGCTAAAGTAAATTCATTATAAACATCGTCCAAATTTTTCTGCATATCAAACAACTTAGTGCTTACCTTATCTAGGTCGGCTGTTAAAGTAGCAAACTCCCGTGACCCCTGCTGATTTGCACCGATTAAATCAAACTGTTTTTGTTTTAAGGCATTTAATTCTTCCTGTGTGGAAGCCATAACTTTCTGCCCAGAGAGTAAAGTCCTCAAATAACCCTGTGATGCGGCATCTGCCTGAAAGAGGTTTATTCCGTATTTTGTAAAAGCAGCTGTGGTTTGAACTGTGCCGCCCAAAAGTTTTTGCATTGCTGCCCTTAATTTAGTTCCGGCAGAACTTCCTTCAATACCCGCATCATTTAAAACCATTAACGCAGCCGAAGAATCCAAAAAAGTATCTCGTGTCTCACCAAAAGCTGTTCCAGCAATAGACGCGACATTTCGTAAGCCTTCAAATAAACCACCTAAAGTCGCTTTGGATTTAATCATAGCTGCGGTTAAAGCATCAGCAAACTGCGGTACTTCTTTAACAGATACCCCGAAAGCTCGTGTAATACCAATTAAATCATTTAAAGTACCCTGAAAATCTTCACCACCTACTGTGGCTAATTGTAAAGCAGACTGAGTAACTTTTAAGGAATCTGAAAAATTTAATGCGGCCTGGGCGGAGGTGTATAAGCCAGCCTGAATTTCTCCGGCTGTAAAGCCTGTCTCCATAGATAATTTTCTGGCGGATTGAGATGCCTCCTCAAAGGCTGCCTGAAAACCCCCACCACCCTCAGAAATAATAGCAGCAGTTTGAACTGCGGCATAGTTCAGCTTCCCAAAATCTCCGGCGAGTTTTTCCAGAGAGTTTTGAAAATTAGATAAAACATTAAAACCCGCACGTATAGCCATGAAGAATCCGGCTACGATTGCAGTACGAAAAACTGCGCGTAGGGCAGACTTTACGAGGGCTAAGCCCGTAGTCATTTTGCCTAGATTTTTTTGGAGGTCTTCTATACCAAGACCAATATTTATATGAAGATTTTTCTCTGCCATAGTCTGCCTACATTTCTATTTTTTCACCAGCGGCCCATCTACGCTCGAACTCTTCTGGGTCTTTTTTTAGCCTCATCCAAACGCCTTTAAGTTGTGCCTTCCATGCCACCGGGTCGGCCTCTGTAACAGGCGTATCTGAAGAAGAAAAAATATTATCTAATTTCTCAAGCTTCCCAGAGAACCCTGCGCCAACTGCGGCCCCAATAAGCTTTGTCCAAAGCTTTGCTTCTGATAATTTTCTAGCTGATATAGCCTTATAAAGATCAATTAAAACATCACTAGGAAGCCGTAACGTATATTCAAGCGTCCAACCATACTCAGACATTACTGTGTCCAATATTGGAAGAATCTGCGCTCTGAATTCAGTTTGCATAAATCAGCCCTATGCTAAAATATTTCCGAAATTACCAAGAGCTTTCTGCATAATCTTAACGCCTGCCTCAACAGTCAAAACCTTACTTAAATCAGTTTTCTTGATGTCATTGTCGTCTTTAACAAGCTCGAAGATAACATCCAAAAAAACCTCCATCTGTTTCTTCATATCAGTAGATTTAGTGAGCTTATTCATCTCGTCCAATTTAGGGGAAAGAAGAGATAATACTTCGAGTGAGGCGGGATAGACCTGAAGCGTTACATTACCACGTAATTGAAATTCCGTAGACTGAGACAAATTGATTTTCTCTGACATTTTACTACCTCCTGTTTGTTAGGTCAATGTGCCGTAAACAATTTTACGCACTTTCATCAAGTAAATACTCGTACTCTAAATCTATATAGACCTCTCCGGCTTCTTTATCAACTAAAGGCCCGTGAGAGGGGGAGCCTGTACGTTTAATATGTACAACTTTCCAACCAGTCGTACTTAGGCCAGCCTCACCTTTATTTAAAAGAGCGTCTACCCTATCCGCAATATTCAGGCATACACCGAAGGCTCCAGCAATAGTCCTACTCACGCACACCTCAATAACAAAACTACCCTGTTGCCCAGAGGCATAATTTAAGTCCTCGCCTGGCTCTACCGGAATAACCACATATTTTGTCTTCCGATTTTCGGGCTCCTGTAGATTTTCCGCAAAAATATTTTTACTCGACCCTAAAAGTGTAGTTAAGGTTGAGTCATTCTTCAAATATGCTATAATTCTCTCTGCGATCAGCTTCATATTAACCCCGTGAAATTGCCGAAACTAAGTCAGTATATATTTTTCCCTCTACTGAATTATAATAAGTCAGCAAACTATTAAACGCTCTCTGCGTAAAATGTTTACCCCGATATTTTCCACGTGTTACTTTAGCAAAAACGTAATAACCTCTGTGTGGCTGCATGACTAAACCAGCGGAAGAAGCCCTACGAGCATTTTTCCAAGCTGTCGTAGAAAAGGTCATTAAAGGCCGCCCAAGAATAACAGATTTTCGACTATTACCCTCCTCTTGAGCAAACTGATATTTCACATTGTCAGACACAAAAACTCTACCAGATAGAGTAGTTCCATTTAAAGAATAATCTGAATCTATAGATGAGACTAAGTTCCCGGTTGACCGTGGTGATCTTGACCGCGCATACAAACTCATTTTTTTATGGGTATAATTAGTCAGCTTTTTTATCCACCTTGAATTTACAGCCGACATTCTTAATGGCATTCCTGTCATAGCATTGATGTATCGTGTTAATTGAGAATCATCAATAATAAAACTGCCTTCCATAATGAGCCTCAATTCTCTAATACAAAAAGCGCAACCTCTAAATGATGCCCCATACCAGCTGCGTCTTCAACCGCCGCAACTCTATAAGAAATATTATCAAAAACCACTATGTCATCTTCCTGAATATTCGCACCTATTTTAAAGAAAGCTATGTGTCGAGAAATTACCTTTTCACCCCTACGGGTAAACTCTACTGCCTCTGCACGCTGTTGAACTTTACAGGCCACCCCAGTACCTACGGATGTGATAGTCTCCACCCCAGCCCCCCACTTATCCACCGTAGTAGTAGCCACACTACGTCGCTTGATGGTGCAAGTATGATTAAGCAAGCTGTCGAATACTGGGTCTGACATTGTATACTCCGATTACTGGATAATCCCAAAAGCCAAATGTCCGTCATCACCTTGAATCATTGCCACGACCTTACCAATTTCAATCTCCAAAGATGCCTGATAATCCTCAAGATTACTGGAAGACCCGCCGTATTGCTTCTGATAATTTCCTATTTTAATCATCTTTACCTGCTTGATAACATCCGGGGTAAAGATCGCCAAAGACTTTGCCACTAAAAGCGTGATTAAATAATCGTGCATATCCTCTGCTACAAAGGCATTTAAGGTTACTGTGACCTCGGCCAACTGACCGCCACCAAAACCTGTGGAATACCAAATAACCCCAGTGTCGGGATTAAACTTCACATCTGTATGCAAGGTAAAAGACTGCGTAACTCCATCTAACTTGATGGTGGTAATATTTTTTATATTCGTGTACGGCAACTTCAAATAAGCCGTACTTGTCTGAAGCAGTTTCCGATAAATCCTCGTTACCTCGGCTGAAGAAAGGCCCGTTAAAACAAAAAACTGCTTCGTGGCCCAGGTGTATACCGAGTCAGGAATATCAGTTGTTGCAATACCAAGAGCTACTGCCACATTTGCTTTAGTGATTAAGGCCATGATTATTCTCCCGTGGCTGGTTCAAATTTGATGTATTTAAAACCATGATCGCGCAGCCACTTCTGCGCTTCCCTGGTGGTAAAATTATCCGAATTAAAATGAATCGAGTGAATTTCCCACATCTCTGTTCTCTTTAGCTGACCATAAATAACGTCTATGCCAGAACCAAACTCATCTGTCTTCCTACGAAAGAGTTTAAAATCACCCTTTCTACGAATCACCGCGACATGTTCCTTCTCGTATGGCACAGCTTACCTCACGTGACTGATAAAATAATAACGCCAGTCATCTTTAGGAACCGATCTAAAAATGGCCGACATGGTAGGATTCTCTTCATCCAAATTTTTTAAATAATTCCCAGGAACATAGAGAATTCCGGCAAACGTGTAAGCCTTATTCGTGGTAATTCTTTCCAGCTTAAAATTCGGCTCAAAAAAGAATGTGGCAAAAGTCTTAATCTTTTTCACCACCACTAAAGGCTTGCTGCAATCTTTCCGAATGTATCCCAAAACTTTATCCAGGTCGATCTGAAAAAGGCTAGGATTCATCACGACGATTAAATTTTCGTCCTCAACCGTAACCTTGGAAAGATCAACCCGCTCACCCAAATATTCACAGCTTCCCACAAGATTCTGAAAAGAGGTCAGAATGAGCTTATCCCCGATAGTAAATTTGCCAAAAATATAGGATTTCATTATGACAGACCCCTCCTATTATTAAATACAATTAAGCCTGTACCGATTCTGCGCTTTTTAGCATCATTTCCACACGATTCCAGAACATAAAATGAGCATTTGCAGTCATTTCCCTAAATTTTGAATAATTCCACCCATAGGAGCAGGCCCCTACCCGATCATTAACAATCAACTGGCAGCCGCTTAGGTAGGCCTCGCCCACGGCACGCCCGAAAGACTCGTAATGCTCGGGGATATGGATAAAATACCGATACCGATTGTACCGCTCGAAAATCTCCTCTTTTGGCACGTAACCTATTAAATGACAATTATTTAAACGCTTTAATGTCTCCAAAAGATCAGTCTGACCGCGCTGGTAATAAAAATCAATGTGAATCTGCGGGTTTTTTCGGGCCCACTGGATAATTTCACAAACACCCTTGCCTCTATGGACATTTCCAACAAACATTACTTTGTTTTCTCGGGCCGCGCCTTTATCATAAAAATCCAGCGTGATGTGTGGTGGAACACAAACGACATTTTTTGCACCGGATAAATGCCGTTCCAAAGACTGCTGATGCAAAGGTGACAAAAAGATTGACCCTAAGGCACCCGCGCACATTCCGGGAGTCTTTATAAAAACGTCATTCCAACGGCCAGAATCATGCGAATAAACGATATAGGGTTTCCGCCGTATTACAGCCTCTCGGCAAGCGGCTGGAAATTCGTAATTATTGCTGAAGATCACAAAATCCGCTGCATCCAAAACATCCGTCCGCATGTCCATAGGCCGGGCCACTGTTACAGATAGGCCGGAAACTTGGGCCGCTTTTAAAACCCAAGAGTCGGTAATTTCAGCTCCGCCTGCCGGAACCTCTTTTACCGTGTAATCTGTGAGCCAGAGACATTTTGCCTTATATAAATTCATTTTAACCTCAAAAAAATAACCTTATGATTGTATAATCCAACTGGGCTGTAGGATTCAATTTTTAATCCGAATTTCTTTGCGACTAACTGGAAAAATTCTGGAGTAAAACAAACAAAATGAAAATTAGCTGGATAACTCTGCCCACCAAAAATCAACTTAGAAAACCTACCAGAGGAGTCTCCACCATATCGCTCGATTAAGTTCTTTCTATCCGCATAAATTCGATCAATACTTGGAACCTGAATCTCCAACCTACCGCCCACAGCTAAACAGCGTATCCAATTCGCCAAGACAGTCCAAACCTGCGCGTGTGGAAAATGTTCCAAAACATCATGCGCTAACATGTAGGTAAATTCTCCATCCTTAAACTGAGAGAGCTCAGAAATATCTATGCACATATCAGGCTTAACTTCAGGCCGAATATCCGCATTGATAAAGCCAGGCATTTTTACGTCACCACAACCAAGGTTAATTTTTGACATTGGAAACTCCAGAAATAACTGCATCATAAACTTCCTGAACAGAAATATCTACAAGATTGATACAGGCTCGATAATGCTTCTTACAGAACTTTGACCACTCAGGCGCAGTCCACCAACAGGTCGGACAATGCGGCTTATAAATATTTATGTTGTCTGCGTAACCGTATAATTCTGGATTAGTCGGCCCGAAAAGAACCACACTCTTTGTGCCCACCGCATGTGCTAGATGAATGGAACCACCCTCATTACTCACGTTTAAACTGGCTTGTTGCAAAATAAGCAGCATGTCGATTAAATTTTTGCATACAGTTTTTTTAGATTCTAAGATTTGGGGGGAAGCCTTATCAGATAAATAAATTATGTTATAACCCTCGTGTAATAGCATACTCTCTAATGTTTGCCAATTACCTTTCGACCAGAGCTTCATTAACCCAACATTTTGATCGCATCCCGGAGAGATAGTGATATATTTTTCAGGTAATTCGTAGGGAGATAAACGTGATCTAATTGCGGCATCTTCTTTAGGAAAGAACGGAATTTTTAAATGCTTCTCGGTGAGATTTAACTCCGTCTGCTGTGCATAAAATCTAAAAGTCTGCTGCTGCCAAGAGCGTAATATTTCTCCCGTAGCTTTCCCCCAATTAGAATATAGTTCCTTATTAAAGGGTTTATTCAATTCAGGTTTTTTAGTATTCCAAACATACGGGTAAGGCCTAAAATCGTACACAAAGTCATAATCAGCCTTGATCTTTTCGAGCGTTTTTCCCCAAGATAACTTGGAAACACAGCCCTTTATTTGTGGATAATCAAAAACAAACAACGCTGTCTGTGTAACATCTCGAACATAGGCGTCGATTTGAGCATCCGGGTATTTTGCTAAAATTGCCCGACACAAATATCCGAGCATAACAGTATCGCCAACCCCACCCATCCAAATAGCCGCAATGCGTGGGCCGGAAAATTCTCGGACGTTTATAAGTTTGCCCGGAGCGGCTTCTTTAACCTGTGTCTCGGTTGTTAAAATAGGAGCCACGGGGGTTGGTATAACACGAATTTTTTCCTGTTCCTTTAATTCTTTGGTAAGCTTAAAATCATAAATATCCGAAATAATTCGCTCCCAATCAAAAAACTCATAACAAGACTTGGTATGACACTGCCACTCGCAAGATGCTACGAACTGTTTCGCAACGCAGGGATAACATGGAACCTTGGGTGTATATACTACGCAATTCGGGTATGTTCCGCAACGCCAATCCGGTTTGAAATAATTTAATAGACAAAATGTTTTTTTATTGAATGCGGCAGCAATATGAACAAAAGAGGTGTCAACGGTTAAAACACAATCCATTAAAGAAATGATGGCAAAAAGTTCACGTAATTCTAGCTTCTTATTTAGATCAATGCAGTTTTCATGTTGTTCTCTTCGCACCGATGCAGAAAAAACTGTGAAACCTTTACCCTTCAAAATATTGATTTTTTCTTGTGCGAGCACTGCGGGTATTTTAGCATCAACTCTCGCGCTGTCACTGCCAAAAAATATTTTATTTGAATAAGAGCCGAATTTTCGTTGAGCGTTATTCAATTCATCTTTCGTCAGAATAATTTCAGGCCGTTTAATGACTAAATCTTCCGGCTTCAAGCCGCATAATTCAGCAACAGAATAAATCCGATTTTTTTTATTCAAGTCTAAGCGATAATCATTAAGCTGTTGTCCAAAATGCAACATGATAATTCGACCAAAATTAGAAACGTCCACCTCTTTGCGCTGAGCAAAAATAGATCGCACATAGGGTAAATTCTGGAAGCACGGATTTCTGTGAGCCTCGCACAAAATCGAAACATGATAGCCTTTCGCGTCTAAAGTTTTTATCGCGGGGATTGCCATTAAGTGATCTCCGACTCCACCGATAACCTCAACGAGCACATTTTTACGGGTTGCCTCGGCCTTTTTAGCAAAAGCAGAAAAAATTTGCTCATTTCGTATGTGCGGAATCGAATAACCTGTGAACTCACTGAAAGCCTGCGCCAAACGGAGGGATTCTTGAGTCGCAAAGACGCCAGAAAACCGAAGAGGGTTCATAAAAAGTGTATGCAAAAACCACCGATACGGGGCCTCTAAATAAGTCACATGCGGGTCGATAATGAGGTTTTTCGGCAATTTTTCGCAAATATAGACCACACCCAGGTCGTTTTTGATGGCTTGCGCCACGAAAGGGTGCATTTCTGCCTCGGGGTTCTGATGACTGGCAAAGCAAAGAAGAGAGAGCTTTCCTGCGGGGGCCTGAAAGATATAATTCTGCTGACAATGCAGCGGTTTATCTGCGGCTTGGAAAGAATAAATTGAAATTTCTTCTGAGATCAATCGGATTGCAGACACGGTTTCTCCTAACAATTTAAAATTTGGAGTTTTACACTTTACAATAAAAGTATAGCACACATTTACTACGGTGTCAAGAGTAAAAGAGCTCGGAGTTATGGGCAGAGGTACTCCGAGTTATCCCGTCCGTTTATATCTGCCCCGAGATTACTGCCTCAGGCGAACCCCATTACTGAGGTACTCCCGTGCGCTCTTGTACGCATGGTACATGCGCCTATGGTTGCGGGCCACGGAATCGAACCGTGTCTGAGAAGGTATGAACATCCCATGCGGCCACTACATTAACCCGCCAAAATATCAAGCTGCCTTCCTTCTGAGGTTAGCCCTCAGGTATTCAAAGACCCGTAATTACGGGAGAAAGCTCGGCTTGAAAATTCAAAGAGCATGCCAAAAGTATACCACAAAAAATTCACAGAGTCAAGAATAAAAAAGGAGGAGCCAGGAAAACCTGACCCCTCCTGAAACTTCTAAGCCGGATTACGAGCTGGCTTTTTGAATCGTGACCATACCTTCAGACTTGTTGGAACCATTGACAAAGGCCCAAACATTGTCATACCAATAGGTTACGACCATCAAATCAGCCCGACGACCCGCCTTATGCTCCACGTCAACTTCGATGTTACCATAGTACCCGACGAACAGACCCTTCACATTCGCCAAGATCGCTTTTTCACCAGTGATGTTCAACCGACGAATAACCGGAATACCATGGACATGCACAACCTGACGCAGCCCGAGAGCCGGAACGTCCATAATCTCATACCCGACCATGTTCTTATCGGCAGATTTCTTCGCAGCCCCAACAAAAGCCGCAGAACCGAAAATCACGAGGTCTTCAATAGACTCATCAGCACCGTAGGCACCCAGATCGTTCTGAGCTTCGGCTACCGCATCCAACACGTTCTGGGAATTGGAGGTAGAATACTCAACGGGAGCATTGGCGCAATTAGCCGTCAAAGCCAACTTCTCAATACCGTCCGCAATGTTCAGCGGGTTCGTAGCACCAACAGCACCAGTGTCACCTTTGAGGGCGATTTTGTCCGCAGTGCGGGCAATGGCGCGGCTGATCTTGTTACGGAAAAGCTGATCGAGCTTCAATTCATTGTACTGCTGAACCTGCTTCTTCTTGAGGTAGATGTAAGTACCCATCTCGACAGGTTCGAGGTCAGGTGACTTAATATCAAAACTCATCTCGGTAAGCGTGGTAATATCCGCAGTGTTATCCAAGCGGTAAACCTTGTCCAGGTCTTCCTCACCGATAACCGGGATAGTTCCCTCGTTGACAATCTCGATCATCTGATCGCGGTCATCAACCAACTTCAAAATCAGCGACTTCTCAATCGCGTCTTCGACAATCTTGTTCACCAATTCCTTAGGGAGATTGGTTGCACTACCAGCTGGAATCAAGAAATCCATAATGATTTCCTCCTTGTTTGCCCTCTTGGGCTAAACCTTTTAATTTTAACCTTTTAACAGACGACTAAAGAACGTATCAGGGCTTCCACTATTCAACTTCTTCTGAGCCACTGCCCTAATTCTCTCTATATTATCAACATTCAGATTAGCTTTCATTTCAGTCATTTGCGCTTCCATTTGAGCCAATCTTTCAGCCAACTCCTTGTTTTTCTGAGTGAGATCAGTAACCTGAGTCTGCGCTTCTCTTGCAGCTTCAGATTCCTGTGTCTCCGCGACGGGCTTCTCAGGAACAACAGGAGCCGCTGCCGTTGATTCAGTGGGTTGCTCACTACCTGAAGGAGCCTGCTCAGTTGCAGGGGCTTCAGTAGGTTGGGCCGCTGGAGCCTCAGGAGCCGGGGTTTCAGCAGGAGCCGGAGTTTCCACCGGAGCCGCCAAAGCCGGAGCCTCTGGAGCGGGCGCAGCCTCGATAGGAGCAGCCGCAGCTGGCTGTTCCGTACCACTTGCAGCTTCAGTCTCAGCCTTTTGATTTTGTTTCTTCAAAAGCTCTCTGAAATTGATTCTGCGAACTTCCTCTTCCTCAACCAAACCGCGAGTCACGAGTTCACGAGTAAAGGCTGCCTCTTCTGCATCATAATTCAAGGCATCCGGGTTTCCCGGAACTGGGACAGCGGAATATTCCAATAATTCCCACTGATGAATAACCCACAAACCCCACATACCAGCCGCAGCAAAGTCCTCGGTAGAAAGCTTCAAACTCAGACCATACTGCTTATTCACTTCCTCTTGATTCTCAGGAGTAATCTCCGTAAATCTCTGGGGAATAAAACCAATCGACCAAGCGTGCAAAAAACCATCCTTGTAAGCCTGAAATACTTTCACGGCCAAGGGGTCATTGCGGTTGAACTCAGTCGTAACCACAATCGCATCTTCCTGAACATCCATTTGCACGCAACGCGCAATAGGAATTTTGGGAAGAGTTTCATCCATATTATGCAGCCAAAGAACAACCGGATTCTGCTGGAACTTCGTAACGTCCGCACCTTTAGGCAGAACCACCGTACCATATCTGTCGAGCGTTTTCGTATTGACAGTATGGGTAATCTGCAACTTCTCCTCATCCACATTTCGGATATTAAAGGAGAGAGGGATACTTCTGGTTTTTTGTCCCTGTTTCATGGTAACAACCTCCTCACCTTTTCCTATTATGTGTCTGACTGCTTGCTCAAAATCACACGGGCCTTCACAACATCACCCTGCCGAGAAGTTACCGTATACTGAACCACTACGCAATTCGTGTAAGTCGCAGCGGGAATCCCACCACCACGATACCCAGCCAAGAGCTCCACTGTAACAGGCGTACCATTCTGAGCAATCGTGTCGATAGCATAGGTGCTATCAGCTTTGTACTCAGCGCAATCCACCGTAATCGTCAACTCAGAATTTCCATGAGCAACGAAAATCGGATATTGCCTATCAGCAGCAAAGTGCTTAATAGGGTTAAAATCATAATCAACTTCGATACCCTCGCAGTTCGCAATTTCCTTAATACCCACGAGAATACGACCCACATTAGCTTTTAAGTCGGCCATATTAAATCCTCCTTGAGTTCTACTATTAAATACAATTAAGACCGTACCGATTTGATGTGTTTTTGGGGTATTTTTAACAAAATATGGGCCGTCGCTGCCAATTTTCGTAAAAAATACTCAGATTTTTAAACGCACCAAATCTAACAATTTCAACAATTTATGTAATTATCTGGTCTCTATTTGACCCGATTGAATAGAATTGGTTGGATATTTTTTTAATTCTTGGGAAAATCCACAAGGACACACCAATTTTGAGACCCCTGCTCGTTGTATTCTGAGCAAGCGGGTTCCGCCACAGGTGGGGCACTTTGGTTTTCCAATACCACCGATTTTTACGTCCATAAAATTTACCTTTCTTAAAAATCTAACTGCGGGCTTGACCAAATTGGTATAGGCCGCTGTGATCTCCCCCGCAGTCCAGCTCAGCCAGCCTATATTGACCGAACCTTAAATCTGATCGTTACTTGAATACATTCTAGCAGCTTTCCAAGTTCCTTCCGTATCAGTTGCGATCACTAAATAAGTTCGATTAGACGCGAAAGAAACCGATAGCTGCACAAAATAGACTCCGGTATTTAACCACTCTGAAGCGGGCCCATTATAAATTAAAGCATTCAAATTATCGTAAACTTTAAAATTGATGCTCTTCCCGGATTGGAACCCCTTCATTGAAAAAGCGGGTCTAATCCAAGCCATGATAGCCTCCTATTAAAGGAAATACCCTCCGGTTTTTACTGACGTGCTAATAGCGTCAACTTTCCCCTCAATAGAATCTGCTGTGGCCTGAATCGCATCTACTTTGCCATCAACTGCTGTTACCTGTGCACCCACCGCATCAACCTTACCATCCACGGTGGTAACTTTTCCGTCAACAGCGTCTACTTTGCCATCAACCGTATCAACCTTTGTTTCGATTGAAGCGGTCTGTGCTTTTACATCAGACACATCGTAAGCTTCTACATTTACATTCCGATAAGCCACATCTCCATTTACAGCCGAGGTAATTTTTTCCTGCCAAAGACCAGTAACATCAGGCGTATAAGAGAATGTGTAAATTCCTCCACCCTGCCCTGTTACAGCTGGTGTTATGGTGGAACCATCTGGTTTTCTCACAACCACCAAGAGATCACTCAGACCAGCGGTAAAGTCTACAGCTGCGTACTCAACCTTCCGTAATTTACTGACTGTTGCTATCTCCATTTTACCCTCGCTCTCCTATAGGAAATGACCACCGTTAGGCTTCGTCTGATTAGCAGACAAAAAATAGCCTCCAGTGAATAATCCTATAAATTTCACTCTGATCTTTTCTATCACTCGGGCAACTGCAACCCACATATTAAATTCCTTTGATAAAATATTCTACAGTGACAGAGGCTATAGATTTTACCTCAACGCCAAGACACTCAAAATTTTCAGAGATCGAAATATCTTTAAAGCACTTTATCCAACCACCCCAGCCATCAATAGTTTTTAAACGAATCTGATAATCACCAAGAGAGGAATAAAAAGAAAACCCCAAAACGTCAAACCCTGTGTGAATAAACTGAGGTGTTGGGCCCGCCGTAATACTACCAGTGGCATATTTTTGGCCCATAAAATCCTCCGTTATTTTTTTACATTTTTTGTTGTCTTAGTTTTCCTAGATCGCCTAGAAATACCACATGTAGCCGTATCACACTTTCCACGAATATACGCGAGATGTTCACTTAGAGAAAGAACACTCTCATTTGTTTTTCCTACCGTAGCGGCTAAAGCGTCCACTTTCGCATCCAAATGTTTCAGATCATTCGTGGTGATCTTTTTAAAAGCCAGCCAACCACCAACCGCCACCACGATAACAATGACAAAATTCAATAAAGAAATTATACCTGCCGCCACCTTCAACACGGAATCAAGCTCCATAATAAAGTCTCCAATAAAAAATTTTAAATTATTCCTCATCCCATTGTAAAATATATTCAACAGAGAATGAACCTAGTGTGGCTAAAGCACCCACCTGTAATTGAAAAATAAGATAACTTGTGTAATCACCCACATTTGTTAAAATACCAGTTAGGGGTATTGAGGTACCCTCAGAATTTTTTGTGGTAAAATCTACACGAGTTCCCTTAGTAGATAAGATATTTACTGGCTGTGTGTAAGCAGAAATTATGTCTGAATTTACTGTAATAGTATGCCCTGTTGGTATACCTAACGAATACCATACTTTAAAATTTTCCATTTTTACATATGGCGCAAGGTCACAACGGCATCTAATCCAAACTTCGTATGAGTATGTAGTTCCCATTGCAGGAATTTGTAGAGGATAATCTACTTTATTTGCAGTAGCATTATCAATAGTAACAAAGGAGCTAATATTTTTTCCAACCTCTAAAAAATAACCTCCAGAACTATAACCAGAATCTTGAACTATCGTGAGAACTCCAGCCATTATTAGCTCCTTACGGGGTCTTTAAGTCTGGCTCTAAGTTCGGGCAATCGTATGAGCCATCCGGGTTTATCCAATGCTTTTCCATGGAGCCATCCGGCCTGCGAACCCCAACACAAATTCGATGAATAAATCGTTCCTGAACTTGCCCACCCTTCATACGCATTCTCATGCGCTTGAAATAAATCGGCTGTTCCCCATCCCGGATTAAAAACTCATTGGGGTAGCCTAAGCGAGTCTCGGCAATTTTGAAAGAAAAAGGTCTCTGGATAAAACCCAAACGCTCAACCGGAAAAGCCAAACCATTCTTTACTAAAAAGATAGATTCAGACATCTATAGTCTCCTCAACAAGGTTATTTCGCGGAAGGTTCCAAGGACAGCAGGAGTTCCCTGAGTTCTTTCTCCGCCTCTAACAATTTGTACCGAATCCTGGAAAGCTGAAGAATCTGGTCACGATCTTGCGTGGTCACTTTAAGCAGGTAACTGTTCACCTGTTTCTGCTTCTTCAGATACCGGGTCATTCTCTCCTGGGTCAATTTCATCTGAGAGCCTCCTGTCGGTGGCAATAGCCCTACCGAGCTCATTTAACAATTCGACTACCTTATCCATCATTATAGACTTAGGAATGTATGTCTCAGGAATCCCCTGCGCGTCATCCATCTGCACGCCGTCTAAGGAGAAAAGCTTCTCTTGGAAGAGGCCATAGATCAAGGCCTGGTACTCTTTCGCCAAGGTGTCAGTTTTCATCTTTGACATATTCTGGGTCTCCATTAGTTAAATACAATTAAGGGCGTACCGATTTGACTGTTTTTAGGCCCTAAATTGAATATTTTTTTATCTAAAACTGTATAGTTTGCATACACCTACGGAGCCCCTTCTGATACCGCTAAAAGCGGTATCGCCCGGCTCAAATATCTCCTGCCTCCGCATGCGCTTTGGCAGCAGGCTCTTTGGCCCTGGATTTGAAAAGGCTCTGAGATCGTAAAAAATTTTGCCGGGAAATTTTCCACTTGTCGAAACCAGAGCAGGAGGAAAGCTCAGAACTGTTACAGCGGGGGCCACTGGTTTGTTCAGGGCATGTAAGGAAGATTGGCTTTAGCCGTTCTTTCCGTGCTGCCCTGCTTTGGGCCCGGTTTACCGGGATTCCCGGTCTTTTTCAGCTCTGGCTGGGCTCAGGCAGGCTGTTCGGGTTTTCAGTTTGGTACGGTTTTCAAAACCGGAAATCATTGTGAGCGTAAACGAGTGCTTGGAAATGATACTCTCACGAGCAAGTCTTATACTTCTCTACCCGTAACTGTATTATATCTCTCGCTTGGTTATTTACTTTCTTTTCTTCTACTCTTTTAATGATTCTATATCTCATTACTAATATTGATTTTATACTAGATTATCTGTTACTATCACTTATACTATTACCATTAACAGATAACTGAGCTGTCCTGTTACTGATAAAAGCGTTCATGTAAGCAGTGACTATACTGCACTGTAACTGTAATACACTTGATGATTCTTTATCTATTATTGAATTCATTTAATAGTTACTAGAGCAGTTTCTTTCCTGTTCTATTATGGGTACAGCTGGGCAAAGTCTTTCTTGTCTGTCCTATCTTGGCGGGTTCTTTCTGTCCTGTTTGTTCTATCCTGCTTAGAGGCTGGGAACTGTTGAAACATTGCGAAAAAATTCTTTGCGGTGTTGTTAATTCCTCGACGGTGAAAAAAGTTTTTGCAGACCTTGACAACAGCCGGGAGAATGTGCAATACTTCAGCCAGAAAGGGAGGCTAAGACAATGACCACGGCACTAGAGACAAGGCAGAGAACGGAAAACGAGACAGCCGACCTTTTGATTGACATGATCGAGAAAAAAGGAACAGACCTTATATTATATTATCACTTTGAAAGTCTTAGAAATGAATTAAATATGAATCATACCGAGAAAGTGAGGGCCTTTTAATGGTTACTATTAAGAACAAATTAAGTATTGAAGAAGCGGAACAGATACAAAAAGCTTTCAACGGTTCCCGCTATTGGCTGGACGCTATGGTTCAACTTGGCGATATATCGAGAGGCCAGGCGGGTTATATGATTCTTAAAGATGAACTTAATAAGTATAACTTAACACAACAGAAAGGGAAAAAAATATGAAAAGATTCACCGTTATCGAAAACAAAAAACAAAAGTCGCACGTCGTAATTGATACAATAACCGGGCAGGTTATGCTGGACACGGAAAACCCGGAGACCGCACGGAAAGAAGCCGAGGAACTCAACTGGCTAAATGATCTTTAATATTAACAGTAAAGGGGCTTAATATGTTAGTAAAAGATCAGGAAAAAATCGGGATAAAATCGGCGGCAGATGCGGCAAAGGTTTTCCGCTCTATCTTTGAAAGCAGACCAGAGGAGGACGCGCATAAAGAAAGCTTTTATGTTATGGGCCTGGATTCTCAAAACCGTCTGTTATACGTTGACCTTGTAGCTATTGGTTCGGTAAACTTTTGTCATCCTATTGGCCGGGAAGTTTTTCGCCTGGCAATCGTAAAGAATGCCGTTTCAATTATCGTTTCACATAACCATCCCAGCGGAAACATTACACCAAGCCCAGAGGATAGGCAATTCACTCGGGAACTAAAAGAGGGCGGAAAACTGCTTAACATTACCCTCTTAGATCACATTATTATTGGGGATTCTTATTACAGTTTTGGGGATAATGGGCATCTAGTCAACTAAGCCCAGATCATTCAGCCACGGCCACAACAGACCAGAAAAACAGGCAAAAACCGGGAGGGCCTAACTATGAGAAAAGACTTGGTAGAATACTGCGCCAAAGAAGAAATTACAGCAACAGAAAATAGAGACTGGGCACGTCTGCGGGAGGCTAAATTATATACCAGTAAATGTTATTTTAATGCGGAAGAAAAGGAATACTTTTTAAAGGTTCAGAAAGAAACCCCGAAAAAACAAGTGCAGAGTCGATAAAACCACAATATCTTGTATATATGCACAGTAAAGGCACTAAGTACACCACCACAACAGGCAGTATAAAACCCGGAGGAATACCTAAAAATGACCTACTTTATACAGCACAAAGAAAGCAAAAAGCTATGGTCAAATTTTTATGGCTGGGTATGTGATACATTTAGAGCGGATAAATACACCCAGGAACAGCGAGACAATTCTTTTTCCTATGTGCCGGAGTGCGGAGAATTTATCCCAGCAGAATAATATAATAAGAGTATAATAATACTGTAACTATATACAGTATATATACTTATATGCTGTATGCGGCAGGTCTTTTTGCAGTTTTAGATAGGTACAGAAGTAACAGTAACGGTCAGATGTGCGCCCGGCCATATTTCCCTTTCCCGGCTGTACCTGTTCCGCTCTGTTCCCTCTGCTGTTATTGGTTAAATTATCCCCTGTTATACTTGGGAGATTCTCCAGCTTTTCTTTTCTCTCTGCTCTGTGTTTTATTGCTAAACTCTTTTCCTTTTTCTGAAATAAATTTGAGTCTGTACTTGTGGGGTTTTCCGGGTCTATTTGGGTTTTAATTTTCGGCGGCATTCGATAAAATTTCTTTGACATTCTATCAAGTTTTTGACTTCTTCTATTCAGTTTTAAAAAGCGGGAGCAAGGCGGCAATCTTGAAGGGAATATCCAAGACCTAGTTTGACCGTTTGAGCGGCACGGATGCACACGTTTTTTCTGGGCAGGGTGTTCTTTTCGGCTGGTATAAAAAGCCTGGGAAAATTTTCTGGAGGCCTTGCCATTTTGGGATTTTCGTGTTATACTTCATTCATTCAGCGACACGGCAGACAACAAAACTTTGGAGGCCTAGAGGATGGACGGATATAAAAAAATTTATTGCACAGTTACAAAAAAACAATGGGAAAAGATTTTAAAAAATAGGCTATGGATACAGCAAAGACGGTTAAAGAAAGGGCTTAAAAATGGCTGAAAAAACAGTAGACTTAAAACCGCTAACATTTAAGCAGTATTATCAACGGGAAATTCGAGCGGTAATGTTTACTTATGGGGAAACTTTCAAGGAAGCCAAATTTTGCGTTGACAGTCATAATATACAAAAGCAATATTGCTTATGGTTAGAGGCTTTTAAAAATATTCCTATAAAATATGTTAAAACCATCCCGGACAAGGCGCAGAGACTTTTATTTATAAAGTATAATTACGATAATATTATTATGAAAGGTTAAAATTATGGGCTACTCAACAAAACAAATTTCAGTAAGGCGGGCGATTTTAAAACTGGCAAGGATTTCTTTAACGTCCGGTTATGAAACAGACTCAGCCAGTACAGCAGACCTTTTTGATCGTACCGTTGAAGAAAAAGAAATTGCTACCGCGCAAGAATCAGATCATGGGCATATTATCTTAAATTTAAAAGATGGGCGTTTTGTGGATTATTTGATACATTAAAGAATAGTACCAGCAGACCAGCCGGAGGGCTAAAAAATGACCTATCAAGAATTAAAACAAAAACAGCGGGAAGAATTGGACAGGTTCGAGGGCATCTTTTTTGCATTCAATAACGAGCAATTCAAAGAAGGGATGGAAAAAGTCGGCCTTCAAGTAACAGAAACGAGCAAAATTTACAGACTGGCCGGAGGCGGTTTTATTCTTAAAGATCGTTCCCAAGCATTCAAGACCATGTTTGAGAATCACGCCGCAGAGATGAAAAAGTTAAAACAGGACAGGAAAGAACAGCTGGCCGCTTTAACGTATGAGCTACAAAATCACGAGTACATTATAACCGGGGATATTCACCCCGCGCTTGAGGCGTTAGGCTGGACGGTGGCGGACGTTGACCAGGACATTTTAAAACAGGCAAAAAATGCGGCCATGGCGTAAATAATACCAGTAATATAGATAAAGCGGAGGCCTTAAAAAATGATTGCAACAGAAAAAGACCAGTTTGAATTTTGGGTGAAAATGTTCCGGCCACGGGCTGAGAAATACCGCAGGGCCACGTTAAAAAAGCTCAAGGCGGGCGTTAGTATTTTCGAGACAGTACAGCAAAACGCCGACAAGATCAAGGCCTTGGAATACTTACGGGATGGTTTTGTGAATCTCGGCAAACAGTAAAGGCTAGGCCTGGGAGGGCCTCAATAATGGACAGCGTAAAATTTTCTTCTTGTGCCACGTCAAACCCGCCGGATATTCTGGAGGGCCTGGAGCCAGAAGCTTTTTTGACTAAAAAATATAACAGTAAGTTTTCTTTTGGTCTCAACAATTTGCACAAGTCGGGAGTTTATAAAGAAAACGGCTGGGCCTTCAATTTTAGGCCTTATCTGAAGCGGTATGTATTTAAGCAATATGACCAATGGCATGAAATTTTTGCTCCCAATAAGACAGCGTTAAGGGCCAGTATTTGCGGGAAAATTTTAAAAATTGTTGAACTTTAAGGAGGCTATGACAATGGATATTTTTACAATAGCCGGAAATAACGGCCACAAGATCGAGTATAAAAGAATTGACTCGGGAACTTGCTACCATGCAGAAACGCCGGAGGCGGTTGTTAATATTCTGGAACATTGCCGGGAGCATAATATTCGGGTTCGGGTTTGGTTCGGTGAAAATGGCAGAAGTTGGGATGAGGAAAATGATACTATTGGCTATATTGGAAGATCAACGGGCGGCGTGGCGATTCCTTTACTTGTGAAAAATTCTAACAGTTTCGGCGGTGGCGGTCTGTTAGATCACTGCATCGTTAAAATTATCAGAACAGACAGCAAGAAAGTTTTATATCAGCATCCAAAATTTAGCCAGGCCTTTTTTGAGGCGGATGATTCCATGGTTTATAAATGCAAGGCCAAGGGTGAAAGGGCGGACGCTGAAATATATGCAAATTGCGACACATGGGAACAGGCGCAGAGACTTGCCGACTTTATGAACGGGGTTAGAAATTCAAAATAATTTCAACAGATCAAAAAACCGGGAGGCTGAAAACGTGACAAACAAAGACCTTTACCAGACAGTAACCAATAAGATCATTGAGGGATTGCAAAAAGGGGCTATTCCTTGGCAGAAGCCTTGGAAAGGCGGAGGGCATCCGGTAAACTTCATCAGCAAAAAACCTTACCGGGGAATTAACGCCCTGCTTTTGTGGCTGGACATGCAGGAAAGGGGTTATACACAGCCTTATTATTTGACGTTCAAACAGGTCAGCAATAAGGGCGGGAAGGTCAAGAAAGGGGCACAAAGTCAGCTGGTTATTTATTGGAATTTTCTGCACAGAAAGACGGAAGAGATCGGGCCGGACGGAAAGCCCAAAGTTCGCAAGATTGCGTTATTGAAATATTATCGGGTTTTCAATATCGAACAGACCGAGGGCCTTAAATACGACAGTAACACCCAGGCCTTAACCGAGTTTCAGAAAATCGAACAATGCGAAAAGATCGTCAGCGGGTACGCCACCAGGCCCCAGATCAATCACAGCGGCTTAGCGCGGGCTTGTTATTCTCCCAGCCGGGACGCCGTAACCATGCCGGAACAGCGGGCTTTTATCAGCGAGGAGGAATATTACAGCACTCTTTTCCATGAACTTGTTCACAGTACCGGGCACGAGAAAAGACTTGACCGGGAAGAGCTGGCACAGCATGACGGTTTTGGCGGGCACAATTACAGCAAAGAAGAATTGACGGCAGAGATCGGGACGGCGTTCTTGTGTACCTTAACCGGGATTGATAATAAAACGCTGGACAATTCCCAGGCTTACATTAACAGCTGGATTCAGGCCTTGCGTAATGATGAAAAAATGGTTGTTATGGCAAGCGCGAGGGCACAGCGGGCAGTTGACTATATGCTGGGCATTAAGTTTGAAGAGATCGCCGCCACGGAAAAGGCGGAGGAAGAAAGCGCGGCAGTTCTTTAAAAAGATCAGTAACACCAGCTTAACAAGAAAGGCAAAATATGATAAAGAAACAAGTTTATCCGCCTAACTGTGGGGCTAACTGTTCAGATCGTTGGCTCGCTGAAGTTCGGGAAAATGGCTGGCTGATGAGTTTCTCCCGGCATGATACAAAACAGGCGGCGGAAAGCTGGCTGGAAAATCAGGGCGGGGAGCTGAGCGCAGGGGCCGCTGGTTTATATGCGGACGTTTTCAAAAATCATGGACGTTGAGGCCTTGACAAAATCGGTTTTGCATGGTATACTTGAAACATTCCAGGAGGCTAAACGGTGCTAATTCCAAAATTTAACAACACAGAAGAAGCCTTAGTATTTGGGGCCGCGCATACGAGCCAGGCAGAGATTAGACTGTTGAGGCTTGAGCGTGCCCGCCTTGTGGAGCAATTCAAAAAGTTATTCGACAGCGGAAAAGAAAAAGAAGCTCTATTTCTTGCAAGCGGCCAGGCGCAATTTGTCCGGGAAGCTCTGGAAGAAGCGGAGATCATCAGCAATAAAAAATCCACAGTAACCAGCCGAGTATTAAATTACTCAGTTTTGTTTCTGGGTTTTATCTGGGACGTTTGCCTTTGGATTATTCGCGGGATTTTCTGGCTTTATAGCTGTTTCGTGTTGGGAATTTGTGCAGGCATGGGCCTTCTGGCTTTTATTCTTGCATCAGCTTTTGCCTTTGGTGTGTTCCTTATGACGATAATTTTGTTTATTCACATGTAAGGAGGGCTTGAATGTTCGGGGAAACGATTTTTGCCTATACCAGAAAACAGGCGATTGAGGACGGGGTGCTTGTTGATCTTTCAGAAATGGCTAAAGAGGCCGGGATTAAATTCCCGGTTGCAGTAACCGCCGGGGTGCAGGCTGTTTTAAATAATCTTGAAGTACCCGGACAGGATTATCAAGGCCGCGCCTGGGACATGTTTACAATTTTTAAGTTGGCTATCCGCAGAAGTGGCGGGCAGATCGTTTGTTTTGCTCCATTATTTGCCAGTAAAGCGGCCAATGGGCGGACAGTAACAAAGGCGGTTAAGATGTGGGCCAAGTGCGGGCCAGGGGATTCGGCGGAACCTGTTATAACAATTATGCTTGAGGGAGAAGATTAACCATGAAAGAAACCTTTATTTTTCTTTTCGGTGTGTTGGCGTTTTACATTATCATGCTGGGTTTTGGTCTTCAGTATTTAATCAAGATCGCGGCGGCCTTACAGATCAGCCCGGATTTTGCGCCGGGACTTTAAAAACAAATCAGTAATAAAACCTGGGAGGGTTTATGTTAGTCAAAGATTATTTAAGCGAGAGAACGGATGAACAATTAAAGGATGAGTTAAAGGCCCTTAATTGTACGATCAACCGTATTCAATGCTTCAGTACACAGGATTTAATGTTACAAAATAGAATCCGTTTGGAGTTGGAAACCCGTAAAACTCTGCGAATGATGGAGCGTATAAATGACAGGCTGGAAAAACATTTTCCGGCTAGGAATTGCCACCATGCAGAAGTTTTTAGTAAATGGGGTGAGTTTGAACGGGTTTTTGAACAGCGGGCAAGGCAATAATTTATAACAAAATACCTCGGGAGGGTGCCTTGAAAGCTTTAATTGAAAACTTGAAACAGAACGGCCAGGACTTTGAGTTTTACCCGACTACTCGGGAGATCATCGAAAAAGTCTGCCAAGATATTACCCGGCATCAATCAGGCGTTAATCTGCTGGACGTTGGGGCGGGTAATGGGCATTTCTTTAAGATCGCGGAAGAAATTCAAAAAGCCTCTGAAGATGCGGACACTCCGAGAAAGTTCAATATCTATAAAAAATACGCGATTGAAAAATCTGCCATACTCATAAAAGAAATGCCGGAAGATGTTTTTATTCTCGGCACTGACTTTATGGAGCAGACCTTGATTGACAAGCGGGTTGATGTGATCTTTTGCAATCCGCCTTATTCGGAGTTCAAAGAATGGGTCATTAAAATCATCAAGGAGGCAAACGCCAGTCATATTTATTTAGTAATCCCGGAACGCTGGAAAGATCAGCCGGAAATTTTGGCGGCTCTGAAAAGGCGCAAGGAGACCTCAAGGTATTCAGTAATTGGGTCTTTCGATTTTCTGCATTCTGAGTTTCGAGAGGCGCGGGCTAAGGTTGAAATTGTTCATATTAACCTATCGGATTCAAGTTACCATAGCTCCAGGGAAATGTGCGAGGTAGACCCTTTTGATCTTTGGTTTGAGGAAACCTTTAAGTTTCAGGCTGAGAAGGAAAAGACCTCTGATTATCAGGACGAGGCCGCGAAGAAAGAACAACTGCACGCCCTAGTCAAAGGCCGGAATTTACTGGAGACCTTGAGCGAACTTTACATTAACGCCACGCAAGAACTTCTCAAGACCTATCGGGTTGTTGAGGGCCTTCCTGCGGATATTCTTAAAGAGCTTAATGTTGATCTGAAAGGACTCAAGGAGGGTTTAAAAGTCAAGATCAAAGGGCTGAAGGCTATCTATTGGAAAGAACTTTTTGATAACCTCGACAAGTTGACTGATCTGTTGACTTCGGACAGTCGCAAGAAACTTTTGGACAAACTTTTTGAACACACAGATATTGACTTTACTGTGAACAATGCCTATGCTGTGATACTGTGGGCCGTGAAGAATGCGAACAAATACATGGATTCCCAGTTGTGCGATATGTTCCATGAGTTGACGGCGCAAGAAAATATCCATAATTATAAATCAAACAAGGCAATCCTGCAATCATCTTGGCGTTATCGAGATACAAAGCATTCTCATTATACGCTGGATTATCGGATTGTTGTTACTAGATATAACTGCTTTAATTCCAGTGATTACGGAAGATTTGAATATCCTAACGGTTTGCATAAGGATGTAAATAATTTTCTGAATGATCTTTGCACGATTGGCCGGAACCTTGGTTTTGATGTTCTATCATCCTCGTTTGATATGTCCTGGGATGCCGGAAAAGAAAATGACTTTTATATGAACTCAGGGGATGGCGAGAAACTTTTTATGTCAGTCCGGGCTTACAAGAAAGGTACGGTGCATATTAAGTTTAATCAGAACTTCATTAAAGCTCTTAACATTGAGGCGGCAAGAATAAATAAATGGATTAACACCCCGGCAGATATTATTTCAGAGACAGATATTGAGCCGGAATTTGTGCAACATTATTTCAACCGCAATTTTAAAGTTGGGATGCACTATATCCCCTGTATTACGCAACAATAGGGCTTGACAAAATCGGAGTTGTGTGGTATACTTGTGGCTCAAAGGTGAAAGCACCAGAACTAATAAGGAGCTTAACCATGCGGAAGTAACAAACGCGAAGGGACAGACCAGCGAACCGGGAAAATTTAATAAGCCGGGCAAGGCTGTATCTGTCCCGCTGAAACCAGACGGCGGAGGCCGATAATAAAATGAAAATTATATTTCATGGTGATCGTAAGTCAAAGACAGTCCGTTTAGGTAAAATGTTAAGGAGACTCTTTCCAAAATTAGTCTTGATTGATTTATGGGATGGCTATAAGAGTAGAATATTTTTCCGAGAAGACCAGTCTGATGTGCATACACGTAGGGCCGCCGAGATATTTAATGTGCCATATCGTGCGGTAACAAAGGAACAAAGGACAGTCGGCAAGCTAGATAATTACCGAAGAGTTTATTCTCGGGACTCTTCAAGTTTTGTCTTGGATTCCTTAGTAGGTGGTGCGGAATTTTTATATAAACTAGTTCAGATAATCGAGAATAGAAAGGCAAAAGTAAAATGGCCGAAGAATTCAAAATAAACGATTTGGTTACAAGCAAAGAAGGCTCCCGCTTTAATCCCAAGACTTCCGGGAAAATCGTAGGCTGGGGCAAGTGGCGGCACTATGCCGGGGCCAAGGTGCAGAAGGAAGACGGCACGGTTAAGCTGTACCTACTCAAGAACCTCATCAAGCGGCCTGTCCATGACTTCCTTCTTATCACGAAGTTTAAGACGGCCAGAATTAAAGTGCTTGATGGTTATATCTTCGATGCGCCGACTTCTTTCCGTAATTGGGAAAAGCATCCTTTAACTGAAGTGCTGGCGAATTTTCCAAAATCTCGGGTTGTCTCGGTAGGGTAGCCCCTTGACAAAAGGCTGAAAGTGTGGTATACTTGCTTCACGTTTGGAGATCAACCGAAAGGGCCTTATGAGTTTAGCTGACCATCAACAAGTTGAAGCGGTAATCGAGCAGGTAAAGAAAACAGGCCAGGAGATCATTATATCTTTGGGAGAATATTCCGAATCTGCTTTCAGAAACCTGTATGACACAGCAAATAACCATGAGCAGACTCTTGATGTGGCAATAGTTGAACGGGGCAAGAGTTTCAAAATCTTTAAAGTCTAATTGCAGAACAGCGGGCAAGTTAGTAAGGCTTCCCCGAGCCTACCCTCCCGGCTAACTGCCCGCGCATTTTTACTTTGGAGGAGCCATGAGTAGAAGAACGGATTACGTTAATGATCTAAGCTTTGAGATGCCTGTTGATGATGGTTTTGAATCTTTCGAGGCTGATGTTAAGGTCGAGATTGAAACCTATATTTATGGGGATGATGCAGACGGCAATCGTGGGGAAGAGCGGACAGATCATTTTGTTGAGGTCATAGAGGTCAGAAACGCAGAGGGAAAGGCTGTTGTCTGCACGCCTGCCATGGAGGGGAAAATTTGCGAAGTAATCCTTGAACAGGGAGACTTTTCGTAATGACCCAGACGCTTGAGATGATCTTAGCAATATTGCTTATAATAATTTTATTCTCAGTTTCACCGTGGCAATATTGGGCAGTAATAATTTTAATCGGCACAGGCATTCGAGAAGTCACAGTAATCATTCAAAAATTATCGGAGGTCAAAAGTGGGTGTAACAAAAGATCAGATCAAAAAGATGATTAAAACCGTGGAAGGTAAGGGCCAGGATAGCATTAAGCTCAGGCAAGTATCTGTCCGCAAGAATGTTTACAAGGCCGACTTCACGCTGGCAAAGGCTGGAGAAAAAACTTTTGTGAGTAAGACTTACACGAAAGACGCGCTGTGTGCGGCCTATGCCCAGAGGATTAAGGTTTAGGATTATCTAAGACCTATTGAACTTTCTGAATGCACAAAAGAAGGCGAGAACAAAATGGAGATCAAAGAAATTCAAGCAGAAAAGCAAAGATTAGCTTCAGCAATTCACGGGGCTATTATGAATTTTCAAAGCAAAACAAGTGCTGTTGTTACGGATGTTCGGCTTCAGCCCATCTATGGCAGTGATCGGGCGGACGGTTTGCCCATTAACTGTAACATCCGGGTAACAGTAGAGGTTTAAAAGATAGTGAAGTTGGCCTATATGTTTGTAAGGGCATAAGGACATATAGGGAGCCACCAACAGAGACCACGAGCCTGCACGTAAATCCGCCTTGTGGTAGTGACACTACGCAGGGACAGCTGGGAGAGACCAGCATCCTTTCAAATCAAACAGTAACGGGGGAGAACATGCAAGAACTCACATTTTTCTTTCATCGGACGCCTTTCGTGGACATTTCAAAATATGACTTTGACGTGGAACAGTTGAAGCTTATTCCGAAAGAGATCATGGAAGAATATCGTTTTGTGATCTTGGACGTGTTTCAAAACGGTTTTACGCTCGGGATGGTTGAGCCGCAGTTCAGGGAATTTATTCAAAGTATCTTTAATAAACATTTTCAGAAGCGGATTCACCTTGGCGTGTATAAAGTCCATGAAGAACACCTTCAGCCTATGTTGGCTCTGGTGTAAAGGAGGGCTATGGCAAAATTTAGGTTTATAAAGACAGAATGCCCGGATTGTGGTGGAACAGGTTTATATCGTGGCATGTGCGAGGCCCCAGATGGTGCAGTAGTTTGTTTGGGTTGTGCGGGCACGGGCTGTTCTATTATTCGTTACAAGCCCTTTCATAGGCGCAAGAAGATTATGAAGAATCAGCCCAAAGCTGTCTGGTTATCTCGTGGTAGGCTCATGTTAATGGCAGACGGTCAACAGCCCAAGAAAGGGACATACGCAGACTTTCTTAATGGGAAAATCAAGTATTAAAAATCAATAAAACAAAAGGAGCGCGTGTAACATGAAGAAATTTTTTGAGGGTATTCAGTTTATTGGACAGAGTATTTCGTTATCGGCCAGAATTATCCCGAGTATGGTCTCACCACTGGTTTATTTGGCAGTAATCCTGGCTCTTCTTTTAATCTTCCAGGTTAGTCCGGTTAGAGCCTGCACGGAGCCGGGCTGTACTTTTGATAGCAATGTTCAGGATACAAATGACGGAAAGGCCGGGGATATTTTTACCTATTGTGGTGAGAAAGGTAATAATAGTTTAGGCACTTGGGTTAATCCCAAAGATGTTCCAGAATTAAAGGGTGACAAAGGCGAAAAGGGTGATACTGGGGCTAATGGTAGGGACGGCCTTGACGGTGCAAAGGGTGATAAAGGCGATAACGGCGATACCGGAGCCGCAGGTAAGGACGGTTTGAATGGTCTCGATGGGCAAGACGGCAGAGATGGTTTAAATGGTTCAGATGGGGCTAAGGGTGATACAGGGCCCGCCGGGAAAGACGGCTTAGATGGTGTAAAGGGCGATCAAGGAGACCCCGGTAAGGCTGGTAATGACGGCGCGGACGGTGCAGTAGGGCCCCAAGGTGCCAAGGGTACGGATGGAAAGACACCTGTAAAAAATGTTGATTATAAGGACGGAGATCAAGGGGCCAAAGGTGATACCGGGCTTACCGGGCCGCAGGGTAGGGGCCTTAAAGATCGTTATGAGATCGTTGGAGAGTTGCGAGTTCTCGATACAAAACACACCACTTGGTCATTACAGGCCGGACGTGATGTGAATAATGATAATAATATTTTTCAGGGCCGTTTGACCATTAAGCTCGGAAAGAGTTATGAAGAACGCCGGATTGAGGAGCTGGAGAAAAAGATCAGTACCTTAGTCCCAGACGGCAGTGAGACCACGGTTATTAAGAATGAAAAAGGTGAAGTTATTTCAATGAGTATTCACGATTCAAGTTATGGCGGCAGTATTACGAAAAAGTTTTAAGATAAGGGCCAGTAAGCGCACCTGGCAAATGCAGAACCTCTGACTTACTGGGTAGACCTCATACCATTCGGATAGTCACGTTGGACAGAAACCGCACAGACTCACAGCCGAGGTGAGTACAGACGCCGCAGTACCCGGCCCATTGGGGCAAATCCGAACCTTAGGACGCCGAACCAATATGGAGCGACCGGGGTTGGTGCAATCGGACACGGTGGGAGATACCTTGACCACCCCACATTTCGGGCGATAGTGTAAAGCGCACAGCCTCTCTGGTGAGGACGAGTGGATACTGGCGTAATCCAGACCCGACCAATTTTAGGAGAATTAAAATGCGTGGACAGACACTAATAGGCTTTATAGGGTTTGTAGTTTTATGGGTATCCATATTTATTACTGTCTGTTCTGTGCAAAACCATCTGTATAAGAAGCCACATTTAATGGAGGTGGCTAAGGTAATCTGTGCTGAGGCATGTTCAATGGGCCCAGATGTCATGCTGGGTGTAGCCAATACAATTCAGAATCGTATGAAACTAAACGAAGAAACAGCCTTTGAAGTAGTGACGAAGAAGAATCAATATTATGGTTACACGAATCTAAATAAAGAAGAGATATTTATGGATAGGGAGTGCCGATCTGTTTCAATAAATCTAGCGGCAGACCTCCCCAATTTACGGGATATTACGGATGGCGCAGTATTCTTTAGGATGCCGGGAGAAAAGAAACAGCCTTGGCATAAACACTTAACCGCTGTGATCGAAGGCGTGGAGTTCTACAAATGAGCAGAGATTTAATAAGCACAGAAAGAATGAGGTATAATGAGAATAATTCAAGAAGTCCCTTTAGAGCCGAAGGTTTTTCAAGAGATAATGTTTGGAGAATCTACGCTATTTTTATCCGCAGGATGCGGCCCCGGTGGACTATCTATTTTTTTAGAGGTGGACGATGAAGAGCCCAGGGATAAGCCCATAGGCTTTTTCATTTTCACAGCCAATGACCCACGCTTTAATGATCTCCCAGATAACTTTAACTTTGTTTCAACGGTTCAGGTAATGTCCAAGGGTGAACTATTCAGCTGTCATGTTTACATGGAAGAAATCGACTTTGAAATGCCAGAAGAGCTTTACTAATGAAAATTGATAGAACTCTCATAGATCAGGGCTATATCACTGAGCGGAAGCATCCAACCGCTGATTATTTTATTTACAATTACACCGCAAAGACTCAGTATGATCGCTTTTGGAACGAACTGACCTTACAATGTCGCGGGTTAATTCTGGATGGGGCTGGCAATGTTATTGCTCGGCCTTTCAGCAAGTTCTTTAACTACGAGGAGTATCAAGAAGGCTCTTTTCTAGGTAAGCTTCCGGCCTTCCACCGCTTCACAGCCTTAGAGAAGATGGATGGTAGCCTCGGGATTCTCTACTTTTTACCAGATGGGGAGGGCCGAATTGCCACGCGAGGAAGCTTTGAAAGTGAGCAGGCTATAGAAGCCACGAGAATTTGGAAGGAAAAATATACAGCAGTTCCCTATTCCGCTGGCTTTACATTTTTATTCGAGATAATTTATCCAGAAAATAGAATCGTGGTTGACTATGGCAATACCCGTGATCTCATTCTCCTAGCCGTAATCAATAATGAAACGGGCGAAGAGTGGTCTTATGCTGAGATGCAGGCCTTTGCGGGTGCTTGGGGATTAAATTTGGTTAAGCAATACCCAATAACTTCCTTTGATCTTGTGACCCTAAGACAGGTGCAGGAGATCGGCAAGGAGGGCTTTGTTATTCAGTTTGATACGGGTCTACGAGTAAAGATGAAGTTTGAGGAATATGTTCGCTTGCACAGAATTATTACAGGCGTAAGTACCAAGACGATCTGGGAATATCTACGAGATGGACAGCCTTTGAATGATCTGCTTGACCGAGTGCCGGATGAGTTTTTTGAGTGGGTAAAGTACACAAGTAGAGCTTTAATTAGGGCCTTCGAGTCTAAGAAACAATGGGCTGAAGATACGCTTTCTAATTACCCGGACTTGACAAAAGCAAAAGAGTGTGGTATACTTAACCCGATTGCTACGAAGATTGCTCAGGAAAAAGACTCAGGGCTTTTGTTTGCTATGTGGAAAGGTAAACCCTATGATCGGATAATTTGGGATTTGATTCAACCCGATTATTCAAAACCATTTAAACAGGATGCTTCAGATGTGGGATAAAAAGTATACGATTTTAGGAAATCATTCTACCATCACAAAGAACCGTATTATTGCTTGGCGGTTAATGCGTGGGTGGACATGCCGCCAGAATCGTATAACTGGAATTTGGCATATTTGGGAAAAACCTGCTGAGAAAGACTCCTTTAAATTAAAGAAAACAAAGCGTGGTTTTAATATTCGGGTTTTTCGTGACTATTATCGTGTGGCTTGTTCACTACAGAAGTCCTCATTAGCCACTAAAAACTGCATCTGGCTCGGCTGTGAGGAGGCGAATCCTCGCGTATGTAAACCGGGTCAAGGCTGGGTGCCTGTAGAGATGCCGGAAGGCACGCTTTGTGATACTCGTATGCACTTAACGCAGGAACAGGTAAAGCGACTTTTACCCCACCTAATAAAATTTGTTCTAACTGGAAATATCTAAGGAGCTTTATGAAAAACTTTCTAGGAAAGCAAAGAGCTGTAAAGAATGGCCGAGACTCCGTTATCTCTTACCAGGAAAACCAAGCCAGTATCACAGTTGAGATCAAGCGGCCCGATCTGCGCTATCTCAATGAGCTTACCCGGATAACCTGCGGGGCTGATCTTTTGCAGACAAAGTTTTTTCCGAATGCTAAGGAGATCACGGAATCCTTCGGGGCCTATAATGCGGTAAGAAAGCATCTCCAAAATGATTACTCATTCACGGATAAAACAGTAACCTGTTATGTGATCGGTGATGGATGCAAGCCCAGAACTGGCGCGGTATTCGCTTTCAGGACTGCCTGGAAGGTTCTCTCGATTGACCCCAAGTGTTCTTTACCGGATGGCGAACATCCCCAAATTGATAGGCTTTGGACGATTAAAGCCCGGATAGAAGACTTGCAATTTAAGCACCACCCACAGAGTAAAGTCTTGGTTGTCTGTGTTCATTCGCATGCTCTTTTAAGTAATGTCCTGGGTGCAATCTGCATGGATGATTTTACCATTGTGAATATTCCCTGCTGTGTTCCCTCTGATCTTACGGAGGAGCCAAATATTATTTATCAGGATTGGGGAATTACTTCACCGGAAAGAACGGTTGAAATTTACAAGTTCAAGGATGAATAGCATGGAAAATATTCGTAGCCAAATATCAATCGCCCGTGATGCTTTTCAGGCAAAGACAGGGCATAAGCCAACTAGTCTAACTTTGGGTTATCAGCAGTACAAAAAGCTTCTTGCTGAGATCGAACCTTGGGCGCGTATTATCGAGATAGCCAGCATTAGGGATACCAATAAATATTGGGGTATGACTATTTGGATTTCTATGTCCAAAGAAAAGATTGAGGTATCATAATGGGCCTCTATACAATTCCTTTAATCGTGGTGGTTTTATTCTTGATCGTTTGGCTGAAGGGGCGGGTCTGATGGATACCAATAAATTACCAGGGTATGCTGAAGCAAAGCGATTAGGTTATGAATTATATGCTATCTGTGGTCAGGGTTTAGGTGCCTGGTATGTAAAAGACGGCTTGACGTTAAAGGTTTCCTATAACGGTACGGCAACTTTAATGGGCATGTATAAGCTGATTCAATTAACGACAGCTGAAATATCTTTTCCACATAGAAATTTTAAAATATTTGAAGGGCAACTGAGACAATTATTAGACGGGGTACAGGGGTAATGAATTTAAAAAAGTTCTCTGCAACTACGGCAAAGAGTATCAGAGCATCCTTTCTCTCAGCTAAGCAGGCGGAAAGACGCGCTCGGATTTTTGCTAAGCAGGGTTTAACAGCAGAAGAATTTATACGGCGATTAACACCACCTAAGGACTAAATTATGGAAGATAGACTAATGCTTACAAAGAAACTTTCTCTAAGGCAGTTCTGTTTAAAAGAACTAAAGTATACAGAATATCAATGGAAAAAGGTTAAGCCAATACTTTCACTTATTTATAAAAATAAAATAAAATTACCTGATGAGAAATGGGCTAATTTTGCCGGACTCTATTCCGGTAGGGGTGTAAACGTATACACTGGATTAGCTAGTGTTTTTAAAAGTGCACTTCAAGCACGGAGATAGCATGGAAGACATTCTTATTCTTAAATGCTTAGTGGGTAGCCGGGCACATGGCCTTCATAATGAAGACTCGGATTATGATTTTCGGGGTGTCTATGTTACGCCTACTGAGAAAGTTCTGAGTTTGAATTATAACTATAAAGGTTCTCATTGGTTCGAGGGCAAAGAAGATCAGACCACCTATGAAATTCAGCACTTTCTTGAACTGGCTTTAAAGTGTAATCCCACAATTCTTGAGGTTTTTAAAGCCCCGGTTGTTGAATGTAATCCTAGTTGGCGTATTGATATGACCTTTGGTTATGCTATGCGGGAACTCTTTCCGTATGTATGGAATCCGAATGATGCCTTCAATGCTTTCGTGGGCTATGGCCTTAATCAGCGGCGTAAAATGTTGGATAAGAAAGATGCCCGGCCCAAGAAGTATGCTATAGCTTACCTGAGAACTCTCTGGAATTTGATTGATCTATTGGAGACAGGAACTTTTAGTTTAGAAATAAATAATCAAAATTTTAAATCAGAGTTATTGTGGATTAAGAATTGTCCAGAGGGTCAGTTTAATATTGGGCAGATTATTAACCGAGCAGAGGATTTAACGGACACAGCAAAAATAGCCTTAGCAAAATGTGAGCGTAAGGCACAGCCAGAAAAAGTTAATGAATTCCTATTGGAAGTACGCCGGAGGTATTGGAATGGATAACTGGAGAAATAAAGACTGCAAAGATTGTATGTTTAGAGTTATCCGAAATTGTCAAAGATTTCCACCAACACAGGCTCATCCAAGTGGCGAGGGCCGAGCAATTTACCCGATAATTTCAGTTAATCGAAGACTAATGCACTATGATTCTAAATTAGAAACAGTCTATAGTTCGGCCTGTGCTGAGTATAAGGAGAGCTTTTAAGCTTAATTTATATGCCGTATAAAAATCCAGAAGATAAAAAACAATATTATTTAAGGCTGAAATGTTTAGAGCGCAGGTGTAAAGTATGCGGAGAATTTTTTCTGTCATCTATCTATAAACCTAAGGCTAAGTTTTGTTCTGTAGCCTGTAGACAAATTGGAAATTCTCGGTTCTCTGCTAAAAAGCGTGGCGATGCTTTACGGGGTACGGGTAATAGAACCTACATAAAGTACGCAGGGCAACATTATCATAGGTTTTTAATGGCTCAGGCCTTAGGCCGTAAATTAAGAGCCTCTGAAATTGTGCATCATATTGATGGAAATAAGTTTAATAATACTCTTTCAAACTTACAAATTATAAATAGGGCTGAGCATTGTCGTATACACTTTACAAAAAATAGAAAGTGTACTATCCCAAACTGTAACAGAAAACATGCGTCAAAAGGTCTTTGCAGATTACATTATGATAAATTAAGGAGGGGCCATGAATAAGGTCAAGTTTACTATTGGTTTAATCGCTTCGGGCAAATCAACGTGGTCACGCGAGTTCTGCCAGAAGAATACAAACTGGATACGGGTTAATCGGGATGATCTTCGCTATATGCGAGGGAAGTATTGGCTCCCCCGCCAGGAAGATTTGATTACTCAATTTGAGCGGGCCTGTACCATCACAGCCCTGTCTATGGGTTATGATGTGTTGGTTGATGCGACTAATTTGAATCCGGCTAGGTTGAATAATTTTCAAGATTATATTTTGAAACAATTCCCTAAAATTGAATTTAGTTATCAGCGATTTGATACAGACGTGGAAGAGTGCATTAAACGTGATCTTCAGCGGCCTAACTCCACGGGTGAAAAAGTTATTCGGGATATGTATAAGAGGTATCTCGCGCCAAAGGCTGAGCTTATTTACTGGAATTCCGATCTACCTAGTGCTGTAATATGTGATTTGGATGGGACGCTTGCTACTCACTCCGGGAGAGGCCCCTATGAAGAGGAACTCTGTGGGACTGATCTACTTAATATCCCAGTTGCAAATATTATTTTAATGGAACAGACTCGGCAAGTTCCGCCTACAATTTTATTTGTCTCTGGAAGGCAGGAAAAGGTTAGGACTGAAACATTAGCCTGGCTACTCCGTTATGGTTTACTTTTTGGGACAAATAGACTTCTTATGCGGCCTACCGGAGATACCCGTAAAGACGCCATTGTTAAGCGGGAAATATTCGAGCGAGAAATTCGTGGGAAGTATAATATTGATTTTGTATTGGATGATCGTTTGCAAGTGTGTAGAATGTGGCATTCACTCGGTTTAACTGTCTTGCGCGTTGGAGACCCGGATGCCGACTTTTGATTTAGAAACTATGCTTAATTTGAATCAACTGGGAAAAACAAATAGATTTATAGCAAATTATTTATCTACCCATCATCGGACTATAAGTTATTGGTTAAATAAATATGGCTTTAAATCCACTTGGGCAAATCAACCTATAGAACGTATAAATTCAAAAGAGGCTAAGTGTTCTAGGTGCAATAAGATTAAATCTATTACTCAATTTCAACACGGTAGGCGTGGACAAAAATATGAATATCATTTTTCTTATTGTAATGATTGTAGGAGAAGACAAATATACTTAAATCTTAATTCAGATATTCATACCAGACTCAGCGGAAATTATGCTAGGCTAAAAGCTCGGTGTAAAAAACGCAATATTGAATTTAATTTAACACGGTTAGACTTAGAAAAACTTTTTATCTTACAGCGGGGTAAATGCTTTTACACAAAAATTATGCTAGATTGGAAAGTTGGAGAAGGGCGCAGTAGAAATTCTCTTTCTATTGATCGAGTAAATCCCTTATATGGTTATATTCGCGGAAATGTTGTACTTTGTGCAACTCGTATTAACAGCGTTAAAAATGATTTAACCCTGTTAGAATTAAAACTTTGGATACCTAAGTGGTATTTAAAAACTAAAAAACTATCAATTTTGTGGAATAAAGTTTTAAAAGGAGATTTTTAGATGGCCTTATTTAAACTCGCGGCAATTAAGGGAATCATTCACGAAGCTGAACACGTTGAGAAGTTAAACCATCTAACCTCTGAGCAGTTAGACCGTTTGGAGAATGCTGTACTTTTTCGGATTGAGCAGATTTGCCAGATTGCTGACCCCGTTAGCCCGGAAAAGTTTTTAGCTCGCCTGAGGAACAATGGAACCTAAACAAATACCCTTGATTAAATGCGCTGATATGACCCATGAACAGCGAGCAGTTATTCTAAAGCTGATGCGTGTCTTTGCGCCAAAGCTTTTACGAATGGTTCCGAAGTATGCCTGCTTAGGGGTGGAGGGTTTTGAGGATGCTCTATTAGAGGCCTACGATATGGGCCTATTGAAAATCACTCTGAAAGAAGAACTTCCGGGTATTCAGCAGGCGCATTTAAGGGTATACGATGAAATCACGCATACTTATTTGGATGTATTTTAAGGAGACCTTATGTTGAACGGTAAGCCCGTAATAAAACAGTATGTAAAATTCAGCTTAGCGGCGATTGTTCAAAGCTATGTCTGGACACTCTGTGGTAATCAGTATACAATTCAGCCCAGTCTTTTCTGGCTTTTGCTGGGTGTGTGGGCCAGCGTATGTTTTTTGGCTTTTATTCTGGGCATGATGGTTTGTCTTTATTGCAATGAATAGATTTCCGCACCTTTAAGCGAAGCCGGGTAGCATAGTTTAAAGTGAGAATGCGACCTCTGCTTGCTCGGTCAGAAGTACCTACGGATGAAATACCGGGCTACCCATTGACAAATTTAGAATTGTGTGGTATACTTGCTCCATAATCGTAAACCATACAAAGGAGATCGAAAAGATGTCTAAGTTGACACCACCAGCACCACAGAATTTGAACAAGCGCGAAGCGTTCTTTAACGCGAATCCCGAGTACCCGAATGCGGCCAATGAACTGTTGAAGATCGGCCAGTTGCGGAAGTCTCAGGAGGCCATTATTGCCAGTAATTGCAAGGCTAAAAAAGATGTCAAGAAAGCTGATGGTCTGGAGTTCTACAATCACATGAAGGAAAAGTATAATCCGGCGGCTCCGGCTAAGGATAATATTTTCCAGCACATTTTCAAAACGGCCTTGAAGCGGTTCAATCGCGGAGGATAATATGGACGATTTTCTAAGTTTTGGTATTCTCGCACTCATTTTGGGTATATGTATTGGATATATTGGTACACAAGAACAATTTGAAAAGCAGGCCATCGGGAGAGGCTATGCTCAATATAATACCATAACCAAAGAGTTTGAATGGAATAATTCTATATGCCAACACTGATAATCCGTAGATCAAAGAAAGTGCATGATTTATACCTTACGTGTAATAGCGAGAAGGTCTATCGTGTTTTTCGTTTTGGTCAAGAAGTTTTGAATACTCTGGATTATGACCAGGCCTCAGATCATTTTAATTCTTTGGAGTTAATATGAAACCTAAACGTAAAACCATTACCATAGCCGTAGGCCCGCGCATTCACACAGGGACTCACCTTGTTGAAAGTCAGTACAGCAGAGAAAGCACTATAAACGTGTTACGGAATATGGCTCACGCTCTTGCTCAGGAATATAAAAATGTAAAGTTTAAGGAGCTGGCATGAGTAAAGCTTTCCAGCCCATGAAGGCCCCCAATACTGAGTTAGTCGGGAAGACTGCCTATGCTAAGGCCTGTACGCTTCAGTATCCTCTTATTGGTTCATTCAAGCTGGATGGTTTCAGGGCATCTTTCTACGAAGGCCAAATGAGGACTGCGAGCCTAAAGCCTTTCAGCAATATTCATGTCAATGAAAAGTTTGCACCTATCGTTAATTGGGTCGCTAGAGAGACCAGGGCCACAGGGCTGAACCCGTTACTCGATGGTGAGCTTCTTGCGGCTTCTACACCTTTCAATGTTTTCAGCGGAATATTTCGCAGTGATGAAATGCCTTTGCCAGAAGACACTAAATTCTTCATGTTCGATAGCGTTTTCAATGGTAATTTTGAAGAGGCCTTCGACATTCGTATGGGAAGAATCAATACGATGGTTCAGTGCTTTCCGAATCTAATTACCGGAGTGGAACAGAAAGTTCTCTGGTCTCCCGAAGAAGTGGTAGCCTATTACGAGAAGGCCCTTGCTTGGGTTGAGATGTACGAAGGTGAAGAGCACTTTGTTTGTGACGGCTTAATCCTGCGGGCTCCGAAAGGGCGTTATAAGTGTGGCCGGGGAACCATGCGGGAAGGCCTTATTTATAAACTCAAACCATACCAAACCTTCGACGCAAAGATCATTGGTGTGGAAGAGGGCACAAATGTTGACCCCAAAGCGGCCAAGAAGATCAATGAACTCGGTTACTCAGAGACCAGCAAAAAGAAGGGTGACAGGATTCCCGGAGGTTGGGCGAAGAATTTTATTGTAAAGCACGAGGGTGGCCCGCAGTTAGCCGTGGCAATCAAAAATACCAAAGAGCAGAAGTTCTATATCTGGCAACATCAGGATGAGTTTGTTGGAAAAACAATAGAATACAAAGGTCTTATGGTTGGGGCGGTCGATCTTCCTCGGCATCCCACACAGGTTCGCATGCGGGCAGACAAGGATTAAAGATGGGTAAACGAGAACTTTTAGTTTCTATGCGAGCTGTGGGTAAAGCTCACGGTGGTTCTTTAGGTCAGCTGATTATAACTTGGGCTGACTGGATTGAAAATAATTTGGAGGATTCAAACAATGGATGATTTAAAAGTTCTATCTGAGATGGTAAATATCCTAGCGATTTCCGGCAAAGAAAAAGCTCTGTCTACCTATATCACTCAGCTTATTTGCAGTATGGATACTTCAGACCGTTTGAATATCACGCAGGATAAGCATAATAATGTTACGGCTGTTTTACCCGGAACCTCACAAGAAACCGTAATGTTGGATGCCCACCTTGACCAGATTGGGTTTGTACTTTCGAGCATTACCAAAGAGGGTATGCTTGTTTGCTATAGGATTGGTGGGGTATCCCTCGCGGCAGTTGAGGCTCGTGAGATGGTTGTACTTACCAAGAATGGCCCCGTGCCCTGTGTCACAGATCGTAAGCACATGCACTTTATTGAAGAAGAAAAGGATGAGCTTCCTAAAAAAACTTTCAATATTGTTTTTGATATTGGTTGTAAGACAAAGGAAGAGGCAGAAGCTCTGGTAGAAGTCGGTGATTACATTGGGTATAAACCCACCTTTGGCAAACTCGCTAATAATCGTGTATTTGGTACTGCCTTGGATGATAAGATTGGTTGCATTATTGTTTTAAAGGTTCTGGAATTTTTCTTGGAGACAAAACAAACACCAACAAAGACTCTAATATTTTCCTTTTCTGGACAGGAAGAGACTGGAATTACTCGACTCAAACCGTTAATCAGAAAGTTTCAACCAAATAAACTTTTGGAGTTTGATGTCACCTTTGCTACAGATTATGACCGAGTAGACGAAAAGGAAGCCGGGCCCTGTAACTTGGGTGATGGGCTGGTGGTTTATGTGGGAAATCTCTCAGATGTGAACATGAAAGAGCGGCTATTTCAGCACGCCAAGGAGCTTGGATTGAAGTTGCAGAAGCAGGTTATCAATGGAGCGGGTGGTTATAATTCTGATGCTGTCTATGAATTGGGTATGGATGTGGA